>Ga0068857_100003417_pt1 | contig 13239 bp, 8 predicted proteins | sample KBSCornC72_FD_66591 | JGI IMG/M metagenome (GOLD analysis project Ga0068857, IMG submission 66591) | Corn rhizosphere microbial communities from Kellogg Biological Station, Michigan, USA - KBS Corn C7-2 | ecosystem: Host-associated > Plants > Roots > Rhizosphere > Soil ...
AGCGTCCTGGAATTGCCTGCCCACACGATCTTCAGGAGCCGAACGCAGATCGGGGATCAGCTCTTGATTGAACGCTATGAAGCGCGCAAGCCCGTGCCGTCTGCAGTTTCAGGCGAACTGGAAAGCTTGGCGTCGACCCGGGAGCAGCCTAGCGCGGTCTCGGATGAAACACCGGCGGTGCCCATTGCTCCCCAGAGCGAAGGCGCGGAGCCTCGACGTTCGAGTTTTGCTGCCTCCAAGAACCGATAAGTAGCTTTCGCTCTCCGGGCGGTTCTATCGAATCGCCCGTTTGTTTGCCCCAGTTTGTCCCGCCGTCGCCCCGTCCGCGTTGGCAACTTCCGTTACGCCCAAAAGGTCTTCCTGGCAAAAACGGCTGGAGACAGTTTTCCCAGCAGCCCTTTGGCTTTTCCCACTCTGCCCTTATCCGAATGGTTGCAATTCTCTCTGTGACGGCTGACAATCCTCCTTCGCTATAACTCGGGCATCTGGCCGGGATACAAAGCAAATCTAACGGGTAGAATTCCTTCACTATGCAAAGTCCCCGTAATCGGCGTGAATTTCTTAAATCATCCGCCTTAGGCGTCGCGGCACTTAGTTCGACAACCGTACTAGGAAAATCTACTAGCGCCGTAGCGTCCAATCCTGCTGGACCCCTTTCGGTATGGATCACCGAGGGGAACCGGCGACTCGAGAAACAGACGGCTTCAAAATGGGAGAATTCACACGGGGCGCCCAGAGCAGAAAGTATCGCCATAGACCCGACGAAGCCATACCAACCAATCCTTGGCTTCGGAGCGGCTTTTACCGATGCGGCGTGCTACACGTTCAACCGACTAGACCCAGGAGTACTCGAGACCCTCTTTCACGAGCTGTTCCATCCCTCTGAAATGGGCCTCAGCGTGTGCCGCACCTGCGTGGGGTCGAGTGATTACTCAACCGAGGCCTTCACCTATAACGAGCGCGACCCGGATCCAGATTTGAATCGTTTCTCGATCGAACATGATCGGCCCTATGTGTTGCCCATTTTGCGGCAGGCTCGGAAGACAAATCCCGATTTGTTTCTATTCTCTTCCCCTTGGACTCCTCCCGGATGGATGAAATCGAACAACAAATCGATGCTTGGCGGCAACATGCAGCGCCATTACATGGCGTCGTATCGATCTCCTCTGAACGAGCAACTACGTGACTGCGGCGACCCGGAATTGGCCTGTGTTCAGGCAGACCCTGTTGCTCCCAACGGGGCACTATCCGTATGCCACTGTCCAGATATTGAGCAATGGCCTTCCAGCCACTCAGGATCACGGTCCCCATTCTAGCCTGAAAAGCGCTAAGGTACGCCACATTTGGCAACAAGGGATCCCGCCTACATCTCAACCCTGTCATGCCGAACGAACGCATTCGCAACACGCGCCTTAGGCGAGCATGGTGAAGGATTACTAACGCCTATACTATGCGGTGAACGCGAACGTACTCGACTGGCGGAGCTCCGCTAAGTTATGAGCATTACGCATCTTTATGACTTTCGGGGAGTAGTCGCGGAAGCAGATTTTTCTGGCTCTGCGGAAGTCTGATCCACCTCAATGGTCATTTCAACTGGAGTACGCGGTTTGAGTTGTACTTTCTTTCCTGACTCGTCTGTCAGCTTGTTTTCAATTCTTATTTCTTTGCAGAGATCGTCCGCTTCATCGATCGAATTTTGGGCCTTCTCCGGTTTGCTTGGGTAGGAGATGGTATCACTTTCTCCACAGTGCCGGGGAGGGTAACGCAGGGCTTCCTTCCTCTTGCATGAGGTCAAACTCATCGGCGCTATAGCAAAAATCGCCACCTCGCGGACGAATCATTACGAAGAGACTCAAAGAGAGTTTACGGCGCACCGCCGAGATCAATCCTGAGCTGGGGGTGACTCCACCTTCCGTGAGGCCACTGCACAGTTCGACGCGATGGGCTCCACCCCGTTCGGCAGCGAGGGCCGATTCGGGTGTGTCTACGCAGATTTCTAAGGTCACTTCCATCCGCAATCTAGGCTACTTAAGGCCGAGATTCAGTTGTTCGCTTAGGTAGCTCAACAGCGTAGCCGAATCATCAATGGCGAGTAATTGTTTACGAAAGTCATCCGTCATGAGCTTGCGAGCAAGCACGGAGAAAACCTGCATGTGATTGCCACCGTTCTGCGTCGCTCGCGCGGCCATCCCGATCACCATGCGTACGCCCAGAGCATCGACCGCTCCCCAGTCAATGGGCTGCGTGAACTTGAGCACGATAATTGAGCTCGCATTTATGGCATCCGTTTTGCAGTGCGGCGTAGCAAAGCCAAAACCGAGACCGGTCGAGTAGACCAATTCCCTTGACCATAATGCCTCTTCCAATTTTTCCGGATCCGATGTTCTTCCAGCGTTGCGCAGGAGATCGATGAATTCCTGCATCGCCTCTTCTTTGTTATTACTGTCGCTGTCTAAAATCATTAGTTCTTCACTCAAAAGTGGATGCGAAGAACACGTTTGCTCGGCGGACGCGAGCAGATGATTGATATCTGCGTCACTCGACAAAAGCATTTCATCGACCAGCGACCGGCAAGCGGAGGCAGAGTATGTTCGGACGATGCTTTTGATTTTTGGGATGTTTACAACGGGCAAACTGATTTCATCGAGACCTAAGCCAAGAAACAGGGGCAAATACTTGGCGTCTGACGCCATGTCGCCGCAGATCCCAACCCATTTATCTGCTGCCCCGACTTCATCGATAATGCGCTTTAGCAAACGGATGAAGCTGGGACTCGACTGATTAGAAAGTTTGCTAACGTTGGGATTCCCACGATCCGCAGCAAAAAAGTATTGAGCCAGATCATTGGTGCCAACGCTGAAGAAATCTACCTCGTTACGAAGCTGATAGAGACTGAATGCCGCTGCGGGTACTTCGAGCATGATGCCGATGGGAATGTCTTCTCGGAAGACAGTATTCTGAGATCGGAGGTCCTCTTTTGCAGCCTTCAGTTGCTGTTTGAAAGCGAGGACCTCTTCCAGACAGGAGACCATGGGAATCAGTATGTGAACATCGCCAAACACCGAGGCACGAAGAATTGCCCGAAGCTGAACCTGCAAGAGATCCCGCTGCGTAGCATAGAGCCGTACCCCTCGCAATCCGAGAAATGGATTTTCCTCAGGGGCAAGCCCGAGATAGGGTACCGCCTTGTCGCCGCCCAGATCGAAAGTGCGAATGATGACAGGCTTTCCGCTCGCGGCTTTGAGTACTTGCTCGTAAACGGCGACTTGCTCCTTTTCAGAAGGCGGCCGTGCTTCCATGAAGAGCATTTCTGTTCGAAAAAGGCCGATCCCATCCGCTCCATTTCCAAATGCCAAAATGGCTTCATCCTGTGCCGACGCATTCGCTCCCACGTCCAGATTGATTCCGTCCCTTGTTATGGCGGGCGAACTCGCACTGGCTTTCAAGATTTCTGTTTGACGCGACAATGTTCTTACTTCACGCGCGTAAAACCTCTCCACCGCTGGTAGCAATTCCGGAAACAACAATCCGCGATTTGCATCCACCACAATTGCCTGCCCCGTCGAAAGCAGGGACTTTGTGTGCTTAACTCCGACAACAGCCGGAACGCCATACGAGCGGGCCAGAATAAGCGCATGGGAATTAGCGCCGGCATACTCCAGCACAATGCCTTTGAGAAAGTGGCGATCAAGCTTAAGGAACTGCCGCGGCGCGAGAGTGTCAGCCACGACAACTGAGGGCTCATGAAGAGTGATTACGGTCTTAGGCAGGTCTTTACCACAGATCTCGCTTAGGAGGTGTGCTGCAATCTCCTCAACGTCTGCTGCACGTTCCCGAATGTACTCACTATCAGAATGACGCAACAGATCTGCAAAAAACTTTCCAGTTTCGAGTACTGCCTGAGCGGCAGATTTGTCGTTGTTTACTTGATGCGCAAGCCTTTCTGCGAAAAGAACGTCGTCCAAGAGGGCAAGCTCTGCCTGAAGTACGTCTCTGGTTTGCGAGCCGGAGCGGGTCAATTCCTCACGAATGTTGTCACGTACGTTCCTAAGTGCGCGCTTGAGGCGTTGCAGTTCTTCCTTTGGATCAGTTGCATCGTGTGAAATCGCGGCATGCGAGAGTGAAACCGAGTTAAGAAACACCACCTTACCACGTCCCACTCCGGGACTTGCGGCAGAACCCGAGTAACATGCAACGCCCACCTGTTGCAGAATCCGCGGAAGAGAAAAGGGCTTAGTGGACGGGCTCTTCGCAAGTGGCACATCACACGTCGGCAGAACGTGCTCAGTAAAGTTGCGAAGCGAAGTATAGCCAAACTGTTCGTCTGCCCCATTTATCTGAACAAGGCAATTGTCGCCTTGGCGGATATCCAACGAGATGATCGAAAGAACGCTCTTGGCGTTCCCTTCGTTGTTGTTTCGCAAATTCGTCAGTGTGCATTCCGAGATAAAGCTGTTCGCGAGCGTAGCGAAATGGCTTGCTGGACGCGCATGCATGCCCGCCAACAAAGGACAAGTGAACACAAACTGCAGCGACGTGCTGCTGAGGTTTGGCGACATGTCAGTGTTGAATCTTTCTGAAGATGCCTTCCGGGTTTTTTAATGCCTCCTGCAGAGGCACCTGAATAATGTTGACGCCATTGAATCGCTCGCGCCCCTCGATTTCGATATCAATGGCGAAAATTGCGACTTTGGCCTGGCGAATGTCCGTGTCTGTGAGCTTGTTTTCGATACCCATTGCTCCCTGAGTCTCGACCTTGATCTCGTGACCGAAATTCTTCGCCACGGCTTCCAACCTTGCAGCAGCCATGTAAGTGTGGGCGATGCCTGTTGGGCAGGCAGTCACGGCGATGATCTTCATACGGTCTCCTGGAGCTCCTGGCGGACTCCAATATTTCTGGATTTTAGGAGGTTGATGCACACGGCAGTCAGGACTGTTCCGGTGAGTATCGCGAGCAAATACGGAATGCGGTGATTGACCCCGAATAAAACAATCGGACCTCCATGAGGAGCGGGATCCCCGACTTGGTAAAGCATGGCGATGACCGCGGCAACCATGGAACCGAACATAATACTGGGAATAACGCGCACCGGATCCGATGCCGCAAATGGTATTGCGCCCTCAGTGATTCCAATGAGTCCCATCGCGATCGCGGCGGACCCTGCTTCGCGTTCCTCTGTACTCCAGAGTTTCTTCCTAATCAATGTAGCCAGCCCCATACCTAGCGGAGGAGTGCAGATGGCCGCCGCGCAAGCGCCCATTATTTGATAATTTCCCTGACTGATCATGGCGGCGCCAAAGAAAAATGCGGTCTTGTTGACCGGACCACCCATATCAAAGGCGATCATTGCGCCGAGTGTCAGCGCCAGTAGAATGCTGTTGCCCGTACTCATGTGCAGTAAGAAAGCCGTCGCGTGCTGCATCACCGAAGCGATGGGCGGTCCAAGAACTTTGATCATGAGCACACCGACCAGGGCTCCCGAAACAATGGGAATGACGAGAATGGGCATGATTGGGCGAACATATTTTGAAACAGGCACTTTCTTTAGACCTTCGACCAGATAACCGGCGAGAAGCCCCATTAATATTGCCCCCAGAAATCCCGCCACTATGTCGTTCGTTCCTGGGACAGGGATTGGTACGCCCGATAAATAACCGCCGATGAAGCCGGGAACAAGTCCCGGTTTGCCAGCAATCGAATACGAGATGTAGCCGGCAAGAACGGGCAGCATAAGAGTGAACGCAGCTTTGCCGATATCAAGCATTAATTTCAGAGTTGGCGCCTGGGAGAAATCGGGACCCTTTGAGGTCATTGCCGAGGGATCGGTAAGTTGAAGCAACCCAATCGCAAGCGCGATCAATATTCCGCCGCATGCGATGAATGGGATCGCAAATGAAACCCCTGTTAGCAAATGCTGACGCACGTTATATAGCGGCTTTGTCATTCGTTATGTGGCGATGACATATCGGGCATGCCTGCAATTCTCTACATTGTCCTCATGGCCGGTTTCTTAGTATGTGTGAATAGTCCTATTGTCGAAAATAGGATAAATAACACGTTTGTTGCATTTAGGTAACCTTTTCGTGCGAAAGAGCGGCCGCGTTCTCGCCGTCCGTAGCGATGATCGAGAGTCGAAGCGTGCTAATTTTTGTCTTTGGCTTGTTTGCCAAACTGCGCGTGCGATATTCGGTCGGCGTCACCTTGGAGATTTTCTTAAAAACACGACAGAAGTATGCCGTATCAGTGTAGCAACAATTGGCGGCGATCTCCTTCAATGTCATGCTGTAGTTCTGAAGCATGAACTTTGCCCGGTTCACGCGGACGAGGTTGAGATAATCGTTGAAACGCATCAACCCTTCTTTGCGGAAAAGTCGAGATACATGATTAGGGGCCAGGCCGAAATGTTCCGCCACACTCTCCCGCGTCATTGGGTTCTGTAAATTCTCTTGTAGATAGAGACAGATGGATTCGTAAGTACGGATAGCCTTGCGCAGCTTTCGATGCTGCGGCGCCTTGAGCAGTCGTAAACAAGCATGTAGCAAGGACTCGGTCAACAACCGGGCCAAAGGGCCTTCCGAGCGATCGGCCGCCAAAACCATAAGTGCGGCGAGAATGCCGTGCGTGGGAACGTCGTAGCCGCCATGCACGCTGGCCTTCAGACCCGCAGTGGGCATTTGCGTGCCCCCTTTGTGCCGAACCAAACTGACTCCAATCTGTTTCACACCAAAAAGAATAGTGAGTACATCAATTCGTTCCACCCAGTCCGGCTTGTTCCAGGCGTGATCCGGAACAAAAACTGCGTGCCCGCGTACAGGCCGAATCGTTTTTGTACTGCCATTTTGCGAGATTTCCATCGTGTGACAACCCGAAAGCGGAATAGAGAGACGCGGGAAGTTGGTGACGTACGCCAGCGCCGGAGGCACAGTCGTTCCGTCGCTGAAATGTACGTGACGAACGCGGCTCTCGCGCAGAAAAGCTTCGAGCTCGTGGATCACAATCTGGTTTGCGGAGAGTCGTGCACCTCGCGAAGCAACAGTTCGTTTCACAGAACGTTACATTAGTACAAACAATGTTTACTGTCCACTAGCAGTTTTCGTTGACTGTCGCATCGATTTCCCACATACTCCGTGACCGGCGCTATATATCGGTGCGCTCTGCAAGGTCACTGGCCATCGTGAAAGCGCGTTTTTCGTGGCTGAACTCGCTGTTCAAGTTGTCAAGGAGCTGGAGATGAAGATCCTCTCAGTGTCGACACCTTCTGTATCTGCTTGCAATTTCACACTCCGCATCTGTGGCAAGACCCTGGCGCTCTGTGTGCTGTTGGCACTCACGCGACCACAATTGCATGCCCAAGCCTTCAGTGGCATCAACGGGACGGTGACTGATACGAGCGGCGCCGCTGTTGCCGGCGCGAGCATCACCGCGACGAACGTTGACACCAACGTCTCGAAAAAAGCAGTGGCCACGACCGCCGGCACTTATTACATTACCGACCTGATCCCGGGGACCTACACAGTGCGGGTGCAACAGTCGGGCTTCAGGGCCTTTGTCCAGAACAACGTGAACGTTGTAGGCGGAGCTACGTCCACGGCGAATGCGGTGCTGCAGGCAGGTAGTGTTGAAGAACAGGTTGAGGTCATTGCTTCAGCGGTCGCGCTGCAGACCGAGCAACCGGAGATCGGCACCGAGATCAACCAGACCCTCCTGATGGATTTGCCGCAGGAGATCGCCGGCTCAAATCGCCAGATTGACGCCTTTATCTTCCTCGCCCCCGGCGTCACGGGTAGCGGATTCAGTCATCGAATCAACGGCGGCGTCGACGAGCAGACAGAGGTGATGTTCAATGGCGTCCCCGAGTCTTGGTCAGAAACGTCGGGTTTCACGTTCTGGAACCAGCCGCCGTACGACTCGATCAAAGACGTCAATGTCTTGACGGGTACGTTTTCTGCACAGTACGGCCTGGGGCAAGGGGTTGAGCAGTACACAGCGAGGTCGGGAACCAACCAGATTCATGGAGATGCATTCGGGTTCTACCGCGATGCGTTCTTTGACGCGCCGGGAGCGACCGCCGATGTTTTCGGAAACAATAGAGGCCAGAAGGGCGAACCCAATACCGACCATGAAACTAACTGGGGAGGGTCCGTAGGGGGTCCGGTTTGGATCCCCAAGCTGTATGACGGACGAAACAAGGCCTTCTGGTTCGTCAGCTATGACCGTTACCGGCTGGCTCAAGGACAGCAACCGATCACCATGCCAACGGCTGCGGAGGTTCAGGGGGATTTCAGCGGCTTAGTCAATCCCGTTACCGGTGTACCAATACCGATTTTCGTTCCGTTGGCATGGGGCACCACTCCATCACTCATACCGACTGGTTGTAACCTTGGAGCGCTGGGCTATACACCAGGACAGCAGTTTCCTGGCAACAAGATCGATCCGAGTTGTTTCAGCACCGTTTCACAGGGGTTGCTCCAGTATGTGCCAGCTCCGACTACATCATCGGTTGAAGTCAAAAACTTTATCCCCAGTTTTACTCCTCTCAATTTGGAGACAGACTTCAGCGTCAACGTAGACTACAACCTCACCGATAAACAGTCTTTACATGGCTGGTACTGGCGACAATACTTCCCTGTTCCGTCCGGGACAGAGTTCACTTCGGCTCCCATCGATACCTCATTCGTCAATACCGTTCTGGGAAGAGGCGTTGATATTACGTATGCCAACACCCTTTCTTCGCACTTCGTGGTGACCGGGGGGTTCCTATACGTATTTCAGAACAACGACTTTAGTCCGACTCACTTCTATCCTGGCACTTTCCCAGGTGTCGCCCCGTTCAGCTCGTCCGCTAATATTTTGCCGGGCATTAACTTCACAGGCGGCCCTTGGGAACCGGACAACTGGGGCGCACGAAATGGCGGCTTGCCAACACAAAATCACAAGACCGGATATTCGATTATGGGGAACGCCCTGTGGACGCACGGGCGCCACACGGTCAATTTTGGAGTGGATATTCGAAAATCGAAGCAGCTCGATTTCGAATGCGATGGATGCGCAGGGAGTCTGACCTTCAACTCCACTACAACGGCCGATCCAAACGAGCCGACCCCTGGCACGAACACCGGCAACGGATTCGCTAGCTTCCTACTCGGAAACGCGGACTCAGCCAGCCGAGCGGGCGCGGCTCCGACGATTCTAACCAATACGTACCTAGCCCCTTATTTCCAGGACGATACGCAGATTACTTCGAAGCTCAAGGTCAACTGGGGCGTTCGGTGGGATTTGGCGTTTCCCTTCAGCAACGACTTCCATTCCAATCAACTCACCTTCTTCAACCCGAACGTTCCGAATGCCGGTGCGATCAATCCAGCTACCGGGCAGCCGCTCTTGGGCGGTATGGCGCAGCTGGGCAAAGGATGCCCAGTATGCATCGGCTGGAGCCAAATGGACATGATGTGGAATCACTTTAGCCCGCGAGTCGGCTTTACCTACCAGCTAAATAACAAGACTGTTGTGCTCGGGGGAGCGTCGTGGTATTGGCTGGACACTGGCGGCTTCGAATACGGCGTCAACAAGGTAGCTGTGAACTACGGAAACAATTTGAATGGTTCTGAGACCTTCGACAGCGGGAGCAAGGGATCAATTGGTAGCTACAGCATCCCAAGCTATGGCTTGTGGGACAGCGGGGTGAGTGGAGCAGCGGGACCGCTTCCTGCACCGGCGCAGCTTCCTCTAACCACGGATTTCTTCAACACCCAGTCTCCACAAGCGATGACCAAGCACGTTCGGCAAGCCTACGACGAACAATTTGTCCTGGGCATCCAGCGGGAATTGCCGTGGAACATGTTCCTCTCAGTGTCCGGAGTGCATACCCACGATGTACACCTACCGTCCTTACTGGCGGGCAGTGGGAGGCTGAATTATCTCAATTATGGATTCGTGCAGAGCGTATGCCCTCCTGGGCTGGCAAACTCAACTGATTGTATCCTAGGTCAATCCTGGACCTCTCCGGCGGCGCAGACGCTCATGGCGTCAAATGCCTCGCAGTATAATTTTGCTCAATATACGTACCCCGGAAGTGATCCGTCTTGCCCGGGGATGACCCTCTGGGTTCCATATATCAATTTCTGCGATGACTATGGCTCTGGCGGTTTGACCGCTCGAGCATTTCTGAAATATCCGCAGTTCCGGGGCATCACGAACAACTTCGATACGAATGGTGCCGACAAGTACAACGCGCTGCAGATGAGTTTACGCAAGCGCACCGGAAGCGGGCTGACGTTCCTCGTGTCCTATACACTTTCGAGATACTTCACGAATACCGATAGCGGATTCTCGACTTTCAATTTCAGAGGCCTGGATCCGGGAAACCCCAGGAGGGAGTGGTCGGTTGGCAATGACGATCGCACGCATGTGATCTCGATCGCGGGAGTTTATGAACTGCCTATCGGCAGGGGCAAGAAGTTATTGAACAATGCCAATCGGATAGTGAACAACGTAGTGGGTGGGTGGTCGTTTAGCTTCGTCAATTATTACGAAAGTGGAACGCCGGTACAGTTTACGTCCTGCAACGGCGTGCTCAATTGCACTCCGCTCCTCTATACGGCAGGGTACAATCGTCCCAACATCCAGAACACAAATTTCAATGTGGACTGGCATAACTACTATAACAACCTCAATGGGGGAACCACGCCAATCTTTAATACTTCCATCTTCAGTTCCCCTGGCGCTTGGACCATAGGCAATGCAGGATTTCTCTACAACAACTTCCGAAATCCCTGGTACAACGAGGAAGATTTTTCGCTGGGAAAGAAGTTCTTCGTCAACGAACGCGTAAATTTCGAGGTGAAGATGGAATACTTCAACGCGCTAAACCGATTTAATATCGGTAACTGTATGGATACGAATGTCGGCGATGCCAATTTCGGTCTCAATAGCAGCCCCGGCGTCCCTTGTCAGGCTGCAAATAATAACGGTGCGATCATACCGAGACAAGGCCAGGTGAAGTTGCAGGTTAATTTTTAGCCGACACCCTGCCGGGCTACAATCGCTGGCAGGGTTATCATGGCGGCTTCCGGATTAGTATTCTCTTGTGCTAATTTCCCCGGAGTCTCGGCGCACAACAACTGCTTACTCCTATGCGCATCGAGCGGTTTTGTTGGCTTCGATCGTGCATGTTCTCGGTGCGCCTGCGATGGCACGAGCCGCAGCAGCCTCTCCGAGTAAAAGCGGGTCCTCGAGGCAGCAAACGAGCTATGGATCGTCGTCTGCCGCAGCCGGAAGAGCCGCTAAGCAGACCGAGACTGCGCAGGCTTCGGAATTAGCGGAAGCGAAATCCTTTTTGCAAAAGGGGCTCCTCGCCGAGGCAGAAAAAGCCACGCGCCAATTCCTTTATTCGCACGCAGATTCCGCCGAAGGGCATTACATCCTCGGTCATATTCTCTTCGATGAAGTCCGCGAAAAGTACGTCGGGGAAGAAAAGAAGGAAGGCGAAAACTTTCGGTACAGCGATACTGTGGACAATCCATTAGTCACGATGCGCGACGCGAAAGCGCGGGAGTCACTCGCGGAGCTTTCCGCCGGGGCACGATACCGCGCACCTGGCGCTTTGGACTTGAAGATAGTCGGGCTCGACTATCTGCTGCTAAAGGACCTACCTTCGGCCGAGAAGTGGCTCACTGCGTCCACCACACTGAACCCCAAGGACGAGCAAACGTGGTTTTACCTGGGGCGGACGAAATACAGCCAGACTAAGTATTCTTCTGCAATCGAAGCTTTCCAGCACTGCTTGAAACTCGATCCCCGAAATCCTACCGCAGAATACAACGTGGGACTTTCCTTTGAGGGCCTGAACCAAAACGACGAAGCCATTCAAGCGTATCAAAACGCGATCGCCTGGCAGGAGCAGAACGAAACCAAGTCCCCTGATTCCCTTGTCGGTCTCGCCAGACTATACCTGCGTCAAAATCAGCCAGAAAATGCTCTTCCGTATCTCTTGCAGGCGGTTGCGGCGTTCCCCGAATTATCTTTGGCGCACGAGGAATTGGGGAAAGCCTTTTCGGTTCTGCGCCGCTTGCACGAGGCGCAAGAGCAGTTGGAGAAAGCGGTCCAGCTCTCGCCACAAAAGGCTCCTCTGCGATGCCTGCTTGGCCAGGTTTACCAACAGGAGAAAATGACTGCAAAAGCTCAGTCTGAATTTGAGCGCTGCACCGCCCTACGGACCTCCGAATCGCAACCCGCGGGGGTCAACCAAACACATTGACGTTTCCTTTTCGCCAATTCGATCGCCGCTCCGTGTTGCTAGTCTTTGCGTTTATGGCGGCTTACATCGCAAGCGACGCCAACAGCGCGTTCGGTGGGCAATCCGCCTCGGTGCCGCTTCCGCTCCCAAAGTTGGTCCCCGGAAAATTCAGAGATATAACTTCCGAACTGAGCATCGACTTCCGCTATCTCTCTTCTCATACCACGAAAAAATACCTCATCGAAACTATGGGAACGGGAGCTGCGCTCTTCGATTTTGACAATGACGGGCGCTTGGATATTTTTTTGGTAAACGGCGCCCCGTTGACCGACCCCACGCCGAAAACAGCTATCCCGCAAAAGACGGGCCCTCAATACTGGAATCGTTTGTATCACCAGAAGCGAGATGGCAGGTTCGAAGATGTGACCGAAAAAGCGGGACTCCAGGGCGTCGGATACGGAATGGGCGTTGTCGTTGGAGATTATGACAACGATGGGTTCGAAGATCTGTACGTGACGGCTTATGGAGGCAATCGGCTTTATCACAATAATGGCAACGGCACATTCACGGACGTCACTGAAAAGACGGGCGTAGCTGGCGAAGGATGGTCAACGAGCGCCGCCTGGGTGGACCTCGACAATGATGGCCTGCTGGACTTAGTCGTTCTCCGTTATCTCGACTGGGATTTCAGCGACGTGTGGTGTGGTACGCATAAAGAAGGATATCGTTCATACTGCACGCCCGACATTTTCAAGCCTATCGCGCCACTGGTTTATCACAATGAGGGGAACGGCCGCTTCACGGAAGTCTCTCAGAAGATCGGCATAGCGAAACCTGGGCGGGGATTAGGAATTGCTCTCGCAGATTACGACCGCGATGGGCATATCGACGTCTTTATCGCCAACGATTCCATGTTTGAATTCCTCTACCACAAGAAGGTCGATGGCACGTTCGAAGAGGTCGCTTTGCCTGCCGGCGTTGCCGTCGACAGTGACGGCAACAC
>Ga0068857_100003423_pt1 | contig 13233 bp, 4 predicted proteins | sample KBSCornC72_FD_66591 | JGI IMG/M metagenome (GOLD analysis project Ga0068857, IMG submission 66591) | Corn rhizosphere microbial communities from Kellogg Biological Station, Michigan, USA - KBS Corn C7-2 | ecosystem: Host-associated > Plants > Roots > Rhizosphere > Soil ...
CTGTTATCGGAGCCGCAACGCCAGCGGAACTGCACAGTCTGACCGAGGGCGGCCGGTGGCAAGTCCACGATAGTAGTAACAAAGCCGCCGGAGTAACCGCTCCATCCGTCCCTTCCTCCGAGCGGATTTCCCCAGGAAGGACTGAGGGCTCGCGTGTATCCGCCAGCCAGGAAAATGCCGCCGGCACTGATGATGTCCGTAAAATCATCGGCGCCAATTTTGATTTCCAACACGCCGCCATCGAATCCGACGTTCGTGTTAACGCTGCTGGCTTCGAAATTGTAGCTATGCCGAAAAGTCATTTGGGTGGACGACGGCGGAACATTGATCGCGGGCGTGTCGAGTTCGTTCACGCCGCTACTGGCCGCGTCCGGCGAGAAAACTGAGTTGGATGCCGAATCGCTGGTTGCGGAAGAAGTGATCCACACAGATTGCCCCCCAGTAGCGGTGGTTTGCCAGCCTATCGGCAAATCTGGAGGCGCGACCGTGTCAAACTTTTCGACGAGGAGACTCGATTGGCCGATGATAAATGGAAAAGACAAAGTGCCCAGATTTATCGGACCATCTTGTAATTGCAGAATGGCGGCGTTGGATGCGCCGCACGTGCCAAACATCGTGAATGTAAATGGCCGAGCTGCTGCAGCGCCAGGAGTGATAGTGCCGAAGTTCTGCGGCCCGCTCGGGGTTGAAACACCGCCTCCCGCGAGCAACGTCGCAACCAGGTTCGTCGTGGACGCACTCCCAATATTGCGAATACTGAAATTGGCAGTGACGGTTTCACCGGGATCGACGGCGCTGTTCACGCAACCTTCCGCGGTCAGGGCGAATCCATTCGAACAGAGCCGGACCATCGGTGGAGTCAAAGTAACGTAATTGGAGCGAGTAACCGTATTGGTGCCGAGCGGTCCACTGACCGTCAAGCTGACGGAATTCGTGCCGATGGAGTTGTAGGTGAAGACGAAGTTCGTCGCGGTCGTGTTCGTCGTGGCACCATTGCCAAAGACCCAATGACGGTTGGTGATGCTCCCGATCGAGTTATCATTGAACGTCACTGCCAAGGGCGACGTGCCGTTGGTTGGTGATGCATTAAAGGAAGCGAATGGCGGGGCCAAAAGACCGCAGCATCCGTGACCAGAGAGCGAGATCGTATCGACAAACCAGCCGCTTCCGGAAACGGTGACGTCCGAACCACAACGCCATTTCATTTGAACGGGCTGGCCGAGAGCTGCGGCGGGAAGATTGACGATCGTGGTAACATAGCCGCTCGAATTGCCGGTCCAGGCCTGGCGTCCGCCGAGAGGATTGCCCGTGCTGCTGGCGAGCGTCGCGTCGTAACCTCCGGCTACGAAGCTGCCGCCCGCCGCGAGAATGTCCGTGAAATCCCCCGAGCCAATCTTGATTTCGAGAACGCCACCATCATAGCCGTTTTCCAGGCTATAATTTTGGCGGAAAGACAGCTGTGGAGCGGTGGCGGAAATGATCAGCGGAGGCGAGACAAGTTCGTTGACGCCGACACCTGACGCATCTTGCGAGAAGACTGCATTCGGCCCCGAATCGCTCGAAGAGATGCTGGAAACCCACACGGACTGAGAGCCGTCGTTCGTAGTTGTCCAGCCATTCGGCAAATTCGGAGCGACAACGCCATCGAAATTTTCGTTGTAGAAGTTCGTTATCTGACCCAATTGCATGGACAAGGCAATGGCGCAAAGATCCAGAGTGCCATCACGCAATTGAAAAGTCGGCATAATGACGTCGCCACAAGCAGCACTGACGGTAAAAGTGAAATAGCGGACAGTTCCACCCCCGCCCGCGACGAGCAAGCCATAGTTTTGAGGGCCGCTCGGAGCCATGACGCCTTTGCCGGGTAGAAGCGTTGCCGTGAGATTGGTTGCATCGGTCACGCCGAGATCTTGAAGAGTCAGTGCAATCGTGAGCGCTTCGCCCGGGTCGGGCGCACCATTGGTTGGAGTGCAACTCTCAGCGGAAATAAGAGCCGATTGAGGCGCGATGACCGGAACGGATGCGGATGCGCCGTTGTAAATCGCCAGCGCAAAATCCTGGTCGAGAGAAGGTTCTTCGTTTGGAACACCGTCGGAATTGATGTTGGCGGCAGTCACCGTGACGACAAAGCTGCCGCAAACGCCCGCCGGAAGGAAAACGCTTTCGGTATTGTTCTGAAAATCGGCCGAACCACCCGGGACCGAAGAAGTTCCATTGAACACGTTGCCTTTGTAAGTGACGCCTCCGACAGTGACGGTTAAATCGAGATCGTTATTGTAAGCATTCCCCGCCGTACTGCCGGGCGCGTCAGTCCAGGCTAGCGTGACGCGAAATGGTTTGGAATGGTCGCTGACAATGCCACTAAACGTCCTGGTTTGGCCCGTGGCAGTAAATTTGTCGGCGGGAATCTCATCGCGTAATATGCGCGCGGTGCCGTCAAGTGCGAACCCCAGATTCACGGCGCCCATTCCCTGGTTGTTCGACCAAAGCGAATCGTTGGCGCCCACCCCGTTCAGATAACGAGCAGAATTGACCAGGCAAGCCTTGGTTAATGCGGGACTTGGTGGAGGCAAGTTGTGATTGATAAAAGATTGCCGCAGCAACGCACAAGCGCCAACCACGCCGGGTGTTGAATGGCTCGTCCCGGAAGAGGTGGAGTAAAATTGCTGGCCGAGCGGAAAGAAGTTGTTCGGATTTCCCGGCATGCCACGCCCCGGCAGCGCGCAAATCCCTGTGCCATTGTAACACGAGATCGCCAAACCGGTGCCGTCTTGCGGAGGCGGCGGACTTTCCTGTGCCACTCCACCTGAAACGTGCGTGCCCGGGGCAACAAGTTCCGGTTTCTTCCGGCCGTCAGCACACGGACCGCGGCCAGAGTAGTCCGCGATATCATTCGCACTGTTCGCAGCATCATCCGAAAGCATGCAGCCATCGTTCCCTTCGACATTTGCACCACCATTGTCGCTTGAAAGCGACGCAACGTTTTCGGCCGCGCCTACAGTGATGACGTTCTTCGCAGTTCCGGGTGAACCGACCGATTGGGGATTTGGACCAGCATTGCCCGCAGCGAAAACGATGACCATCTCCTGGTTGCCGTAAGCAGGGAAAGGGGCGGTGTCCGGTTGAGCGTCGCGGACCAACGCGTCGTATTGCTGCGAATCAATATCGTAATCTCCGGCGGAATTGGAACCCCAACTATTGTTGCTGATGCGCGCGCCATCCTGGTAGGCCTGTGATTGAAGAACAGTGTAATCAGGAAATGTGAATTCGTCGGGATCGAAAATCACTGAAGAACCGATATGCACAAATGGACAAACGCCGAGACCGTAATGAAAACCGGCAGAATCGGTGTGGGGAAAACCGTCGGCCAAATCATTGTAACCGGCTATGACGTGAGAATTGAGTGTGCCATGGCCGTCGCAACCTTGCAGAGTGCTGCCAAAGTTCGGCGAACCAACAAGCCGATTGTAAATCACGCGAGATGATTGATTGGTATCTCCGAATTTATATAAACCGAAATGGCCCGGAGAATTCGTCCCGTTATCGACGCCGCTGTCTGTCACATCGATGGCAAAACCGGATGAATCGAATTGAGATTGGGTAAAGCCCTCGTTTTCGAGCCATTTCAGATAACCGGGCGAAGCCGGCGCGGCACCGGACAAATTTCCTGCAATAATTTGATCCTGCCGCTCATCCATTTTGATGCGCGGGTAGTAAGGCTGAATCGAGATGACTTCCGGTTGGGCAGCAATCTGATTCAATTGGTCGGCCGGCAACCGAACGACCACATTGAAATATTTCAGAACTTTAGTTCGGCGGAGAATCGGCTGCAGCTTCAACCGATCGATAAGTTGGGCCGTTGCAGAATTCGCCTCGGCATCATCAACCAATTGAATGGCGAACATGTCAGTACCAACTTTTCGCGCCCTGCCCTTCGAATCGGTCGTTTGCGCTGACGGGTGGATTTTGTAGTCGTCCAGGTATTGCCCTTCCCATTGGACTTGAGGCGATTGCGCGGCCCAGGCTTGCATTTGACGAATCGCCGCACTTTGCCCATAAACTAGATAAGCGTTATTCGGAATGTAACTGATTATCGAAACCCCATTTTTTTCCAATTCAGCGCACCATTCCGGTTTCAAGGGACCGACAAACTGGATGAGGTGCAACCGCTTGCCCGATAAAACAGCGACGGGCTTACGCAGGGCCTTCGCCTGAGCGGAGGTGGTATTCAGGTGCACCGCGTGGAGCAAAATTGCGTCGTCTGTGGAACGGTTTTCCGCCCGGGGATCATCGGCCAATCTTCGCGCGAGCGCTCCATTGGCTCGAAAGATCTGGAAGGAACCGTAGTCGGCTACAAATTCCCCGCCGTTCGCGATGATTTCGCGGGCGAGATTCGGATCATTGATGCGAAATTTTTGGCCGCGGGGAATGCCATCTGCTCTGGTAACATCAACATTTCCGCTGGCGTTTGCGCTATCTTTTGGTTCCCCGCAAAATAGCGAATTGGACAGCGAAGCGCTTATTAACAGTAAACCCCATATTTTCCAAATTCTCGAGATGCAGGCACACGAAATCCTGCCATGTCCGTGCGCAGGGGACTGACTCTTTTGCAGATTCACTATTTCAAACATAGCAAATCATAAAGGCATAAATTGTCGAGTTTTTTCAGTTCCGGCACTGCCTAGGAAAAGGTGGGGCGCGGTGTCCTCACCGCGCCCTACCCCTTCAACCGTTCGAGTTTCCGGCGCCTAATGTCCCCAAACTTTGCCCTTATTCGCCACCTTGGCCTTGTGCCATAGTACAGCCGTGAACAAATGCAAAGAGATAAACTGTCAACAAGAACAGTCAGACCAGTCAGACTGTGCAATCAAAGATTTTGATCCTCAAAATCCAATTAACTTTAACGTTACCGGTAACCTACGGTAACTCACGGTAACCTATGGTAACCAAAAAAGTTTTTGGAAGCTAACCAGCCACCCTCTTCTTTCATTTATGCGTAAAATTCTTGAGTTGAACTCTTTCGCCGATACTCTCGCCTTCCACGAAATTATGAAGCTTCGCCCGAGCATCCTTATTGGGGCATTGTCGCTACTTACGATCGCTGCGTCCGCCAAAACCATCGTCGTCAATACGACCAACAACGTCTCGCCGGGGCCAGGCGAAACCAACCTGGTAATGGCGATTAGCCTCCTCCAGGACGGAGATGCCGTCCATTTCAACATTCCCGGGCCGGGCCCGTTTTACTTGGTAACCCCGCCGCTGTTTCCCGACAACGGTTACCCGGCAATTACGAATCACAATGTCACGATCGACGGCTACACGCAGCCCGGTTCATCGCCAAATTCGAATACAATCCTGTCGTCGAACAATGCGAACATCCAAATCGTCCTCGACTCGCGCGGGGGTGGTACACACGAAGACCCCGTATCTGGCTATGACCCCACCGAATCAGCACTGTTGTTTGTAAAAGGGGCCACCAATGTGACCATCAGCGGCCTGTGTTTTTTGGGCCCTGGCCCAGGTTCGAATTCACTCGAAGACCCATATCGGTATGCGCTCGCATTCGCGCTCGAGGCCGGTTACGGCCATATACACGGTTGCTGGTTCGGCCTCGATCTCGATCACATCAATGTTTATCCGTTCCGCGACGCGGTAGCCGGCTTTCAAGGGCCGAGCGGCCATTTTATCAATGGCACAACTGTCGGCGTTGAAAAAACAGCGGCCAACTCATCGGAAGCGCGTTCGCAATTCAACATCATCGTTGGGGAATCCATTCCCATCATTTTGGAAGGCGAAAGCTATCGAATTTGCGGCAACTTTCTGAACGTTTTTCCGGATGGTGTGACTGATTACAACATCGATTCAGGTTTGCCACCAAACGATCTCGACGCGTTTATCGAAATCGGCAGGCGCGGAAATAATTGTGTAATTGGAACGGATGGAGATGGAATCAATGATGCCGAAGAACGCAATATTTTCGGCGGCGTGACAGTTGCCCACGAAGGATTGCTTGAATGGTACAGTGGGCCTCGCACAAACAACATTATTGCGGGCAACTGTTTTGGCGTTGGAGTGGATGGCACCACCCGTTTCGTCAATTCAATGAGGCTACTGACCGACCTGCCGGCCACGGCGAGCTTTCGAATCGGTTCAGACATTGACGGCGTCAGCGATGATCTGGAGGGGAATATCATCGCGATGAGCACCCCTCCAACGATTTTCGCCGATTTGAATCTTGGGCGTATTTCGCTGCGTGGCAACCGACTGATAAACGGCGGTATTGCACCCTTCAGCTTTGCAGACAATCGCGGTGATCGCCTGGTCCTGTTCACCAACTACGATGCGCCCTATTTATCGACCAACAGCTCCATCATCCCGACCCTCTTGACATCTTCAACCCAGGCGCACCTGCGTGGCACATGTGCCCTTGGCAAATATCCCTACACAAACGTCATTATTGACGTTTATCTCGCGGATGAGGAAGGCTGGACCAACGGGCAAACATTTGAATTCTTTGAACTCGCTTATACGAATTCCTTGGGTGGCACGCTGTACTATGGATTTGCTCAGGGGAAGACTTACCTCGGATCCTTCGTTGATAATGGCCCGCAGGATCTCGATCCTGCGCCTGGACAATTCGATTTGGACATTAGTTCTTTTAACGTCCCCGTGAGCGATCTTGTCACTGTAGCCGCAAATTACTCCGCCGATCTTCCCGGCACCCACAATGGGCGGACGCACACAAGCAATTTCGCAATGCCGATTAATCTGCTTCCTGCCCCACGTATGAACATCGCTCGAATCAATGATTTTGTTGTCCTTTCGTGGCCAACGAACAGCGGACAGCTCACTATTCAGTCCACTCCGAGTCTGGCCCCGCCGGATTGGACCGATCTCGACGACGTGCCCATAAATCCGGTCGGCACAAATTACGAGGCAAGGTTGCCCATCGCTTCAACTGACGTATTCTTTCGTCTGAGAAATTAAGTAATGGCTTTAACCGAAGCACAACAACAGGCCATCAGCGCGCGCGGCAATGTGCTTGTCGTTGCCGGCGCAGGCACTGGCAAGACCAGCACGCTGGTCGAACGCTGCCTGAATTGCCTGATTGAAGGCGCGCCTCCCGCATCGATGGACGAAATTCTGATGGTCACGTTCACGGATGCCGCGGCAGCGGAAATGCGTCAGCGCATTCGTGCCCGCCTGGAGGAACAATTGCAGAAATACCCGGGAAGCGCGCGCTGGCAGGAACAATTGGCTTTGTTCGAGACTGCCCACATTGGCACTCTTCACAGTTTTTGTCTGCAACTGATTCGGCAGCACTTCTATTTGTTGGAACTCGATCCTCAACTGTCGGTTTTACGGGAAGAAGAGGCGTGGCTGCTGGCGAACGAAGCGTTGGACGAAATTCTGCAACAGCACTACGTCGGCGAAACGCCGGAGGCCGCGGCGGTCCAGGAGCTCATTCAAGTTCAAGGCCGCGGTTCGGACAGCGCCATTCAATCACTCATCCTTCATTTGCATCATTACACTCAAACGCTGCCTGATCCTGAAGGCTGGCTCCGCGAGCAAATCGAAGCGTTTTCCGCATCCGAACCAGCCCATTGGCAAAGCTGGCTTCTCCGCGCAATTACTGAATGGCGGCAGCGTTGGCTCCTTGTGCTCGAAAACAATTTTGCAGGCAACGCGGTCGCAGACCAATGCCTCGCTGCACTGAAAGCACTGAATGACCATCCAACACGCGCTGAGGCTGCGGTTGCTCTCAACAAAATTCTGGATGTCTGCAAGAATTGTCCCTTTGGAAAAAAAACGGATTGGCTCAGGCCGCTCGAAGATTTTCAAGACGAAGCCGAGTTCCTTTATTCGCTGGCGTTCGCAAGCGATGGGGCAGACCCGTTGATTGAGGATTGGAGCTGGGTTCGCTCTCAAATGCTCACTCTACTGAGACTGACGAGGCAATTTGGCGAACAATTTCGCCTTTCCAAACGCGAGTTGGGCATGGTGGATTTCCACGATCTTGAACAATACGCATTGCGCTTGTTGTGGGATGCGAACGAAGATCGCCCAACCAAAATGGCTCTCGAATGCCGCGAAAAGCTTCGCTTCGTATTCGTTGACGAGTACCAGGACATCAATGCGGCTCAGGACAAAATTATTCAGGCGCTCGGACGCGAGTTGCCAAACGGAAACCGTTTCCTTGTCGGTGATGTAAAGCAAAGCATCTATCGCTTTCGCCTGGCCAATCCGCACATTTTTCAGAAATACGCGCGCACCTGGTGCCCGGAAGGAAACGCTGTTCCGAGTCCCGGAGGGACATCTGAAAATAGCCCACGCTTTCAAGCCTGGGAACACGTCGCAACGAAACCCACAAGTCCCGAAGGGACAACCGAAAACGACGACCCCCATGGCGCACACAAAACAACCGAAACGCTCGTGGGAACAACCATTCCATTGGTCGAAAATTTCCGCAGCCGCGAAGGAATCGTCGATTTTGTAAACTCGTTTTTCCCGTTCGTGATGCGGCCCGAAATCGGCGGGGTCTCTTACGACGAGAAGGCCAGCCTTCGTTTCGGTGCGCCCTCTGAAAGGCAACCGTTATCGAATTCGGCCGACCCAACGCCGTGTGTCGAACTGCACCTGCGAATAAAGAAATCCGAATCATCGGCTGCGCATGATCCCGCGAATCCGACAGGGAAAAACAACGATGAGTCAATGGCCGAAATTAACGACTTGCAGGACGCCGACAAAGAGGCCCGTCTCGTTGCTTTGCGCCTGCGCGACCTGAAGACGCGCGGCCACCAGATTTGGGACGATGCGGCCAAAAAATTTCGCGCGGCTGAATGGTCGGATATGGCGATTCTGTTGCGCTCTCCATCCAGCAAAGCGGAAAGCTATGCCAAAGAATTTGCGCGACTCAACGTGCCTCTGGAAGTCGAGCGCGGCGGCTTTTACGACAGCATGGAGATCCTGGATCTCGTCAGCTTGCTGCAATTGCTCGATAATCCGCTGCAGGACTTGCCGGCAATCGCGGTCCTTCACTCGCCACTGGTCGGATTGACGTTGAATGAACTCGCTGAAGTCCGCCTCGCAGCCTGGGGCCATTTCTGGCGAGCGCTCCTGGCATGGCATGAAAATGCCGCAAACAGCCAATCCACAGCTACGTATCTTACGGAACACGGGACACGCATCACGTTCCTCTCCAAAATCAATCGCTTCCTCGACCAATTTAACCGCTGGCGCAAACTCGCACGCCACGTCTCACTATCACGATGCCTCGAAGCAATCCTGGCCGAAACACATTATGATTCGTGGGTGTTGACTCAACCACGCGGTGCGTTGCGCCATGCAAATGTTCAGCGATTGCTTGGCCTGGCGCAGCAGTTCGATCAATTCCAGCGGCAGAGCTTGTTTCGATTTTTGCAATTCGTCGAAGCGCAGAAACTCGCGGAAACGCAGCCGGATGTTGCTGCCGTAAGCGAAGAGAACTCCGTGCGCCTCATGAGCATCCATCAAAGTAAAGGCCTGGAATTTCCAATTGTGGTCCTCGCGGATCTCGGCAAGGCGTTCAATTTTGCCGACCTCAAAGCGGACATCATTTTGGATGAAGAATATGGCCTCTGCCCTCAAATTAAGCCGCCGAATTCTCCCGGCACATATCCCAGCCTTCCGTACTGGCTTGCACGGCAAAGACAACGCGGTGAATTGCTTGGCGAAGAACTGCGTCTGATGTATGTAGCGATGACTCGCGCCCGCGATACCCTGCTCTTAACCGGCACGATCTCGGAAAGTAGATTTGAGAAGTATTGGAATCGGGCCGAGTTTTCGGTGGGGCGAGCGTCCCCGCGAGTCGTTGAGTCCTTATTTATTTCACAACCTTCCGCGGCTCGCGAGGACGCTCGCCCCACCGCCTTGCCTGCCGTAGAAGTGTCGACGTTCGATGTCGAGACCGTCGCCTCCGCTCGAAGTTACTCAGATTGGCTTGGCCTTTGGTTTTCCAAATTTGCTGCCCCCCGTGACAAGGCCGCCAATCAAGGCAAAATCGGAACGATGCAATGGACCCTTCACAGCGATGAAAGTCTCATGTCACCTGAACCGTCAACCACTTCAGAGAACGTGGCACAAGGTCTGCCACCGGCGGATCCTGAGATATTGGAAGTCCTGCGACGGCGGATCGAATGGCAATATCCATTTATCGCGGCCACTCGCGAATCGGCCAAAACGAGCGTTTCAGGCCTGCGCCGCCGCGCCAATGAATTGTGGGACGAGGAATCTGCATCTCCGTTCCAGCCTGCGCCTTCGGGACTGCAACCCTCGTCTTCTAATCACCGATCACCATCTGCGGGTCGCCAATCATCGACCGATCGCGGAAACGCGCATCACACTTTCCTGCAATTCGTTTCGCTCGATCGCGTCGGCAACGCAACCGAACTCAAGGCCGAAGCCCAACGATTGGTGCGACAAAAGTCACTAACCGCTGAAGAGGCCGAGCTGCTCGATCTCAACGGACTGGCGAAATTCTGGCGCTCCGAACTCGGCGAAAGAATTCGTGCGAATAAAGATTCAATTCGGCGCGAACTTCGTTTCACTGCCCGCATATCCGCGCTCGAAATTTCGGAACTCATCGGCGGATCGGCACATTCTAAAGAGGCGGGCCTTTCGAACGAGTTCGTGATAATTCAAGGCGTCGTGGATTTGGCAATCATTCTTCCGAAAGAAATTTGGCTGGTCGATTTCAAAACGGACGCGATGAAGGCTAAAGAATTGGACGAAAAAATACGCGTTTACGAACCGCAGTTGAAGTTGTACTCGCGAGCGCTCTCTGGGATTTATCAACGCCCAGTTTCGGAGGCGTGGATTTACTTTTTGAGCCTCGGCGAGGCCGTTAAGAGCGCGCTAGTTGGAGACCGCGTCGGGGCTGGGATCTAAGGACACAAGAGACTGCTCGTCACTCTTCGACGTGGCGCGTTCGTCAGCATGTCCATTCGTCAGCCGAACCAGTGCGGGGCGAATCAACCTTCCCTGGAACGTATATCCAGACGCGACAGTTTCAGCTATCGTTGCGCCAGCAGGCGCCTTGGCTTCGACATCGACTAATTGATGCCTTTTGGCATCAAACACTTCAGCGGCATTCGCTGCATAAGGAACCAGACCGACACGACGGGCGGCGTCGCGGCACGCAGTCTGAAAATTACCAAGCTGTTCGATCAATCTCGGCTGACCGGAGCGGACCGCGCCTTGATGCAACGCATAAACATGATCCAACATTCGCACGAGGACCTGCAGCCAATCTGTCTCCATGCGCCGAAGTTTCTCCACTTCGAGCCGTAAATTGGCCTTTTCAGTGTCGTTCGAGCGCTGCATGAAATCCTGGAACTCCTTCACTTCGGCGCTCATGCGCTCCGAAATCTGCCTGGCGAGCCCGGCTGTTTTGTCAGCCTGCTCCTGGACGGATTGCAATTGCGATGTCGCGCTGGTGATCTGCTGCGCGACGCCTTGCACGTTTTGAATTTGTGGCGCTACTTCCGCCAATGCATTTGCTTCTGCCAGCTTCAATGCCAGCCGATATTCCAGTAAAAACGGCATTATGCCGAGCACGGCTCCTCCAGCCACACACAAGAAAATGAAAAAGATTTGCCACGCGCCCATGGGCAGTTTGCTTTGAAAGTAAATAAAATATGCCGCGCCAAGCAGCATGATATCCCCCACAAAAAAGGGATATTTATAGAGCTTGTATTCCATCTGTTCGCGCATTGACCTACTTTTTAGATTATCTCTCTGCCGAATTCAAGAACGTAAACGATCACGCTTCGTGAAATTCGTGTTTGTCTCGTCCTGGCAGTTAGCGCTTCAACCTCTCGGAAACAATTTCGGCTTCGCGCAATACCCTTAAAACATTCAAACCCGCAATCTTTTCCAGGTCTGTTTTCGAATAGCCGCGACGTAGCAACTCTGCGAGCAATGCTGGATAACCGGAAACATCATCCAAACCGTCTATGCCGCCACGAAATCCATCAAAATCCGATCCGAGTCCAATATGGTCTATGCCCGCAACTTCTCGGATATGGTCGATATGGTCCGCCACGTCGGAAATCGTTCCTCGTCGAGGCGCTGGATGACTCGCCCGCCACTCCTTGATTCCCTGCTCTACTTTTGCTGTGTCATTCGGAAACACATTTTTTAACCGATCATTTTCTTTTTCCCAGGCATTCAAATCTGTGCTCTCTCGTTGGACCACAAAGCCGGGCACGAAACAGACCATCACCACGCCTCTGTTCTCGGCGGTCAATTTCAAAACATCATCCGGCACATTTCGCGGATGTTTGCAAACGGTGCGTGCTGACGAGTGCGAAAAAATCACGGGCGCTATTGTCACTTTCAGCGCGGCTCGCATGGTGTCATCAGAAACATGGGAAAGATCAACGAGCATCCCAAGCCGGTTCATTTCGAGCACCACTTTTTCACCAAACGGGGTCAAGCCATGATGCCGCGGCCTGTCGCCGGAAGAATCCGCCCAATCATTATTTTCCGTGTGTGTGAGCGTCATGTATCGCGCTCCGAGCGCGTAAGTCATGCGCAAAATTGCCAGTGAGTTATCAATCGAATGCCCTCCTTCCATGCCAATGAGCGACGCGATCTTCCCTTTCTTATGAATCCTCTCGACATCCGCTGCAGTCAACGCCAGTTCAAACGTGTCCGGATATTTTTGCATTAACTGATGCACAATATCGATTTGTTCGAACACCATTTTCACCGCCTCCGGTCCGGGCTGCTCTGCCGGCACATAAACGGACCAAAACTGACCGCCGATTTCCCCCTCGCGAAGACGCGGAATATCCGTGGCCAGTGCCGGCCTGGCGCCGCGATTGTTCACTCGCAAATCAATCGCATTCAGATCGTTCCCTCGCTTGTGATACTGCCATGGAAGATCGTTGTGGCCATCGATGAGGGGCACGTTTCGAAGTAGTTCCTTAATCTCTGCGACGCCCGGGTTATTTGTCATGGAAGAGGATTGAGACGCAAAATTCGCGCGCGGCGCGAATATTGCCGCAAACGCGGCAGCCACGAGAAAGAACTTTTGCCGTCTGACCAGATTACTCCTCCACACTCGACAGTTTCGCCAGCACATTAAAGTCTTCGAGGGTCGTTGTGTCACCTTTGATCTCTCCCCCTGCGGCGATTTGTTTGAGTAACCGGCGCATGATTTTTCCGGAGCGCGTCTTGGGCAGCGCCTCG
>Ga0068857_100003431_pt1 | contig 13225 bp, 10 predicted proteins | sample KBSCornC72_FD_66591 | JGI IMG/M metagenome (GOLD analysis project Ga0068857, IMG submission 66591) | Corn rhizosphere microbial communities from Kellogg Biological Station, Michigan, USA - KBS Corn C7-2 | ecosystem: Host-associated > Plants > Roots > Rhizosphere > Soil ...
CACAGTGGCCAGGAGAACTATCTCGCCTTTCCTCACCAGTGCGATCCGGTCGCACGCGCGATCCACTTCCGAAAGTACATGCGACGACATGAACACCGTCCGCCCGCGCTTCTTGAAGTCCAGAAGAAGTCGGTAGAACGACTCCTGCATCAGAGGGTCCAGGCCCTCAGTTGGCTCATCCAGAATCAGGAGCTGGGGATCGGATTGAAACGCCTGAATCAATCCGAGCTTGCGTTTCATGCCGGTGCTGTACTGCCGGAGGCTCCGGCGCAGATCGCTATCCGGGAATTCCAGACGCTCTTGCAGTTCGCCGCGAAGAGTTTTGTCGACAACTTGGCTGCTAAGCTTTGCCAAAAGATCCAGCACCTCGCGCCCGGTCATAGCCGAGTAGATCCCCATTTCGCCCGGCAGATATCCGATATTAGCCCGCGCGCGCAGGCCGTCGGACTGGCAATTGTGTCCCAACAGGTACGCCTGCCCGCTGTTGGGACGCAGCAGATCGAGCAGGATCCGGATGGTGGTGGTCTTGCCGGCGCCATTCAATCCGAGAAATCCCAGGATCTCGCCATCCACCGCCTCCAGGTTCAGATTATTCACGGCGAGAACATTACCGTACTGTTTGGTGATCCCGCGGATGGAAATAGGAGCCACACAAGGATTCTAAGCGTTTCCAGCGGGAGTACACTGAAAGCGATGCGGCGTTTCCTTGCCAGCGCGCTCCTGTTGCTATTCAGCTTCTTGCTGAGCAGCCCGGTGATCCTCGCGCTGGATAAAGATGCAGACGCAAACCTGCCCGCGTGCTGCCGCCGCGCTGGAAGGCACTGATGCCCCATGCAGGGGCAGTCGTCTTCGGGTCCGGCCATACGCGCTCCCGGATGTGCTTCTTTCCCCGGCGCGCAGACCATTCCTTCCTCGTCGAAGACCGCGCTGCTGCCAAATTTTCGCACCATCGTCCAGGGCATTTCGATGCAGGCTTCTCCTGCCCAGCAAGCGGAATCGCTGCGGCACGTCTCTTTTGACCGCACTGGCCAAAAGCGCGGACCTCCCTCTCTCTCCTAAATCCTTCTAGTTCACGAGAAGTTTCCCGTATAGGGAGAGATGCAATTGAAATACGTCTGTACAGTCGTCTGTTTTTGCGTCCTCGCCGCGCAAATCTCGTTTGCGCAGGCTACGGTGAACTACGCCAGCCTGGCCGGCCGCGTCACAGACCCCTCGGGAGCCGTCGTCGCGGGTGCTCGAGTCACCGCGCGCCAGACCGATACCAACCTGATCAGTAGCGCCGAGACAGGACCCGACGGGCGTTTCCGTTTCCCCTACCTCAAGGTGGGACAGTACGAAGTTAAGATCCAGCAACCGGGATTCGCCGATTCGATTCGACTCGCGACGTTGACTGTCGGCGCATCATTCGAATTGCCGGTGATGCTCACGCTGGCGCCCTTACAGGTTTCCGAGCAAGTGGAAAGCGATGCGGCCATCCTGGACGCCGTGCGCACGCAAATCGAAGGCACCGTGTCCGCCGCCGAAGTGCGCTCCCTTCCGCTCAACGGGCGAAGTTTCCTGGATTTGGCGCTGCTGATTCCGGGGGTCTCGCCCACCAATACGGCCAGCAATCAGCTCTTTGCCGAAACGTCGGCGGTGCCTGGGCAAGGCCTTTCCATCGGCAGCCAGCGTAATTTTTCCAACAACTTCATCGTGGATGGCTTGTCCGCTAATGACGATGCTGCCGGTCTCAGCGGATTCTTCTACGGGCTCGACGTGGTCCAGGAGTTCCAGGTGGTCACGTCGGGCGGCCAGGCCGAGCTGGGGCGCGCGCTCGGCGGATATATCAACATGGTCACCAAGAGCGGCACGAATACCCTGCATGGCGACTTGTACGGCTACTTTCGCAATCAACGCCTCAACGCCGCGAACCCGCTCTTGCACGCCAAACTTCCCGCAACGCAGGCACAGTATGGAGCCAGCCTGGGAGGCCCGATTATCCGGGACCGGACGTTCTACTTCGCCAACTTCGAGCAGCGGCTGCTGAATCAGAGCGGTCTGATTACCATCCTGCCGGAGAACGTCGCGGCAATTAACGCGCGGCTTTCGGGCGTCGGGTATCGCGGGCCCTTGCTGCTCGCCGGACTCTACCCGAATCCGATGGACAGCGAAAACTTCCTGGTGAAAGTCGATCATCAGTTCAGTTCCAAGAATCAGCTCAGCCTGCGTTACAGCATGTACAAAGTGCACAGCCTGAATTCACGCGGCGCGGGCGCTTTGAACGCCGTCACTGCGGCCGCGAACCTGGACGATCTGGATCAGACGGTCGCCATCGGTAACGTTGCGACACTCTCGGCACGAACCGTCAATGAAACACGCGCGCAGTTCACGCGCAGCAGCCTTCAAGCGCCGCCCACCGATCCGATCGGACCAGCCGTGAGTATCGCGGGGGTGGCTTCTTTTGGCACGCTATCAGGATCGCCGACAGCCCGCATCGCGGATCTGTATGAACTGGCGGATAGCCTGTCGCATCAGGTGGGACCGCACACGTTCCGGGCCGGCGTCGATTTCCTTGATAACGAAAGCGTCATCACGTATCCGCGATCCGTTCGCGGCAGCTACGCATTTTCGTCGCTGGCCGCTTTTTTGCAGGGGACGTACAACAACCTAGGTTTCACGCAGACTTTTGGACCTTCGTCGATCGCGCAGAACAATCCGAATCTGGGGATGTTCGCGCAGGATGAATGGAAGCTCAGTTCCCGCCTGACCTTGAACCTGGGGGTGCGTTACGATCGGCAATTTCTGGACAGCATCGCGACCGACACCAACAACGTCTCGCCGCGCGCGGGCTTTGCCTGGGCTCCGTTCGCGTCGAGACGAACGGTGATTCGCGGCAGTTTCGGGCTGTTCTACGATCGCGTGCCGTTGCGTGCTCTCGCAAATGCACTGCTATCCGCAGGGAATACCTCGGATCTGGCAAAACTGCGCCAAATCGGCATTACGTTCTCCCCAGGGCAGACGGGAGCACCTGTGTTTCCCGACATCCTAAACACGCTGACGCCCTCCTCGTCGCTGCCGAACTTCACCACCATGAATCCCCACATGCAGAATGCATATTCAGAGCAGAGCAGCGTCGGGATCGAGCAACAAATCGGCGCACGCGGAACATTTAGCGTCGAATACCAGCATCTGCGCGGCCTGCATCTTATCGCCGCCGTGAATCAAAACGTGCCCACCTGCGTGGCGTCGGACGCCAATAACGGCTGCCGACCCAATTCCAGCTACGCTAACAACAGCCAATACTCGCCTGCGGGCGACTCGCGCTTTAACGCTCTGAACCTCTCCTTCGTCCAGCGGCCATCGAGTTGGGGAAGCTATCGGATTTCCTATAGTTATTCCAAAGCACTGGATGACGTAGGTGAGTTTTTCTTCAGCGCACCCATCGACAATTTCAATATCTGGCAGGATTGGGGACGGTCGGACGACGATCAGCGCCACCGGATCACGGTGGATGGCGTCGTGCATTCCCACGGGTTTGAGTTGAGCGGAATGCTGCAATACTACTCGGCCTTGCCGCTCAACATTACTTCGGGAGTGACTACGGTTCAGGGAACCACGGGCCGCCCGATCGTGAATGGAGCGTTCTTGAGCCGTAATGCGGGCGTCGGTAACGACTTCTTCAGTCTAGGCACGCGCCTGCGCCGGACATTTTCTGTTACCGAGCGCGTCAAGCTGGATGCAATGGCCGAGGCGTTTAACCTCCTAAACCGTCGCAACAACCTGACTATGAACGGCACGTTCGGATCGGGGGCATACCCATCCAGTCCATCGTCCTCGTTCGGGCAAATTACGGCTGTGAACGATGCGAGGGTGGTGCAACTGGTTCTGCGAATGGGCTTTTGACCAGTGTGCATCGGGCAGCCCGATGTGATACTTTTTCAATGAGCTACTTCAGGCGCCTGGGGGGCCTTTTCATGACGCGTACTCTACTTCTTATTGCTGCGGCTGGTTCGGCCGTATACGCACAGACCGCATGCGAGCAGTTGCAGTCGCTTAAGCTGCCCGATACCACCATCACCATGGCCATGACGGTGGCGGCCGGGGCATTCCAGAATCCAGGCGCTCCTGCGGGTCCAGCCACACCCGCGCAGCCTCAAGGACAAGCCAAGGGGAAACAGGCCAAAGGTGGCGGCGCTCCTGGGGCACCGGCAGCCCCGGCTGCCCAGCAGATGCTTCCGGCATACTGCCGCGTATCGGCGACGCTCAAGCCCTCGCCCGATTCCGATATCAAGATCGAAGTCTGGCTGCCCGTTGGCGCCGGGTGGAACGGAAAGTATGAAGCGGTCGGCGGCGGCGGATGGGCCGGAGTGATCAGCTATCCTGCGCTGGCGAGCGCGGTGCAGGAAGGCTATGCGACGTCGTCCACCGACACTGGCCACGAGGGCGGCAATGCCAACTTCGCTGTAGGCCATCCCGAGAAGATTGTCGATTTCTCGTATCGCGCCGTGCATGAGATGACCGTGAAGGCCAAGGCCATTATGACGGCATACTACGGTCGCGGTCCGCGCCTATCCTACTGGAACGGCTGCTCGACGGGAGGCCGCCAGGGACTGATGGAAGCCCAGCGCTATCCCGAAGATTTCGACGGCATCGTAGCTGGAGCTCCGGCCAATTACCAGACTCACCTGCACGCTTTTGACATGTCACTGCAGACGTTCGTGCGCCAGGCGGGTGCGGCTGTGCCGGTTGCCAAGAGCGACATGGTGGCGAAGGCCGTTCTGGCGTCGTGTGATGCGGCGGACGGCGTGAAAGACGGTCTGCTCAACGATCCGCGCAAATGTAACTTCGATCCGGGTACGCTGCTGTGCAAGGGAACGGATTCCAACGAGTGCCTCACTGCCTTGCAAGTCGAATCGGTGAAGAAGGCTTACGCGCCGCTCAAGACCTCTAAGGGCGATCTGGTCTATCCGGGCTATGCCAAGGGCAGCGAGACCGGCTGGGCAGTGCTGGCGGCGACGACTCCGACCCCTGCACCGCTTTCACTGGGAAGCTATCGCGAAGTTCTGCATCAGGATCCCAACTGGGATTGGAAGACCTGGGACGTGGACAAAGACGTCGCGGCGGTGGATGAGAAGTACGGCTACATCAATGCGATCAATCCGGACCTTTCGGCCTTCAAGGCTCGCGGCGGCAAGCTGATCACCTACCACGGCTGGGCCGACACGGCGATTCCGCCGGAGAACAGCATCAACTATCGCGCCACCGTCCTGGGCAAGATGGGCGCCAAGCAGGATAGCTGGTATCGGCTGTTCATGGTGCCCGGCATGGGCCACTGCGGCAACGGCGCGGGTCCGAATCAGTTCAACTATATGGGTGCGATGGAGCGCTGGCGCGAATCCGGCACGGCGCCGGAGTTCATCATCGCCGAGCACGTCGCCAACAACAAGGTGGATATGACGCGTCCGCTGTGCGCGTATCCGCAGGTGGCGACGTATAAGGGCGTCGGCAGCACCAACGATGCTGCCAACTTTAGCTGCAAGGCGCCGTAGAGGCCCGCTGTTGGATCCTTATCTCTCTGGCGGTCCAGCAGGACCCTGCAGGTGTATGGCGTCCTGCTGGTTCTCCTGGCAGATGTATTCCATCAGCTCTTCGCCCGGCCGCAGGGTGGCCTGGAACTTGATCTTGAAGGGCTTGGTGTAGGCAATCGGATCGATGATCTGGGTTTCGATATCCAGCGTGCCCAGGTCGGGTCGCGCGATGCGTTCGATGGTGTGCAGCTGCTCGGAATGCGGGTGCCCGCTGAAATCGAACCAGAACTTGTCGTTGTAGCCGATGGTGTCGACGACTAACGTGTCGCCGTCCCAGCTTCCGATGGAATCGCCATACCAGGTGGGATCGGGATCCGCGATGTGCTTGCGGCCGTCGATGAAGATCTGGCGGAAGCTGTGGATGTTGCCTTCAAACAGATAAAAAATGTGGGTAGATGTCTGCACCACGCGCCAGGGATAAGGTGCGATGCGCGGGACGCCGGTGGGCAGGCAATTCGCTTCCGGATCATCCTTAGATTGCCGCGAGTCCATGATCTTCTTGGACCACGCAGTCAGACTAATCTCTTCACCCGGCATCAGTCCTTGCTTCACGTCCCCAATGGGCCCGCCACCGTTCCAAATCCCGGAAAAATCGGGCTTGCCATCGGCCATGCGCGGAGTGGGACCCGTGGGCCGCGCTTTCCCCTTGCCTTTGGCGCCGCCCTTTCCCGCCTTGGCGTCTCCAGGAGCCGCTTTGCCGGCGGGAGCCTGTGAATCGGCTGGCGCCTGTAGCAGAAACAGTGCGGCCGCCAGCGCCGCAATAGTCAGGCCGGCGCTAGCGAAGCGTTGTCTCACGGCTATTGTCCTTCCTGCGTATTGGAGCCCGCGAAGATCCTTTTGCCATCAGGCAAAGTGACCTTTTGCGCATTACCCAGATGCGCGCCGTCTTTGGCTGCCGCGCCCTCCACCCCGATGTGATCGCCTTCCTTGAGCGTATTCCGAGTCCAGCCGTTGCGCTTCAGGACGTTGGGACTCGCCAGCTCAAAGTTCCAATTGGTCACTACGCCCTTGGCGTCTTTTACATCAACGTAAAAGCGGGCATGGGGATTCGTCCACTCGATCTTGGTGACCACTGCGTCTGTGAACTTCAACGGTTTGTTCGCGTCGTACTCGGAACCGAACGAATGGTGCGCCAGTACAGGACCGGTCAGAAGAACGCCCAAAGCTGCTGCCAGAACAAGAACCTTTGCTCTCATTAGGTAACCTCCGTGGAGTATTTTGACACAGATAGCATCCTGCCGCACGCGCCTGCATGAACACCACATTAACCTACGAAACCCACTTGCGGCCAGGAGTGTTCTAACAGTTAGGAGACCTAAATGAAGCCAATTGTAGGAATGGTGGTGATGCTCGGAGGACTTTCGCTGGCCGGATGCGCTGGCGGTTACGCATACTACGCGACTACGCCTCCACCCCCGTTCCGGAGTGAGGCACGCATTGCGCCGCCTGGACCCGGATACGTTTGGATCGACGGCTACTGGGGCTATCGCGGAGGTAGCTATGCCTGGGTGGCGGGAACTTGGGCCCGTCCTCCGCGTGGGCGAGTTAGATGGGAGCCGGGACGCTGGGAAGCCCGGCATGGGCGGTATTACTATCGTGACGGGCGCTGGCGCTAAGCCGAGGCCGGGGGAGCGGACGTGGGAGGCGCGCCATTGCCGCCCTCAGGTTTGGGTTTTTCTTTATCTTTCGGCGGATGCTGTGCGACTGCTTTCACCGGGCTGAACAGAACGTGCGCGTTGCGGCCTTCTAGGCGAGGCTGGGACTCGATAGTCCCGTACTGCAATAGATCCTGAGCGAAGCGCAGCAGGAGTTTCTTCCCTAGATCCGTGTGAGCGATCTCGCGGCCGCGGAACTGCACCACCGCTTTCACGCGATTGCCTTCCTGAAGGAATCGGATGGCGTGATTCTTCTTGAAGTCGTAATCGTGATCATCGGTGTTGGGCCGAAACTTCAGCTCCTTCACCTGGATGATGTGCTGCTTGCGTTTCGCCTCGTGCTGCTTCTTTTTGTTCTCGTACTGCCACTGCCCGTAGTCCATCGCTTTTGCGACCGGCGGTTCAGCAGTGGGGGCAATCAGGATCAGATCGAGACCCATATCCTGGGCCTTGCGAATGGCCTGTGGAGTGGGCAGAACCTCTACGGTTCCATCAGGGAAAACGGCGCGGACTTCGCGGGCGCGAATCGCCTCATTGACGTTTTCACGAATTCTGGGACGGCGGGGTGGAAATCCTCTCGGAATCATCGGCACATCGGCTTGGAGACGGCAGGCGACACTATCATGACCTGATAGTATCAGATCGCAGGCCGCCGGGAGACTTGGCACGCTCGGTCCCCGACAACGATGGACCGGTCAGTTTAGAATAGTTATCCGTGGACCGGATTCTCAAAGGGTTGTGGCGATTTCAGAAGAGCGTGTATCCCAAGCAGCGCGACCTCTTCCAGAAGCTGGCCCTCGGCCAGCGGCCGGACGCCCTGTTCATCACCTGCGCCGATTCGCGCATCGATCCCTGCCTGCTGACGCAAACCCAGCCGGGCCAGCTATTCATCTGCCGGGTGATCGGCAACATTGTTCCGCCGTATCCGGACGCGATCGGTGGCGTTTCGGCGACCATCGAATACGCGGTAGGCGTGTTGGGCGTTCCTGACGTGATCGTTTGCGGGCACACCGATTGCGGCGTGATGAAAGGCGTGCTGAGCCCGGATGCCCTGGAGCCCCTGACGAGCGTCAGCGCCTGGCTGAACTATGCCCAGCCGGCTCGGCAGGCTGTTGCGGAGCTTAGGCAGGTCCATACCGACGCGGAACACCTTTTAGCGGTGGCGGAGCGCAATGTTGTGCAGCAGCTCGGCAACCTGAAAACGCATCCGGCGGTGGCAGCGCGCCTGGAACAGGGCGATCTGCAGCTACACGGATGGATGTATCACATCGGTGAAGGAATGGTCACATCCTGCGATGCCAGCGGGGACGACTTCGCCCCGCTGCGGTCTGCCAAAACCAAGCTCCGAGCCACGCGTTAACGCTCCTGATAGGATAGTTCTCTTATGAGCACCTCAGTCGCTGCCACCCCGCCCGTTGCCGCCCCGGGTCTTACGACCACCAAGTGGATCTGGCTGGGCGTCGCAATCTTAGTCGGACTGGTGATCGCGTTCTCCCCCACGCCGCAGGGGCTGACGCGCATCGGGCAACTGGTGCTGGCCATCACAGCCGGCACGGTGGTGCTATGGGCCACCGAGGTGATGAACAACGGCGTCGCATCGGTTCTGATGATGGCGCTCATGATCGCCGTGAAAGTTCCGCCACCGCGGGCATTGAGCGGCTTTTCCGACCCGGCGTTCTGGACGCTGCTGGCGGTTCTCTATTACGGCTTCGCCATGCGAAAGACGGGTCTGGCGGAGCGGCTCTCGTACTATATCCTGACCCTTTTCCCGGGGACCTACACGGGAATTCTTTTGGCGTTCTTCTTCATCGGCTTTGTGCTGGCGATTGGGATCCCATCCATGACAGTCCGCACCGCCATCATGGCGCCCATCGCGTGGGCCATGGTTCAGAATCTGGGATTAGCGCCAAGAAGTAAGGGAGCGGCGCTGATCATGCTCACGGTAGTCGAAATGGCCGTGGTGCCGGGACTCGCCTTTGAGCTCGGATCCCTAAACGGACCGGTGGTTCTGAAGATGTTCGCCGATAAGCATCTGCCCATTACCTGGACCGGATATGCGCAGGTGATGGCGGTACCGACATTGATTTTCTGCGGACTTATTCTGGTGCTGAATCGGCTGGTGCTCAGACCGGAAGCGCCGTTGCACGCATCGAGCGACTTCGCCCGCGCGAAACTGGCCGCGCTCGGTTCGGTCAAGCGCCCTGAAATGATCACCGCGCTGGTGGTGGGAGTTTCGATCCTCCTGTGGGCGACCAACGGTCGTCTTCACTCCTTCCCCACATTCGCGGTCGGGATGGTGGCGATGGCGGTGTTCGCACTGTCCGGAATTCTTCAGGATGGTGACATCGCCACGGGCGTTTCGTGGACCCTGCTGTTGTTCCTGGGCGGCATCTTCGGACTGGGGAATGTGATCGTGGACGCCAAAATCACCGACTGGATGGCTGGCCTGATGCTGCCTCATGTGCAGAGTTTGATCGCCACTCCGATTCTTTTGTTGATCGTGGTCCTGCTGGCGATGCTGGCCTTGCGTTTCCTGGATCCGACGGCGTTCATCGCCATGCCGCTGCTATTTCTGCCCTTGCAGGAACCGCTGGCCAAGGCCGGGATACCTCCGCTAATACTTACCGGGCCGTTGCTGCTGGCGTCGGCGCCGTTCTGGCTGCCTTACATGAATTTTTGGATGGCCATGGGCGACAGCATTACTCAGAAACAAGCTTTCAGCCGGATGCAGCTATTCAACATCGCCAACGTCTATGCGCTCTCGGCGATTCTGGCGCTGGTCGCCGGCGTGTTCTACTGGCGCGCAATCGGCGTATTTTAGATTGGGCGAGGCATGCCTCGCCCCTACAACGTCAATCGTGTTGTAGACGATCGTGCACGCCAACGCGCGGGTTAATAATGTTTTTGTAGGGGTCGGGCATGCCCGACCTGTTACGTTTACCGGCGCCAGCGCAGCTCGAAGCGCTCGCGGCCCGAGGCTGACATTGCAATATCGGTAACCCGATCGCGTCCGTTGTAGCGGATTTCCATGGATCCGCGCACTCCCATGCCGGACATATCGGCGTTGATGGAATCACGGTCAAAGCGTGTGAGCCTTCCCGTGAAAGTCAGCCGCGAGCGACGCGCCGTCTCGAAGGTGACGGTCACTTCGCCGCGGCGATCTACCGTCACTTCGCAATCGTAAAGCCGGTCATCCGGGCCGCGGAAATTATTGAAGTTGCCGTCTCCGCGCCCACGAAAGCGAATCTCGTCATTCCACCGAGGGCCACCGCTGCCACCGCGATACCCGTTGTCGCGATCCGGACCACGATCCGCCCCACCGCCGCCTGAGTATCCACTGGTCCCGCGCCATTCGATATCGAAGGTGTAGCCTTCCCGGCCGCCCTGGCGATCCTCGATCCGAACTACGGCTACACCGCGATTGTTGGCGGGGTCGCGCAGCAGAGTCTGCCGTCCGCGTCCATCCACACCGCTGAAATGGAAGTCATAGGGATTCGCCGGAAGGGGCTGGTTGCATTCCATGCGGCGCCAGGCCGAAGGATTTCCGGAGAGCGTCCGCATGACGCCTTGGTCGCCTCGGATTTCGATTTCAGCGACGCCGTCGACATCTACTTCGATGGTGCATTTTCCACGGTCGCCGCCGCCACCCCGTATCTGGGCGCGGTAGTTGTCCACCCTTTGTCCAAACGCCGGCGCGAGGAGCATGAGCCCGCCGCCCAAGGTGATCCAGAACGTGCTGTTCGTCGATTGCACTAAGTCCCTCCTCCTTTTGCACTTGCCAATTATAACTATGCCGATCGGATTACGAAGCCTATCAGACCTGATGCGGCCACGCGTCCGAAGGTTTCCACATACATCGGACTGTTATCCTGGAAAGATTAATGCTTCGAGTCCGTTTCGCCCCGTCGCCCACGGGGTATCTCCACATTGGCAGCGCCAGGACGTTCATCTTCAACTGGCTGTATGCACGCCGTAACGGCGGGGCCATGATTCTGCGCATCGACGATACGGACGTGGAGCGGAATACCCAGGCGTCGCTGGATTCCATCTTCGAAGGCCTCCAGTGGCTGGACCTGAATTGGGACGAATTCTATCGCCAATCCGAGCGTGGAGAGCTCCATCGGACGTCCGCTGAAGCGATTTTCGCCAAGGGGCTGGCCTATCGCGATTTTACCCCGGCCATTACTGCGGATGAGGATGAAAAATCGCACTCGGGTGCGCAGTGGCTCTTTGATCCTGCCATGCGCGAGATGTCGAAAGAAGAAAGCGACCGCCGCGCTGCCGCAGGCGAACCGTTCGTGCTGCGGTTTCGGGTGCCGCGAGAATCGCGCACCGATGTGACCTTCCAGGACCTGGTCTACGGCGCGCAGTCGAAAGCGACAGCGGATATCGAGGACTTCGCGTTGCTGCGCAGCAGCGGAGCGCCTACGTATCACATGGCCTCCTGCGCCGATGATGCGGATCTCAAGATCAGCCACATTATCCGCGGCCAGGATCATCTGACCAACACCTTCAAGCATGTGCTGATATTCGAGGCCCTGGGCGTCCAGCCCCCGAACTTCGCGCACCTGCCGCTGCTGATCGCTCCCGATGGATCAAAGCTTTCGAAGCGCAAGCATGGACCGGTAGTGAGCGTTACAACGTATCGCGACGCGGGATTTCTTCCGCATGCGTTCGCGAATTTCGTGTGCCTGCTGGGCTGGTCGCCCAAGGACGACCGCGAAGTGCTGTCGCGCCAGGAGTTGATCGATGCATTTTCGCTCGAAGGCGTGAATCACAGCAACGCGACCATTAATTTCTCAGAGCAGGATCCGTTCGACCCGAAAGCTGTGTGGATAAACGCGGAGCACATCCGCACCATGCCGAAGGATGAGCTAGCCCAAAAGCTGATGCCGTTCGCGCCGGAGGCGGACGCCGCCAAGATGCTCCAGGTGACCCCGCTGATCCAGGAACGCATCAAGCTGCTGCGAGACGTCGCAACGGTAGCCGATTTTTTCTTCGTGAAGCAGCTTCCGTCGTACGACAAGGCCCTGCTCATCCCGCAGAAGGGCGACGAGGCCATGGCCTTGGCCGCGTTAGAGCGAGCCTGCCAGGTCCTGGACACGGCGGAATTCACGCACGACGGCGTGGATGCGGCTCTGCGCGCCGCGGCTGCGGACATGAAAATGAAGGCCGGGCAGATGTTCCAGCCGATCCGCGTGGCGGTGTGCGGGCGTAAGGAAGCTCCGCCGTTATTCGAGACGCTGGAGGTCCTGGGGCGTGAGACGACGCTGGAACGAATCGGCCAGGCTTTGGAAATGGTAAGGAAATAGCTACTCATGACTACGCCAAAAGATGATGCGGCACCGGTTCAGTCCAATTTTATTCGCGACATCATCCTCGACGATCTGAGGACCAACAAGTACGCCGGTCGCGTCCATACGCGCTTTCCTCCAGAACCCAACGGCTATCTGCACGTCGGCCATGCCAAGTCGATCCATATTAACTTCGGGCTGGCGCGTGAGTTCGGTGGCCTGTGCAACCTGCGCTTCGACGATACGAATCCGTCCAAAGAAGAGACCGAGTACGTCGATTCGATCATTGCGGATGTTCGCTGGCTGGGCGGGGACTGGGGAGACCGGCTATTTTACGCTTCGGATTATTTCGACCAGTTGTATGCCTGGGCCGTGCAGTTGATCCAGAAGGGCAAGGCTTTCGTCTGCGATCTTACGGCTGAGCAGGTTCGCCAGCAGCGCGGCACCTTGACGGAACCGGGCCAGGAGAGCCCTTATCGCAATCGCCCGATCGAGGAAAACCTGGATCTGTTCGAGCGCATGCGTAAAGGCGAGTTTCCGGACGGCTCCCGCACGCTGCGCGCCAAGGTCGATATGGCCTCGCCGAATCTCAACATGCGCGATCCGGTGCTGTACCGGATCCTGCATATGTCGCATCACCGTACGGGCGACAAGTGGTGCATCTATCCGATGTACGATTTCACGCACGGCCAGTCGGATTCAATCGAGC
>Ga0068857_100003444_pt1 | contig 13199 bp, 10 predicted proteins | sample KBSCornC72_FD_66591 | JGI IMG/M metagenome (GOLD analysis project Ga0068857, IMG submission 66591) | Corn rhizosphere microbial communities from Kellogg Biological Station, Michigan, USA - KBS Corn C7-2 | ecosystem: Host-associated > Plants > Roots > Rhizosphere > Soil ...
TTCAAGGACCTGAACGGGTTATTGATGGAGCTGAAATCGGGAGCTTGAGCATGCGATTGATATGCGCCCTGCTGTGGATGGGTTTGTTGCCGGCCGCGGGTTTTGGAGCGGACGCGAGCATCGCGGAAGCCGCGATGCACCAGGACAATGCCGCGGTGCGGGCTTTGATCCAACAAAAGGCGGACGTTAATGCGGCTCTCCCAGATGGCGCCACAGCGTTGCATTGGGCCGTTAATGAGGACGATCTCGGCACGGTTAGCTTGTTGATCCAGGCCGGCGCGAACGTGAAGGCCAAGGATCGTTACGGCTTCACTCCGTTGTACTTCGCGTGTATCAACGGCAGCGCGGCGGTGATCAGCAAACTGCTCGCCTCCGGGGCCGATCCGAACGCTATGGATGCCAGTGGCGAGACGGCACTGATGACCGCGACGCGTAGCGGCAGCATCGACGCTGTCAAAGCGCTGCTTCAGCACGGCGCGGATGTGAAAGCAAAGGATGCTGTAACGCAGCAGACGCCGCTGATGTGGGCGGTTCGATCGAATTTTCCCGCAGCCGTTGAGCTCTATCTCGAATATGGAGCGGAGATCAACGCCCGCACGCGCACCGGCAAGACGCCCGCGGCCAGGCCTCCCGGGGCGGGTGGCGGATCGCACGGCGCGGGAATCGTTCGCAGCGGATGGCCCGAACAGGGTTTTCAGGGTGAGACTCCGGGCGGCATGACCCCACTGCTCTACGCGGCTCGCGACGGCAGGATCGACATTGCAAAAACTTTGGTCGCGGCTAAGGCAGACGTGCAGCAGGCTGACGTCAACGGGATCACGCCACTGCTGATGGCGATCACCAACAATCATCTGGATGTCGCGAAGTTCTTCGTCGAGAAAGGCGCCAATCCGAACGCGGCCGATTGGTGGGGCCGTACGCCTCTGTACGCGACGGTCGAAATTCGTAATCGCGATTACGGCAGGAACAATGAGCATGAGATCGACCGGCCGGCTGCATTGGAAGTAATCAGGATGCTGCTGGATCGCGGTGCGAACGTCGATGCCAGGACGAAAGAAGTCCCCCCGGGACGCCGCTTCGTCACGCCATTAGGCGATTTATCCTGGGTTGATTTCACTGGGCAGACTCCCTTCTTAAGGGCGGCGCTCGCCGGTGATATTACGGTAATGCGCCTCCTGCTCGAAAAGGGCGCCGATCCCAATATCGCTACCTTCGCCGGAACCACGGCATTGATGGCGGCCGCGGGAGTGAATTGGATGACGGGACAGACGTTCACCGAATCCACGGAAGCTTTGATGCAGGCGGTTCAGTTGTGCCTGGAAAAGGGCGGCGACGTTAACGCGAAAAACTCCATGGGCGTGACGGCGGTGATCGGCGCAGCGAATCGGGGATCCGACGGCATTCTGGAATTTCTGGTGAAGAAGGGCGCACGGCTCGATATAAAGGATAAGGAAGGACGCACGCCTCTGGTCTGGGCCGAAGGGGTTTTTCTGGCCACCAACGCTCCAGAAGCCAAGATATCAACCATGGCTCTGATCAAAAGGTTGCTGACTCAGGGAGTCCAATGACCGGACTGAGAAACGCGGCCGCGGCCGTTGGAGTCTTGCTGATTGCTGTGATCATTCGCCCAGAGAATGCACGCCCGCAGAATGCATCTCCGGATCAAGCGGTCCTGAACCAGTACTGCATCGGCTGCCATAACGAAAAGACCAAGACCGCGGGTCTGATGCTCGACAAGCTGGATCTGACGCATCCCGGACAGGATCCGGAAACGTGGGAAAAGGTCGTGCGCAAGGTGCGGGCAGGCATGATGCCGCCGTCGGGGATGCCTCGCCCGGCTCGCCAGGTGCTCGATTCGTGGGCCGCCAACCTCGAAGTCGGGCTGGATCGCGCGGCTGCGGCCAAGCCCAATCCGGGGAGCACAGGACTGCATCGGCTGAACCGGACCGAATACACCAACGCGATTCGCGATTTGCTGGCGATCGACGTGGACGCCTCCACCATTCTTCCCGCGGACGATTCCAGCGAAGGGTTCGACAATATCGCCGACGCGCTCGCGGTTTCGCCGGCGCTGATCGAGCGCTACGTCGCCGCGGCCGGCAAGATCAGCCGGCTGGCTGTGGGAAATCTGCTGATCACGCCGTCGACGGTAACGTATCGCGCGCCAGCGGATCTGTCGCAGACGGAGCACGTCGACGGACTGCCGCTCGGGACACGAGGGGGCATGCTGGTCCGGCACACATTTCCACTGGATGCCGAGTACTCGTTCAAAGTGCGAGCCAGATCGGCGGGCATCGGCGTAGGCGGCGCGGGGGCGAGCGGCGAAGAATTGGAATTCGTGGTCAACGGCGAGCGCGTCAAATTAGCGGCGGGAGGCTCGATAGACGCGAAGGTTGCCGTAAAGGCGGGGCCGCAGGATATCGGCGCGGCATACGTGCGGAAGGCTCCTCCAGGCGCGGATGACATCTGGCAGGTATTCGCGGGCAACTCGAGCGTCAGCAGCATCGCAATTACCGGGCCGCTCAATCCTACGGGTCCGGGAGACACCCCTAGCCGACGCAAGATTTTCGTGTGCCGTCCAGCGTCAGAATCGGAAGAGTCCGCGTGCGCCAAGACCATTCTCTCCACGCTCGCGCTGCGTGCTTATCGCCGGCCGCCGTCGGGCGCGGATCTGGACACGCTTCTGAACTTCTATCAGGCGGGCCGGAAGAACGGCACTTTCGATATTGGAATCGAACAGGCATTGGCGCGTGTTTTGGTGGATCCCCGGTTCGTATTTCGCTTCGAGCAGGAACCGGCTGGCGTGTCCGCGGGAGCTACCTACCGCGTGAGCGATTTGGAGCTGGCTTCGCGCCTGTCATTCTTTCTCTGGAGCAGCATCCCCGATTCTGAACTTCTGGATGTGGCTGTTCAAGGCAAGCTGCACGATCCTGCGGTGCTCGAAAAACAGACGCTCCGGATGCTGAAGGATCCGCGTTCAGAAACGCTGGCGACCAATTTCGGCGGGCAGTGGCTGTATCTGCGCGAATTGAAGAACGCCCACCCCGAAGCGCGTGGATTCAACGACAACCTGCGCCAGGCATTTCGTCGCGAGACCGAGCTGCTGCTCGACAGCATCCTTCGCGAAGATCGCAACGTGGTGGATCTGCTCAACGCCGATTATACTTTCGTGAACGAGGCACTGGCTCGCCACTACGGGATTCCGGGTATCAAGGGGAGCCGGTTCAAGCGCGTCACGATCCAGGATGAGAACCGCCGCGGCCTGTTGGGCCAGTCCAGTTTTCTGCTGGTGACTTCGGTCGCCAACCGGACTTCGCCTGTATCCCGCGGCAAGTGGGTTCTGGAAAACCTCCTGGGCACTCCTGCCCCCCTGCCTCCGCCTAACGTTCCGCCGCTCCCGGAGAGCGAGGGCGCACAGCAGCCCGCTTCGATCCGGCAGAAGATGGAGCAGCACCGGACCAACCCCGTGTGCGCGGCCTGCCACAAAATCATGGATCCCATCGGATTCTCGCTGGAAAATTTCGATCTGATCGGAAAGTATCGGACCACCGACGGGGGCGTCAAGATTGACGCCTCGGGCCAACTGGTAGACGGTACCAAGCTGGATGGTCCGGCGAGCTTGCGGCAGGCTCTGTTGAACCGTTCCGACGTGTTCGTCCGGACCATGACCGAAAAGCTTTTGACGTATGGAACCGGCCGGGCCCTGAAGTATTACGACATGCCGGTGGTACGCTCGATCGCGCGGGACGCCGCGAAGAATGACAATCGTTTTTCATCGCTGATATTGGGAATCGTGAAGAGCGATCCATTTCAGATGCGGATGAAGGCAGGAGACAACCGATGAGTTTCATCACCAGAAAACATCTTTCGCGACGGACCTTACTGCGCGGCGTGGGAGTTTCGCTAGGTTTGCCGCTGCTCGATTCCATGATCCCGGCGCAGACGCCTCTAGCCAGAACTGCGGCGACATCGAAAAGCCGGCTGAGCTGCATCTACGTACCCCACGGCGCGACGATGGACAAGTGGACTCCGGCGGCCGACGGCAAGGGCTTCGCGTTTACCGAGATCCTCAGCCCGCTCGAAAAATTCCGCGACCGCGTTTCGATTGTCTCCAACCTGGCGCACCCGGCGGCCGGTGGCGTAGGATCTGACGCTGGCGCCGACCACGCGCGCTCGGCTGCAGTGTTTCTCAGTGGCGTGCACCCTGAGCAGGGTTCGATCCACGTCGGCAGCACAATCGATCAGATCGCCGCGCAGCGCATTGGTCAGGATACCCCGCTCCCTTCCATTGAACTTTCCATTGAAGAGGTCGCTCTGAGTTGCGGATCTGGCTACGCCTGCGCTTACTCGAACACGATTTCCTGGAAGACGCCGACCATTCCCCTGCCGATGGAGAACAATCCACAGGTGGTGTTCGAAAAGCTGTTCGGCGACGGGAGTAACAACGCCGACCGGCTGGCTCGCAAGCAGCAGAGCCGCAGCCTGCTCGATTCGGTGATGGACCAGGTGGCGTCGCTACAGCGGGAGCTTCCTGCGTCGGACCGCACCCGGCTCGGTGAGTATCTGGATGACGTTCGCGAAATCGAGCGGCGCATTCAGAAAGCCGAAAATCAAATCCCTGCCGATCTCAAGCTGCCCGAAGCGCCGGTAGGCGTGCCGGAATCATTCGACGAACATTTTAAGATCATGTACGACCTGCAGGTGCTGGCGTTCCGCGCCGAGATCACCCGCGTCGCCACGCTGATGTACGCGCGCGATACCAGCGGCGCGGTCTATCCGCAGAGCGGCATTCGCGACGGGTTCCATGTGGCTTCGCACCATTCCAACAATCGCGCCAATATGGACAAGTTTGCGCTGATCAACAAGTATCACGTGGAGATGCTGGCCTACTTCCTGGACAAGCTGAAATCCACTCCTGATGGCGATGGAAACCTGCTGGATCACTCCATGGTTCTCTACGGCAGCAGCATGAGCAATGGGAACCAGCACGATCATGATCCGTTGCCCATCGTGCTTGCCGGTGGAGCCTCAGGACAACTGAATGGCGGCCGTCATATGACGTACGCTCCGCATACGCCGATGTCGAACCTGCTGCTGTCCATGCTCGATAAGCTGGGCATCCAGGCGGATAAGCACGGCGACAGCACCGGGAAGCTCGAGATTTAACTTTTCGTGTGGAGACTCATGCAACGATCGTACGTACACTCTGCGGTGGCAGGCTTAATGCTGGCCGCTGCGCCCAGCCTGTTCGGGCAATGGTTCGACTATCCTACTCCCGGCGTGCCGAAAGGTCCTGACGGCAAGCCCAACCTCGCCGCGCCCGCGCCGCGCACCGCTGACGGGCATCCCGACTTCTCTGGAATGTGGGGATGGGATGCCTTCGTGCCTTGCGGCAAGCGCTGCGGCGATACCCAGGTCGGGCCGGAGTTTCTGAATATTGCCTCTCGTCTTAAGGGAGGCCCGCCTTATCAGCCATGGGCCGCGGCGCTTGTGAAGGAGCGCAGAGTGGCGCAAGACAAAGACCCCAACGTTCATTGCATGCCGCGAGGAGCTCCAAGAATCTGGACGGACGACTATTACAAAAGGATTATTCAAACCCCGGAGCGTTTGATCGTTCTCACTGAACGCAATATGCAGTATCGCCAGATCTTCACCGATGGGAGGCCTCTTCCGGAGGACCCGAATCCAACCTGGAATGGTTACTCGACGGCCAAGTGGGACGGAGATACTCTGGTAATCCAAACAATCGGCTTCCGCGACGATCTGTGGCTGGACTCCAACGGCAACCCCCTCACCGATGCCGCCAAGATGACAGAAAAGATCCGCCGCCCGAATTTCGGAACGCTTCAAATCGAAATCACCATTGACGATCCCAAGGCCTACACGGCCCCGTGGACCGTGACGTTAAATCAGCCTATCGTGCTGGATAGCGAGCTCCTGGATTATTACTGCCTGGAGAACGAAAAGGACGCTGTCCACATGGTGACGAAGTAAGCATTTGCCGCGAATCCTAATCTAGGGCCTCACCGACATGAAAATAAAGATAATCCTTGCGACTCTTGCTTTTGCCGTTACAGCTACGGCGCAATCGGAACTCCAGCTGAAGGTGCATGACGGTGCCGGGGAGTCCGAGAAGAATTTGGTGACTATTTATGTCACCCACCCGCAGCTGATCTAGTGCGCATTGACCCCGATCACCTGTTTGGCCTCGCGGTGCTTTCCCGCCTACGGCAATAACGGTCATCCTCGCAGAGCACCTTCGAAACTCGCATTCAGGCGGCGCGTCACCGCCCCCAATACTCGATTTGCCGGATGACGCTGGAACGGGCTAGAACCGGCAGGAAATCTCCAAGTATCCAAATCGTCCATCTTTGCCATCCGGATAAATGTGCTCGATCGCCGCCAGTCCCTGAGCGTATCCCAAATACGCGATTAGCGTAGTCTTTCGATTGATGAGAACTTCTGCGCTTGTGTCGTACACGTTAGCGAGCGATCGGCGTCCCGAAGGAGACCGTCCCGCATACCCAAACGTCCATGACTGAAAAGCGCCGCCGCCGCTGTACCAGAGATCATTCGCATTGCTCAGGCGTAACGAATGAAATTCGCTCGAAACCGCGAGTTTGGGATGTGGGCGCAAGATCAGCGCACCGAAAGCGTCCGTGTTGTTCATCATATTGAAGAAAGGCATGCGAGCGTAGGGGCGCGGAGTCGGAAGCAATTGGAAAAACGTTCCGTGGGTATTGTCATTCGGATTGCTGTCACCGGAGTTCCAGTTATAGCCGCCTCGAATCCACGGCTTCAGCTTCGGCAGAATCGTAGGCTGGAAGCCACCTTCTATGTCGAGCGAACCGGCGGTTTGACGCTGCATGCCCCAGCGGCCTGTTTGCGCGGCGCCCCACAGCAGCAGGTCGATTGTCCCAGATCGTGTGTCGAACGCGTGTACGGTGTGGCCACCGAATGTATCGATCCGAATATTATCGAGGTCGCGACCACGAACCGCCGCGGCCCGGTTGTCCGTTTTCACGATGTGCCGGAAATCGTCGTATTCAATGGCGAACAATCGGGTGTCAGAAGAATGCCGGCCTTTGGTTGAATCGTGCGTGTAGGATGCGTATCCAAAGCCGACGCGATTCCAGCCCCATCCGTCCACTTGAAACACACCGCGTGTCGGCACCGCAGCCACAAAGGTGAAGTTATCAGAAGGCTTCGCATAGGAGTAATGAACGCCGTCGAAGCTACGCCCGACATCGGACCAACCGAAATCGCCGATCAGGCGTTGGTTGATCCGGTCGCGCTTCAGTGCGCTTAGCGTCGCGTTTTTCGGCGCCGTTTCGCTGCCATCCAGGAAAGTGAACCGTCCGATCTGAAGCGTATGCGCCTTGTCTCCGCCCAGGCCGTCGAACCGCACGAAGAGCTGTTTCGGAAACCACATCGCCGTGTTCTTTCTGCCGTCATTGGCCGACGCGTAATTGGAACCCAGCCCGAGCGCTCCCTGCTGGGGGCCTGTCCCCGTGGCGTTCCCTGGAAGGCCCACCAGGAACGGAACCGCGAATTCCGCAGTCCAATCCCACGCGTCGCGATTCTGCGAAAACTTCAGGCGCAACAGGTTTCCGGAATATACGTAGTTGTTATTTCCCGAAGCAGATTGAAACCAATCCCAGTCGTACATTCGGGACCGCAGACTTCCAGAAAAGGCAACATCGCCGATCTTCGTATCCTGGCCACAGACAGCTCCGGCGGCCAGAGCAAATAGGATCGAGCATTTTGAGAATCGCATTCGTTTCCTTTCGATTGCAGTCAAGGAGTGAGCGGACGCAGCTCGGGCTCAAGTATTTCGTCGGATCAATAGTTAGTCGTTCGTTACCTGGCCTTCGCGACCGTCACCACGATCTGACCTTTTTCGTCCACGCGGACCGGAAAGGTTTTGATGCCACAATCGCCCATGAGCGCATCGCCCGTGGTCAGATCGAATTTCCAAGCATGCAGAGGACATACGAGGGTTGTTCCACCGACCAGGCCATCGGCCAACGGTCCGCCTCGATGCGGGCATTCCGCCTGCACCGCGAAGACGCCGCCGTGCCGAGTGCAAAAAACCGCAATCCTTTCCCCCTCCGCCAAATAGCTGCGACCCTCGCCGGGAGGAATCGAAGCGAGCGGACCAATCGTGACCTCCATCCTGTTATCGATCACGAAATTACTGGAAGCAGCGTCGCGAACTGATTGGGCGGCGCAGAGCGGACCATTTCCTTCCACGGGTCTTTGTAGGATGCTTTCGACTGGGCAATCTCACGACCCAGCCGCTCGGCGATGCCCTCGCTGTCCTCGACGACGACTGCTCGTATCCTGGCGAGCCCGATTCTCTCCACGAAGCCATGTGTGCGCTCCAAATACTTTGCGTTCTCGCGATAATACTGGACGAAGCGGCCCATGTATTTAAGAACATCATCGTGGCTATCGACGACAACGAGTATGTCTCCCTTGCGAACCGACGATCCGGCGGCGCCACCAATATAGATCTCCCACTTGCCGCCTTCGACAGCAACTGCGCCTAAATCCTTCACCATGGCTTCAGAGCAATTGCGCGGACATCCAGCGGTCGCGAGCTTTATCTTGTGCGGAGTATCGAAGCCTTGAAATAGATTCTCGATCTTCATTGCTAAGGTGATGCTGTCGCCCACGCCAAAGCGGCAAAACTCCGTGCCCACACAACTCTTGCAGGTGCGATAGCTCTTGCCGTAAGCGTAGCCGGAGGGCATGTCGAGATCGCGCCAGACTTTCGGCAGATCATCTTTTGTCAGACCCAGAAGATCTATCCGCTGGCCACCCGTTAGTTTAACGAGAGGCACCTGGTATTTGTCGACAACATCGGCGATGCGTCGCAACTGCGTGGAGTTCGTGATGCCGCCAGGAATCTGCGGCACCACCGAGAACGTCCCATCCCTTTGAATATTGGCGTGAACACGCTCATTGATGAAACGCGCATCGGGCTCGTCTTCATACTCGGAGTGCCAGATTGTCTTCAGCAAAGACGCCAATCCAGGCTTGCTGGCGGCGTCCTCCTTGCCGCCGGCAAGATAATCGAAGACCGAGGAAACCGATTTTAAATTGTAATCCTGGATCGCGCGGATCAGTTCCGGTTTGGTGAGAGGAACTCCAGGAACGTAGTAGTGTACCGAAGGATCTTCTTCACTCTGCCCGCCGCAGGCCCACTCCACGATCTCCCGGACCATCGTCTTGCAAGAACCGCAGCCCATGCCCGCACGAGTCGAGTCCATTACCGCTTTGGCGCTGCGCTTGCCGCTGTTCACGCACGCGGTCAGCGCGCCCTTGCTTACGCCGTTGCAGTTACAGACTTGGGTCTCGGGACTCATCTCCTCGAATGTGACCTGCTTGGGTGGATCGCCGATATCGAACAGCAACTGCAACCGCTCTTCGGGAAGAGGGGTGCTCCGGTCGAAGGCTTGCATCAGGTAAGCCGCCTTGCTGATATCGCCGAGCAAGATCCCTCCGACCAGGCGGCCCTCACGAATGATCAATTTCTTGTAGGTGCCTTTCTTCGGCTCAGAAAACTGTACAACTTCGTCTTCGGGATGCTCGGGATCAACAAGGCCCATGGATGCAACCTCGACGCCCATTACTTTGAGCTTCGTTGCGACTTTGGAGCCGTGATAGGCTGCTTGGGGATTTTTGCCGGTGATGTGATCGGCGAGAACCTTCGCCTGCTCCCACAACGGCGCGACCAAACCATAGGTCTGGCCGCGGTGCTGCGCGCATTCGCCGACTGCATAGATGTCTCGATCATCCACGCAGCGCATCTGATCGTCGACCACGATGCCCCGTTCCACCGAAAGACCGGCTCCGGCAGCGATCTCCCAATTCGCTTGGATGCCGGCGGAAATCACGACCATGTCGGCTTCCAGAGTCGTATCGTCCGTGAATCGCAAACCGAGGACCTGGTCGCGACCTAGAATCGCCTTCGTGTTCTTTTTGAGAAGAACCTGGACACCCAGTTTCTCCATGCCGGCCTTGAGTATGGCCCCGGCGCTCGCATCGAGCTGCATCTGCATCAGGTGGCTACCCAGGTGCACCACGTTCACTTGAAGTCCGAAATTCTGTAACCCGCGCGCAGCTTCCAGTCCGAGTAAGCCGCCGCCGATCACCGCGGCGGTCTTCTTTCCCTTCGCGTATTCGGCAATGTCGCGGCAATCATCGAGGGTACGGAATACAAAGACGCCCGGCTTGAAGCTTCCGTCGGGCATCGTGATTCCTTCCATGGTGGGCAGGAAAGGCCGGCTTCCAGTAGCGATGATCAGCTTGTCGTACGGTTCGGGACGACCGTCTTCGCCGAACACGACCTTGGCCCGCGTGAGCAACCCCGCAGCGCGTTTGCCGGCGTGAAGAAAGATGTTGTTTTCGACATACCAGGAAAGCGGATTGAGATAGATTTCCTCTTCTTGATATGAGCCATTCAGAACATTCGACAGCAGAATACGATTGTAGTTTCCGGTCGGTTCCTCGCCAAACATAGTGATGTCGAACTGCTGCGCGCCGCCTCGAGCCAGAATCTCTTCGACAGTGCGGGCGCCCGCCATCCCGTTTCCGATCACCACCAGGTTTTGTTTCCTCATTACGCGATCTCCAGCAATCCGACATCGATAAGAACCGACGCCTTGAGTCCGCCCGGCGCGGCGATCAGCAGCTCAACCTGACTGCCTGGCGGGATGTCTTCCACCACGGCGAGCGGCACATGGATACCGGCCTTGGCGCCGATCGGAAAGTAGCGCATAGGCTTGCCACCACGGGTCAGCACGATATAGATCAGTTCGGCAGCGGGATTGCCTCCGCGAAAATAGATGGTTTGCGCACGCTTGTCGGAGGGAACTTTGTAGGTGACCGGCGGCTGAAATGATACTGGCTTCTCCAGTCCCGTGCCTTCAAACGAAAACAAACCTTGAATGAATGCGGATTTCTCTAACATGGACGTCCTTTCTCAAGACGGGCGGCACATACCTTAAACTCTGGCATGCGTGAAACAGGATCCAGCGCGGGATTGGTCAGCAAGTTTGCTCTCTCAGTTCCGTTGAAATGAAACGGCACGAATAGCGTGTCCATCCGAATCGCCGGCGTCAACTCCGCGGTCAGCGTGGCCGAGCCGCGCCGCGTAGTAAGTCGAACTTGTTCGCCTTGCCGGATTCCGTAGGTGAGCGCCATGGACGGGTGAATCTGCACAAAGGCGTTTGGTGCTGCTTGCATCAATGCAGGGATTCGGCGTGTCTGGGTTCCCGACTGATATTGCCCGATAGTACGGCCCGTTGTGAGATAGAGCGGGAACTCTTGATCTGGTTCTTCCGCCGGCGGCCGAAATTCCACGGCATGGAAACGCGCGCGTCCGTTCGCATGACCGAAACGATCCAGGAAGAGGCGAGGCGTTCCAGGATGTTCCACGCTCGGGCAGGGCCAAAAGACTCCGTCTTCGCGCTCGATGCGGTCATAGGTAATCCCGGCATAGTCGGCCGCCCCACCAGCGCTTGCGCGGCGCAGCTCCTGGAAGACGTCTTTGGGTTCTGACGGAAAACCGCCGCCACATCCCAAGCGTGTTCCAAGAGCGTGGAGAATCTCCAGGTCCGTGCGCACGTCACGGGGCGGCGTGGTCGCTCGTTTGCGAAGCAGGACGCGGCCCTCGACGTTGGTCATTGTTCCTTCTTCTTCGGCCCATTGTGCGGTGGGAAGAACGACGTCGGCTCGCTCCGCGGTTTCGGATAAGAAGAAGTCAGAGACCATTAAGAAGTCGAGTGCGTCCAGACGTTTTTCAATATGTCCGGCCCGAGGTGCGGATACCGCGGGGTTAGATCCAAATACGAGCAGCGCTCGAACGCCATCCTCCGAGCCGATCGCGTCGAGCATTTCATAAGCAGAACGGCCGGGTTTAGGCAGATCTTCTTCACCGACGCCCCAAACTTTCGCGATATGAGCCCGGTGTTCCAGATTGTCGAGACGACGGTATCCGGGTAGCTGATCGGCTTTTTGTCCGTGCTCACGTCCGCCTTGCCCGTTCCCCTGTCCAGTGAGACAGCCATACCCGCACGCCGGCTTGCCGGCCTTTCCTAAGGCGAGCGCCAGGTTGATAAACGCGAGAACGTTGTCCACGCCGTGGCTTTGTTGCTCAGGGCCGCGCGCTGTCAGGATCATCGCGGTCTTCACCTTGCCGAGCAAATCGGCAGCGCGCGTGAGATGTTGTTCCGCGATTCCTGTGATGCGCTCGACACGCGAGGGCCAGTAGGAAGACGCGATCCGGCGAACCAGATCGAATCCTTCGGTGCGAGCGGCGATGAAGTCTTCATCGAGGGAGCCCGCTTTGATCGCGATGTGCAGCAGCCCGTTTGCAAGCGCGGCGTCGGTTCCGGGGGTGATCTGCAAGTGTAAAGTGGAGACGGCGGCAGTGGGCGTCGCCCGGGGATCTACAACGATAAGCGATCCGCCCCGCTTTTTCTGCTGCTGGAAGTACTGCATCACCGGAGGCATCGTTTCCGCCACATTGCTGCCGACGAGAAGAATCGTATCGGCTAGCGGAATATCAGCCAGTGGAAACGGAAGTCCGCGATCGATCCCGAAGGCCTTGAGAGACGCGGCGGCGGCCGACGACATGCAGAATCGCCCGTTGTAATCGATTTGAGAAGTCCTGAGTGCTACGCGCGCGAATTTCCCCAGCGCGTACGCCTTCTCGTTCGTCAATCCACCGCCGCCGAACACTCCCACGGCGTCCCGACCGTATTTCTTTTGAATGTTTCGGATCGCGCCTGTAATGCGATCGAGCGCTTCCTCCCACGTTGCCGGACGCAGCGAACCGCGCGGACGATCTCGCACCAGGGGCGCGAGCAATCGGCCCGGATCTGCCAGTAGGTCCGCCGCGGTCCAGCCTTTCTGACACAGCCCGCCGCGATTCGTTGGGAAATCACGCTGGGCAATGATCCAGTGTTTGCCCGCGTGTTCGCCCTGGATCGACTGCACGTGCATTCCGCATTGGAGCGAGCAGTATGGGCAATGCGTCGCGGTCTGTTTCATTCCGACGTTGCCGAATACTCCTTCGCCGGCCACATCAAACCTTGGCAGCATAGCTCCCGGCCAACTCTTCGGTTTTGGTCAGCAGACCGGCGCGAACGGCCGCATCCTCCGGCCAGTCCCTGCTCCAGGGTCTTCGC
>Ga0068857_100003451_pt1 | contig 13182 bp, 10 predicted proteins | sample KBSCornC72_FD_66591 | JGI IMG/M metagenome (GOLD analysis project Ga0068857, IMG submission 66591) | Corn rhizosphere microbial communities from Kellogg Biological Station, Michigan, USA - KBS Corn C7-2 | ecosystem: Host-associated > Plants > Roots > Rhizosphere > Soil ...
GCGATGCGTGCTGCTCGACGCCGGGTTTACCGTGCAGGCGGTGCGTAAGCCGGTGATCCGGAAACTCAGGCAGGAGCGCCCCGGCGAGCTGGGTGAAATTGCGGCGGCTCTGGCTGCACGCGGCGTGTCTATCCTTACCCAGTACAGCGACCACGCGAATCACCTTATTCTGCTGACGGATGATGATAAGCTGGCCGCAGAGATCACCGAACCCTGGGCGACACATGTTAAAAACGAGCCTACCTCCTGATAACGGCGCGGCGCTGGAACAGGCCATTGCCGCGGTGGCTGCCGCAATGGCCGATCCGTCGCGCGTAAAGATGCTGTGCGCGCTGATGGACGGGCGGGCGTGGACCGCCACCGAGCTGAGCGCGGCGGCAGACGTTGCGCCGTCGACCGCCAGCGGCCATCTCGCCCGGCTGGTGGAAGGGCAATTGGTTACCTGCCTGTCGCAGGGGCGGCACCGCTATTATCGTCTGGCGGGGCACGACGTGGCGGCGCTGGTCGAGCATATGATGGGGCTCTCCTGGAGCCGCATCACCCCGCCGGAAACAACCGCGCCGAAAGCCATGCGCGAGGCCCGAACCTGCTACGACCATCTTGCCGGAAGGGTTGCGGTGCAAATCTACGATTTTATGCAGGCGGAAGGCTGGCTGGAGGCAGACGGTTCAGCGCTCACGCCGTATGGCCGGGAGCAGTTTCTGAAGCTTGGTATTCCGTTAAATCCCAATACACGTCGCAAGGCCTGCTGCGCCTGTCTGGACTGGAGCGAGCGGCGGTTTCATCTGGGCGGTGAGGCGGGCGCGGCGCTGCTCATTCATCTGGAAAGCAAAGGGTGGATCCAGCGGGTGGCGGGGTACAGGGAGGTGGTGGTGACGGTTTCGGGGAAAAGTGCCGTCAGGAGACTTTTTAGCCGCTAAACTCTGCTGCGGGCTGGTGCCCTCACCCCGACCCTCTCCCACGGGGAGAGGGAGACGTCGTTTCGCAATTCCTGCTCTTTTACCTCTCGTTTCTTGATACTTATCATGATAACTATTATCTTGACCGCGTGTGACGAGAGGTTTCCCCATGAGCGAAGAAGAACTGTTTAGCCGCAGGCCGATGGGCATGCGGATGGCGATGATCGTGCGCCAGTGGCGTGCGGTAATCGACGACGCCATTCTCGATACCGGGTTAACCCAGTCGAGCTGGACGGTGATGATGCAGCTTCATCAGCTCGGGGATAACGTCTCCGTGAGTGAGCTGGCGGAGGTGCAGGGCATTGAACTGCCGCCGCTGATGCGCACCCTGACACAGCTGGAAAAGCAGGGTTACCTGCTGCGCGCCGTATCGCCTTATGACAAGCGCATCCGGCTTCTGACGCTGACGCCTGAGGGAAAAGCCATATTAAAAAGGCTCACTCAGGTGATTGAGACCTATCAGGCGCGCGTATCGCAAAACATCGCGTCGGAACATATCGACATTTTCAGCGCCACCCTGAATCAATTCGCCTGCAATTTGCGGACAATCCGCGAAGAAGATAACAAGACCGAAAAATAATGACCCCTGAACAAAAGTTTGCCCGCTGGGTAAGGGTGAGTATCGCCTCTTTCCTGCTGATGTTTGTCTACTTTATCGTCGCGGATATCTGGATCCCGCTGACGCCGGACTCCACCGTGATGCGCGTGGTGACGCCGGTTTCTCCGCGCGTCTCCGGCTACGTGGCGGCGGTACATGTCCACAACAACAGCCAGGTGAAAAAAGGCGATCTGCTGTTTGAGCTCGACGACACGCCGTTTCGCAATAAAGTGGAAGCGGCGCAAATCGCGCTTGAGCAGGCACGCCTTTCCAACGAACAGCTGGATGCGCAGATCGCTGCCGCGCAGGCTAGCCTGAAAACCGCCGTGCTGACCGCGCGTAACGACAAAGTGACCTTCGACCGCTACCAGAAGCTGAGCACCCTGCAGAACGTCTCGCAGGCGGATCTGGATAAGGTTCGCACCACCTGGCAGAGCAGCGAGCAGTCCGTCAGCTCTATCCAGGCCAATATCCATAACCTGCGCATTCAGCGCGGCGAGCGGGACGAGCATCGCAACGTGACGCTGCAAAAATACCGTAACGCGCTGGATGACGCGGAGCTTAACCTCGGCTGGACGAAGGTCTACGCCCAGGCGGACGGCACGGTCAGTAATCTGCAGTTAAGTCCCGGTTTCTATGCCTCATCCGGCTCCGCCGCGCTGGCGCTGGTGAACAACCAGACCGATATCGTCGCTGATTTTCGCGAGAAGAGCCTGCGCCATACCCATCAGGGCACCGATGCCGCCGTGGTGTTTGACGCCTTTCCGGGGCACGTTTTCCGCGCCCACGTGACCAGCAGCGACGCGGGAATACTGGCGGGTCAGGAGGCCGTTAACGGTCAGCTGTCCGAACCTGAAACCTCCAACCGCTGGGTGCGCGATGCCCAACGCATGCGCATTCACGTGACGCTGGATGAAGCGCTGCCGAAGCATCTGCCGACCGGCGCCCGCGCGACCGTGCAGCTCTACAACAGCGAAGGGCCGTTTGCGCGCTTTTTCTCCGGGATGCAGATCCACCTGGTGAGCCTGCTTCACTATGTCTATTAGCACCCTGGCGCGGGTGTTTACCCCGCACGGCAACATCGTCTATACGGCAAACGACTTTCGCCAGACCCTGCGCATCGTCTTCGCCGGGATGATTGCGCTGAGCATCTCCAGCTTCTACAACACCAGCTACGGCGTATTTTTCGTGGTCTACCCGATCATGCTCCTGTCGCTGGTGCCGGTGTTTAACCGCCACGTGGCGAAGCAGTTTATCTTCAGCGCCGCGCTAAACTGCGTCGAAATGATCTTCATCATCGGCTATCTGTCGCAATGGCCGGTCATCATGACGCTGGTGGTGTTCGCCCTGTACGTAATGCGTTTTCGCTTTATGAGCAAGGGGCCGCTGTTCCTGTTTGGCTCAATGGGCGTGGTGTGCCAGAGCGTGATGCTCAACTTTATGAGCTACCCCACCACCAGCTGGCACACGCTGCTGTTTTCCAACATCGAAGCGAGCGTGATGGCGGTGTGCCTGAGCGCGCTGATGAACTATCTCCTGCCGGACGTGGAGCCCCGCAGGCCGCCGCCGCTGATTGAGAAAGACGATGCCCGCGTGCGCCACGAGTCGCTGCTCTCCGGCACCGTCGCGACGCTAATATTCGTGGTGTTTCAGATTAGCGACTTAAGCGATTCGCTTTCGGCGCTGATGGCGGGGATTTTGATTCTGTTCCCCATGCACTACCGCGGTTCGGTGATGAGCTCGATCTGGCGCGTGGTCGGCGTGGTGCTGGGCTGTCTCTACATTCTGGTGGTGCAGCTGATTCTCTACGATCACAGCAGCCATATGCTATTGATGATGCCGCTGATCGGCCTCGGGCTGGCGTTTGGCGCGCGCCTGCACGTGATGGAAAAGGTGGGCGCGGGCGTGGGATTTTCCAGCATCACGACCATCGGCATTATGTTCGGGCAGAACATGCACCCGGACACTGACCTGGTGTTCAGCGATCTCTACCGCATCACCTCCGTTACCTTTTCGCTGGTCGCAACGCTGACGATGGTCTTCCTGGTGCACCTGATCCTCAACCGCTTTGAGGCGACGCGCTACGTCATCGCGCCGCCCAAAGTAGATTAATGCCCCAGCACGGCAGGCAGCTGCGAGAGTAAAAACAGGATCAGGCCTATCGTCCCGCCGACCAGCGTGCCGTTGACGCGGATGAACTGCAGGTCTTTACCGATGTTAAGCTCAATCTGGCGGGACATGTCTTTGGCGTCCCAGCTTTTGACCGTGTCGCTGATGTGGCGCGTCAGAAACGCCGCGAAATCCGGTGCGAGGCGGTGTGCCGCCTGCTCCAGATGCTCGTTCAGCGACGCCCGCAGGCTGGCGTCGTTAGACAGCGTTTCGCCAAACCACAGCCCGGCGTTGGCGATGCGCTGCTTCACGCGCGAATCCTCGCTTTGCATATCCGCTTTCAGCCACTGGCGCAGGTCGGCCCACATCTCTCCCAGATAGCGGTTAAACGCCTCATCGTTTTTCAGGTAGTGCTTGATGTTGTCGGCTTTCGCCGCCATTTCCGGATCGTTTTTCAGGTTGTCGATAAGCTTCAGCGTGGCACGGTCGAACGCCTGGCGGATCTGGTGCGTGCGGTCGTGGCTGATATCGTCCAGCAGCGTGTTCACCGCGTTCGACACCATTTCCGCGCTTTGATCGCCCAGCCACTCGGTGGGCAGCACCATCGCTTTGCGCGGGTGTTCGGTCTTCAGCCAGTGGACAATCTGATCGGCAATAAAGTCCCGCGTGCTCTCCCGCTGAATCAGGGTAATCAGACGGTTGATGATCGCATCCAGCAGCACCTGGTGGCGGTTGTTTTTGGTCATGCTCTCCAGCATCACGGCGCTGGTTTCGGTGAAATCGACCTTGTCGATGGCCTTATGCACCGCCCGTTTGAGCAGGCGCTGAATGCGTCCATCGTCGGTGAGTTCGAGAAAACCGCTCATCACCTGCATCAAATGCAGCCCGACGCGCTGGGCGTTGTCCGGTTTGCTGAACCAGGCGCCGATCATCTGGGCAGGTTCATAGCGGCGGATGAGTGCCACCAGCGACTGGGTATCAAGAAACTTCTCCTGCACAAACTGGCCGAGATTGTCGCCGATCCGGTCTTTATTGCGCGGGATAATCGCCGTATGGCGCGAGATAAACGGAATGGGCACCCGGCGGAACAGCGCAACCACGGCAAACCAGTCTGCCAGCGCGCCGACCATCGCCGCCTCGGCAATGGCCTTCACGCCGCGCACCCAGAAGGTCTGCGGCAGGAACAGGGTGGTGATAAACGCCGCGGCGGCAACCAGCAGCAGCGACAGCGCCAGCAGCTTGGCGCGTTTGAGTTCAGCTATTTTTTCCATGGGTTAAGGATAGAGGGAAGTTCACCAAAAGTGCAAAACTGGTGTAAGAGGAGGGAATGCATAATTTGAGCGAACAGACCGCTATTATATTAAAAAATATATGTATTAAAATTATCTATTATTAATTTTTATATATTTTTTGTGCTTGTTTATTCCCGACAGTAAGTTTTTGTGACCTTCATGGTAATTTCTATTTTCTTGTCCGTCATAAGATAAAGAACTATTTGTAAAAGGAGGTGGTATTAATGACATGGGAATATAAAGTATCGACAGGAGTATTGAGCCATAACGGTGAGTTTGTCGCTAACTGCTACAGCGGCGCTGGTGAATCGAAAGATAAACCCGAGTGTGAAAGTCAACGAAACAGAGGGCCCATCCCCAGAGGTATTTATTTTATTGCCGGATGGAATAATCATAAAAGTGCAGAGGCCATAATTCTTGAGCCTATAGCCGGAACCAATACCTTTGGTAGAGATCACTTTCAAATTCATGGTGATAAAAAAGGGCTGCCGCCAGGTACTGCGTCAGCAGGTTGCATCATTATGAACGGCCAGGACAAGCGCCATATAATTTATGATTCTGGTGACACAATACTGGTGGTACGATAATGAAATATATTATTGCGCTATTCTTTTTGTCCTTACCGATGGGCTTATTTGCCAAAAATCATACGCCTGAACAGATTTTACAAATGATAAACGACAAGGGGGCCAGCACTGTTGTTGGTGAAATGAACTCAAATGATAACGGTGAGTCGGAATGGTGGAACCATGTCATCCCGAAAATCAGGAGCGGAACACAAGCATGGTTAGCGGTGGCGAGTGCCCTTGAACCCGGAGTAGACGCCAGTACGGCTGAAGATTTAAAGGCGGCGCTTTCAGAAGCCATCCCGCATAACCCTGAGGCTGTCTTAGCAATATTAAAAGACGATAAACCGTTGCTCACTATTGAACAAGTCTGCGCTTTTGCTAATTTCCCTGAGACGGAAGCAGAGAGCAATAAGCTTTATGTAGATTCCATCAGGGAGATGTTTAAGGTAAACAGTCCGAAGGGTAAAAAATGTCTCGCCGTTATGATCGCCACCGTTGAACACTCTGTTCCATTCGATAAGGATATTTAAATGGCCATTCCGGGATATATGTCATTAACTGACGATGCGGGTAATATTATAAAAGGGAGCGTGAGAGTTAAAGACTGTGAAAACCAGATTGAGGTTTTAGGGCTCTACCATAACGTAAGCTATAATTCTGACCTGCATAATGGCAGAGTGTTGAGCAAACGCCAGCATCGCCCCTTTCTGATTGAAAAGGAAATTGATGCCTCCAGCGTTTATCTCTATAAAGCGCTCAGCACGGGCGGTACGCTCAGGAAAGCGACTATCGACCTTTACAGAATCAATGATGCCGGTCAGGAAGAAATCTATTTCACGATAACGCTGGAATCGGTAAAAGTCGTCACGCTGTTTTCATTAATGCATGACGTGAAAGAGACTTATCATGAAAAACAGGGGCATCTTGAGCTTGTTCAGCTTCGTTATGAAAAGATTACCTGGCATTACCGTGACGGTAACGTTATTCATTCGGATGACTGGGATTATCGGTTAGGGGCTTGATTAACCTGCTCCGGGAGAAAAATCTTCCCCGGAGCAAAAGGCAGTTATTCGTCCAGACCCAGTGAATCAATGCGTCCACGGTGGGTCTTACCGGTACTGTATTCACTGTCGAGAAAACGAACGCCGAGAAAGGTATCCATTCGGGATTCTATCAAGGATTGCAGCTGTTTTTCGATGGTTGCTGCTTTACCGGAAAGTTCTTTTACGCCGCTAGCACTATAGCGGAAGAGTTGAATATCACTCATGAGTTAATTCCCTGCGCATTTTTGCGATGTCATACATCAGGTGAGCAAACCCTCTGGCAACGTCAGGAGATGATAAGTACTGCATCATCATCTCCTTGTGCGCTTCGTTGCTGTCTATCACGGCGTCATCAATGGCTTTCGTAAAGTCGCCCAGCATGGCCTGCTCACGGGTGTTGTTGTCGAGTTGGGTCATGACAAGTTTGTTTTCTGCGAGCTTATCGTAAACCACAAAGGCATAGTTGAGCATATCTTTGTCGGTCAGGTTTTCGGTGATAAACAGCTCGTTGAGCTGCGACAGCACCTGCGACATAAACTCCTCTTTCTTATCTTTTGCTTTTGCGGTGCCGACGTCATTAACCGGGTTGAGCTTATACTCTGCCGCATCCTCCTGAAGCTTGATATGCTGTTCCAGGATTTTTGAAAGCCGATAGTGGCTCATTTCAACATTGGAAAGATCGACGTCATTTTCATCTGTTGCCTCTTCACGCAGTAGGGGGCGAAGGTGTCGACAATACAGGCTTAACTTCTCCAGCGACTTGTCATCGTAGGCGACAATCTGGGACATAAATTCGTAAAAGCGTACAAAGCTGCCGAGATCTTTTTTGAAGATCTCCAGACGATCTTTTTCCTGCTTGCAGGCTTTAAGACAGTTTTCCGCGTTCGCGAGCAAAATGGGGTTAGGGGAATCCTTTTTTGTTAATTCATAGATTTGTTTAGCGCTGATATACGCCTCTTTCGCGGAGGTATAGCGCATTGCCCAGCGGTTTACTGCGGGCAGGCAAATATTGCTGAGCGTCGCATTCGATTTCTTCTTACTGTAAAAAGCCTCGCATAGCTGTTCGACTTCGTGCCATAAAAATATCCCCGTCGCGCGAAGTTTCTCGTACAGATCGAACACCAGACCTGGATCGCTGACATCGGTCAATTCAGCCGTTTGGTAGTAGGGTTGGAAGGCAGCCAGAATGTCGTCAGGTTCGTTATAAAAATCGAGTACAAAGGTGCCGGATTCCTTTTTACCAGGATAGGTTCGGTTCAGCCGCGACAGCGTCTGTACGCACTCCACGCCGCCAAGCGCTTTATCCACGTACATGGCGCACAGCTTCGGCTGGTCGAAGCCGGTCTGGAACTTGTTGGCTACCAGCATCACCTGATAATCATCGGTATCAAACGCCCTACGCATGTCGCGGCCCTTGAGCGCCGGGTTCATATTGATTTCAGTGAATTTCTGGTGCAACAGCGCAAGGCTGTTCATGTCATTTTCCTGAAACTCAACTTCGCCTGAGAACGCCACCATCGCAGCGATCTTTCCGTAGCCCATGTCGGCAATGTATTTATCAAACGCCAGCTTATAGCGCACGGCGGCTTTGCGAGAGCTGGTGACCACCATCGCTTTTGCCTGTCCGCCGAGCAGATGCATCACGTGCTGGCGGTAGTGCTCAATGATGACTTTTACCTTTTGCGAGACATTGTGGTCGTGCAATGTTACCCACTGGTTGAGCCTGATCTTCGCCCGATTGCTGTCCACTTCCCGGTCTTTATCACCCATTTTTTGCAGCAGCTTATAGGCCACTTTGTAATTGGTATAGTTCTTCAGCACGTCGAGGATAAAGCCCTCCTCGATGGCCTGGCGCATAGAGTAAACATGAAACGCCGCAGGTTTATTGGTTCTGGATGCGGGCTCGTGCGGGTTGGGTCTGCGGCCAAAAAGCTCCAGGGTTTTCGCCTTCGGCGTCGCGGTGAAGGCGTAGAAATTCAGATTGCTGCTCCCGCTTCGCGCGGCAAGGGTGGCGTCGAGGATGTCTTCGGAGGTGAGGACCACATCGTCGTCGGCCCCTTCGCTCATCAGCACCTCTTTCAGCTGGCGCGCCGTGGAGCCGCTTTGGGAGGAGTGCGCTTCATCTGCGATAATCGCGTAGGTTCGCTCTTTGAGACAGGTGCTGTTTTCAATCGCTTTAAGTACGAACGGGAAAGTCTGAATGGTGACGATGATGATGGGCTGCGAATGCTCCAGCGCGCAGGCGAGCTTCTCCGATTTCGAGCCTTCCCCCTCGCGGTTGTTGATTCGCCCGACCACGCCGTCCGCATGCTCAAACTGATAGATGGTGTCCTGCAGCTGATCGTCTAGCACGGTGCGATCAGTCACCACAATCACCGAGTGGAAGCGTTTTTCACCCTTTTCGTTATGCAGACACGAGAGCTGATGCGCCGTCCAGGCGATGGAGTTCGATTTCCCGGATCCGGCGCTGTGCTGGATAAGGTACTTGTTGCCGGTGCCTTCTACATCTGCGGCGGCAATGAGCTTGTTCACCACGTCCCACTGATGATAGCGCGGGAAGATCAGGCTCTCTTTTTTGACCTTTTTACCGTCCCAGTCCTCTTTCTCCTCGATTTGCAGATGGACAAAACAGGCGAGGATTTTCAGCAGATTGTCGGGGAGTAATACCTCGTTCCACAGATAGCGGGTGGCGTATTCATGGTTATCCTCCGGGACGTCGTTACCCGCGCCACCTTCTTTCGTGCCTCTGTTGAACGGCAGAAAGAACGTGTCATCACCGGCAAGTCGAGTGGTCATGTAGACCTCATACTGGCTGACGGCGAAATGCACCAGCACGCCGCGCTTGAAGGTCAACAGCGGCTCAGGCTTGTTGGTCTCCGGATCTTTTGGCAGGCGCGTTTTTTTGTACTGGTTTATGGCGCTGTTGACCGTCTGCTTGAATTCGGATTTCAGTTCGAGAGTGGCAACGGGAAGGCCGTTGATAAACAGCACCAGGTCGATGCGCCAGCGTTTGGCTTTTGCATCCGTGGCACTGCTGGTGGCGTGAGGGCTGTAGACAAGTTCCGGGACGATACGGCAAATGTTTTGCCGATAGCGCGCAAGGGTGTCCGGGTTGAGGTTGTGATCCGGCTTGAACTGGCATAACGAGAAGCGCGCGTTATGGCTTTTGATGCCGTGACGAAGCACCCCCAGGGTGCCGTAGGTTCGTGACTGAAGATCGGTGGCGTTGGCATCGGCTTTTTTAAGCTGTGCGACCAGCGCATCGAGAAAATGACGCTCGGTGTCGTTGGGATAGATGCGGGTGAATTTTTCCCACTCCTGCGGCTGGGTGATTTGGACAAACGTCAGCGCATCCTGCGGATAGAGTGCACGTTCGCGATCGTACTTGCTGCCCGTGCCGGGGATCCAGCCGTTCTGACACATCTGATTGATGATATCTGCCTGCAGGTTCGATTCTTTGGTGACGTCGGCGATCATGCTGTGGCCTCCTCTGCGGTGAGGGATGCTTCGGTGCTGCTGGCGGGAGGCGTCCAGTCGCGGAGATCGATTTTGCCGGTGACAGCGGCGGAGATGAGGGCGGTACGGCGCTCTTTTAGGAGATCGATTTGTTGGAGTTGTTTTTGGATTAGGGTGTCGATTTTTGTTGTTTTATTTCTCAAATAAGAAACGATCTTTTCAATATCACTGTCAGGTATGGATAATTTAAATGAGCCAAGATCATCTGTAGATAGCTCTAAAAATGTACTACCTCTTCCAATGTTATTGAGTTGCTCAGTTAACGAAGACAGTTGGTAATATAAAAAGAGGCTAAGGTTTTTATTTGTCGTAACCAAAGCCTTACATCCTTGGTTTGTGCATGCTTCTGATGCGGTTATTGCCACTGAACCAATTGGTGCTCTTGTTGAGAGAATTAAAGAGTGTTCAGGCACAAGGGATGTCCCACAGGAATTTAACCCATCAATCGTTATTTGCCTGATGCTAGATTTTATGTAAATATTTTCTTTTTGACTTAAATCTGAGGGAGTGAACCAGCTAATGTTACCATTCCAGTATTTATCAACGTCAGATTTGGGAGTTGAACCATTTATAATTTTTGATACATATTTTATGCTTGCAATTTTCCAGTTGTCGGGAACATCTCCAAACCACTCAACCCCAGAATCTTTCATCGACGCATCAGGGTTTAGTCCTTTGGTTACGGTATGGCTTATCACTGCCTGACGTTTTTCTTTTAGCAGTTCGATGAGTTTTTCAGCTTTTTCAATAAGGCTGTCAGTATAACTACATAAAATATCTAGTTGCCTTATAATGCTTGATTGTTCTTTTGTGTCAGGAAATGAAAATTCGAAATTTAAAAATTGAGGTAGTCGTAGAGAATCTACTGTTGATTTTGCGTTTCCCTCTAACGCTACTTTATAAAAATTTGCTAATAAATAGTAATATACAAACCTGCCATTAACTTTAGTGAAATTACTTAGCATATAAACACGCTGGTGAAAGTTAAACTTCCCTTTATAGTGATGGTATATTTTACCAACGCCAGCACCATCTCCAGCAGTGAGAACTGCTTCGCAATTGGCTCCAATTGAATTGATTTTCTCAATGATTTGCGAACGAACGAAAAAAGGATAAATCCCGTCTTCGATTGCATCAACTGTGTCTTTGTTTCCAGTTTGGATTGAGCTTAGATATTTAAGTTTTTTTAGATCCCAATTTTTTGGAATATCACCCAACCACTCAACCCCAGAATCCTTATATTCCGGATACGCCTTATACTTAGCCATCAGGAGTGTACCTCCTGCAGCAGCTTCATTATCTCCGCACTCAGCGCATCCAGCTCCGCGTCAATCTCTTCCAGCGGGCGCGGTGGCTTATACACATAAAAATGCCGGTTAAACGGAATCTCGTACCCAACAACCCCAACTTCACCGTCGCGGGCGTCGCGCTTATCGGCATTAATCCAGGCGTCCGGCACGTGCGGCAGCACCTCCGCCTTCACGTAACCTTCAATCAAATCGCTGGTCGAAACAGACGGATCGAGCGCCACGTTCTCGTTGTCGCGCAGGTCGCCGTCCTGCTCAAACTCCACCACCTGTCCGCGGTACGCAAACGCGCCGTACAGCGGCTGCGCATCTTCCCTGAGCACCTTTTTGACGACCGGCTCCGCATCCGGGTTTTTGCGGGTAATGGCCTCGATGAACTGCTTATGCTCTTTGGCATCCAGCTTAAGGGCGGCGGTTTTAAACGCCTCTTTGAGCGTCAGCTGGAACTGATTGAAATCATCGCTCGGCTGAGCGAGACCACCTGCTTTCCCGTCGAGCGCCGTCTGGATTTTTTGCGCTTTGAACATCAGCGCGCGCTGTTGTCGCCACAGCGTTGCGTCGAGCAGATCTTTAATCTGCTTCTCTTTAAGCTCAGGGAATTCAGCCTTGATAACGGCGCGCGCTTCCACCTCGAACCCGGCAAAGCTGCCGTAGTTCTCGTCCTGCCAGAAGGCACCGAACGCGTCGTACAGGCACGCCATCGGTGCGTTAAGCGGTTTTGGCGCAAAGCGCAGCGCGGCGATGGATTCATCCGTGACCTGCGCCGTCAGGCGCAGCGGGCGCTCAATCGTCAGCCGGCGGAAGCCAAAGTCTGTGCTGTTGAAAATCTTGCTGGCGACGGCGCGCTTGTCGTCCGCGTCCTTAAGATCCACGACCTCGGCGTCGCCAAAGGTGCGGGTGATGAGCCGAATATCCTCCTCGCTCATCATGTTGCGCTTCGCGCCCAGTGACTTACGCATTTTGCTGCACAGCTTGCTGGCGTCGATCAGCTGGATCTTGCCCTTACGCTCCGCCGCCTTTTTGTTCGACAGGATCCACACGTAGGTGGCGATCCCGGTGTTGTAGAACATGTCGGTGGGCAGGGCGACGATCCCTTCCAGCAGATCGGCTTCAAGGATGTAGCGGCGGATCTCGCTTTCGCCGCTGCCCGCACCGCCCGTGAACAGTGGCGAACCGTTGAGAATGATCCCGATGCGCCCGCCGGTATCCGCTTCGCGCATTTTGCTGATCAGGTGCAGCAGGAACAGCAGCGAGCCGTCGGAAACGCGCGGCAGGCCAGGCCCGAAACGGCCATCAAATCCTTTACGATGCTCGTTGTTAACGTCGGCTTCGATCTTCTTCCAGTCCACGCCAAACGGCGGATTCGACAGCATGTAATCGAAGCGGTCGGCAGGAAGCTGATCGTTAGAAAGGGTGTTGCCCAGCTTGATGCGGCTGACGTCCTGACCTTTTATCAGCATATCGGCCTTGCAGATAGCGTAGGACTCCGGGTTCAGCTCTTGCCCAAACGCGCGCATCACCGCATTCGGATTCAGTTCATGAACGTACTCCATTCCGGCAGAGAGAAAGCCCCCAGTACCCGCAGTCGGGTCGTATAGGGTTCGAATAACGCCCTCTTTGGTAAGCGCCTCGTCGTCTTCCATAAACACCAGCGAAGTGGTGAGGCGAACGATATCGCGCGGCGTGAAATGCTCACCGGCGGTTTCATTCGAGCTTTCGGCAAAACGACGGATCAGCTCTTCAAAGACCAGCCCCATGTCATGGTTGGAGATGGCCTGCGGGCTGAGAT
>Ga0068857_100003473_pt1 | contig 13163 bp, 13 predicted proteins | sample KBSCornC72_FD_66591 | JGI IMG/M metagenome (GOLD analysis project Ga0068857, IMG submission 66591) | Corn rhizosphere microbial communities from Kellogg Biological Station, Michigan, USA - KBS Corn C7-2 | ecosystem: Host-associated > Plants > Roots > Rhizosphere > Soil ...
CGATTCCCGCGCTTCGTGCATGCACTCGAAATCTTCACCAACGAAGCCGAGGTGCAGGTGAATGCACTCGAAACCGATCGTCCCGTTGCGCGCTCCTTCTATGACTGGTGCGGTTCGACGGTTGCGATTGACTATGCCACTTCGTCTGGCACATTTCGCGTCAGCCCGCGATCGTTTTTCCAGGTGAACCGCTTTCTAATCGAACCGCTGGTCGACGCGGCGCTGCACGGCGCCGAGGGCAAGACCGCGCTGGATCTGTATTCCGGTGTCGGACTATTCGCCCTCCCACTGGCCCGGCGCTTCCGGCACGTGATCGCCGTCGAATCCGGCGTGACTGCTGCACGGGATCTGGAAGTAAATGCAGCCCGCGCGGAAGTGCGCCTGCAAGCGGAACGCGCCCGGGTGGAGGATTTCCTGGGCAGCTTTGCGGACACGCCCGATTTTGTGCTGGCCGATCCGCCACGAGCGGGCCTGGGCAAGCCCGTGGTCAGGGAACTGGAGCGTCTGGCTCCGCCCCGGATCACCATCGTCTCCTGCGATCCGGCCACCCTGGCGCGCGATCTGGCGGCGCTGACCAGTTACCGGATCGCGCGCCTGACGCTCATCGATTTGTTTCCGCAGACTTTTCACCTGGAGACAATTGCGCAGCTGGTGCGCAAGTAGAGCGTCGTGCCTAGCGCAGCGCACTCTCAAGCGTCCCGGTCTGCCGTAGCACGTTGAGCCGGGCCAGTTCAGCCGCATGCTGCGCCTCGTAATACGCCAGCCATTTTTCGTTTTCAGTAGCCCGCAGAGCTTCCACGGTTGCCAATGGCAGTCTGCCTTCATCCATTTGCGCGAGATCGATCGTGAGTTCCTCTCGAGTAAGGTCCAGGTCCGCCCGGGCGACGTCGCGAGCCGCTTCGGAACGCCGCAGATTTTGGTAGGCGATTCTGAGATCCGAAGTAATGCGCGTGCGCGTCCGGCTGACCTCAATGCGCAGCTTGGCTATGTCCGCCTCGCTCTGCGCGGACTCCGCCGATGCCGTCCGGCCCACAATAAGCGGAATCTCGATAGAAGCTCCTACCTGCGCATTATTGCGCTGGAACTTGGTGAAATAATCCTGGTAATTGTACTTGGCGAATAGCGAATATTGCGCCACCAGATTCACTTTGGGAAGCCGTTCAGCGCGGTAGCTTTTGATTTCGAGCATCTTGGCCTGAATGTTGGATTGCAGGCGCTTCAGTTCATTACTTCCCTCGAGTGCCTTCTCGATGGACGCCTCCTCTGAAACCGGAACCACCAGAGCAGGCCGCTCCTCGAGGGCCGGACGCGCCAGATCGTCCGGCCCGAAGCCGAGGGCAGTAGCCAGGCTGCTTTCGGCTGTCAGCAAGTCCGCCGCCAAACCGTCTGCGTGCTGGGTGGCCCGCAGCACCGCCAAGTTGGCCTTCTTCGATTCGATTGCCAGCTCACGCCCTTCAGCGACGCGTTGTTCCATCAGTTCCCGTACCCGCTTCAAACTGTCAAGCTGCCGGTGAGCGGCCTCCAGGCTGCGGCCGGCCTGCTCGGCGTCCAAATAGAGCGACGCGATTTGGTAAACCGCTTCTTCCTGGCGCCGCGCCACGTCGACTCCCGCGCCGCGAACCCCCTCATTCGCCTGCGCGCTCAAGTAGCTTTGCGGACGATTGAAAATGGCCATTTGTGATCTGACCTGCACGATAGAAGGGGCGTTACCGTCAATGCTGCTGGGAAAGCCGGTGCTCCAGGCCGCGCCGCTGCCGGCGAACATCTTGGGTCTGAATGGATCGCGCGTAACCGTCACTTGTTCGCGCGCTTTTTGCGCATCCAGACGCGCCAGTAGCACATCCGGATTCTGCGCCAACGCGAGATCAAGAGCCTGCCGCAGCGTCAGCACCCGGACTTCGCCAAACAGCGAAAAAGGAGATGCGAAGAGACCGAACATACAAAAAACCAGTGCGGATAGTGAGAGCTTCATACCCCACCAGTGTAGCGGCGGTCGCGCAACCAGCGGGCCCTCGGCACTTGCCGTGCGAGCGCTAGGCCTGCAGCAGGTCGCGGAACGCCGCTACTCGTAGCGCAAGGCTTCGGTCGGATTCAGCCGCGACGCGCGGTTCGCCGGCAACAGGCCGAACGCCAGCCCCACGATCAGCGAAACCGTGAACGCCACGACAATCGAGAGCGGCGAAATGGGAACCGCGAAGTCGTCGGTGAAAAAGCGCACGCTGAGCGGAATCGCTACTCCGATCAGAATCCCCGCCAGGCCGCCGGTCATGCTGATGATCACGGCTTCTGCCAGGAACTGCTCCAGCACGTCGCGCCGCGCTGCGCCTACCGCCATGCGCAATCCGATTTCGCGCGTCCGCTCGGTTACCGTGACCAGCATGATGTTCATGATGCCGATGCCGGAAATGATGAGCGCCAGGGCGGAAACCAGCATCAGCACAACTGTAAGCACCGTCGCGATGCGCCGCGCGGCAGCCAGAATCGCCGCCAGATTGTCCACCCGGTACTTAGCGCCGCTGCGGTGACGGGATTCCAGAATCGATTTTACGATGCCGGTGACGGGCTCCACGTCAGCAGCGCTGCGTGCCTGAATATAGAGCGGATCGATGCGCTCGATGGGGGCGAAATAGCGCAGCACCGTGATGGGGATCAGCACGTTCTCACCCGATAGCTCGGAAAGCCCGAAGCTCTCGGTCTTTTCTTTGAAAGTCCCGATCACCGTAAATTGCAATCCGTGCAGTTTCACGGTCTGCCCCACGGCCGCGCTCTGGCTCCCAAACAAGCGCCGCGCCAGCCGCTCCATCAGCAAGGCCACGCGATGCCGCTGGTTCACGTCGGAAACATCGAAGAAACGACCCGCCAGCAAGTCCAGATTGCGCACTTGCGGATAATATTGGTCCGAGCCGATGATCGCCACATCTTCTTCGCCGCCCTGAATACGGATGCGGTCGAAGCTGTTCATGACGCCGGTCGCGGCTACGATGCGCGAGCCTAGCCGCTCGCGTACCGCATCCACGTCGGCGATCTTGACATAGTCCGCCGCGGCAGCCGCATTGGCGGTATTATTTCCGCTCTCATATTGCGCGTAGATCAGGTTGGACCCGATGCGCTGGATCTGGTCCAGGATGTAATCGCGGCTGGTGAGTGAAATGGTCACCACCAGAATGACGGAGGCATTGCCGATAACCAGGCCCAGGGCTGTGAGAAACGCGCGGAACTTGTTGGCTTGAAGCGCCTGAAAACTAAAGCGCAGCGCCTCACTGTGGAACATCAGGAGCCGATCTTCCGCAGCAGATTCTGGGCCTCGGACTTGGGCGGATCGCTGGGCGTGATGGTCGCCCGCAGGTAGCGCTGCAGAAGCTTGCGGGCTTCATCCAGATTGTAGCCGGCCTTCACGTAGGCGGCGGCGCGCTCGTAAAGCACGCGAGGATCCTCCGGTGCAATCCGCTCGGCCTGGTCAAACAGAGCGTCACTCTCCTTGACGCGGCCATGCGCCGAGAGATATCTCGCGAGAGCGATAATACGCCCCACTTGCCGGGGAGCCAGTTCCAGCGCGGCCCGCAAGTGCCGCTCCGCGGAATCGTACTCCTTGCGGCGCTCATCCAACTCGGCTTGGTAGTAGTGCCCTTCCGCTGGATCCATTCGCGCTACCTTCGCAGCCAGCGCTTCGGCTTTATTCACCCCGCCCCCCAGGAACCCCGGTGCGCCCAGGTAATAATCGAACAGATCGCCCACGGCCTCCCGGTTGGCGGGGTCCAGGGCCACCGCCCGCTCGAACATCTGCCGGGCTTTTGACGCGAATCCCGGTGCCGAAAACGGGTTGGCCATTTCCGCCCGCCTTCCATAGGCCCGGCCCAGCCACAGGAAGCACTCGGCGTTGGCGGGAGCCAGCGCCACCGCTTTCTCCAGCGAATCCACAGCTTGCTTGTATTCCGCCAGCCCGTAATAATCCTGGCCCATAAGCAGCAGGACCGCAGCATCCCTCTCGCTCGTACCCAGCAATTCTTTTAGGGAGCCGGCATAGTCCGTGCGCTGATAAAGCTCATGCGCGCGCGTCCAGGCGAGCGATTCTGCCGGACTGGCGACGTTCGTCAGCAAGAGAACACCGGCGGTGGTTACCAGGATTCGGCGCATGGCGCTTCCCCGGCGACGGTTAGGCGATTTCACCCGTTCCTTCATTTTACATGAACCCGGCTTCATGATTTAGATGTGCCAAATGGCTTAGTGGATGCGTCTTTTTGATAGGTGCTAACGCCGGAAGGATGTGGTCGAACTTAGCGGCTCTGTAGTATCCTGGACGGTGGAAAGCGTCCACGAAGGACCGGGGAGGTATTTAAAGTTTATGTCACTTATTCGAAAGCTCGCGTTGATTCTGCCGGTTAGCCTGGCCTTTTTCGCCGTCAGCGGCTGGGCGCAGACCGCCGCTATTGAAGGCGTCGTTAAGGGGCCCGATGGCAAACTGCTGCAGGGCGCACAAATGAAGATCGAACGCCTCGACGTAAAGGGCAACTACACGGTCAAGACCGATAAGCGCGGCCATTATTTTTATGGCGGACTGCCGGGAGGCTCTTACAAAGTAACAGTTGTCGTGGACGGCAAGGACCGGGATTTCCAGAATGGCGTCCCCATAAAGATCGGCGAGACGCAAAGCTTGAACTTCGACCTGTCCAAAGCTGACACGGGCGGCCCTCCCGCTGCAGTGGACGAGAGCGGCCGCGCTCTATCTGCCGCCGACAAAGCGGAGCTAGAGAAGAAGAACAAGGAACAGGCCGCCGCGTTAGCCAAGAACAAGGCTCTGAACGATGCCTTTAATGAGGGCAAGACAGCCGCCGCAGCCAACCAGTGGGATGCCGCCATTGCAGGCTTCACCAAGGCGGGCGAAGTCGATCCTAACCAGCATGTTGTGTGGGGCAATCTGGCGGATGCCTACGTAGGCCGCTCTAAGGCCACGCCCGCCACCAAGGATGCGGATCTGGCAAAAGCCGCCGAAGCCTATCAAAAAGCCATCGCCATTAAAGCCGACGACGCGGCCTACCTCAACAACTATGCTCTGGTACTGGCTCAACAGAAAAAGTTCGACGAAGCCCAGGCGCAGTTGACTAAGGCCGCTCAAGTCGATCCTACCAATGCCGGCAAATACTACTTCAACCTCGGCGCGGTGTATGTGAATACCGGCAACATGGAGCCCGCGACGGCGGCGTTCAAGAAAGCCATCGAGCTGGATCCGAATTATGCCGAAGCCTATTTCCAGTACGGTCTCTCGCTCATCGCCAAAGCCACGGTTGATAACGGCAAGACCAACGCGCCTCCGGGAACGGCGGAAGCTTTCCAGAAGTATCTGGATCTCGCGCCTAACGGTCCCAACGTGGAGACGGCGAAGGCGATGATGGCCAGCATGGGAGCAACAGTACAAACGAACTTCAAAGCCGCGCCTACCAAGAAAAAATAAGTCTGGAGTGAATGTTTCGAGCGATTCTCTATCTGATCGGATTCATGCTCATTATGAGCGTGATCCGGTCAGTGCTGGGAATCATCAGCAAGGCCTTTAACGGCTTATCGAGTCCGTCTACGCAGCAGGCCGGAACTTCCGGTTCCCGCCCGGCTCCAGGTCCTTCCTCCGGCGGCGAACTTAAGAAGGATCCGGTCTGCGGAACCTTTATTTCCACCGCCACTGCCTTCCAGAAATTCTCGCAGGGGCAAACCTATTACTTTTGCTCCACCGAATGCCGCGACAAATTCACCGGTTAAAGGTTCCTCGATCGCTCTCTAAACGCGGCAATTGGAAATTCCGGCTGAAACGTCTGATCCTTCGGCGGCGTCGTAGAATCATAGCGCTTCTGAGAATACGTGAGCCTATTCTGAAACTTAGAGGAAAATTGTGAAATGACAAGAACGTGGCATTACCTTCCGTTGCTGTTGTGCCCTTTGTTAGCCCATGCGCAAAGTGCGCTGGATGTGAACATGAACTTTGGCGGCGCCTGGAATTCCGCGACCGGCCTCGGGATCGACAACTTGAATTCCGCCAATGCTCTAGGGGTGTGCTTACCGAGTTCCGCCGACGCGTTTTGCGAGGCAACTCCCAAGCTCAGCGGCTTCTTCCTGGGATTCGGGGGGGATATCATGTTCCGCGAGCGTCTTGGCATCGGCGCGGAAATCAACTTCCAGCCGGTGCATCATGACTACGGGCCTCTCAGATCCCGACAGACGTTTATCGATGTGAATGGCATCTATGAGCCCATCATCACCAAGCGGGCTATTGTGCAACTGCAGGGCGGACTTGGCAGCGCGAGAACGGGTTTCACCATCTCTCAAAATGCTTGTGTGGGGACCGCCGTATGCACCAAACAAATTTCATCGCTCGGCAGCGCGAATCATTTCCAGCTTCACTTCGGAGCCGGCGTCCAGATACCAATTACAGAACGCTTTTTCATACGCCCGCAATTCGATCTGCACTATGTTCCCAACTTCACTGATCAGTATGGGAGCAACTGGGCTCCGGCAGCCACCGTTGCGGTGGGTTATCATTTCGGCGAGCACTAAGGCTCACTCAAACTGCAGCGGAGCCGAGCATTCAACTTAGTTTTGAGCGGACGCGGTCGCTGAGCGCTTTGCCATCTACCCGCTTGCCGGCCAGCTTGGCCTGGGCGGCCTTCATCACTACACCCATCTGCTTGAGAGAGGTGACGCCGGTTTCAGCCATGGCGGCTGCGAGCGCGGCGTCGATCTCTTCGTCCGTCGGCGCCGAAGGCATGTAGGATTCAATTAGCTTCAGCTCGGCCTCTTCTTTATCAGCCAGCTCGGGACGGTTCCCTTTGCGAAAGATGTCCGCCGACTCGCGCCGCTGTTTTACTAGAGTATTGAGAATTTGCAGCTCCGCGGCTTCGTCAAGCGGCTTCCCGGTGTCGATGGTGTAACGCTGCAAGGCCGCCTTGATCATGCGTATCGCATCGAGCCGGGCTTCCTCACGGCCTTTCATCGCCGCCGTCATGTCTTTCTGGATCTGATCGAGAAGGGCCATGAAGACTAGCTTAGTACGCCGGGTTCCGCCAATTCCGCGAGGTTGTTCTTCCAGCCCGATCGCGAAGGCTGAGGCTAGGCGCCGTCCCCGTGGCGGCCTTTGATGACTCGAATCACTTTTTCCGCCTCTTTACCTTTGTCCACCGTGACGCTGAAGAAGGGGAACATCATTTCCTCCCAGGTCATATCGCCGTAATACACGGTTTGGTTGGGATCCGGGTTGAACTTGTTGTTGACCGAATTGTCGAAATGCGCCGTTACTTTCATGCGCGTTCCCTTGGGGATCTTAACGGGTTCGACCAGGTCGTAACCCATCTGCCAGTTGAAATCGTAGTGCGGCACGCTCAGCAGGGTCGCGGTTTCCCCGTTTGGAAAGATCAACTGGTAGGTCATGTCCTTGCCGCGGAGGTGCATGTGGGGAAACATGCTCACCAGCTCGGCGTCCTGCAGAAACTCGGCCTCCATGGGCGGGCTTTCCCAGTTGGGATTGTTGGGCGGAATGGCGAAGCTCTTGGCGTCGTTAGGGGCTGATGTTCCCAGGGTGACGAAAGTGCGCTCCGCGGGAGCCTTGGCGACGGTCAATCCCAGGCGCGGGCGATCCACCACGTCACGGCCGATGGGTGTGTAATGAAGCTGGAACACAATATCCGTACCTGCCTTGATGAGCTTGGCGGCGTGGAACAAGCCGTAATTCTGCGTGAATTGTCCCGGGACATAACAGCCTTCCGGCCCGTTGGTGCCCTTTAACACCGAATCCGGGAGACCGGGGCCGTTGATTCCGGCAGCGTCCGCCGGCGTCCGGCCCTTCTCATCGCGCGGGCGATCTGCCCAAACCGGCGTGTTGTACTGCGTATCTGGCGTGTGCGGCTTGAAGAACACGCAGATGTGGTGAGTTACCGCAAGTTCGCTGGGCCGGATTTCCATGGAAGTGACCCAGGTATCTTCATTGAGCCCGCTGGGTACCGTAATGTAATTCCACTCGATGACGTTGGCCTTGGGATGCGCGGGCACCGTAAAGGGGGCGCCATTGATGACAATGTCGGGTTGGATCTCCCAGCCGTCGGCGGGCCATTTGATCGCCACCGGGGCGTCTGCCGGATCGCCTTCAGCCGCGCCCGTGTCGGCCCACTTCGAAATCGTATCGATGTCGCCTTGCTGGAGCGAACGGTCGTTCACGAAGTGCCCGTAGCGCGGGTCCGCGAACCACGGCGGCATTTTGCGGGTCACCACCGCGGCCTTCATCGCTTTGGCCCACGGACGCGCGCTCTGATACGTCAGCAGCGACATCGGAGCCGCCTGACCGGGGCGATGACAGCTCTGGCAGTTTCTCTGCAGAATCGGCTCAACGTCCTTGTGGAAGGTGATGGAATCGGCCGGGAATGCGGTTCCGGCGAATAAAACCATGCTGGCGATTGAGAGGGTTAAATTCATGTGGCCCGTCCTTGCTAAATCATACTGAATTACGCGGCCGGATCGGGGATTGTTCCCGGTCCCTTCCTCCCCTTAATCCCCCGGCGGCACACTGAGCAGCGGACAGGCCGGGCGCGTCGGCCGACTTTTTTCTGTGAGCCAATTCTTTCCGTTCGTGTGCAATCACAGTCAGTGCTCTTTGGCGAGCGGATTCGTCCAGCGCAACCCCGGGAATCGCGCAAAGTCCCGGTCGGTCGTGTGGAGAACGCCGCCGTGCTCGATGGTTAGCGCCGCCAGCTGTGCATCACTTATCAAAGGTCCCCGCGCTTGGCCCTCCGTGATCATTTGACGGAACAAGCTCCAGTGATGTTCGCCCGGGACAAGTAAACGCACGTTGGGCTGGTCCAGCAACTCTTCGAGGATTTGCGCGGCTTCTTCTGCGGTGAAGCGGTCTCCCGGAAGATTCGCATTTGTGGAGATCCTTAGAAATGCCGAAACCGTCTGCCATGGAAGCCCCACCGGCTCCCCACCGGAGAGGGCCTTTTCCATCCACCGTATCGCTAATTTATGACGAAGTGATGCGGTGTCATAGGCATAGATAAGGAGGTTCGCGTCGAGCACGATCATCGGTGCAAGGGGCCTTCAATCGCATTGAGCAATTCCCCAATATTGTCGTAACTAAGTCCCGGCGGAAGCCCCATTGCGCGTGGTTTCACCACAAATTTCTTCTGGACGGGTTGCTTGGCCGCCATCAGCCCTAGCCGCAGGTAATGGTTGACTGCTTCTTTGAAAGAAACCCCAGAACGCCGTATCTCTTTGTTCAGCAGATTGGCGATGTCATCATCCAGGGAGAGTGTAGTCCGCACATCTTGATGCTACTTAATAAGGCATCCTGATGTCAAACACACCTGCGGTCCCCGGTCGGCCTATGCTCTTTGCTCTTCCACCGACCGTTCCGCCATTTCGCCCACGATTGGCAGACGGTAGTGTTCGGCATGACTCACCTTAACCAGCATCACGATCCATGCTGCCAGAACTGCCACCCGCAGCAGTCCCTCCAGCGGCCGGAAGGAATCGCCCATTCCGATCATCCCGAAACGCAGCGCGGGAGAGACCACCCAATCCACAATCAACCAGGCCACGAACAGATATAGCCCCTGAAACGCGTTGAACCGCACCTCGCGGGCGTCGGCTGTGTCCCGCTTGTAGCGCGCGCTGGCCAGGACAATGATGGCCGCGATCCAGCCCAGCCAGGGGATGTAGCATAGCAGCGAGGCGTTCTTGTCGCTTATCCCGCCAAATGGATCCGCAGGCGGCGTTTTTGGCGGACTGGTTTCTGCCCCGGCTGCGGAAGCTCCCGGCGACGCCGGTTGACGCGCCCCGCAGACCGCGCAGAATCTGTCCGTCGATCCGGCCGGTGCTCCGCATTGGCAACAATAAGGCATCGCGTGTATTTTCGAACCACTCTATTATCTTGTACGATACCTGCATGAGGATTGTTCCCGCCGCCTGGCTCGGCCCGCTCCGGATGATCTTACTGGCGGCGCTCGCCGTTGCCGCCCAGGGTGCAAGGACCCTCGACATCTACTTCATCGATGTCGAAGGGGGCCAATCCACGCTGGTGGTTCCTCCTTCCGGTCAAGCCCTGCTCATCGATACCGGTTATGCGGGCAACAGCGGACGCGACGCCAATCGCATCGCGGCGGCCGCCAAAGCAGCTGGCGTCAAAAAAATCGACACGCTGCTGATCACGCATTTCCACGGGGATCATGTGGGCGGCGTTTCCAACCTGCTGGAGCGGCTGCCAGTGGCTACTTTTCTCGACTACGGACCCAGCGTCGAAGGCGGAGGCAAATACCCGGCGCCTTATGAGAAAGCCATCGCCGGCGGAGCGCACCGAATGATCGCACCGGGCGACAAGATTGCCATCAGGGGCCTGGACATCACCGTGCTCACCGCCGCGAGCCGCCACCTCCAACGCAAGGGCGAACCCAACCCGTACTGCGCCGGCCTCACGCGCGTGGAGGGCGAAACCGGCGAGAATCCGCAATCGGCAGCCGTCCTCATTCAGTTCGGCAGCTTCCGCTTCGTGGATCCCGGCGACATTGTTTGGAATGAGGAACTGGCGCTCGAATGCCCCGATAACAAAGTCGGCAAGGTGGATCTCTACCTCACGGCGCATCACGCCACCCACGTCTCGCCGAAATCGGTTTATGGCCTCGCGCCGCGTGTCATCGTGATGGACAACGGGGCACGCAAAGGCGGGCTTCCCGATGCCTGGAAGCTCTTGCACAACACGCCCGGACTGGAGGACATCTGGCAGCTTCACTTCTCCTTTACCGGAGGCAAACAGCACAACGCCGGCGATCCCTTCATCGCGAACCTCGAAGAGCACGACGAGGGGATGTACCTGAAGGTGTCGGCGTCTGAAGACGGAGCCTTTACGGTGTTCAATCAGCGCAATAAGTACACCAAGGCGTATCCGGCGAAATAGTCAGAGAGCGCCGATCTACACTAGCTCGAGGCTCACCGCCCCGATCCGCTTCCCCAGCCGGTCCACTGAAATCGTCCGCATCTGCGAGAATTTCACCCACGAAGGCTTCGGCAGGGTCCCGCGGCAAATCGAAAGTGAGTGGGAATCGCGCTTTCTGCGGCTGGCTGGTAATGGCCATTGCGATCACGGTCTCCGAGTGCCGGTTGAAGATATCCTGACTTAGCACCAGAACCGGCCGCAGGCCTGCGTGCTCGCGTCCACCAAGGGATTCAGAGCTGCGGGGTTGAGCTTGGCGAGCTCTCGCGCGAGCCGTCTGCGCTTCTCGCGCTCCGACAGCATATCCACAGCCGCATCCGACCCACAGTTCCACGCGCCACCTTTCCAGTATCCTGGTACTTGCTTCTTTCCTCGTCAACTTATTTCGTTTTTCTGGTGGGGATTTTTCTGCTTTACTGGCCGCTGGCCCGCGTGCGCGCGCTTGCACTTGCCGTCATTCTGCTCGCCAATTATTTTTTCTACGCCAAGTGGGACCTGCGTTACCTGGCGCTGATCCCGGCGGCTTCCACCTGCGATTTCTTGCTGGGCTGGGGCCTGCAATCTTCTAAGACTCCCTGGATTCGGCGGGCCCTGGTCACCGCCAGCATCGTCATGAATATCGGGATATTGGCCGTGCTGCGCTATATTCCCGTAAGCACGGTGGCGCTCCCTCTGACTCTCTCTTTCTACGTTTTCCAGGCGCTGACCTACACCATCGATATTTATCGCGGCGACGCCAAAGGAACCAGGAGCTATCTGGCGCACCTGGCCGCGGTTTCTTTCTTTCCGACCACGCTAGCCGGACCCATCACGCGCGTTTCCTCGCTGATCGATCAGTTCGAAAAGCGCAAGCAGCTCGATCCGGCGGATGGCGGCCGCGCCTTGTTCCTGATTGGCATGGGCCTGATGAAGAAACTGTTGATCGCGGATTACCTGTCGAGCAACCTGGTCAATCGGGTCTTCGATTTTCCGACTCTCTACACCGGCGCCGAAACGCTGGTCGCCGTTTACGCATACGCTCTGCAAATCTACTACGACTTTTCCGGATACACCGACATCGCGATGGGATCGGCCCTGCTCCTTGGCATCAAGCTGCCGGCCAATTTCAACCGCCCCTACGCCGCGGAAAACATCGCCGATTTCTGGCGCCGGTGGCACATTTCCCTGTCCAATTGGCTGCGCGACTATGTGTATTTTTCGCTTCCCGGCAAGCGCTCCAAAATCTTCAGCTACGTGAACCTGGTCATCACCATGGTGATTGGCGGCCTGTGGCATGGCGCTAACTGGAACTTCGTTATTTGGGGAGCGCTGCACGGCTTCGGGCTGGCTTTCGTGCGCCTGTGGCAAACGCAATCCGGCACAGCCAAGACCGCGATTTCAAGCAGCCCCTGGTGGCGATATGCCAGCATTGTCCTCACCTTCCACTACGTCACGTTCGCCTGGGTTTTTTTTCGCGCGCCCAGCTTTGATATCGCGCTGGCGATCCTCGGCCGCATTGCTTCCCTGAGCGTTTCTTTCGCGAATATATCGGGACCGCTGTTGCTGGTGCTCTTGATCGGCACACTGGCGCACTATGTCCCCAGGAAGTGGTATGACTGGAGCCTGAACTTATATGTGAAAGCTCCGTTCTACGCTCAGGCGGCAGTCCTGGCGCTGCTGGCGCTCGGGCTGCAAAACGTGGTCCAAAGCGGCGCCGCGCCATTTATATACACCAGATTCTGATGCGACCCGTCATCCCAGTTAAGACGACGCTCACCGTGCTCACCTTCGCGGCGCTGCTGCTGGTCCCGCAGGCCTTTCCTTCGCTCAAAAATTACATGTCGATCGAGCCGAAGAGCGCCGTCGCCGTGCTGACCTTTCCTATCAAGCCTGCTGCCACCGAAGCGCTGATCGATCCGCTCGCCTCGCCCGCAAGCCTGAACGCGACGCTGAATAAACGCCTGGTAGCCAAGGCGCCCAGGAATCTTTCCGACCCGGCGCATGTGCTGGATCATTTTTACGAAGCGCTCCTCAAAGGGGAGGGCGTCCATATCATTCATTACGGCGATTCCCCCACCACCGCCGACCTGATCACCGCCGACGCCCGCGCCCTGTTGCAGCATGAGTTCGGCGACGGCGGCGTAGGCTTCGTGCTCATGGCTCGGCCGTGGGCCTGGTATAACCATCGCGGCATCGACATGTCGGGTTCGAACTGGAAGATCGATGT
>Ga0068857_100003475_pt1 | contig 13160 bp, 7 predicted proteins | sample KBSCornC72_FD_66591 | JGI IMG/M metagenome (GOLD analysis project Ga0068857, IMG submission 66591) | Corn rhizosphere microbial communities from Kellogg Biological Station, Michigan, USA - KBS Corn C7-2 | ecosystem: Host-associated > Plants > Roots > Rhizosphere > Soil ...
GTGAAAATATCGAACAACCCACCGGGCAATTTGCCGAGACATCGGCGCGCCTCCGTCGAAGATTTCGCGGATGGCTTCCAGCAATTTGTCCTTCGGCGTGCGTTTCAGCAAATATCCGGTCGCGCCAGCCTGCAACGATTTGAAAATTTGCTCGCTGTCGTCATAGACGGTCAGCATCAAAACCGCCAAACTCGGCGCGACTTCTTTGAGCCGTCGCACGCACTCGGTCCCCAACATTCCGGGCAAATTGATGTCCATGAGTACAACATCTGGACGATTAGCCATAATACCCTTTAACGCAGAAGGTCCGTCAGGATATTCCGCCTGACAGCGAAAGCCGGGAGCGTTGTCAATCATGCGAGCGAGATTGGCCCGAACGCCGGGATCGTCTTCCACCAGGGAAACTTGAATCGTCTTTGCCACGCGACGTTTACTCATAAACGCTGGAATAGGAATAGCCATACCACATTGATGGTAGATGCGCGAAATCCAATTTCTTCAATCGCTGAAGCCGCCCGAATGTCCGGATCCGCCGGTGAATCCCAGACCCCCCAAATGTGGGTAGTTTTGTTTGACGCGTTTGTGGTAGAGGTTTTCGAGCAAACCGACTCAAAGCCATCATTGGCTATATTATTTGCAAACGGACATCAGATACGAATAGCAAACACCGAGATCAACCTCGCAAAAAATCCTATCATCAAGGGCTCTATGAAAAAACTCCTGTTAACCTTCCTATCCATGAGCGCTGCTTTGCTCGCGGCAAAAGCTGATTATCCCAGCGAAGTGCTCGCTGATGGGCCGCTGGTTTATTACCGATTGAACGAGAGCGTGAATACGCCAACGTTCGACACTGCCGCAAACTCAGGCAGTCTCGGCTCCGCCGGCAACGGACTATATACAGGCGCAACGCACCTGGCTGCCGGTGCCATTGTTGCTCAACCGGGAAATACCGCGGTGGATTTTCCCGGCGCTGGCAATGTAAGCGTGCCATTTCAGCCAGGATTGAATGTCGCCGGGCCATTCACCTTCGAGTTTTGGACAAAGCCGACCGCGGCCGCTTCGGGCTGCGTCGCCTCATCCATCAAACTGGGCAATTCCGGCTGGCTGTTTTACAACAGCACCCTGGTCGCCGGCCAGTGGAGTTTTCGTACCATCAATAGTGCCAGCGCCAACCAGAATACTTCCGGCGGCACTGTTACTCCGGGTGTCTGGCAGCACGTGGTAGGCGTCTGGGACGGAGCCGCGAATCACCTGTACGTCAATGGCGCCGAAGTGGCCACTACATCGACATCAACCTTCCTCCCTAACAGCGACCCGACGCTGCCTCTGACTCTGGGTGTTCGCTCGGACAATGCGTTCCAATCCAGCGGCACTATCGACGAAGCCGCATATTATACGAATGGGCTCAGCGCGGCTCAGATTTTGGCCCACTATCAAAACGGCACTAACGCGTCGCCTGCAACGCCTTACCAGAACTTGATCAGCGGCGATGGTGCAGTGGGTTACTGGCGATTGAATGAGGGAAATCCAACATATCCTGCCGCTGCGAACTCCGGTACGCTTGGAGCGAGCGCGAACGCGAAGTATATCAACGGCGTCACCAACGACGCGTCGGGACCCAAAGCTCCAGCCTTTCCTGGTTTCGGAGCGAGCAATCCGTGTGGCAACTTCGATGGCACCAGCGGTTCCGTTGGCACGCCTCTTGGTGTGTTGAACAACAAGAGCAACTTTACTGTCATGGGCTGGATCAGGCGTGGCGCGGTGCACAGCTTGCGCGGCGGCTACTTTGGCCAAAATAATCTTTTGGAATTGGGCGACGCAAATAGCGGCGTTGCCGTTGAAGCCTGGTTCGAAGCGCCGGGACATAATATCATTGCGCCTTATCCGTGGGCGGATGATGAATGGGGTTTCCTCGTAGTGACTGCCGATGGCTCTACGGAAAATCTTTACTTCAACGGTGTACTTTCCGGCCAGCAGATTTCGTCAGTTGCGAGCTACGGTACGAACGAATTCAAATTCAACATTGGTGGTGGAGGCATCTTCAACGCCAGTGGCGATTTCTTCCAGGGAAATATCGACGAAGTGGCTGCGTTCGACAAAACCTTGTCTGGAGGGCGGATTCTGAGTCTTTATTTGACTGCAACTGGTTCCGTGGATGCGCCTTTCATGGTCAGCGATCCGCCGACACAAACTCCGCAGGGAACAGTCTATACTAGCACGACCTTCAGTCTGAATGCGGACGTAGCGGGCGCGTTGCCACTCAGCTACCAATGGCGCCATGAAGGGACCAACGTTCTGGGCGCAACCGCTGCCACCTATACAAAAGCAAATGCCACGCTCGCGGACGCAGGCAACTACGACGTGGTGGCGGCGAATAGTCACGGCTCCGTTACCAGCCAGGTGGCCACGGTGACCGTCAACCCCGCCATTCCGGTTTCTATCACGACACCTCCCCAATCGCGTTCAGTTTATCTCGGCGGAATCGCAAGCTTCTCTGTGCTCGCTGATGGCACTGCGCCATTCACTTATCAATGGAAGAAAGGTGGCGTGAATATCACGGGTCAAACCAATCAGACGCTCACTCTTACGAACGTCAGCGCCAGTGATGCCGCCACTTACTCGGTTGGCGTGACGAACGTAGCTGGCGGCGTGGTCAGTGCCGGAGCCGTGCTTACGGTGACCACTCCTGCAGCCGGTTCATACGCGCAAGCGGTATTGACCAATGGCGTCATCAATTACTGGCGGCTTGGTGAAAGCTCGGGCTCAATTGCTTTTGATTCTTATGGCGGTCTGGATGGTCTGTACACCAACGGCGTGACGCTCGGGATTGCCGGCGGCTTGCCTTTTGGCGGCGGGGACACTGCAGTCAACTTCGACGGCACGAGCGGCCAAATCGTTCTCAACCCAATCGCCACCGTAGATAATTCGATTCCGGCTCCATGGACGGCTGTGTTTTGGGCCCGGCGCACCGATCCGATTCAGCCGTCAGCAGCGTTGATTGATGATCGTCTCGCGCCAGTCAGTGCTTCGCTGCGACTTGAACAATGGCAGAACACCGGCAAGGCTGGCATCTCGCGCTACGGTGGCTTCGGCGACTTCGCCTACAATTATTCGGCGCCGTCCGGCGCGTGGATTCAACTGGTGTTCGTCGGTCGCACGAACGGAACGGAACTTTACGTTAATGGCGTACTAACGGACACCAGCGCCAATTCGATGCCGCTGCCTCGCCGGAAGATCGGTGCGTCCACTTCGACAGATTTCCTGAAAGGAGACCTCGACGAAATCAGTCTCTACAATAAGGCTCTCTCGCCTTCAGCCGTCGCGAATCTTTACGCCGCAGGACAGTACGGCACAACCACTCCTCCGTTAGTGACCGTTCAGCCAACATCGATCACCGCGGCTGCTGGCAACAACGTGACGTTCAGCGCCGCAATTGGCGGCAGTGTCCCGATTACTTTGCAATGGAAGAAAAACGGCGTGAATATCCCGGGCGCAACCAGCCAAACATTGACCCTCAACAACGTATTCTTCACCGACGCAGGAAATTACGTTTTGTATGGCACCAATGCGTTGGGATTCACGAATACCGCCGCCGCGACTTTAACCGTGCTGCCGCAGCCGAGCTATGCGAATCAGACGAATGATCTGGTGCTGCACTTGCGATTCGACAACAACTATCTCGATACATCCGGCCACGCCAACGATGCTTCGGCCCAAGGCGGTACGCCGGGCTTTGTCATCGGGAAAGTCGGCCAAGGCGTCAACATCAACACGACGCCCGGCGCAAATTATTTGACCGTCTCAGATCTGAACAACGACCTCCAATTCGACGTCACAAATAGTTTCTCCGTCGCTTTGTGGCTGAAATACAGCTCGGCGTTCAATGACGTGCCGGTCATTGGCAATGCAGTCAATTCCACATATCAATTCGGTTGGGTAATGACTGAAGACGGGGGCCGTTTCGAATGGACTGCTGTTAATGGTGGTTCAGTCATCGCTGATCCCGTAAGTGGCGCCAGTCCGCTGATCAACGATGGTAACTGGCATCATGTGGCCGTAGCATTCGACCGTAACGCGGGAACGGCAGCTTCCTACGTGGACGGCGCTCGTGTGGCGACACACTCGCTGAGTGGACTGGGCTCGCTGATTACTGGCCAGACACTAACGATCGGCCAGGATCCTTCTGGAGCTTATGGGACGGCGAACTTCAATCTCGATGATATTGGCATTTGGCGCCGCGCCTTGACGGATTACGAAATGTTGAGTGTCTATAATGCTGCGCAGAATTCGGGCGTCAGCTTCGATACCTACGGGCCGTTCAAGGTTTATATCAACACAGTCGGCTCAAACCTCTACCTGTCGTACCAAGGCGGCACGCTTTACGAAGCGACGAGCGTGGCCGGTCCCTACACACCTGTCAGCGGTGCGAGTGCGCCAGTATATGTGACAACTCCATCCGTCACACAGAAGTTCTATAAGGTTAAGTAGTCCACATCTTCAGGGAATTGGATCGCGGCTGTATCGAAGATCAGCCGCGCTCCGTTCAATTAGTGACTTCGTTGCTCCAGCCTGCGAAACGGTGATTTAGTTGTATCCGCGTGTTTTCTGACTCGCCGATCGCCCGCACGGAAGCTACACTGAAATCGTTGAAAGCTGCTTGTTCCTCTGAACAAGGCGTGGTCTCGTCGCAGACTTGGTTGGTCGTATCTGGATGGTGCCGCCACATTGCGCCGCCTCAGCGGAGAGCGCCCGTCCTCGGGCGCAGCAATATTCGTGCGCACCTAAGCGCTGAAAGAGTCTTTGGCCCCTTCCGATTTTCGCCTTGCTGCGCCCGAGGGCAGGCACTCTCCGGGGGCGGCGTCGGGATACACTCAGCAAAGTTGTCGCGGAATTCGCATCGTGTCAAACGTTGGCTCTCTCTGAGTAAGATAATCTTCGGACCCGTGGCAGTATGCGCTCTGTGGTTTGCACAAAGAGCCACAGCTGACACAAATTCGTCGCCACTGCAAGACGCCTTCGTCTGTCGCTCCTGGGGAACTGAAGTCGGCCTGCCGCAAAATACCGTCAACGCCATTATACAAACGCACGATGGTTATTTGTGGTTGGGGACGCAAGGTGGGCTGGCGCGATTTGATGGAGTTCGATTCACCGTTTATGGGCTCACCCACGGATTGCCTGGCGTTCAAGTCCGAGCACTGTGCGAGGATGATCAAGGCGATCTCTGGATCGGGACCGGTAACGGGTTGTGCCGCATGCGAAACGGACAGTTTGAACGGTTCACGCCGGAGGATGGGCTGGCAGGCATCAACGTGGTCGCGATTGTGCGAGGTAATCGAGGGGAAATGTGGATTGGCACTGCGGAGGGATTAAGCCTGTGGCAAGGCGGCAAATTTGTTCAGCTTGACGCGCTCGCGGCGTGGGGTCACCCTCTCATACGATCTTTGCTGAAGCGCCAGCGCGGCGGGATTTGGATCGGCTCGAATCAGGGACTGTTCGAGCTGAAAAATGATCGCTTGGTTGAGATTCTCAGTCCCGTCGATGGCCAGTCCATCACTTCAGCCCATTCTCTGTTGGAGGACAACGTTGGAAATGTTTGGGTCGGTATCGGGAATGGACGAATTCTCTGCCGCCGCAACAGCGCCTGGGCGATTTACGATGAATCAGCGGGCGTGCCGTATGCCTACACTACAAGTTTGGCCGAGGGTAACGATGGCACGATTTGGGCAGGTTCCCTTGACGCGGGACTGCATTATTTTCGCAATGGCCGCTTTTGGCCGATGCAACAGCATAACGGTCTTTCCGGCGAGGCAATCCGTTCCCTTTTCGCGGACCACGAGGGCAATTTGTGGGTGGGCATGCGCACGAGCGGATTAAACCGCGTAATGCGGCGGAGGTTGACCGTCGTAGGCCCAGTTCAAGGTCTGACCAACGACTTTGTGCGTTCCGTCAGCGAATCCTCTGACGGCACCCTTTGGGTCGCCACCACCGGCGGGGGAATCTATCGCGGCGGACCGCATCATTTCGAAGCCGTCCCGACCGTAATCAGCGACATCACTTATCCGTTCATGGAGGCAGTCATAGCCACCCGCGATGACAGCGTGTGGTGGGGTGGGTCGCCGGGTACGCTGTTCCAATGGAAGGAGGGTCAGTTGGTATGCAGGCTGATTGGAGACACGAGGTGGCTGAAAAATTCAATGGTGACGGCCCTGCTTGAAGATGGCGCGGGTGGATTATGGGTCGGTACGACGCGAGGCCTTGTCGTGAATTACCGAGACGGTCTTGGCACACCAATGACCAATCGCGTGGCGCGCGGCGCCGTGAGCAGTCTCGTTCAGGAACCCGATGGCACGTTGTGGGTCGGCTCGGTTGCCGGCGGCCTTTGTCGGCTGCGCACGGATGGCGTGCCGAGTTTTGTTACAAACGGCCTGCTCAGCATTCATGTCGCGGCACTCCATCTGGACAATGAAAACACACTCTGGATCGGTACGGACGGCGGCGGCTTGAATCGTTGGAAGAACGGCAACATGGCTGGCTTCACCACACGACAGGGACTCGGGGATGATATTATTTCGCAGATTTTGGAAGATGACGACGGGAATTTGTGGCTCGGGTGCAATCGCGGCATTTTTCGCGTTCGGAAAAGCGAGTTGAACGAACTGGCGGAAGGAAAGCGATCTTTCATCAATCCGCGTGGATTCGGAATTAACGATGGAATGTCGGCGGAGGAATGTTCCGCTGGCTCTTGCCCGGCGGGACTGAAAACCAAATCCGGACAGCTTTGCTTTTCTACCGTTCGCGGCCTGGTCCTAATCGATCCGAGGCAGACACAATTGGACGAACCGCCGCCCACTGTGATTTTGGAAGAAATACTGGCCAATGGGCAGCCTCAATCAGTGTCACCCCATCCAATCCCCATTGACCTGGAAGAGAATCCGCCGTTGGCCCTCACGCTGCCGCCTGGACTGGGTGAGATCGAATTTCATTATACAGGCCTGAGCTTTGCGGCCCCACAACAAATTCGTTTTCGATACCGGCTGGACGGATTGGACAAAGACTGGAGCGAAGCGGGCACAAGACGCGCGGCATATTTCCATAGGCTGCCGCCGGGCGAATTCATATTTCGCGTCAGCGCCTGTAACGCGGACGGCGTTTGGAGCAAAGACGCAACGTTGGCCGTGACGGTGCTGCCGCATTTTTGGGAGACTCGCTGGTTCCCAATCGCAGCGGGATCGGCTCTGCTGACTGTAACCATCGGAATCGTTTCACTTGTGATGCGCAGCCGATACAAACGCCGCCTGGCTCGCGTGGAAATGCAACACGCAGTCGAGCGGGAACGGTTGCGCATCTCCCAGGACATGCACGACGATATCGGAGGCATTCTCACCCGCGTGTCGATCATGAGTGATGTCGGCGAAAGCGCGGCGGACGGCAACGAAACAGCGCGTGGACAATTCGAACGCATCGGCAAACAGGTTCGCTCGGCAGTGCAGTCTCTCGATGAAATCGTTTGGGCTACTAATCCGAAAAATGACAACCTGCGTCGATTTGCCGATTACGTAGGCCGCTTCGCTGACGAATTTTTCGAAAATACTTCGGTCCGTTGCTGGCAGGAAATACCGACTGATTTGCCTGAACAACCATTGCGGGCTGATGTGCGTCACGACATCTTTCTCGCCGTCAAGGAAGCTTTCCACAACGTGCTGAAACATTCGGAAGCCACCGAAGTTTGGCTCAAACTTGCCGTGCAGGATCGCACTGTGCGTCTCACTATCGATGACAATGGCCGCGGATTTCATCCCGAAGATGTCTCCGGCAGCGGCAACGGTTTGAACAACATACAGTCACGGTTGACGGAATGCGGAGGTCGGGCGGAAATCGTCAGTGCTCCTCTTCAAGGGACAAAAATCCAGTTTACATTCCCGCTCCCCGTCTCGTGCGAATGAAACCGTTAGGAGTTTCCCTACCATCAATGTGGTATGGCGGCGGGCGAGCGGATTGGTAGATTGATTTTCGAAATCCGTCAGAATCGGCTATAGTGCCTGCGAAGCCCAAGTGTTATTTGTTAATGTGCGCCGTCTCCGGTTCGACAGCAATTTGACAGAGCAACAATGAAACTAAAAAAGCTATTTGCGAAGCCAGGTTTCACACTCATTGAACTACTGGTCGTCATTGCCATCATTGCGATTCTTGCGTCGATGCTCCTGCCGGCGCTCGCGAAGGCCAAGGACAAGGCGGTGCGCGCCCAGTGCCAAAATAACGTCAAACAGATCACACTGGCCACCCATCTGTATTCGAATGATTCCCGGGATTTTCTGCCGGAACCGAATTGGAATCAACCTTGGATCCGGCGCGGATGGCTCTATGACGCTTCGTTGGGCTCTCCACCCAACCTGCTGGTCGCGCCATACAACACTAATCCGCAAAAGGCCTATGAAGGCGGACTCCTTTGGGAATACATTAAGGGATGGGGAGTTTATCGTTGTCCTTCCGAAAAAACCAACACCACGGCATGGACCACCCGCGCGCAGAAGCTCACTAGCTACTTAATGAACGGCGCTGTCGATGGATACGGCGCTATCGCCCCCAATTCTTACAAAACCATTTCGTTTCGTCAGGATGCCATCATCTTCTGGCAGGCATTGGAAACCAATCCCGGTGATTTCAACGATGGTTCCAGCAGCCCCGATGAAGGGATTACCAAGCTGCACTCACTCGGCACAACGGTCGGCGTCGTGGACGGACACATCGAGTACTTGAAAACCGTCAAATTCTACGCCGAACAAAATAACCCAATCAAGAACCGGCTGTGGTGCAATCCTGGCACCGCCAACGGCCACTGAAACTCCTGCGCGCTGTCTTCATGAAAAATCGTTTGTTCCTCATTGCACTTCTGTCCGCCAGCGTGGTAACCGCCATAACAGCATGCAGTCAAAAACCCAATGCAAAAAGTGAACTGGAAAAGGCGGCGGCCACATTAGAAAAAACTGATGCAACAATCGCTGCGCCAGCTCAAACTGTGCCCTCGGCAACTGCTGCGCCCGTGATGCCGTCACCCGAGGCTGCTCAGCCCAAAGCAACACCGGGCCAACAAATGACCGCCGCCATCGCCGCATATAAAGCAGGCAACCTGGAGGATGCAGTCACGCGACTGCAAAAACTGCGCGCCACGCCCGCAATGACACCCGAACAACGCATCGCATTGAACGACGCGATGGCCGCCGTCATGAGCGAAATCTACGCTCAGGCGGCTAAAGGCGATTCGCGAGCCGCCGCGGCGGTGAAGCAATACGAGTTGATGCAAACCCAACGCCGCTGAAGAGAATATTGGCCGTTAGAACAAACGCCTCAGGATAAACAGAATTCGGGCGGAGCAACCTTGTTAATTGTCAGCGGAGTCGGTCAGGTAGGATTTTTGCCACTGCCGCACAAGCGCCAGGAGTTGGGGGAAATCATCCGGCTTTTCGATGTAGGCTTGGACACCAAGTTTCATCGCCCTGTCGGTGTTTGCCTCATGTATTTTTCCCGAAATCATAACCACCGGCATTCTATCAAATATTTTTTTCGAGCGCAGCCAATCAACAACGGCAAAGCCATCCATTCGGGGCATTAGGGAATCGAGAATCAAAAACGCCGGCTGTGCGTCGGAGTGATCTTCCAGATATTGAATGACTTCTTCGCCGTTCCTGGCGAAATCTACTTGCACGTTTGGACACGTCTGTTTGAACCCCCACTCCAGGAAAAACCTGTCGTTGACATCGTCATCTCCGATCAACACTCGGACGTCCTGACTCATGGCTTGATTTGAGAATAGTCTTTGCTGGCAATCGTGCAATAGCTTAATCCATTCCTCGCACTTTTTATGTAGCCTATCTAAGACATAGCGGCTTTTTTGACGCGAAATCGGTGACATTTCGGCGCCACGCGTCAAAAACCTAGCCAATACGAAATCAGCCTCCAGCAATGGTTTTCTGACTTTTGCGCCGACGAGCGCTTTTCACCCGACCTGTTCGAGACACCTTGCTGCGAATCGCTTTGCGTTGAGCTGCCCTCGAAATCAGTCGTTCCGTCAACGATTGTCGCCGGGGTGAGAATTGAGAAACGGCGGCGGACAAATACGGCTGAAACTGCTCAATCGCGTACCGAACATAACCGGTTTCACGAATCTCCTTGAGCGAACTCCGGTAGTCTTCCAACAGAATTGCTGCCACCGCTGTTCCGGTCTTCGTGGCAGCTGCCCGTGCGGACGCCGACAACCACCGCGCTTTCTCCGGAACGCTCTTCATCGCCGAGATTGCCATTAGCGAAGAAACTTGAAATACGCTGCGTTTTTGCCGCCCGGCTTCCTCTTCGATCTCCTTCCACAGATCCCGTAGCGCTTGTGTGCCGGGCAACTGCCGCGGCGGAATTTTGGCCAGGTCACCCCGCAGTGCATCCCATTCCTGGCGCAGCGACTTCACGTCCAATGGCGGCGTATTGACCGTGGCTGCCAATCGGCCAGCTGACGCCTCGAGGCCAACAAGCATTTCATCCACCGTATTGAATTCAATTCCCTCGTTCAGCAAGCCCTCCGCTTTAAGCGACGCAGTGATTTCACGCACGAGGAAGCGTCCTGCTCCCGACGCATCCGCCAGCGCCGCCAGCACCCATACCGGCGACGCGCGGAACGTCAGAATTCCAATCAACTCGATCCCGTTGCCCGCCGCCCGGCGAACCAGGAAATCCTCCGAAAGCTTCTCTCCACCCGGATAGACGCCTTTCACCTGCCCAACTTGCTCAATCAGAAACTGCAATGTGGCATCCACAAGGTTGCGATAAAGCTGGCTGCGCCGAATCGTCTTCGGAATCGCAACATTGCCCACCTCGCGCAACAATCCGCCCGCGAGTGCCGAGAACGACCTCAAGCCCCGCTCGGGCAACGAAAGCAAAAAGTTACGCAACGGTTTTTGCACAGAATATGACAGAGCACATTGATACCATATTTCGTTGCTGGTTAGCACTTACTGATAGACATTTTGCGCCTCGATGGTGATGACTGAATTGGCCGGGAACCAGACCCAGAATCGCTTGGTCTGATTCCAGGTAAGATCGTTATGTTGCTGATATCGTTCTCCTGTGCCGCCCGTATCTGTTTGCCAACGGGTCAGTGCGCCGTTAGCGATGCTGAACTTCGTGAGGTCGTAACCGATATATTGAGCCGTAGCCCAATTCTGAGTCACCAAGACAACCTTGTGGTTGGTTGAATCATAAGCCGCAGCGGTATTGGCATCGCCACTGGTAATAATCTTCATGCCGGGCTTGATGTGCCGAGAGTACTGCGCCATGACATAGTACTTGGGCCAGACGCGATCAATAATGCCTTGCAACGGATTGGCTTCGATCAAACCGACACTGGACCAATCGTACGGCTGCCAATAACACCAGCCCGTCGGGTGCAGGTATGTCATATCGGCATTGATGGTATAAGCGAGCGTAACTCCATTGGTGTCGTTGTCGTTGTACTCGCTCTGCCAAATCTTTTTCCCACCAAGCGCAGCGTACAAGGCGCTCTTGGCAGTGTTATTGTACCGGTCGTAGCCGTGGACGTTGACTTTCGCGATTTTGGATTGTGCAGTGGAGTTGAAGTTTTGCCAGGTCGTTTGGGCCTGGGTGAAACTATATTCATCCGAGGCGGCCACCCCCATCCATGTAAGCCCGCGATTGTCCAATTCCGTACGCAGATAGCCGATAACAGATGTCTGTGTGGCGGTGGCGAAATGACAACCTTCCTGGTCGCCGGTGCCGACCCACCACGTCGCGCTCGGTTCATTGAATGCCTCCACATAGCTGAAGTTCACGCCCCAATTTGAGTGAGCATAGGCCGCGACGGTCGCCAGGTAAATGGCGTGCTGATCGTAATTCCAGGACTGGAGATTATCATTGGCGCCGTTGTCCGCGCCGCAAGGATCAAGGTTGTAACACATCCACCACATTGGAGAGTAAGAGACAAGTTCGAACAGATTGGCGCCACGATCCCGCGCGAGCCACATCATATTCCGCTGATTGGAATCAAACCACCAGCTCCAACTGCTGCTGGCCGGGTCCGTGCTGTACCAATTCGTCCAGTAGCCCGTAATTTGTCTGTAAGGCCATTGCGTCAGGTTCGTCGTCACACTCATGTGAGCTGTTCCAACGTAATTCGTGCTTTCAGCCCCCAGATTATAACGCACAATTCTGTAACCGAGACCAGGCACATTCGCGCCCTGGTAGCTGATGTAATTTGTCGAAAAGAGCAGATTCGCCATTAATTGATTCGTCCCAAACGCATCCACGTTCGCCCACCACGACAGGCTGCAGCCCCAGCCATCCCATGTCCCCCATTGCGTGGAAGGCTGATTCGTCATCCAATAATCAGCCCGTACTGAGCCGGGGAACAGGAGAATTCCCGCGGCCAACATTATCCAGAGCCTTGCTTCGAATGTAACATGGGCTTTCAGGGAAGCTATTTTCCCGCGACAGACTGTTGCTCCTGTGGAATTTTCTTCGAGTGGAGTTTTCCGTAGAGACCGAGAATACGGTACGCGGGCGGCAAGATAATCGCGGCTGGGCTTCATGATCGGACTATCCTCTTGCCTAATGGAGACGGCCATTGCCAAAAGTAACAACGTTATTGCCGAATTTAACAACCCGGCCCGCAATCATTGAGTTGGGGTGGTAAATGGCAATCAGTGATTGGATGAGGCGGCGCTGATGAGTGACCGGCCGAGAGGCTTGCCTTTGCAGCAGCGGAATCGTAGTACGCTGGCAGCATGAAGACGCAAGAGTCAAATCCTGGCTGCCCGGCCGCGGAAAAATTAGCGTGGCGATTACAAAGGATTGGAACCGTGGTGATATTTCTCGCCGTCGTCAGCGCGAGCGTGGTGTATTGGCGGGGCAGGGGAGATGAGAAGTTATTTGAAGATCCGTCGATGGGCGGATTCAACAAAGCAAATCGACGGCAGATGGAAATGATGTATGGGAAAATGGGAACGATCACGGAAGATTTGTTTCGGCATCTTAAACAGCCACGCACGCAGGCAGCAATTATACTGACTGGCGGCGGGCTGATTGCCGCCGGTTGTTTTTACTTCGCGCGTTTGGTGAGTTGCGGCGACGAATCGGAACCGCCCGAACCTGGAACGAGC
>Ga0068857_100003477_pt1 | contig 13155 bp, 7 predicted proteins | sample KBSCornC72_FD_66591 | JGI IMG/M metagenome (GOLD analysis project Ga0068857, IMG submission 66591) | Corn rhizosphere microbial communities from Kellogg Biological Station, Michigan, USA - KBS Corn C7-2 | ecosystem: Host-associated > Plants > Roots > Rhizosphere > Soil ...
GAGAACGCCATTGTATCTCAGTTCCAGGGTCTCGTGCTGCGGTTCCACAACAACTTCCGGCGAGATAACCCACTCCTGACGTTCGAGCAGGTGCAGCAGCAAGTGCGGTTCCACTATCAGTGGGTGGTCACACACGACTTCCTGCGGCGTGTGGTATCGTCCCGCGTGCTCGAGAAGGTGCTGCCGCATCTCTTCGCCTCGAGAAACCACGGCAACGTCGTCGACCGGCCACCGCACCTGCGCTTCTACCGGCCGAAAACCTCGGCCTTCATGCCGCTCGAGTTCGCGGCTGCCGCCTATCGGTTCGGCCACTCGATGGTGCGTCCGGGGTATCGCCTCAACGACCGTGTTGCGCCAATCCCGATCTTTCCGCTGTCGACGCTGCCGCCGGGATGCGCCCAGCCCGCCGACGATCTCCGTGGCTTTCGCGCGATGAACCCACAGTGGGCGATCGACTGGGCGCGGTTCATTGACATCGAGAAACGGCCGGCGGGGCTGGAGACCGACCCGGCCGATGCACGGGCGGCGCGGACCCAGCTGGCGTACAAGATCGACCCGTCGCTCGTGGATCCGCTCTCGAACCTGCCGTTGAGCGTCACCGGCCCCAATCCCGGCCCGTTCAAGTCCCTCGCTGCCCGAAATCTCGTGCGCGGCTGGCGGATGCGATTGCCTAACGGGCAATCGATCGCCAGGGCGATAGGGGTCGATCCGCTGGACGACGAGGAGATCCTGATCGGGAGCGCGGCCGACGATGCCGCGACCATCCCACGGATCACGAAGATCTCCGTCAGGTTCGAGGGGAACTGCCCGCTCTGGGCCTACGTGCTCGCCGAAGCGGCGCACGGGTTCCGGACGAAGCCGGAGGCAGAGGTCGTCCACACGTCCGACGGCGACCACAAGATCGACACGCCGAAGCTCGGCGACGTGGGCGGGACGATCGTGGCCGAGACGTTCGCCGGGATGATGCTCGACGACCGAAGCTCGTTCTGGAACCTGTGGCCGAAATGGGAACCCGACAAGGCGTTAGGCGGGCGTGGGTTCGACCTGCGAAGGTTCATTCGCTACGCACTCGCCTAGCAATCGAAAAAACCGCAACCACGAACGCTGAGTACGCTGACGAACTGCACGCAGGGAACGCTGAGAATCATTTGGCTTTTCAGCGTTTTCAGCGGCGCTTGCGTCTGCGTACTCAGCGTTCGTGGTTCCCTACGGCGCGAGCCCCATTGACCGAACGATGTCGCCGAATCGCGAATCCACGCGTAAGGGATCGAACGCCCGGTCGACATTGACCGTGATCAGCCAGGGGGCGTGCTCTTCTCGTGCCTGCTCCAGCCACCGAAACGCCTCGTTATGGTCGCCAAGACCCACGTACGCGAGCGCCATGTGGAACGGAGGGGGATAATTCCCGGGTGACACGAGGTTCGCGAGAATCGCCTTCGCGTCCTCGTGGCGCCCGACCCTGGCGTAGCCGTAAGCGAGATGCGCCTTGTCACTCGCCGAACCGATTCGAGCGCCGGCCTCGAATTCGGTGATCGCCTCCGCTGACATTCCTTTCTGCAGGTACGCGTGCCCGAGCTGCGAGTGCGCGAGCGAGAACATCGGTTCGAGCGTCAACGCCTCGCGAAGATGGGTGATGGCCTGGTCGGGTCTTCGCATGCTCAAGTGCAGTCGTCCGAACGTGTGGTGCGCGGCCGCCAGCAACGGATCGATCTCGAGCGTGCGCGTCAGCTCCGCCTCGGCTTCGTCAATCCGGCTCCAGTGGAACAGGAAGATGCCGTACAGATGCCGGGCTTCCTCGAAGCCCGGATCCAGCACGATCGCACGCTTGAATGCGTGCTCGGCCCCAGGCCTGTCCCAGTCGAAACCCGCCAGGAGTTGCGCCATGGCCCAGTAAGCCTCGGCGAGCGAGCTGTCCAGCGCGAGGGCCGCAGTGGCATACTCACGAGCGAGTGGTACTTCCTCGCTCGTCGGTCTGCTCGCAAGGACGATCTGAAGCCAGTGCGTGTCCGACAGCCACGCGTACGCGCGCGCATAGGACGGGTCGCGCGCGACGGCCCGCTCGAAATACTGGATCGCGAGTCGCATCTGGTCGGGCGCCATGCCGCGACGGACGTAGCGGCCCTTGAGAAAGAGATCGTAGGCCGTGAGGTCCTTCGTGGCCGGGCGAACCAGCGGGCCGCGCGCCGCAACGAGCTTTACCTCGAGCGCCCGCACCACTGCTTGTGCAATCTCCTCCTGTACGGCAAACACGTCCTCGAGGCGGCGATCGTAACTCTCCGACCAGATCACGCTCCCGTCGGCATTCACGAGCTGCACTCGAACCTTGAGCCGATCGCCCGCACGCCGAACGCTTCCTTCGAGTGCGTGCTCGACGTGTAGCAGATCGGTGATCGCGCGAACGCTCAATCCCTTTCCCTTGAGCGCGAACGTCGACGTGCGGCCGGTGACGGTGATTCCATCGACTTTGCTGAACACGCCGATGAGCTCATCGGTGAGCCCGTCGCTGAAATGCTCATTCTCCGGATCACCGCTGGTATTCACCATCGGCAACACGGCTATGGACGGACGGGCATCCTTCTGCTCGCGATGCGTTGCCGGCACGTCGTCGAGCCTGCGCAGTATGTCCTCGGCGCTTTGCGGGCGATTGTCCGGGCTTTTCTCCAGACATCGCATAACGAGTGCGGACAGCTCAGCGGGGACACCGACGCGACGACTGCTGATCGCCTCCGGCGTTTCGAGGACGTGAGCCGCCATGAGCGCCTGAGCCGTCCGCCCGGCAAACGGCGCGCGACCTGCGAGCAGCTCATAGGCAATTACGCCGAAGGCATAGATGTCCGCGCGATGATCGGTGCCGGGGTCACCCGCCACCTGTTCGGGGGCCATGTACGCAGGCGTGCCAAGTGCGACGCCTACCGCCGTCAGCCCGTCGGCGTCGGCATGTGTCGCGGCACTGATTGCCTTCGCCACGCCGAAGTCGGTCACCATGGCGTGCTGCTCTGTGATGAGGACGTTCTCGGGCTTGATGTCGCGATGGATGACGCCCTTTCGATGCGCATACGCCAGTGCGGACGCCACTTCGCGAAGCAGATGCACGGCCGCCCTTAGAGGAACCTCCTCGCCGCGCGCCAAACGTGCGCGCAACGATTCTCCCTCGACGAAGGGCATTGTGAAGTACGGCAGCCCGCCTGTCTCGCCTGCCGACAGCAACGGCACGATGTGCGGATGCTGCAGGCGTGCGGCGAGGGTGATCTCGCGCTTGAATCGCTCGATGGACACGCCGGAGGCCATCTCCGGTGGAAGCACCTTCACCACGACTGACCGGCCAAGCGCGGTGTCTTCAGCCACGAACACCCGCGACATCCCACCGCCGCCAAGCTCACGCTCCAACGTGTAGCTCGCACCCAGGGTATGCTGCAGCTGGTCACGCAGGTCGGGCGTCATGGCGAAACGTTATCGCCTCGAGATATGCGTCGGCTAGCGGGTGGCACGGCGTCCCGTAGGTTAGTCCCGGTCACGGCACGGTCGCTTTGAGCACAGACGCAGTGGACCTTCGCGAACGCATCCAGTCCGCGCTCGGCATCGATTACCTGCTGCAGCGGGAGCTCGGTGGCGGCGGGATGTCGCGCGTGTATCTCGCACGCGACGACCGGCTGGGGCGCGACGTGGTCGTCAAGGTTCTGTCTCCCGAGCTCGCCGAAAGTCTCTCGCTCGATCGATTCGAGAGGGAGCTTCGGATCGCCGCGCGGCTGCAGCACCCGAACATCGTGCCCGTTCTCGTTGCCGGGAACAGCGATGGGCTTCCGTACTACACGATGCCATTCGTGCGAGGCGAATCGCTGCGGGCCAGGCTTACGGCCGGAAGCGTCCCGGTTCGCGAAACGTTGCGTCTCCTTCGCGATGTCGCGCATGCGCTCGCCTACGCGCACGCCGAGGGCGTGATCCATCGGGATATCAAGCCGGAAAACGTCCTCATCGCTGATGGGATCGCCGTCGTGACCGACTTCGGCATCGGAAAGGCGATCGACGTCGCACGTTCCCGTCAGCTTGGCGACACGTTGACGCAGATCGGTGTGGCGTTAGGCACGCCGGCCTACATGGCGCCGGAACAGGCAGCCGCCGATCCCGATGTCGATCTGCGAGCGGATCTGTACGCGTGGGGCGTCGTGGCGTACGAGTGTCTCGCGGGAGCACACCCGTTCCCCGGCAAGCGAACCAATCAGGCGTACATCACGGCGCACTTGATAGAACAGGCCGCGCCGTTGTCCGAGCGGAATCCGGCTCTCGCACCGGCCGTTGCGACGCTGACCATGCAGTGCCTGGAGAAGGACCGAGACCGGCGGCCCGATTCTGCGCGTGCGATCGCCGAAGTGCTGGACGCAGCGCTCAGTACCTCCGACTCCGGGGTGCAGGTGCGCGTTTCAGCAGGTGGAAGGAAGACTGGCGACGCACCGGACGGCCCGTCGATCGCGGTGCTCCCGTTCGTCAACCTCAGCGCGGATCCGGAGAACGAATACTTCTCTGATGGTATTACCGAGGAGATTCGGAATCTTCTCGCCCAGGACCGCGTGCTGCGCGTCGCGGCTCGTTCCTCGAGCTTCGCATTCAAGGGCAAGCCGACGGACTCGCGCGCCATAGCCCAGCAGCTCCAGGTGGGGACGCTGCTCGAAGGCAGCGTACGGCGAGCAGGCAACCGGGTTCGCATCACAGCGCAGCTCGTGAATGCCGCCGATGGCTATCAACTATGGAGCAACCGCTTCGACCAGGAGCTGACGGACATCTTCGCAGTACAGGACGAGATCGCGAGCGCGATCGCGACAACGCTGCGGAGCGCACTGCGCGAATCGTCAGGCGCACCGGCGCCGGTCGAGGTGCCGGATGAGTCGCCGGCCGCAGGTCAGCGGACACGCAAGCCGGTGAATCCGGAGGCCTACGATGAGTTTCTCAAGGGCCGGTATCTGAACCACCGCCGCAGTCACAGCGATAACGACATCCACAACGCGATCGAGCATTTTCAGCGGGCGTTGAAGCTCGACCCGGCGTTCGCGCCTGCGTTCGCGGGGCTGGCCGAGAGCTACCTGTGGCTTTGTGTCTTCTTCGTGCTGCCAGCGACGGAAGCGTTTGCTCACACACGGCGGTATTTGCGTGATGCGCTCGCGCTGGATCCCGAGCTCCCAGACGTTCACTACCTGCTTGGTGAGCTCGCGTTGTATCACGAATGGGACTTCGAGGAGTGTGAGCGACACACGCGACGTGCACTGGCGCTCGACCCAAATCACCCCGAGGCATTGATGCTCGTGGCGCGCGTGTCCATGCTGCGTGGTCGAGTGCGCGAGATCGACGATGCGTTGGAGGCGTCAGTGCGTGCTGACCCCGTTGGGCTCGGGACACGTTGGTACTACGTGGTCAACCTGTATTGTGTGGGCAAGTTTCAGCGATGCATCGACGAAGCGGATCGGATGCTCTCCGACGCGGGCGAATACAACGATGCCTTGCGTTGGCGCGGCAAGGCGCGGTGTGCGCTCGGTGATGTTGCGGGTGGGCTCGAGGACCTGGAGCGCGCCGCGGGGCTCACGACTCCGCATCCGTGGCATCTCGCGGAGCTGTCCATCGCGCTGAGCGCCAACGGCCGGACGGATGAAGTCCGCCGAATCCGCGACGAGCTGATCGAGCGCGCGGATCGCGTCTGGATTCCGCCGAGCGCGATCGCCCTCGCGCAGCGAGCGCTGGGTGACCACGACGCCGCCTTACGCTGGCTGGAGCGTGCGTTCCAGGCACGAGACTTTCTCTGCGTGGTGTTCCCGTTCGAGGCGATGTTCAACATTCCGTTGCCCGGACAGACTCGGTCAATTCGCGAGGATCCTCGCTGGACGGACCTCGTTCGCCGCGTCGGTCTGCTGCACGAGCCGGCCTAACGCGGGCCAGCGCTTTCGCCGGGGTCGCGAGTGCTAGACGAGCTCGTTGAGAATCTTCGTCAGTTCGCGTGGCTGGGTCACCATGACGTCATGGCCCGCTGACAGCATCTCGCGGTAACGATAGCCGCGCTGTTTCGCCCGCTGTGCAGCCTCGGTGGCGAAGGGGAACGTGGAGCACAGGATGTACGCGCCCTTGATTCGGCGGCTCCTGTCGTCGGCGAGTTGGAGTGGCTGCTGCATACACTTCCGCGGCATGTCGGTCGCCCTCTTTTTCATCCAGGTGACGTCGCGGTCGTCCGTCACACCGAACGCCTGCGGCTCACCGGCGGGGTCGTGCCATGAGTCGTCGGTAATCGGCCCAAATTTCCTCTGGGAGTAATCCGCGGCAGCTTTCCCATTCTCAGGCAGCATGGCGTCGAGGTACACGAGTTGTGCGATCCGGTCGCCTGCCTTGTCGGCCACACCGGTGATCACCATGCCGCCGTAGCTGTGTCCCACAAGGACGACGTTGCTGAGATCTTCGAACTCGAGGACCTGGACGATGTCGGTGATGTGGGTGTCGAGACCGACGTCTCGCGTCAGGAGATGGGAGCGTTCCCCGAGCCCTGTCAGCGTTGGCACGAACACATCGTGGCCAGCGCCTCGAAGCAAAGGAGTCACCTTTTTCCAGTACCAGCCACCGACCCATGCACCGTGAACGAGGACGATCGTGGCCCTTGCGGTGCGGAACGGGTTGACGCGGGCGACGCTGGCAAAGGGTGCGGCCGCGAGGGCTACCACTGCTTGCCGGCGAGATACCCGAGTAACGCTCATGACGGTCACCTTTCACGTGGGATCGGTTCATGATGGCTGTGCTCGGGGTCAAATCAATACCGCCGCGACCCTTGTGCGGTTCCGGGAAAGGCACATACGGACGGCATCCGGCGGCGCCGTTCCTGCTTTTCGACCCGGGCCGGATGCCCGACAGGCACGCCTAACGTCCGAGCACAGTCAGTATTGGCCGCATGCTCTCGAAATGCGGCGGAAGCAACGACAACTGATCGGGATCCGCGAATACCGCGTCGAAATCCGCCGCCGTCAACGCGCGCGCCAGGCGAGCGGCGAAGGTTTCGCGCAATTGCCGCACGTAGTACTCCACGTCGTAGTCGCGCGGGTCGGGCTCTCCCTCCCGTTCGTCGAAGTCGACGAGCCCCGCCTCACCCGCTCTCCGGCGATAAACCCTAATCCGATCGCCCACGCTCCACTCCGTCACGCCGTTCGCGAGCAGCGCTTCGTATGGAAGCTCGCGCCGCTTCTCTCGTGACTCGAGATAGCGGGCCGGGGATTTGGTGAGACGCACCCGTGACGACACATCCCGCGTGGGCACATCGCGCCGCCGCACTGCGTCCACAGCGGCGATGTACACACTGTGCACACCTACAACGTCGCTCACGAGCAGCCTGCCGATCGCTCGTCGCAGAAAACTCTCGCCGAACGGCTCCGCGCGACTCGACCGAAACGCCACGCCGCGCAGCAGCAGCGTACCATCGTACCCGAGCAGCGCGTAGTTCTTCGGCTCGTGAGAGAGCATGGCCGCATACCGCCCCTCGAGCTCGAGCTGCACGAGTGGTGGCAAGAGCGCCGCGACCTCGCCTACCGCGCGACGCTCATCCGCCTCGGTCCAGGCGTCGGGGACGCCGAAGTACACGCCATCCGTGTCTGCCTCGATGAGCGTCACCCCACGCGCTGCCAGCGACCGGCAGATGAGGTCGAGCGTCTCCCTCCCGCGACGCGTCACTTCATTGGCCGCGTGCACGTCCGCGAACCGTGTGAGGTCGCCGCCCGCCGCGAGATACCCGTAGGCGGAGTTGACCACGATCTTCATCGCGGCGGACAGCGCCTCGTTGGTGTGTCGCTCTGCCGATCCCGGCGGCGCAGCGCGCGCGTCCGCTTTCGCTTTCAGTCGGCGTTCGACCAGCCCATCCACGAGCGCCAGGAGCGCGCCGAGCTTGTCGCGCGCCGGCCCGATGCGGTAGGCGCGCATGAGCGACGGGTACAGGCTCGCGACATCCACCTTTACGACGCGCTGCGCGACGCCCGACGCGAAGAGATGCAGCGCCGCCCCGCTGTGTGGCGTGCCATCATCGGCCTGATGCTTTGGCAGCGCCACCCCGGACCGCACGTACGCGCGCACGAGCAGCGGGTCGATGACACCCGTGGCCGCGCCGGCATCCGCCAGCCGCTCGTATCGTCGCGGCGCCATCTGGGCAAGCGCGAACGCCGCGCCACCCAACATGCGCGACAGGTGCGCGACTTCGATGACGTCATCCGTCGCATAACGCCTGACGCGTTCCGGATCGCGCCGGTACGTCGGCCACACCTGGCTGCCCTTGATGTACTCCCGATCTGGCGATGCGAAGCCCAGATACTTGGCGACCGCCTTCAGACCGTGGCCCGGCAGCGACCGGGTCGAGAAGTCATACCGGATCACGGCATCCATCGTGTCGATCAGCTCTCGCCCGGGAGCGACGTACCTAACGCGGCGTCCGTCACCGGCGGTGTTCGCCAGGCCGCGCCGCGCGGCGCGCTGCCGGAGCCCGGCTTGTCCGGTGCGAGAGAAGACGAGCGGGACGCCCAGCTTGCGCGAACGACGATCGAGGAAGGGAAGGTCGAAGCCGTGGAGGTTGTGATTTTCGATCACGTCGGGGTCCGCCGCGCCGATTCGCTCGTTCAGCTCGCGAATCAGCCGAGCCTCGGCCTCGTCGCCACGACCATGGATCTCCAGCACCTCGGTCTCGCCGTTCGGGTACCGCACCGAGATCATGAAAATCCGGCACCGCTCGGGGTCGAGCCCCGTCGTCTCCAGATCGAACTGCAGGCGGCGCAGCTGGTCGAACGACAGATCGCGGAAATACGTGCGCCCGGTCGCCACCAGGTACTGCTCTTCCGGCTGCAGCGCGAGGACGGTGTCGTCATCCAGGTCGCGAATGTGTCCCACGCGCCGACCCATCCGGCGGCTTGCGCCCTCGAGCACGGCACTCGTTAGGGTTCGCCCGTCCTCGGCAGAAATGAGAAAGCGCAGCTCGCCTGGTCCGCTCAGCTCACGATAGGCCACTCGCCCGCCGGGGACGCCGTCGGGGGCGAGGGCGCCGCCGAGGTGCTTCAGGTCGTCGAGGCGGTCGAGCAGCATCCACGGACGGAAGCGCTCGACCTCGCGCACGAGCTCACCGGTCGTTGGAATTCGCCGCCAGACCGTCGCCTGCCCGTTGCTCTCCGCGTAGACCGACACGATGCCCGGCGTCGGATCCCACCCCCACAGCCACTCATCGGTAACGCTCACGCGTTCAATCGCTCGAACACGCCGGCGTCGCGATTCTTCCGAACGTCATCCCACGGGAAGCTCTTTCCGTTCATCGCGATGTAGACTCCGACGGGGAGCGACTGTACGAACGAGAGCGCGCTGCCGAGGTTGAACAGTCCGTCGGAGCTGCCGAAGGCGTAGGGGACCATCGCGCCGGTGAGCACGACGGTCTTGTCCGTCACGCCGTCGGCGATGGCGCGTGCCGTCTCCACCATCGTGTCGGTGCCGTGCGTGATGACGATCTGCGCTTCGTCGCACTCGCGACACGCGCGAACGATCATGGCGCGCTGCGCGTGGGTCATCTCGAGGCTGTCGACCATCATGAGCGTTTGCACGTTCACATCCAGCCCGCATCGTCCGCGCCGCAGCATCTCATCGACCTGCGTATTTCGAAAATAGAGCTTTCCGCTCAGCTCGTCGTATTCCTTGTCGAAGGTGCCACCGGTAACGAAGACGCGAACGGTCATGGTGAGGGAGCTGGCTGGTTATTCGAACGTCTGGGCGAACGTGAGACGGTTCGCTTCGGGATCGAGCACGCTGAACTCGCGAAGTCCCCACGGCTTGCTCACGGGCGGTCCCTGGACGTTCGCGCCTCTGGCAGTCAGCTCTGCGTGTAGCGCATCGGCGTCGGTCACGTAGAACGCGCACGAACCGATTCCCTTATGCTGCGGAGAGCGCGCGATGAGGAGGACGCGCATGCCGTCGCGGTCCATGACACCGATGTCGTGCTGGCTGTAGTTGACGTCGAAGCCTAACACGTCGCGGTAGTGCGCCACGCCGGCGGCGACATCGGACAGTGGCAGCTCGGGCATGACCTTTCGTAGCATGCGTGTGTGCTTCGGCGGCTCGTGCCCGCCTCCGATGCCTTTGCCGAACCAGAGCGTGTTGCCGTCTGGATCACGGATCTCGATCATCCGCATCTTGATCCAGTTCACGTCCGCGGGCGCGGTCGGCTCGGCGCCGCGGGCGGCGAGGATGTCGTAGGTTGCGGCGACGTCGTCGGTCTCGAAGAACAGGATGCTCCGTCCCGCGATGCCGGCGCCCGGGCCACGCCGGCCTAACGTGATGCGCGCTGGTCCGAGGGTGAGCTCGGCCGAGTGATCGGCGTGTGCGTGGACCTCGAAGCCGAGGGTGTCGCGGTAGAACGTGACCGCTCGCACGAGATCGGCGACGTCGAGATGACGACTCACCGGCGCGACGATCGTTGGTGCTGTCACGGATCCTCCGGCAATGGGCTGACGTACAATACCGACAAGCCTCGCAACAGCGAAACGGCGCCACGGCCCAAACCGCGCACGGCCCTGCGTAGTTCGGGCTCTGCGCCGTTTACGCTGTCCCCGGCGTGACTCCGCGGATAGTTGGTGGGTTGGTTTTGTAACCACCATTCACCGCCCGATGGACTCCTCTATGTCGACCGGCTGGCGCCGCCTTACCGATTTAGTCCTGCGCGACCTCCGAACCGGATGGCGGGCGCTCCGAAACGCGAGGGGATTCTCGGTCACCGTCGTGGCCACCCTCACGCTCGGCATTGGGGCGGCAGCGACCATGTTCAGCGTCGTCGACCACGTCCTCCTGCGGTCGCTGCCATACGGCGATGCGGATCGCCTCGTCTCGCTGTACCAGCGTGGCAAGGGGGGAAACCAGCGCCTCGTCTCCAATCCGACGCTTCAGGACTGGGCCCGCGCCGGCGTCGCGTTGAGTGGCCTGGCCTGGATTCGCGGCGACGGCCTCGCCCTGCAAAGGCCTGACGGTCCGCAGCGCGTCGGGATTGGCTTCGTCTCGCCGGGCTTCTTTCAGCTCATGGGACGTCAGGCAGCGTTAGGCAGGACGTTCGCGCCGGAGGAGGAGCGAGCCGGCGGCGCGGACGTCGTCGTGATCTCGCACGAGCTCTGGCAAAAGACATTCGGCGCGGACACGAAGATCATCGGCCAGACGCTCCGCTTCGACGGCTCGACATCGGTGGTGATTGGCGTGATGCCACCCGGGTTCGCCTACCCGACGTGGGCTGACGCGTGGCGACCGCTCGCTCAGCTCGTCGGGCGCGACCCCGTGATCGATCGGCGAGACTTCCACGCTGACAGCCGCGCGATCGGTCGGCTCGCGCCGGGTGTGGACGCGCCGCAGGCCGCGCGGCTCCTGTCCACGGTGCAGGCGCGCATCGCCGGCGAGTTCCCGAAGGAGGAAGGCGATTGGGTCGGCGTGGACGCCGCGCCGCTGCAAACCGAGATCGTCGGCGACGTGCGTACGGCGATTCTCGGACTGGGCGGCGCCGTCGGACTCATTCTGCTGGTCGCGTGCGTCAACCTCGCGAATCTCGCCGCCGTGCGCGGCGCGTCGCGAGGGCGCGAAGTCGCGATCCGGTTCGCGCTCGGTGCGAGTCGAGTCCAAGTCATGCGCCAGCTCGCAGTCGAGAGTGCCACGCTTGCGGTCGTAGGAGGCGGGCTGGGCCTTTTGTTCGCCTCGCGTGCCATATCATGGTTGCGAGTGACCGCGCCGTTCGATCTTCCGCGCGCCCGCGAGCTCGCTGTCGATGGCCGCGCGGTCGCGGTCGCGGCGACCGTGACCATACTGACCGCGCTGCTCTTCGGTGTGCTCCCCGCGCTCCGTGCGGCCATGGCGGGTGGCTCGTTCCGCGTCCTCCTCAGCGGCCGGTCCGGCGCTGGCGGCTCGCGGCGCGAAGCGCGCGGGCGCGCGATCCTAACGAGTGCGCAGTTCGCGTTGGCGCTCTTGCTGCTCGTCGGCGCCGGTCTGCTCGCCCAGAGCTATCGGCGGCTGCTCGGCGCGCGCATCGGGTTCGACCCACACGGGTTGTTTTCGACGTCCGGGTCACCGCCGCAGGACAAGAACGCGGATCCGCAGGTCGCGTTCGCCGTCTACGAGCGCATCATCGACCGGTTGAAGTCGGAGCCCGGCGTCGAGGAGGCGACGATCGTCAACTTCATGCCCTCGGGCCGGGCTGGCATTCCAACACGCATCGAGGTTCCCGGGAGAACGCCCGCAAGCGAGGACCTCGCGACGTACATCACCGTGACGGAAGGCTTCCTTCGGACGCTGCGCATCCCGCTCGTGCGAGGCCGATGGTACACACCGGCAGAGATGCGCGCGCCAGGCGATGGCGTCGTGATCAGCGAGTCCGTCGCGAAGCGGTACTGGCCGGGACAGGATGCGGTGGGCAAGCCACTCACGATCTTCAGGTCGTCGCAGGTACGGGCCGATTTCGGGCGCGCGGTGCCGTCGGTCGTGATCGGCGTCGTGGGAGACGTTAGGCAGTTCGGCCCGGAGAGCGACCCGAACCCATCGGTCTACGTCCCGCTCGCGGCGGAGCCGTGGGCGTGGGTGTCCGTTGCGGTGCGGGTGCGCGCGGGGTCCCCGGCGACGGTGGTAGCGCTCCGTCGGGCAGCGCTCGAGGCCGAGCCGAACATGCTGCCGATGGGGCCGGGCGCTGCCATGACGTTCAGCAGCGTCGAGGAGGGGTTGTCGAGCGCGCTCGCGCCGCGGCGATATGTGCTGGGACTCGTGGGCGCGTTCAGCACCTGTGCGCTGGTGTTGGCGGCGCTCGGGCTGTATGGCGTGACGAGTTACGCGGTGGCGCGCCGAACCAATGAGTTCGGAATTCGCATCGCGTTAGGCGCCACGGCCGACCAGGTCGTGCGGTCGGTGCTGCGGTGGGGGCTCACGCTGGCCGTCGCCGGGTGCGCGGTCGGCATTGGTGGTGCGCTGGCTGCTGTTCGCCTGGTCGAGCAGCTCCTCTACGCCACGTCGTCGCGTGACCTGTCGGTGATGGTGACGGTGCCGCTGGTGCTCGTGGCGATCGGCGCGATCGCGGCGTATGTCCCGGCGCGGCGGGCGGCGCGAGTCGACCCGATCGTCGCGCTCCGGGCTGAGTGATCGGTCAAAACGCCC
>Ga0068857_100003478_pt1 | contig 13150 bp, 12 predicted proteins | sample KBSCornC72_FD_66591 | JGI IMG/M metagenome (GOLD analysis project Ga0068857, IMG submission 66591) | Corn rhizosphere microbial communities from Kellogg Biological Station, Michigan, USA - KBS Corn C7-2 | ecosystem: Host-associated > Plants > Roots > Rhizosphere > Soil ...
ACGCCAGTCTGGCGGCGTTTGCCGAAGCCTATGATCGTCACCTTCGACCGGGGATTCCTACGCCATCGCAAAGTGGACGTCCGGCTGGTGACGCCCGCGGTCTGACTTACGCCAGCCATTCGGTGGTTACACCCACCAGCATAGGACCGAGCAATGACGCTGCCTCGCGCTCGACGCTCTGCAGCACTTGCTCAGCGAAAGCTTGATCGGGGGATACCGTGACGCAGGCCACCAAGCCGCGCTGCCACAGGTCCTGATGATCGATCTCGGCCACCGCGACGTTGAACTTCGCACGCAGCCGGTCCTTCAGACTCTTGACGTAGTGGCGCTTGTCTTTGAGGGAATGCGCGTCATCCAGGCGCAGCTCAAAAGTGATGACGCCAATGGCGGGCATGAGACCCGGAACTACGCCATCGCTTCGGCGGCCACGCGCTCGGTTACAAACGCTTCGATGACGTCGCCGGGCTTGATGTCGTTATAGTTGGCCAGCGAAATACCGCATTCGAAGCCCGCCTTCACTTCACTGGCGTCATTCTTGAAGCGCTTGAGCGACTCGATTTTGCCGGTGTGGATCAGCACGTTGTCGCGCAGCAGGCGTATTTCGTTATTGCGGCCGATGGCGCCGTCGTCGACATAGCAACCGGCGACGCTGCCGACCTTCGAAATCCGGAACACGTCGCGCACTTGCGCACGGCCCTTGTAGACTTCCTTGAACACTGGCTCCAGCATCCCGGTCATGGCTTTCTTGATCTCGTCGGCCAATTCGTAAATGATCGAATGCAGGCGGATGTCGACCTTTTCCTGCTCCGCCGTGGTCTGCGCGGCGCGGTCGGGCCGGACATTGAAACCCACGATGATGGCGTTCGACGCCGAAGCCAGCAGCACATCGGTCTCGGTAATTGCGCCGACACCGGAATGCAGCACGCGAATCTTAACCTTCTCGTTCGACAGCTTCTGCAGGGTATCCGACAAGACCTCGGCGGTGCCTCCGACATCGGTCTTGAGGATGATGTTCAACTCCTTGGTCTCGCCTTCTTTCAGCTGATCGTGGAGCTGATCAAGAGTGATGCGGTTGGTCTTCGACATCGCCGCTTCGCGCGCCTTGGCTTCGCGATAGATGACGATCTGCTTGGCCTTGGCGGTATCGGTAACCACTTGCAGCGTGTCGCCGACTTCGGGCAGAGATTCGAGGCCCAGCACTTCGGCGGGCATCGACGGTCCGGCCTCGCGGATGGGCTCGCCCTGGTCGCCGAACATGGCGCGCACTTTGCCGAACACCGAGCCGCAAATGAAGTAATCGCCCACTTTGAGTGTTCCGTTGCGCACCAGTACGGTCGCTACCGGACCACGTCCGCGATCCAGCTTCGCTTCGAGCACCGTGCCCATCGCGGGACGCGCGGGATTCGCTTTCAGGTCCTGAATCTCGGCCACCAGCAGAATCATTTCGAGCAACAGATCGAGATTGGTCTTCGCACGCGCCGAAACCGGAACCATCACGGTCTCGCCGCCCCAGTCTTCAGCGAGTAAGCCGCGATCGGCCAGTTGCTGCTTGATGCGCTCGGGCTGGGCATCCGGCTTGTCGATCTTATTGATGGCGACGATGATCGGGACGCCGGCCGCCTTGGCGTGATCGATGGCTTCGAGCGTCTGCGGCATCACGCCGTCGTCGGCGGCCACCACCAGCACCACGATGTCGGTAACCTTGGCGCCGCGGGCGCGCATACGGGTGAACGCTTCGTGACCCGGCGTGTCGATAAAGACAATGTTCTTGCCGTTCTTCTCGACGTGATAGGCGCCGATGTGCTGCGTAATTCCGCCCGCTTCACCTCCCGCCACGTTCGCCAGGCGAATGGCGTCCAGCAGCGAGGTCTTGCCATGATCCACATGGCCCATGATGGTGACCACCGGAGGACGCTTCTCGCGATCCAGATCGACTTCGGTCTGCTGAATGTCGTGCGTGCTCTCTTCTTCGTAGCTGAGCTTATTGGTGGAGGCGCCGAAATCGCGCGCCAACTCTTCGGCCAGTTTTACGTCCAGCGTCTGGTTGATCGTGGCGAAAATTTTCTTCTCTACCAGCCGCTTCACCAGAAGATTGCCTTTGATGCCGAGCTTTTCCGAAAGCTCCTTCACCGTAATGCCTTCAGCGATGGTGATCTCGCGATCGATGGGCGGCGGCTGGAAGGATTCCTGGCGGCGCATCACCGGACGGATGCGGCCCTCTTCATCCTCACGGCGGCGATCGGCGCCGCGTGCTCCGGGCTTGGTGGCATGGCGGCGGCCGGGTTCGGCCGGCAGAGTCGCCGGTTCGGCGCGCAAGGGAGACGACGTCGGATGCATCGAACGCCCGCGCGGCGGACCACCGGGACCACTCGGCCGCGGACTGCCCGGACCACCGGGTCCGCGCATCAAGGGCTGTCCGGGACGCACTGGCCCGGTGTAAATCGGACGGCCGGGAACCGGGCTCGCAGGGCGTGCCGTCGGCATTCCGGGACGCGGAGCACCGGGGGCGGGAGCGCTGGGCATGGCCGGCGGGCGGGCAAGCCGCGCCACCATATCGGCACGCGGTGGAACCACAGGCCGGGCAGCGGGTTGGCCCACCAAGTTCGGCTTGGCTGGAGGACGCAACGGGATGCCGCCGGAGACGGTACTTGCTCCCCCGGTTTGAGACGGCGGCGGTGCGGCTCCCGGAGTAGGTCTTAGTGCGGGCCGTGCCGGCACCGGAATCGTTGGCACAGCAGCACTGGGCCGTGGAGCGCCCGGCGTGGTGATCATCACCGGCGCTGCAGGCGCAGTGTGAGCGGCAGGAGGCGGAGCGCTGATTGCTGAGCTTAGCTCTCGCCCTTTTGCCGAGGGAGAAGTCCTCGCCGTGTCCAGCGGCGGGATGGGCTGGCGCGGTCCCGAAAGAATCTGCCCTGGCCGTGGCGCAGGCGGCGCGGAGCGCGACGGAATCACCGGACCACGATTGGCGGGCGCATTCGGGCCAGCCGGCTGCCCGGTCGCCAACGGCGGGCGCAACGGAAACGCGGGACGCACGGGCGCGGGAGCTTCGGTGGTTTCAATCGACGCGGAAACCGCGGGCTTGACGGGCTCTGTTGGAGCCGGAGGGGCCGCACTCTTCGAAACCGGCGCGGACTCTTCCACCGCCACCGCCGACTGCCGTGGATGTTCCTGCTTGGGCGCTGCTTCGTGACTCGCCGCTTGCTCTTCGGCGCCCATTCCCGCCACGCGCCGGCGGAGACGCAGCACCACATCGTCGTCGAGCGAACTGGAGTGCGTCTTCTTGTCTGTGACACCTAATTCCGGTAACAAATCCAGAATGACGCTAGGTTTTACCTCGAGTTCCCGGGCCAGCTCGTTGATGCGAATTTTACTCATACATAAAACCCCGAAGTGTAACGCCGTTGCTTCAGGGATTGCGCGCTAAACCTTTCTAAGAGCATCCTCTGCGGTCGAAATTTTACTTCGGCCCCTCGACGGACTCCGCTTTTTCTATCGTAACAGATTCATTTTCCGGTTCACTTGCAGCGCTCGCGGGCTGATTCGCTTCTTCGGCGTCGGGCGGCGCCCCACCGGAGGCGGAATCGGCCGTCTCTTCGGGCGCAACTTCAGACGCAACGTCGGAGCCCTCAAACTGCCCGTAGTAGCTGTTAACGGCCGTCTGGATAGCTTCGACCGTGGCCGGATCGATGCCCGGCACCGCCTCCAGATCTTCCGGCGTCATCGAACCCAGGCTCTCCACCGTGTTCACGCCGCCCGCCATCAACTTTTCGACCATGGCCTCGGTGAGACCGTGATCCACCAGCACCGACACCGGCGCGCCGGGCACCACCGCGGCCATCTGAGATTCCACTTCCTGGCGCTTCTCTTCTTCACTCTTAATATCGATCCGCCAGCCCAGGAGTTTGGCGGCCAAGCGCACGTTCTGCCCCTTCTTGCCGATGGCGAGCGAGAGCTGGGAGTCGTCGACCACCACTTCCATGTGCTTGCCCGGCGCATCCACGATCGTGACCCGCGCGATCTTCGCGGGGCTCAGCGCGTGAGTGGCGAATACCACCGGGTCGTCGCTATATTCGATGATGTCGATCTTCTCGCCGCGCAACTCACGAATGATGGATTGCACGCGCATGCCCTTCATCCCGACGCAGGCGCCCACGCTATCGACGTCGCGGTCGCGGCTCGACACGGCGATTTTGGTGCGCTCGCCGGCTTCGCGCGCACAGCCCTTGATCACCACCGTGTTGTCGTAGATTTCCGGCACTTCCTGTTCGAACAGGCGCATCACGAGTTCCGGCGCGGCCCGCGAAATGATCACGCCAGCGTTCTTGCCAGCCTTGTCGACGCTCTTGATGACGCACGCGATGCGGTCGCCCACGCTGAAGCTCTCCAGCTTCGACTGTTCTCTCTTCAGCAGGCGCGCCTCGGTCTTCCCCATGCCCACGATGAGGTCCGGGCCTTCGATGCGCTTCACTTCGCTGCGCACCAGCTCCCCGATGCGGCCCGCGTATTCCGAAAACACATTGTCGCGCTCGGCTTCGCGCACCTTCTGCAGAATCACCTGCTTGGCGGTCTGCGCCGAAATGCGGCCCAGTGCATCAGTGGATTTAGGGAAGCGGATTTCCGAATCGATCTCGGCGTCGGCGCGAAGTTTCCGCGCGTCCTCGAGCGAAATTTCCTTGTTCGGATCGGCCACTTCCGCCACTACCTTCTTTACGCCATAGATACGGATCGCGCCGGTGGATTCATCCAGGTCAGCCGCCAGTTCTTCTTCGGTATGAAAATGTTTCCGCGCCGCCACCAGCATGGCGTCCTTTACCGCGTCCAGAATGATCTTCGGATCGATGCCCTTTTCCTTGCTCAGAATTTCGATGGATTGAACAATAGGTCCCAGACTCATATAATTTCCATTTTTAGTGGTGAGAAAATTACCACTCGAACTTCAGGTTGGCTTTTTCCACCTGTTCGAGAGGGAACTGCACGCTCTTGCCCGGTCCGGGTTCAAGAGTAACTACGCCGCCGGCGAAACTCTTGAGCGTTCCAGTAAGGTGGCGTTGATTTTCGACGGGCTGACGCAGGACCACCTTGATTTTCTGTCCCACGAAGCGCTCAAATTCGCGCGGCTTGGTGAGCTTGCGCTCCACCCCCGGCGAACTCACTTCCAGCCGGTAGCCCGCGCCCGGAATCACGTCCTCTACGTCCAGGATGGTCCCGACGTGCTGCGAAATGAATTCACAATCGGCCAGGGTAACGCCCTGCGGCGCCGCCGGATCCACAGCTTGCCCGGCAACCGGAGGGCGGTCGATAAAAATGCGCAGAACTCGATTGCGGCCGCCACCCACCAAGTCCACATCGACGATTTCGATGCCCTCGCTGGCGCCAACCCTTTCAGCGATATCGATTACTTTCTCTATGACAGCCTCACGGTCCGCCATCTGGCTTTGCCGTCCCATCAAAATGCTGCCAGCCAATAAAAAAGTGGGCTTGCGCCCACCCAACTATTCGCCAACTGACCTTAGTATACACCACGTCTGAGGTCGCGGACGCTCCAGCGACAAAGCTACACTTGAAGGTCAAACGATTCCCGCTGGGTTAAGGAACGGAATTGGACACGACCACTCTGCACGTCCTTCTCGTGGTGTTTTTCGCCACCTTGATCCGGTCGACATTTGGCTTTGGTGAAGCGCTGATTGCAGTCCCGCTGCTGGCCCTCAGTATTCCGATTGAGATTGCCGCCCCCCTTGCCGTCCTCCTCTCGATCGTCATCGCCGCCGTGGTAGTCGTGCAGGACTGGCGAAAAATTCACGTGCGGAGCACCGGCTGGCTGCTGGGCCCGACATTTCTGGGCATTCCCTTGGGCATTACGCTGCTGACCAGCGTTCATCAGCACCTCGTTAAAGGGGTCCTCGCACTGGTGATCGTGGCATTTTCCGGATACTTTCTGGCGGGCAAGAGTCCGCACCAATTGCACAACGACAATCGCGCGTGGCTTCTGGGCTGCGGATTCCTGGCGGGCTTGCTGGGAGGCGCGTACGGAATGAACGGCCCCCCGTTAGTGATCTATGGCGCGATGCGCCGTTGGTCTCCGCAACACTTCCGCGCGACTTTACAAGGTTATTTCTTGCCCGCTAGCTTCGTCGCCATGGCGGGATATTGGTTCACGGGACTGTGGGTTCCCGCTATAACCCGCTATTTCCTGATGTCGCTGCCGGTTGCTCTTCCCGCTATATTTCTGGGCAGAATGATCAATCACCGCCTGCGGGGAGACACGTTTCTCAAATATGTTCACGCCGGCCTGGTGTGCGTTGGCGTGGCGCTGTTGATCCAGGCAATTCGCCAGCGGTAGGTATCCCGTGTGGGTTGCCACTCGCTGCGGCGTCAGGCTACTAGGCCCACTTCTTGCCCAGTGCTTCCAGCCCCGCGCGCCCGAGATCTTCCGGCGTCATCACGATGCTGAATTCGACACTGGCGTTAAAGCCGAGGAACCAGGGCTCGGCCAGCGCCGGTATCTGGGACGCATGATCCATATTGACGACGATGATCCCTCCCCGGTGGCCGTCGCGGTCGCCGAAGTACGCCGCCTCCGGCTTGGCATCCGCCAGTATCTTTTGCATTCTGGTTCCGGCGGAACCGTCCTTGATGTAAGAGTTGAAGGGCTCAAGCGGGAGTTTCACTTCCATGAGGATTCGCATATGGCGAACCAGTCTACACGTTCGGGGACATGACTGCATCGCCCACCCACAGCTCCGAGGCTAGTAACCCGCGCCAGGCATGTTCCTGCCGCACTAAGCGGAATCCGTGACGTTTCAGAAGAGGATGGTGATCCACCAGCCGGCGCGTGCGCAGCCCGGTCGCGGTGCGGAAGAAGAGGTAGAGAGCGCGTACCAGCCAGCCATTCCCGCGAAACTCCGAGACCAGCCATCGCGCGTGGGGCGAGGCAGCGTCCGCCAAACGCGCGATCAGTGGTTCCAAATCCATCTCATCGAAGCAATCGAGAAAGAAGTGCGTGACGATCAGGTCGTACTGAGCAGCCGGCAGCGGCGCAGTACGCGCGTCGTCGTTTCGATAGGCGACGCGTTTCGCGCCGGCGCGTGCCCGAGCCAAATCCAGCATCCGCGCGCTTACATCGATGTAATCGACGCGCGCATCCGGAGCGGCCGCCAGCAATGCCGCCAGCGCACGGCCGTCGCCATCGCCCAGCGCCAGCACCCGCCGCGCATCGGCTACATCGCTCAGAAACGCTCCTCGCCGCCGTTTGAGCGCGCGCCCGAAGCCCGCATACTCGAGCCAGCGATACCAGCGCGCGATGCGATCGCAGTTCATGGCGCCTTGGGGACGGCGGCCGCAAGCCGCCACTACCCGCGTACCATCGGCAGGAAAAATACCGGGCTCAGCAGAGCCACGTCGGCCAACACCCGCACGGCATCCGCCGACAGCCTCGGCCGCGCCCGATCCAGCAGCAGGAATCCAAAAGCGCTGGCTAGTTCCGCGCCTCCCAGCACCGGACGATCCGCATAGAGCAGGACTGCCGCTGCGAATGCCACGACAAGAGCTGCGATGCTGGGCGACCAATCTAATTTTTCACCCTCCCATTTTTGGATTGCGATGCAGTTCATCCAGCACAGTCCCGAGAATAGAAGAATCGTCGTGACGTCCGCCGGAGTCTTCACCTTTCCCCAAGCCACCAGCGAAGCGCCCAGCGCGAAGAGCACGCCCACTGCAGCCTCTTTGTGCAATCGCAGGACGCTCGAATGCACCAGCGCAAAATAGACGCCGACGGCCGCGAGTAAAATCGACCCGCGCAGAAACAGCCCCGGCGATAACCGCTCCGCCGCCAGCCAGGCTGCGAGACCGAGGACCGCCATCCACACCGGAAGTAGCCCGCGCCAGCAGCGCCGGTAGAACTCATGCCGCGGGGAGCAGGTATGGCCCCGCCATGCATCCAGGGTCCGGTCGGCCGCATAGATTAACCACACCGTCGCGAGCAGCAGAAGAGCCGCGAGCGCATCCACCGGCACCTGGAAACAGCGTGCAAACAAGATCTGCCACAGCACCGCGACTACGGGAGCATCCAGGCTTAGCAAATTGGGCCAGAGCCACAAGCGCGCGGGCGCGGCAGCTGCTGACAGTGCGCTCTCCACACATTTATTATGAACGCATGCGTTTCCGTGTCCTGCTTTCGCTGGTGGCGCTGCTTGCGGTGGCGGCCCAGGCTCCAGCGAAGAAACGTCCCATCCCCATCAAGGTGGTGGTGGTAACTATGTTCGAGCGCGGCGCCGACACCGGCGATCAACCCGGCGAGCTGCAGTATTGGGTGGAGCGCGAAAAGCTCGACCGCGTGATCCCTTTCCCGCAGGGCTATCACGATCTGCGCATGAATTCCGGCGGCGTGCTGGCGGTGCTCACCGGCATCGGCACGGCTAAATCGGCCGCGACCATCATGGCACTCGGCATGGACCCGCGCTTCGACCTTACCAAAGCCTATTGGCTGGTGGCGGGCATTGCTGGCATCGATCCCGCCGACGGCAGTTTGGGCTCAGCCGCGTGGGCCGAGTGGGTGGTCGACGGCGACATCGGCTATGAGATCGACGCCCGCGAGATTCCGAAGGATTGGAAAACCGGTTATGTCCCGTTGCGCAAGGCCACGCCCTACGAATTGCCGCTGGTCACGCCCAACAACGGCGAAGCGTATCACTTAAATGCAGCCTTGGTTGATTGGGCTTTTCGGCTGACGCAAAACGTGCCGCTGATGGACACGGACGCCTTGCATAAGGAGCGTGCCTTGTATCCCGGGCCCAACGCGCAGCGCGCGCCATTCGTCCTTAAAGGCGACACGCTTTCCTCCAGCACCTTCTGGCACGGCAAGCTGATGAACCAGTGGGCCAACGACTGGGTGAAGTATCATACCGGCGGTCAAGGCAACTATGTCACGACCGGCATGGAGGACACCGGCACTCTGCAATCGCTAACATTCCTTGCGAAGGCCGGCCGAGCCGATTTGAACCGCGTGCTGGTGCTGCGCACCGCGAGCGACTACGATTCGCCTGCCGGATCGATGACCGCCGCCGAAGGTTTAGCGTTTAACGTACGCGGCTCGTTCACCGGGTTTCTGCCCTCGCTCGAAGCCGCCTGGCGCGTGAGACATGCAGTCGTCGACGAGCTGGTCGCGAAATGGCCGCAGTACCGGAAGACCATTCCGGGCAGCCCGGCGCACTAATGTTGCGCTACTTGGTGACGGTCAGAGACGCCGTGGTTGTGTGGTTCAACCCGCCGTTCAGTCCCTTGATTGTGAGCGTATAGGCTTTCGTAGTACTGGACCTTGAAGTCTTCACTGTAAGGGTCGAAGTGGTGGCGGCTGGATTGGGAGTGAAAGAGATGGTGCTCCCCGACGGCTGGCCAGTGAGGCTGAGAGTGACTGACCCATTGAATCCGTTGATCGGCGTAATAGCCACGGTATAGGTGGCTGTGTTACCGCGTCTGACGGACTGCGAGGCCGGGCTCGCCGAGAGCGTGAAGTCCGCTGACCCGCTGGTCACCGTCACGCTGGCAGTACCCTTAGTGCTGCCGCTCGTCGCGGTCACGGTGAAGGGCCCCCCGGTGGCCCCCCCGGCGGTGAACAAACCCGACGGGGTGATGCTGCCTGCGGCAGCGTCCACCGTCCAGGTGAAGCTCGGCTGAGGGCTCAACGAGTTGCCGAACTGATCATAGCCGGTGGCCGAGAACTGTTGTTGCGCGCCTGTCTGCATCGAGGCGCTGGCCGGCGAGACCGTAATCGTAGTCGGGACGGGAACCGCACTCCCGCAACTCGGGAACTTGAACGAACCCAGACGCGTGTTCCACGCGACGGTGTCCGTGGTCGCCTGGTATTCCTGCGTGTACCAAAAGGTGCAGTCGTCGATTGGGTCGATTCGCATCGCGGAGTAGTCTCCCCAGCGGTTGTAACCGGTTTGAGATCCGGAGCCTGTTGCGAGATCCGTCTCGGCCTGCAAGCTACCGCCGGGGTTGCCAACTTCCCAGCCAGTGTATCGAATGGATGGGTAGGTTAAGGCTCCGGAGACGCTGTAGCCGACCCCTATGTTGCCCGTCTGGTCCATGGCGATGCTTGCCATCCAGCGGTTGTCGCTATCCGGCGCAAAGGTCCCTTGCTGATAAATGGTGGGTGTCGTGTTGGGATTTCGCACCTCATACCAGCGGACGCCCGTGTTTCCGTCTGCGGTGAGAACCGTGTGGTTCGCGACGATCGACTCATGGCTGCCGAAATTGCGATACGCGAGACGGTGCAGGAGGCGGTCGCCGATGGCATCCAGTTTTTGCGTGGTTGCAGGCTGCGGAATGCAGTCCTGTGTAGCGGGACATGGCGCCGTGAATGCAGCCACGCCGGGAATGGAGGTCGGGCCGGTGAAGGTGGAATTGCTCTTGTTCACAAAGTCCGCATGGAATTTCCAGAGTTGCAGCGCGCCTGAGCCCGGGTCGATGGCCATGAAGAAATTCGGCGAGCCGGTAGGAGGAGGAGTCGGTCCATCCAAGTCGGAAGGCAAGAGACTGGCGTAGGCGCTCGAAAGCTTAAAACACACGAACCTGGGCGCAGAGACGCCCGCCAGCATGTCCATGCGGCTCCACGCGCACGCCTCCGGTCCAGTGAAAGTGAGGCCATTCTGAAAAATGTTCCACGTGACGTAGTAGCCGTCTGACCAGACCGCGATCTTGTCATAGTCATTCACAGTTGTTCCGAAACCATAGGTCCACGTATAGTACGACGTATTATTCCCGTTCGCATCTGAAACGAATGTGGGATCGGAGGTTTTTGAGACTGCGAAACACTGGGCGTACTGGCCAATAAAACCGGGCCACAGCGGTAAAGCGACCTCAGCCACCACCCAGCGGTCGGCGGCCCTGTCATACTGCACGACCGGGTCGGTGTACCCGCCCAATTGATTACAGGTTGACCCCGCGCCCCAGAAGGTACTATCGGCGACGGGCGCTTGAATTTGGATCCCCTGCTTGTTGAAGACCACAACAGCATTGTTTACCCACTGGACGATATGGTTGGGTCCCACCGCCAGGTTTGGATCCGGAGGCACCGCTGTAATGCTAAATCCCGCATAGCCAACGCCCAGGCCTTCCCAATTCCCCAGACTCAAGGCTGCGGCGGGTGCCGGGGTAGAGGTCTGCACGACAGGGTCTGCAACACTTCCCGAGCTTGTTCTGGCGGGAGGGTGGTGCCTGGGGATTTCTTGAGGAGGTCCTGGTGTATGAGGCCGCGTCGGCGAATTGTTTACCGTCGGAGCAGTTATCTGCACGGGGTAAGTTGCGTATGGCCCCCTAGAATTTTGCGGCGCCGCAGGTGTTGCGGCAAGAACAAGCCCGGCGATCGAACTCGCGATGGTAACAGTTGACCGTCTGGTTGACATATACAATCCTCCGGCTGTCGATCCAGGACTGACAGTATATCTCTCGGAAACGTTCGCCGGTGCCGGGTCCGCCCTTCCCCTGTGGCCTGCCCATGAGAACGTGGCGACTGATACCATTCCCGTGTGGGCGATTCCGCTTGTGTCCCAAGTTCCGCCTCCGCGTTCCCGGCCGCGACGGTTCCTTCGCGGCACTCTGCGCTGGTCCGCCTCACTCACTGGATCACCACCCTATGCTTTTTCGCACTGCTGGTCAGCGGAGCTGAAATTGTGGTTTCTCATCCGCGTTTCTATTGGGGCGAAACTGGCAACGTACATACTCCAACGCTGTTCAAGCTGCCGATCCCGGCTTCGAGGAACCTCGTGCCGACCGGCTATGATTACGTGCTGCCGGACCAGAACGGCTGGAGCCGGTATCTCCACTTTCAATCTGCTTGGGTGGTGGTCTTGACCGGCTTGCTTTACGCAACCTACGGCCTGTTTACAGGGCATTTCCGGTATAATCTGATGTCGCGCGAAGGTGATCTTTCGTGGCGGACGTTATCGATTGCTATCGCCAAGAACTTGCGCTTGGAGCGGCCGAGTGAAGCTGAAGCCTGGACGTATAACGCGCTGCAGCGGCTCGCCTATCTGTTCGTGATTTTTGTTCTGTTCCCGTTGGTAATCTGGACGGGCCTGGCGATGTCTCCGGCCTTTGTTTCCGCGGTTCCGGCAGCCGTCACGCTATTAGGGGGCCAGCAATCCGCGCGCACGATGCACTTCTTCGTTTCCGTGTTTCTGCTGCTCTTTCTGCTGATTCATATTGTGATGGTTTGCCGTGCCGGATTCCGGAGCCGCATGCGAGCGATGATCACGGGCCACGCCAGCACGCATATGGAGCGCACATGACCAATCTCTCACGCCGCAAACTGATCACAACCGGACTCGCGACCGCGGCGGGCGTAACGGGCCTGGGCCTAGCCGCGCGCCTGGCGCAAAGGCATGCACTGATCCCGCCCGATCACGGCGGATTCTACGGCGTCGGCGAAACTCTGAATTACGCTTCCCATCGGCTACTGACCAGGCACTCGCTAGCTCGTGAGTTTCCTAAAAGCCAGATTTCGAAGATCCCAGTTGCCAACGAAATCGCGCCACCGAGTGAAGCCTTCAGGCGACTTCAGGCCGGAGGATTCGCGGACTGGCGGCTCTCAGTAAGCGGCATGGTCGACCGGCCCGCCTCGTTTTCGCTGGCCCACCTGAAAAGCTACCCGTCGCGCAGCCAGATCACACAACTGGTGTGTGAAGAGGGCTGGTCGTATATAGCCGAGTGGATCGGCGTGCCTCTCTCCCATGTTCTGGAAGTGGTTGGAATTCAGCCGCAAGCGAAATACGTGGTTTACTCCTCGATCGATCCCGGCTGGTGGGATAGCATCGATATGGCCGATGCCTTGCATCCGCAGACTGTTCTCGCCTATGGCATGAACGGCCCCGAAATTCCCGTGGGCAATGGCGGGCCGCTGCGCATGCGGGTCCCACGCCAGCTTGGCTACAAGAGCGTGAAGTTCATCACCGGCCTGACGGTCACCGACAGTTTGAAAGCGTTTGGGAAGGGTCTGGGCTCGGCGTCTCCCGAAGCAGGCTATGCCTGGTACGCCGGGATTTGACAGGTTGTCGCGCGCAAGTGGCGAGTCTCTGCCCCCCGAAATATTCTTGGTCACGAGCTATGGGCGCTGCGCGGGGATAATTTGATCGGAGAAGACGGTATAGCG
>Ga0068857_100003483_pt1 | contig 13137 bp, 12 predicted proteins | sample KBSCornC72_FD_66591 | JGI IMG/M metagenome (GOLD analysis project Ga0068857, IMG submission 66591) | Corn rhizosphere microbial communities from Kellogg Biological Station, Michigan, USA - KBS Corn C7-2 | ecosystem: Host-associated > Plants > Roots > Rhizosphere > Soil ...
CGCACGACCGATTTTTCGTCGTGATCGAATGTGATGATCCGAAGTATTCCGAGGCTGAAACCCGCAAGCTGCTCGAAGAAGCCGGCAGCCGGCACATCGAGGTCATCGAAGAATAATGCGCTACTTTCTCGCCATATTTGTTCTCGCTGTCGCCGTGGTGGTCGGCATCCTCGGATTCCGCGGTTCGCATTTCCGCAAGCCGCCTCTGTATATCTTTCCGGACATGGAATTTCAGCTCAAGCTGCGTCCGCAAAAGGAAAACGGCTTTTTCACTAATGGGCTTACCTCGCAGTTGCACATTCCGGGGACGATTTCTCGCAGTACCCCACTCCAGACCGCCAACGGCCCGGTTTATCCTTTTGAAGATTCGCCTGTGAATACTGGCCATATCACCGGAACGACGAATTTCATCGAAAATAATCCGATGCCGATTACGGAAGCTTTCCTGAAGCGTGGACAACAACGCTTTACGATTAATTGCACTCCGTGCCACGGCGCAACCGGCGAAGGGAAGGGGATCACTCAGAAAATTGGGGCCATGGCGGTAGTCGCCAACCTCCACGACAAGCGCATCGTTGAGCTGCCGGACGGTGAAATCTTTTTTGTCATCTCAAATGGCCGAAATCTGATGGGTTCTTATGGCGCGAATGTTACGGTAGAAGATCGCTGGGCGATTGTTGCCTATCTTCGCGCGCTCCAACTCAGCCATCTCGGCAAGGTCGATGACGTGCCGCAGGATTTGCGGACGGCTCTGAAAAAGTAACGTATGAGTTCAGAAACCAAAACCACGCGCCAGCCCTTGGATCTTTCCAAATGGCGAACAATGCCCATGAAACTGATGGGCATTGGAGCCGTGTTCATGGTCATCGGATTTCTGGTCGCCGGCGAGCGCAGGCTGGATCAATTCGCGTTTTCGTGGCTGCTGGCTTTCATGTTCTTCCTGAGCATCTGTGGTGGCGCGCTGTTTCTCGTGATGGCTCATCATCTTTTTGACGCCGGGTGGTCCGTTCCGATTCGTCGGTTTTGTGAGCATATCGCATCACTGTTCTTTCCGTGGTTGTTGATCCTTTTTGTGCCGATCGCTCTTTTGGCGAAACACCTTTATGCGTGGATGCGCGAAAATCCGCAATATATGGATCATGCGCTCAAAGCGAAGCAGCCCGTGTTTACTGTGCCGGGCTTTTACATCGTCGCTGCGTTTTGCTTCTTCATCTGGTGGTTGCTCTCGAGCCGCTTGCGCTATTGGTCTTTGAAGCAAGACGAAACCGGTGCCGCAGAGCCCACCTACAAAATGCGGTTTTATTCCTGCATCGGCATTTTCCTCTTCGCCATAACCTTGACGCTCGGAGCAATCATGTGGATGAAGGCGCTCCAACACCAATGGTTCTCCACCATGTATGGCGTTTATTATTTTGCCGGTAGCGCGTGGGTTACCCTCGCAACCGCTTATGTCATTACGATGATCCTTGATCGCCAGGGAGTTATCACCGACGCACTTCACGAGCACCAATACTATTTTCTTGGGTCTATACTCTTTGCTTTCACGGTCTTTCACGCCTATGTCACATTCGGGCAATATTTTATTATCTGGAATGCAAATATTCCCGAGGAAACATTTTGGTATGTGCTTCGTGAAAAAGGGAGCTGGTTTGGTATCAGCATGGTCATCATATTTGGACACTTTTTCGTTCCGTTCCTGGCGCTGCTCAGGATCGACGTGAAAAACGTCTTTTCCTATATGGTACCGCTCTGCATCTGGGCCTGGCTGATGCATTGGGTTGACCTTTCATTCAATATCATGCCTGTTCTTCACCCTAACGGCTTCATCCTGCACTGGCTCGATATCGGATGCTGGTTGTTTATGGCCGGTTTTATGAGTTGGCGGTTTCTGGTAGAATATCATAAGCACCCGCCCTATCCCCTCAAAGATCCGCGTTTGATCGAAGCGATGGGCTATTACCATCCTGTTCCTACGCAAATCTCGGGTGGTGAACTGGATCAAACCGACCACATGTCTGACGCTCCCCGCCAACCCGAAGGAGGCCATTGATGAATCCTGTCTCCGAAAATCAAGGGTTAAGCGCTTTGCCCCGTGCGGGTAGCACCGAAAGCCGCGCGAGTTGGCCTTACATCATTGCCGTTCTCGGTGCGTTTCTGATTGTCGGCTTCCTTGTCTGGCTGATGCATGAATATACGCAGCCGGAACCGCTTAACAAAAATCGCGCGGCTGAACGTGCCAAAGCCCTCGTCGAACTCCGCGCTTACGAAGCCGACCAGTTGAATAACGTTGGTTGGGTTGACCCCACTAAAGATCTCGTTCGCCTCCGCATTCAGGACGCGATGAAAATCGTTGAACAAACCTGGGGAAAAGATCCTGCCGCTGCCCGTTCCAATCTGATTTCCCGCGTTGAAGCCGCCAACCCTCCGCCGCCGAAGCCCGCTCCAAGCGTTTTTGAGTAATGAACGCAGTGTCCAAACCTTCGGAGATCGATGTCTCCTGCCGCCTGCCTTTACTGGTGTTGTTTATCAGCGGCGCAATTTGGCTGGTTATTGGCTCAGTTTTTGCCCTGTTGGCTTCGTTGACCTTTCATAAACCCGACCTGTTCAGTAATTCGTTTACGTTTACTTACGGTCACCTGGTTGCGGTTCGGACGACAGCATTTCTTTATGGCGCTGGTATTCAGCTTGGTCTCGCAACGACGATTTGGCTCTTTTGCCGCCTCGGTCGCACGCTTCTCGTACAACGAATCCTTGTAACTGTCGGCGCTGCCGTTTGGAATCTAGGAGTCACCGTCGGTGTCATTGGCATTCTGGTGGGGGACGCAACCGGGTTCGACGGCCTCGACATGCCCGGCTATGCGGCCTTGATCGCATTTTTGGGATATCTGGTAGTCGCGATTTTTGCGGTGCTGACTTTGCATGAGCGTCGGGAGCCCGCGCTGTACGTTTCGCAGTGGTTTCTTTTGGCGGCGCTCTTTTGGTTTCCGTGGATATTTGCAACAGCCAACCTCTCTTTGGTGGTGTTCCCGGTGCGCGGTGTTACGCAGGCAATTATCGCGTGGTGGTTCTCGGCGAACTTGCAGATCGTTTGGTTTGGGCTCGTCGGACTCGGTGCGATTTTTTACTTCGTCCCGAAACTCACGAACCGTCAATTGAATAGCCATTATCTTGCGCTGTTCACGTTTTGGACCCTGATCCTGTTCGCGAGTTGGATTGGTGTTCCCAATAGCGCGCCTGTCCCATCCTGGGTGCCGGCCTTGAGCACGGTTGGCTCGGTTTTGACTCTCATCCCCGTGATAACCTTTGCCTTGAATCTCCACGCGACAGTTGAAGGCAAGTACTCAATCTTAACGGCAAATCTGGTGTCGAAATTCGTTCTCGTCGGGACATTCGCATTTGTAGTTGCAAGCGTCCTGAATACAATTGGTTCCCTGTTTCAGGTCAGCCAGATAACCGACCTGACCTGGTTTGTCCCTGCCAAAGCCCAACTCAATAGCTACGGCTTCTTTGCGATGGTGATGTTCGGCGCGGCTTATTACATCGTCCCGCAGCTTTTCGGAACGGAATTTCCTGCGCCCAAACTCATAAAGGCGCATTTTTGGCTGGCCACGATTGGAATCGTCCTGATTGTCCTGCCCTTGGCTGCCGGAGGCATCGTTCAGGGGCAGTTGCTCAACAACCCCAGCAACGCGTTTCTGAGCGTGACAAAGACGGCCTTGATGTTTCTCCGGCTGAGCACCCTGGGTGACCTGCTCATATTTCTAGGCCACCTGGCCTTCGCTTTCAATGTGATTGGCTTGGTTCGGCAATACTACGCCGCCCGCGCCGCGGAGCTAATTGCCGCCGCAACTGCCGAAATTGGACCTTCGGGGGCAAAAGCATGAACTACGGCCCCCTCATCTTCCTTGGGGCATTTTTTGCCCTGTCTGGGTCCTGGTTCGGCTTTGTTCTTAAGCCCCAATTGCAGGTCGGACAGCTTCAGCAGACTAACTCTGTCCCGGATGGAGCCCTATATCCACTGGGACGTTCCGGGATGGCTAAGCAAGGCCTCGACGTCTATCGCGCCAACGGCTGCGCCTCTTGCCATAGCCAGCAAGTGCGGCAAACCGGAAAAGTCGCGGAAGTTCGGGTCACGGAAATCGTAACAAATATAGCAGCCGTTCTAAAAGCAATTGCCCCATTCAAACCCAATATTTCGGAAAAGGAATTGACTAATTCCTTGCCCCTCACGGTTTTGCGCAGCGAGGAGAAAGTACAATGCGACGTTTTGGCCAAAACTTTTGTGGCGGCCGGAGCCAAGGCTGAGGTTTGGATCGTTCCCGTCGGACCCGATATTTCACGCGGCTGGGGCAAGCGCCGAACAATTGCAGAAGACTTTCTCTATGATTCGCCTGTGATGCTTGGCTCGCAACGAATCGGGCCGGACCTCGCCAATGTCGGTTCGCGTTGGCCTGATGCAAATTGGCATTTGCGACATTTGTATGCTCCGGCGCACGAAGTGAATGGATCACCGATGCCACCATATCGTTTCATGTTTGAAAAACGCAGAATCGAGCGAGCCCCTTCGCCGGATGCACTGGTCCTTACAGGTGATTTGGCCCCGGAAAGGGGATATGAGATCGTGCCCAAGCCAGCCGCGCGTGCGCTCGCTGCCTATCTCACAAGTCTTCACGCGAACGAGCCACTGTTTGAAACCCCGTTGACCCTTCCGCCGCCACCTCCGCCAGCGACGAACGCTCCAACTGTCGGCGAAACGAACGCGCCTGCAAAGTGAATTCTGACGCAGTCCAATCCAGTTCGTCGAGGCCGCAAGCGGTCGAGCCGACGGCTTTGCGAAGGGCTGTTCCTGTTTGGTTGTTCCCGCTCATCTTCGTCATGTTGTTTTGGGGCATGGTCTATTTTGATTCGCACGGTGGGTGGTTTGATCCAAATGTCTATGAACCTTACGCCAATCATAAGGAGCTTGAAATTTGGCAGCCGGTTGCCGCTGGACCAAATCTTCCTGCTCACGGGCGAATAATTTACAATAAACCGACATGCGTAACGTGCCATCAGCCAGACGGCAACGGAACACCGGGGCAATTCCCGCCGCTCACTGGCTCTGAGTGGCTCAAAGAAAAAGAACCTGGCCGGATTATCCGAATTGTGTTGAATGGTCTTAATGGACCATTACAGCTCAATGGCAAGTCATATAATGGGAGCATGGTTCCCTGGAGAGATAGTTTGAGTGACGAAGAGATAGCAGCTGTGTTGAGCTATGTTCGAAAGGATAAAGCTTTTGGGAACAATGCTGATGAGATCAAGCCGGAGCGCGTAAGTGCTGTTCGGAAGAAGCTCGAGGCTGCAGGTCGAACTCAGCCGTTTACTCCAGACGAATTACTCAAGATTTCTCCCGCGGAGTGAGGAAAATTTCGGATGCTTGAAAACATGGTCCAATCGTTTTAATCTGTTCCAATGATCGGAACTGCTGAGATTGAAAAAATGAGTCTGGAGGAGAAGTTGGAAACGATGGAATTACTCTGGAAATCTATTCACAGCAACCGGATCAAGTCCCATCCCCCCGATGGCATGGAGAAGTTATTTCGGAACGTTTAGCGAAAATCGAGAGCGGCAAAGCAAAATTCTTTTCCGTTGAAGAAGCCCGGCAGAGGCTCCAAAAGCGCAAGCCATGAGGCAAGTTTTGCTTCTCGCCGACGCTGTCGACGACCTGGAAGCGGCTCGAGATTTTTATGACGCTCGCGAAATTGGGGCGGGAAAATATTGCGTCGATTCCCTCCTTGCGGATGTTGAGAAAATCCACGAGTTACATGGGATTCATCGGATGCAATTCGGCTGCCAGCGTATGATCGCCAGTCGGTTTCCGTTTGGGATTTACTATCGTGACAGCGGGATGAAACACAAATTGTTGCGATTTTGGACCTTCGACGTAATCCCGATTGGATTCAGAAACGGGTTACAGAAAGAGTTGACTAGGAAGCTGCGCAAGACGTTGAATTTCTCTCTCGCGCTGATTTCGCTTGTTTTTGGTTCGACCTTGTATTTCCAGTAAGGCCCATTCTGCATGCTCCGCAATTAGCGGCTCGGAATCGCCAGCAGCTCTTTCCAAGGCGGGAACGGCAGTTTCATTTCCAACATTCCCCAAAGCCACGCACACGTTTCGCAATAATCCGCGCCGTTTTGTTCGAAGCATCGGCGTGCCGGCAAATCGCACTTTGAATGCGGCTTCGTCCAAGGAAAGCAACTCAATCAAATCGGTCATCGCAAGATGGGGTCGTGCGTGAGCTTTCATCATGCTGCCTTCGCGTGCAAAGCGATTCCAGGGACACGCTGCCAGACAATCGTCGCAGCCATAAATTCGGTTTCCAATGAGTGGTCGCAACTCGACTGGTATCGAGCCTTTCAATTCAATGGTTAAATAGGAAATGCAGCGGCGTGCATCGAGCTGGAAAGGGGCAGGAATTGCCTGCGTCGGACACGCCGTGATGCATCGCGAGCATTTACCACAATGATTCGTTTCGGGATCGTCCGGTTCGAGGTCAATTGTGGTGATAATTTCAGAAAGAAAAATCCAGTTGCCCAGTTTTCGGCTGATGAGATTCGTGTGCTTTCCGATGAAGCCGAGCCCGGCGCGTTGTGCGAGATCGCGTTCGAGGAACGGACCAGTATCAACGTACCAAAGAGATCGCGTTCGTTCTCCGCCGAGTTGATTGAGGAAATCGGTTAGCAGCTTGAGGCGTTCACCGATAACATTGTGGTAGTCGGTGAATTGAGCGTAGCGAGCGATGGTGCCGAGTATCGAATGTTGAGTGTCGGGCGGAAGAACTCCTTGTGGTTCGTGGCATCTTTTCTCCTCGGCGCGCGACCCTCGGCTCTCGTCGTTGTAGCTTACAGCCAGGGTAATGATAGTCTTCGCTTCCGCCAAAACTTTCTGAGGGGCAACCCGTTTATGCGCATTTCGCTCGAGATAACCCATTTCACCGTGCCATTGCTTTGCAAGCCACTGTTCAAAATGCTCGGCTGAATCGGGTCGTTGAGCGGTTGTAACTCGGCATTCGTCAAAGCCCAGCTCGCGCGCCCTCTCTTTTATCTGATCTTTCAACAGCTAGTCAGCATATCTTCTCTATCGGTCGCAGGCAATCGGGCGAGTAATTAATCACAAATTTTCGATTTCTGCAGAAAACAGCGCTAGTTAGCCGGCACAACATCTTTAGAGCCGTTTTGGCTAGTTTCGACTTTCTCCAAAACGATAAATTGATTGTTATAGTTGAACATCTTTAATGTGATTCATCAATGGACACTCTCACGTTTATCGTATTTCTTGCCTTCCCTTGCCTCTTAGGGGTGGGGTTGAGAGTTTTCTTTCGAAAGATAAGCGCAGCGGACGATCGAGTGAGGTGGGCTCGCCTAGTAATCGGTAACTTGCTCATCCTCGCATTCTTACTCTCAATACTGCTCCTCGCGGGCGAAATATCGTGCCGGTTCTTCGTAGATACGACAGATTCGCTGGCATTTACGAAAATTTCAAAACGATGGGTTCGGCGCCATTGGCACACGAATATCTCGGGTCTGCGCGACAATATTGAATACATACCGGCTATCCAACCAGACAAGCGCCGCGTGATCTTTCTGGGAGATTCGTTTGCGGCGGGTCATGGAATCAAAAACGTCGAAGACAGGTTTCCAAACCGGCTCCGAGCTCAGCACAAGGATTGGGAAGTATATGTGCTCGCCAATGTCGGGATGGACACGGCCGCCGAGACTGCATTGTTGAAGAAGGCGCTTTCTGAAGGTTATCAGGTAAATGAAGTTGTATTGGTCTATTGCCTGAATGATGTAGGTGACCTTTTAATGGCACCTGGCCAGCCATTCGCGAGCAGCTTGCCGAAGAATAATCCTCCGTGGTTCGTTCGCGGAAGTTATTTTCTGGACACCTGTTACTATCGCTGCAAGGCGGCACGGAACCCTTTTGTTAGAGACTATTACTCATTTGTGAAGGCTGGGTACACAGGCATTTATTGGGAGATTCAGCAAAAGCGGCTGAAGCGTTTGCTGGACATTGTACAATCCCATGGCGCACGTCTTTCGGTTGTGACATTTCCATTTCTAAATGCAATTGGACCTAAATACGAATACGGCTTTATACATGAGGAGTTGGACCGCTTCTGGAAGGGTCTGAACGTTGCCCATGTTGATTTGCTTTCCACTTACACCAACTATAAATCGAGCGAGCTTACCGTAAATTCACACGACGCACATCCCAACGAAAAGGCTCATCAATTGGCCGCGGACGCAATTAATCGAGAGCTTTGGCCGGTGTTGGCCGATCGCGTTCAGACGAATGAAGATAAAGAAGTGCATCCTCGCAGATCAGTACACGAAGGGGACGCCTCGCAGAAATAACGGGAAGCTACTCTTGCTAAACTTCCGGCTCCGCGCAGGGATCGAGCCGGACCGGTTAACGCTGGTGGTTACTGAAGAGCCTTCTTTTTCGGCGGTGCTCGCCGAATGAATAATCCACACAGGCCCATGGCGAGCAAGCCCGCCACCCCCGGTTCTGGCACAGTTGTCAATCGAACATTGTCCATGTCCCAGTAACCACCTGTGAAATCCGAAGCCGAGACCTGGATCATGATGCCAATGTTTTTTCCAGCCCATGCGTCACCAGCTTGAACATTGGGAATTGTCACCGAATAATCGACCAGATTCAAAGGTGCAGTGGTGGGAAAGGTTGCTGAATTGTATGTAATAGTGGTTGGCGAGCCGACCGTGACGACGTTGTTGCCCGCGTCGCGATAGTATAGGCTTAACTGAAGAGAGTTGTTTGGATTCAAAGACTTGCCGAAAACTCCGAGCGTAAATGTGTAGGATTGACCAATTGCGTAAGTGGCGTTGAAACCGGACGTTGAATCCTGATAAAGGGTCACTTGAGGGAAGGAGAGCATGTATGCGCATTGGATGCCGTCGTGATTTGCGTAAGGATTTGAATCAAAAAAGATTCCTGCGGTCTGATCCCACGTAAAACCAAAAGTTGCGGGATTAAAGTAGGCCGGTTGAGGCGCCTTTTGCCATGAATCAATGGCTGTGCTGAAGCCGATTGGCAGGGTGGACGGCGATTCGAAAGAACCGTTGGGAACAACAATTGACGCCGCATGGACGGTGGCGCAAAGCGAGGCGCTGAAGGTAAGCGTGGCCAAAATTCTTTTGAGAGGAACAACAGAGGAATTCATTTTCGGTCGAAGTTGGGTGTGATTTACTGGTTACAACGTTGCGCCACTACCGAGTGCTTTCGTGCAGAGCAACACTGGCTGCATAGGCGCCGGACATGGCAGAATTTGTACTTGGGAACCCGATGCTGCAAGGGAATTGTGGGTCGAGATTTAATTTGTTTCGTCCGTAAGTTTACGGGCTGCTTCCGAGTTTGCGAATGCTTTTGGGCTTGAGTGATGGTTCCAACCGCCAAGGCTCTGTCTAGGCTGCGGCGCAACAGACCTCTGCGCACCATTTCTCGATTTTGACCTTGATCATGTCCCTCACTTCACGCGTGCGGGCCAGCTTTTCATCGTGATTGCCGGGGAAGGATGACGGGTCGGGAAAGCTCCAATGCAGGCGGGTTGCGACACCGGGGTAAATTGGGCATCGCTCGGCACTGGTCTCATCGCAAACCGTGATCACATAGGCGAAATTCCTACCTGATTTGTACATGTCGAAAACCTCCTTGGTTTGATTATGCGAAATATCAATTCCAATCTCTTGCATCGCCTCAACTACGATGGGATTGAGTTTTCCGGGTTCGAGTCCCGCGCTGTATGCCTCAAACGCATCACTGCAGATTTGATTTAAAAACGCCTCCGCCATCTGGCTGCGAGCGCTATTGTGAATGCAAATAAACAGAACTTTTTTCTTCATAACGTCGTATTAGGCTGGGTGGTCGGGGAGCAGCATCCCTCTTCACGGATGCATCGGCAGGCCAGCGTTGCGGTAGCCGCTCCCAATATGGGAGCAATCAGGTAAATCCATAAGTGCTCAGGATGGAGCGATACAAAAGCAGGAGCCAGGGAGCGTGCCGGGTTCATGGATGCGCCACAGATGGGACCGGCGAACATTGCTTCCAATCCGATTATTGCGCCAACCGCGATACCAGCGGTAATTCCCTTTTCCTTCGCGCCGGTCGAGACGCTTAGAATTGTAAACATGAGCAACAATGTGAGTATGAATTCCAACATGAAAGATTGAGCCTCAGAGCCTGATGGCAGAGTCGCTCCGAGCAACCGATTCGCAGGAAACAAAATTTTGAGCGTCGCGCTTGCTGCGACGGCTCCGAGAATCTGGCTGACGATGTACGGAAGAACTTCATGCCCCGGCATGCGGCGGGCGGTCCAAAATCCAAGCGTGACGGCCGGATTCAAATGTGCGCCAGAAACGTCCCCCAGAGTGTAAATCATGGCGAGCACCACCAGCCCAAACGTGACCGCAATGCCGGCGTGCGTGATTGCGCCATTGCTGATTTCGTTAATCACGATAGAGCCCGTTCCAGCGAAGACCAAGGCAAACGTTCCCATCGCTTCGGCGGCGTATTTTTTCATGCGATATGGCGTATCACGTCCAGGGTTCCAAAGCAAATTGAACGCATCACGCTTCTAAAAGGCCGGTTTGGTACTTATTTTTGCTTCCGCGCGAGACTTCAGTTAAATTTGACGATTGTCTATTAGCAGAAATTTGAGTCTGTGAGCAAAAGCTTTATTAAGATTGGCGGAGCGCGTGAGCATAACCTGAAAAATCTCACGCTGAATATTCCCCGCGATAGGCTGGTGGTAATCACTGGTTTAAGCGGTTCGGGGAAGTCTTCGCTGGCGTTCGACACGATTTATGCCGAAGGGCAGCGGAAATATGTCGAGTCGTTGTCGGCATATGCCCGCCATTTCCTGGATCAGATGCAGAAGCCGGATGTGGATTTCATCGAAGGGCTTTCTCCGGCGATTGCGATCGAGCAGCGAAGTTCCGGCTCCAGCCCGCGTTCAATCATAGCCACGACGACAGAAATCTACGATTATCTGCGCCTGCTCTATGCTCATATCGGCCAGCCATACTGTCCTGAGAGTGGTGTGCCCATCGTTACGCAGACCACGAGTGACATTGTGGATAGAATCCTGGCATTGCCGTCACGTACGCGAGTGATGCTGCTGGCTCCGGTTGTGCGTGATCAGAAGGGCGAATTTCGTGACGTTGTCGAGCGGCTCGGGCGGGAAGGATTTGTTCGCGCGCGGATTGATGGAGAACTGGTTGAACTGGCCAACGGGGTAAGAGTGAAATTGGAGCCGAAAGAGAAACATACGATTGAGGCGGTGGTGGATCGATTGGTGATTGATGAAAAAATTCGTGTGAGGCTGAGCGATTCGGTTGAGACGGCACTGAAGTGGGGCGAAGGAACCTTGCTGACGTTGCATCAAACGCCGGAAGAACAGTCTAAAGTCCAAAGTCTAAAGTCTAAAGTCGAGGAAGGGCAGGGGAAAGAGGAAGGCCGAGGGACGAGGGGCGAGGGTGGAGGAGAAGAAGTCGAAGGACAAAGATTGGAAACGGCTGGTGCGAGGACATCGAATGGGTGGATTGAGACGTTGCATTCGAATCGGAATTTGAGTCCTGCCACGGGGAAAAGTTATGAGCCATTGACGCCGAAACATTTTTCTTTCAATGCGCCCGCCGGGGCGTGCCCGGTTTGTCATGGACTCGGACAAAAGATGGTTTTTGATGAGGGATTGGTTGTGCCTGATGTCGAGAAGTCGCTGGAGCAGGGGGCAATTCTGCCATGGCGTCGTGGTGGCAAGCGGATGGTCACGTACTATAAGGCGCTTTTGCGTGGTATCGCGGGACATTACGAACAAAGTCTGGAAAAGCCCTACAAAGATTTGCCCGATGAATTCAAGCGCGCCTTGCTTTGGGGTTCCGGCGAGACAGAAATCGAATTCGGTTTCTGGCGCGCCGGGAAGATGAGCAAGATAAAGCGCCCGTTTGAGGGGGTGATTCCGAATTTGGCGCGATTATATCAAGAGAGCGAAAGCGAGTTTACCCGAAACCGATTGAAGGCATTTATGGCACCGCAATTTTGCAATGCTTGCAACGGTCAAAGGTTAAAGCCGGAAATCCTAGCGGTCAGACTCGGTACGGAAGTCCAAAGTCCAAAGTTCAAAGTCCAAGGTCAGGAAGATGGGAGTGGAAACGGGTCTGGAAAATCGGAACTACAGGTTAGGCGAGGCGGACCGGTTCAGCTTCCCGGTTTGTCGATCATGGATGTGTGCGCGCTTTCGGTGGAGAAGGCAGATGACTTTTTTGCCACGCTGAAGCTCACCGAATTTCAGGAGAAAATCGCGCGAGATGTCATTAAGGAAATACGGGCGCGACTTGGCTTTTTAAAAAACGTTGGTCTCGGTTATCTGACGCTCAATCGCGAGAGCAGTACGTTGAGCGGTGGCGAGGCGCAACGTATCCGGCTTGCCACGCAGATTGGGGCGGGGTTGGTCGGCGTTCTTTATATTCTGGATGAACCGAGTATCGGGTTGCATCAACGCGATAATGATCGCTTACTGCGGACGCTGGCAGGATTACGTGATCTTGGGAACTCGGTGCTCGTAGTTGAGCATGATGCGGACACGATTCGCCAGGCGGATTACATCCTTGATTTGGGTCCCGGAGCCGGTGTTCGCGGGGGTGAATTGGTTGCCGCGGGAACATTGGCGGAAGTCCTGGCAAACACGCATTCGCTTACGGCAAAGTATTTGACTGGTGAACTGTCGATTCCGATCCCCCGCCAGCGAATTAAACCTTCGAATGAGCGCGGTTGGCTCGAAGTGTTGGGTGCGCGAGAAAACAATTTGAAGGACATTGATGCTCGGATTCCTATCGGGACTTTGACTTGCGTTACTGGCGTGAGCGGTTCGGGGAAGAGCACGCTGGTGGACGATATTTTGCGTCGTGCGTTGTTTCGGAAATTCTTTGGTTCGAAGGAAAGGCCCGGTGTTTATCGTGCTTTGAAAGGATTCGAACAGCTTGACAAGGTCATCGTCATCGATCAGACACCGATTGGCCGAACACCTCGAAGCAATCCGGCGACTTACACTGGAATGTTTAACGCCATCCGCGATC
>Ga0068857_100003491_pt1 | contig 13120 bp, 10 predicted proteins | sample KBSCornC72_FD_66591 | JGI IMG/M metagenome (GOLD analysis project Ga0068857, IMG submission 66591) | Corn rhizosphere microbial communities from Kellogg Biological Station, Michigan, USA - KBS Corn C7-2 | ecosystem: Host-associated > Plants > Roots > Rhizosphere > Soil ...
CCAGTACCTGACGGCGGAGTTACGTCATATTGTTTCGCCGACCGTCATCAATGTGGCGCGCGCCAGCTACGTGCGCACGGAAAACAGCGCCACTACTCTGGGCGAAACCCCGGCGCTGCAGTTTTACCCGCATCAGGGTGGAGAGGACGGCACGGTGTCGGTTACCGGACTCAGCCTGCTGGGCCCGTCCACGCTGGCGCCCTACAGCCTGATCCAGAACAAATACGGGCTGTCGGACGATATCTACATGACCCGCGGCGCGCACAATATCAAATTCGGCATTGGCATGCAGCGGATTCAGACTTTTGAAAATCAGCCGTTTTCAGCGTCGGGCGCATTTAGCTTTGCCAACCTGACGACATTCATGCAAGGCACACCGAATCGTTACGGCGGCGCCTACCCGATTGGCGTTCCCAATCCATTCTCGGGCAACCTCAATCCGGACGCGTACCGCGCCTTCCGCGAGACCATGCTGATGCCATACATCAATGATGACTGGAAGGTGACTTCCAAACTCACGTTGAATATTGGCCTGCGCTATGACTTCGACACGAATCCGAAGAGCGCGATCAACAATCTGTTGGTGATTCCCAATCCTCCTTTCAACAGCATCGGCGGCGGGCTATCCACCACGAATTTCCTCAAGCAGGTTCCGAATGTTTGGCGTAGCAATCCCAACTTGAATAATTGGGGACCGCGTGTCGGATTCGCTTACGATCTGTTTAAGAATCACAAGACCTCGATTCGCGGCGGTTTCGGCGATACTCACAACGTGATTGCTCCGCGGACGTACACTTCCGGTTACGTGACCGGCGCTCCTTTCCCGTCGGTGATTATTACTCCCAATGCCCAGACCCCGGTCATCGCATTCCCGAATCCGTTTGCGGGAAGCTTTACGCAGCCTCCTTATAGCAATGGGCAGGCGGTGGATTACAACAACACCAAGACGCCGGTGCTGTATCAATGGAACTTGAACCTGCAGCACGAGCTGCCGGGCGCCTGGGTCCTGACGGTGGGCTACGTGGGATCGCACGGCAGCCATCTGTTCACTGGGAGCGACCAGAATCCGCCCATCGTCACGACGGACGCGAACGGAGTGTTGCACTTCGGTGCCGCGAACTCTTCCGGGGTTGGCATCAGCAACCCGCGTTGGAACCCGGCGTTAGGCGTCATTAACGCTTTGCAGACCAACGGCCGGTCCAGCTATAACTCGCTACAGACCAATGCGGTCCACCGCTTCAGCCACGGATTCCAGGCGCAGGTGGCCTATACTTACGCGCACAGCATCGACGACGGTTCTGCATCCAGCGGTCTCGAGACCGGCGGCGGCGGCCGTTCCAACCCCTATAACTTTGCCTCGGATATCGGCAATAGCACTTTCGACATCGAGCATACTATCCGCGTAAACGGCCAGTATGACCTGCCGTTCAAGGGCAACAAATTTATCTCAGGCTGGAAGATCAGCGGGATCATGACCAAAACCACGGGTCCGCCGATCATTGTTGCTACTGGGATCGACCAGGCGCTCACTGGTCAGGCCGGTAATCAGCGCCCCAACATCACGCCCGGATTCAACGTGAGCTCCATGCAAGTGGGGACCGTGAACCAATGGTATAACCCGCTCGGCTACACGCTACAGCCGATTGGCACCGAGGGCAACGCCGGGAGAGACATCCTGCGGGGACCGGGTGTGTTCAACATGGACGCATCGCTCTTGAAGGATACGAAAATCCCGAAAATTTCGGAACAATTCACGGTTCAGTTCCGGGCGGAGTTCTTCAACTTCCTGAATCACGAAAATTTCGGGATTCCAAACTTGAGCCTGTTTACGAGTTCCAGCGGGGCTCGTAATCCCGCGGCGGGGCAGATCGTAAGCTCCAATCCGGGGACTATTCCACGGCAGATCCAATTTGCTCTGAAGATCATTTTCTAAACTTTCGGAAGGTGATGTTTGCGCCCGGGATCGGGTGGTGCGTGCGACGCGCTACTTTATCCCGGGCTTTTTACGTTTTGAGGCGGGGCCACAGGCGTTCGGCGTTGCCGCGGTTGATGGCGCGCCAATCGCTGGGGGAGAAGCCGGGATATTCGTCGAGGCCGGTGGTGGTGAGATCGTAGGCGCGGATGGGGACGTCGCTGCCAAACAGGATTTGCGAGACGGGGGCTACGTCTTTGAGGGCGTCGAGAGCGGCGGGTTTCGAGGCGTGCGCGGTTTCGTAATAAAACTTCTTGAACGCATTGGTGACTTGCTCCGTGGTCAGATCTTTTGAGGCGCGGGGGAGATCGTCGATGATGCGGGCTGCTAGGACCATGAGGGCTCCGCCGGAGTGGGAAAAGATGAAACGGATGTCGGGGAACTTCAAGGGGGTGCGGTTGACGAGCATGCTTTCGGCGGCGCGCGCGGTGTCGAGATCGTACTCGATAATTCCGGAGATTGCGAGGCCGGAGATCAGGTTGCGGCAGCAGGACGCGGTGGCGGGATGGAAGAACACGATGGCCCGGCGGCGGTTGAGCTCTTCCCACACGCGATCGAAGGACGGGTCACCGGGCCACTTGTCGAGATAGCTGGTCCAGAGCGCGATGCCGTCCACTTTGAGGGTGTCGTAGGCGTATTCGATTTCGCGCAGGCTGCCATCGGTGTCGGGTAGGGGGAGCGCGGCTAGCAGGCCGAAGCGGCGCGGATTGTCGCGGACGACTTGCGCGCCGAATTCGTTGCTTTGGCGGGCGAGAGTGCGGGCGCGCTCGCTGCGGTCGCTCATCGAATCCATCACCAGGCGCTGCACGGGCGAGAGCAGGGCGGTGGCGACGCCGTTTTTATCCATGGCTTCGAGGGAGAGGGCGGGGGTCCAGGGGCGGGCGGTGAAGCCGCTGCCGCCGAGTTCTTTCTCCATGGCTTTCACGTAGAACGGGGGCGTGAAGTGGTGGTGGACATCGATGCGTCCTGGGGGCGCCTGCGCGCGCAAAGCGGATCCGACGCCGGCTAGCGCCAGGGTTTTGAGGAGATCGCGGCGCGAAGAGGTTGGCATGTCAGCCGATTTTATACCACTCTCCCGCGGCTAGGGGCGCATTCGGATTTTCCTCACGCGCGCGCCGGACATTTCCTGGAACAGGGAAAATCTTTTCTCTGTGATAGTGGATTCGACTTAGAAAACTTTATGAACAAACTGGTTACGATTTCGTGCGTACTTGCCGTCGCTGTGTGTCTTGAAGGAACCGCGCTCGGGCAATATAGCGTTACTACTCTCGCGCAGGCTTCCGCCTCCGCGACTACCAACGGTACTGTGAGATATGACGGCAGTGTGGCGAGCCAATCCATCACCCAGGCGGCTGGCGCGACCATTACTTCGAGTAATGCTGCGAACACGCCGCAGTTGACGCAGGCGACGGGGCAGATTACCGCCACGGATCCCAGTGTTGCTGGCACGGCTTCGGCTTTCGCGACGGCGAATCTGGGCGCGGGGACAATGGGGGTTCTGGCGAACGGCAGCGTCACCGGCGCAACGGTCAGCACGGCGAACGCGATGGCTACGATGGCCGATCGGCTTACGTTTCAAGTGCCAGGCGCGACTGCTTCGACGGTGACCAATATTGGAATTTCGTACCAGTTGAATGGGTCGTTTGCTTTGTTGGGAAACTCGATGGCTCGTAGTGGGTTGACCACCTATCTGAACTTGGGCAACGGCATTATGTGGTGGCACTATTTTACAGACGACGATCCGCCGGCGAATATCGTGCAAAACGGCGGGTGGAGCTCGTTTCAATTCGTTTCGCAGACCGGAAGCAGCTTCATCTTTAACGGAGTGATTTCGCTTAGCGGCGCGAATCCGACGGCGAACCTAGTGGCGCAACTGGCGTTGCAGTGCCAGTCCGCTACTTGCGACTACAGCCATACCGCGGCGGTCACGCTGACGCTGCCGCCGGGGGTGACGTTCACTTCGGCGTCGGGAACATTTTTATCGCAGACGGCGGTTACGTGTACTAATACTTTGAGCGCCGGGGGGCAGGCGTTCGCGGGCGCGGGCGGGAGTGCGAACGTGGGCGTGATCGCGGCGGCTGGCTGCGCGTGGAGCGTTTCGGGCGCTCCGTCATGGATCACATTTCCGGGGTCGATCGGCGGCACCGGGAGCGGGCCCGTCCTGTATCAGGTGCAGGCGAACGGGGAGGCGGATCGGTCGGCTACTTTTACGGTGGCGGGTGTTTCGTTCACGGTAGAGCAGCAGGGAGCGGCGATCGCGGGGATGAACTTTATTGGATCGATGCCGCACATGGCGGCGGAGGAGAACTGGACTACGGAGTTCACTCTGGTGAATCAGAGTGTGGCGCCGGTGCAGGCGCGCTTGAGTTTATTTGGCGACCCCAGTGGCGCGCTGACGCTGCCGCTGGCGTTCCCTCAGTTGGCGGCGGGCTCCGGCGCGCTGCTGGCTACCTCGCTGGATCGGCCTATGGGAGCGAACGCTTCCCTGGTTATCGACACGGCGGGAGCGCAGATGCCTCCGGTGCAAGTGGGCTCGGCGCAACTGGCGGCTACGGGAGCGGTGGACGGGTTTGCCATCTTCCACTTGATTCCTGGCGCGCAGGAGGCGGTGGTCCCCATGGAAACGCGCAATGCGAGTTCTTACTTATTGGCTTTCGATAACACGGGGGGCGTAGTGCTGGGCGTGGCGGTGGAGAATGTAGCGGCGCTGGCTGCGCTGATCCCTATCGTGATTCGCGACGACACGGGTGCGGTGATTAGCGCGGCGGGCACGACGATCGCGCTCGCGGGGAATGGCCACACTTCCTTTGTGGTGTCAACGCAGTACCCGGTGACCGCGAACAAGCGCGGGACCATCGAGTTCGATAGACCGGCTGGAGGACAGATCGCGGTTCTGGGCATTCGCACGACGCCGCTTGGTTCGAGCACTACGCTCACCACGATTCCGGCGCTGGCTAATGTCGGCGCCACTGGAGGATCGATCGCGCACCTCAGTACCGGGAACGGGTGGCAAACTACTTTCGTGCTGGTCAACACGGGAACGAGCGCGGCGACGGCGCATCTCAAGTTCTTCGCCGATACGGGGAGTCCACTATCGCTGCCGCTGGCTTTTCCACAAGTTGCCGGGGGGACCACCTCCGTTTCGACTAGTGTGGATCGCTTGCTGGCGGCCGGGGCTACGCTGATTGTGCAGAGTACGGCGCCGCTGTCCGATCCCGCGCCGACGATTGGTTCGGCGCAGCTTACGACGGACGGCAATATCGGCGGGTTTGTGATCTTCCGCTACAATCCCAATGGACAGGAAGCGGTGGTGCCGCTCGAAAGCCGCACTGCCGGCGCCTATGTGATTGCTTTCGACAACACTAGTAATACGGCGACCGGCATCGCGATCAACAGCGTCTCAGCGCAGGCGGTGAATATTCCGGTGGTGGTTCGTAATGACGCAGGGGCGCAGATCGCGACCGACATTATTTCACTCGCTGCGAATGGGCATCTATCGTTCACGCTGGCGACGGATAAATATCCGTCCACCGGAAATATTCGGGGGACTATTGAGTTCGACACGCCGGCGGGTACACAGATGGGCGCATTGGGAATCCGCATTCCGGTGGCCCACACTTTCACGACTTTGCCGGCGCTGGCGAGGTAACTATTTGGGACGCATTACGAAGAATACGATTAGCAGGGCGATCACGATGACGATGCCGACGATGCCGAGGATCAACACGAGGTTCGATTTCTTCGGCGGCATGGGGGCTTGTGCCATGTTTGGCATGGCGGGCTGTGCCATCGCGGGGGGCGCGTACGCCTGAGGGCCGGGGGATGGAGGCGTTGCTGGAGTCGCGGCGGATTGTCCGAAAGTAAGTTGTGCGGGCGCTGAAAACTGGCGCGTGTATTCGCCGGGGCCGCTGGGCTGCGCGGCGATTGGCGTCGCGGCTGGCGGAGGGGCTGCGAATGGCGGCGGCGCGGGGGGCGCTGCTGGCGGTGGCGCGGCGGCTCCGGGCGAGTGGAACATTCTCGTGAATTCTCCGGGCTCTTTCGGAGCAGGAGTTGCGGCTGGGGGAGCGGGTGCTGGGTCGAAGCCACCCTTCCCAAAGGTCTGGGTAAACTCGCCGATTCGATTGGGTCCGGAACCACCGGGCGCTTGCGGAGTGAGGGGCTGCTGCACGGCGGGGCTGTGCGGCATGGGTCCTGCTGGAGAGCGCGTCTCGAATAACTGTTCGAAATCTCCGGGGCCAGATTTCGTTCCTGCCGGTGGCGGAGGCGTTGCCGGACTCGGGCTCGCTTGGAACATGCGCGTAAACTCGCCGGGTTCCTTGACTGGGGTTGGGGCTGGCACTGGCGGTGGCGCAGGCGGTGCTTTCGGCGCCTGAAACATTTTCGTGAATTCGCCCGCTTCGGTTTTGGCTGAAGTCGCTGGCGCCGGCGGTGGCGTGGCCGGGGCGGCTACCGCGGGCGATTGAAACATCCGCGTAAATTCGCCGGGCTCCGCTTGGGGCTGCTTCAGCACGGGCTCGGGAGGCCGAACCGGAGCGGCGCTCTGCGGACGCTGCGCGGATTGCACCAAACTATCGGCGACCACGGGGCGTTCCGCGGTCGTAAACAATTCCACAAATTGCTGGTTGAGAACCGACTCTACTGGCGGCGCTGCGGGGGGCGGCTCGGGCGGCGGAGGTGCTGGAACTGGTTGCACTTTCCAGGCTCCCGCAGTTTCGAGTACCGGCTTAGCTGCCTTCGACTTGCTGTTGTGGCTGGCGGCTTGCACCCATTCGCTGAGTCCTGGGTAATCGGGCAGACGGTCGGTTACGACGTAGGGAGTGCCCTCGTGTTTGCCACGTTCGACAATGCGCTGGCGGTCGGTTTCGGACAAGTGATCGATGGCCTTCAGCAAGGCCGCTTGGAGGGGCGCGCCGGGGCGAACGAATAGGTGAACCTTAACGGGTCGCCCCGTCGCGATCTCGCGCGCTTCGAAGGTTTTAACGCCGTCGTCGCGGTTGAGGTCCAGGAGTTCGTAACGCTCGTAGAGACTCACGTCTTTTATTATGCATCGGCAGGCAAGCCGGCATACTTCAGCCTGTTTTGGGCGTTTTAGAACGCCGCGCCATAGATCTCCAGGGCAGCGGCGGCGTCGAAATGGCGGGTGCTGAAGCGGCCGCTCCATTGCGCTGCGGCCTCCTCGGCCAGACGCGGCAGGGCTTGCTCGGGAACCATAGTATCGCGCAGGGAGCGAGGGAGTTCCGCTATGGCCGCCAATTCGCGCAGACGCGGGAGCAGATCTTCACCTTGCTCGATCCATTCGAGGGCCGGAGCCAGCACCAGCGCCACTGCTTCGCCGATTGGCATGTGATAATTTTCGACTAGCGGTTGGGCGCAGGCGTGGGCCGGTCCGAGAGCCGCGTATTCGACCGCTAGCCCTGCGAAGTGGGCGCCGAGAAGCAGCGCTGAACGGGCTTCCAGATCTTCGGGGACGCGCACGGCTCGGGCGAAACTTGCGTCGAGCAGGCGCCAGGCTTCCCTGGAAAAACATTCCGAGATGGGGGTGCGCCGGGTCGAGAGCAGTGTTTCGATCGCATTTGAAATCGCTACGTAACCGTTTACCGCGGCGGATTGCCCTAGCGTCAGCTTGGGATCCAGGATCGCGGTGCGGTAAAAGATCTTGGGATCGCCGCAAATCATTTTCGAGCGCGAGTCGGGATCGGCGATGGCGGCGTTGCCTTGCGCTTCGCTGCCGTTGGCGGCTGTCGTCGGCACCGCGATCATGGGGAGCAGAGGCTTGGGAACGTTACCGTAGCCGCGGTAATCGCGAATCGATCCACCGTTGGTGAGCAGCACGTTGACGAGCTTCGCAAAATCGAGCGCAGCCCCGTCGCCCAGGCCCACTACTAGATTGACGGCTTGCGGCGCGACGTGATCGCGCGCGGCTTCAAGCATGGCGAAGGTGGGGTTCGCCGCGAAATCGTGGAACGTAAAAACGTCCATGCGGCGTGCTTTCAGAGAACGCACGGCCTCCTGCGCATGTCCGGCGTCGACGGAGTTCTGGCCGGCGATCAATAGACAACGGGTGGCGTTCTGTTCGCGGGCCACTTCGCCGAGGCGCGCGAATTCACCGGCGCCGAACAGGATGCGGGTACGGGGACGAAAGTCGAAAGAAGTCACTGTCCTCTATTCTCACGCAGTTCGCGAGGCGGCGGCCAGCAACTGGCGGAGGGCGTCGATGCACAGCACGGCGGCGTGTTTGGAGGCAGGTTCCAAGCCGCCGACGCTGCCCTCGATGATGTCGGGCGTGATGAGCGCGAGTTCCGCGGAAGTTTTGCCGGTCATCCATTCGGTGAGTGCTGAGCTGGAGGCGATGGCCGCGGTGCAGCCGCGCGTGAGAAAACGTGCTTCTGTCACGCGTCCGTTTTCAAAGCGCGCCGAGAGCCGGAGCATATCGCCGCACGCGGGATTGGTGACGTCTACTTTCACGGCCGGGGGCGCGAGTTCGCCGGGATTGCGCGGGTTTTGAAAATGGTCCAGCAGACGTTCGCTGTGCATTCGTGTTCCAATTATCCCTAATGGACGTGGTGGCGGCGGTGATCGAACGCAATGGACAGATTTTGATTGGGCAGCGCAAGGCGCGTGGGCGGCACGGGCTCAAGTGGGAGTTTCCGGGTGGCAAAGTGGAGGCTGGCGAAGAACCGCGCGCGGCGCTGGCGCGTGAGCTGCGCGAAGAGTTGGGCATTGATGCGCAAATTGGCGAGGAGATTGAGCGCTACGATTTCAGCTATGCCGCGCAGGCGCCTACGCATCTGATCTTTTTTCGGGTGACGGAGTTTGCGGGGGAGCCGGAGAATCTGGACTTCGCGCAGATCGCCTGGGCCGAGCCTCAGCAACTTCCGGAATATGATTTCCTCGAGGGCGATGTGGCGTTTGTGCGCCGGTTGGCGCTGCTGCGCTAGCCGTTGGTACCGGGTACGTGCGGAGACGGAAACGAACCTAACGGCTCTGGGCGCGTTCCGTCCGGAGGCGCATAACTAATGTATGACGATCACGCGCGCGCTGAGTTTTCTGATGTTCGCGGGCTTGGCATGCGCCGGGCAGAAGCAAGCGACGCTAAGCGTGTCCGCTCGCCCGCGTGGAGGTGCACTCCCTGACGTCCGTGACGGTGAGCGTGACCATGCCTCCCGGCGTGCAGGTTTTGGTTTGGGTGGGGGACGACTCCTGTTCCCAGCCTGGGAATTCCAAGGTGATCTTGACTTCTGGAATCCACGCATTGAATTTCAGCGCGCAAGAGGTTTTGGACAAAACAATCGTGTGCCTGAGCTCCAGCGACGGCTTGCTGCACAGCTTCAGTAAGTGATGCTCACTAGCAGGTTATCCAAATACGCGTTCACCTTGGCCCCGCGCTGGGCGGCGGCGATCCGGCTGTAGACCACGTAATTAGTGGTTACGGAGGTGGAAATCAGGGTCACCGAATCGCTCACAGTAGATGTGCCCGCCGTCCCGTCGCCCCACACTTGGGAGCAGCCGGAGTCCCTATACAAGTTGTAGGTGAGAGTATCGGCGCCCGCCACCGGCCGGGGTGCATCCAAAGGCTCATGAATATTGGAGTCATTGGGGCCACCGGTAGAATCGGGCAGCGCATTGTTGCCGAGGCTGTGCAAAGAGGACACAACGTTACGGCGTTCACCAGTAGCGCGGCGAAGATTCCGGCCGACAAAGGGAAAGTCGTCTGGAAGACGGCGGACGTGTTGAATGCCGACAGCGTTGGCGCGGCTATGCAGGGGCAGGATGTACTGATCAGTTCCTACGGGCCTGCGATGGGCGCTGATCCTAAGCCGATTGCTACTGCGGCGGAAACTTTGCTGAAGGCGGGCGAGAAGAATCCCCAGGTGCGGGTGCTGATGGTAGGCGGGGCGGGGAGCCTGGAAGTGGCTCCGGGAAAAACTGTGATCGAGTCCGGCGTAATTCCCAAGGAATGGATTGCGATCCCTATGGCTCACCAAGAGGCGCTGGAGGTGTTCAAGAAAAATTCCACGGTGAACTGGACTTACTTTAGTCCCGCGGGATCGATTCAGCCGGGGGAGCGTACGGGCAAGTTCCGACTGGGCGGCGAGCAACTGGTGGTGGGCGAGAACGGCAAGAGCGAGATTTCGATGGAAGACTATGCGATCGCGATGCTGGATGAAGTGGAGAAGCCGCGGTGTCAGCGCAAGCGCTTCACCGTCGGTTATTGACATGCCACGATTGCGTGTGATTTCGGCGAAGCCTTTGAAGCGGTGGTGAGCGCTTTCGCGAGTTCGCGGAAATGGAAGGCGTGATTCGCGGCGCGCTGGGAGTGAAGCATGTTCCTGACGCGGGCTCTTACGCTCCGGTCATAGTGCTGATTGATGAGCGCGCCTACGGCGACGGAAATGACCTGGCGCTGCGTGTCGCCCGCGACCTGGACGCTAAGGTGGAACGCCTGCTGCGCCAAGCTGCCGCTTAAAATAGAAGCAGCCGTCCGCGGCTGGTTATGGCCGACACTCCTGATCCCACTGATTTCATGTTCCCCAAGCTGGACGATGCGCAGATTGCGCGGCTGGCTCCCTTTGGACGGGAATTACAGACGCAAGCCGGCGAAGTTGTAGTTGAGCAAGGTGACTCGCATCGTGGCGTCTTCGTGGTCCTCAGCGGCGGCCTGGAACTGCTGGCGGTTTCAGCGGCCGGGGAATCGCGCTTGCGGGTGCTGAGCCGGGGAGAATTTAACGGCGAAGTGAATATGCTTTCGGGACGGCGCAGTATGGTCCGGCTGCGGACGCCGGAACCAAGTACGCTGTTCGAGATCGATCGCATCCATTTGCGCCAGATCATGCAGACCGACGCCGAGCTGGGCGAAATTTTTCTCAACGCCTTCATTCAACGCCGGGTGTATTTGATCGCTCACTCTCTGGGGGATGCGGTGCTGGTGGGCTCCAATCATTCGAGCGATACGCTGCGGCTGCGCGAGTTTCTGACGCGCAACGGGCATCCGCATACGTTTTTGGATGTCGACACCGATGCGTCGGTCAGCGCGATTCTCGAACAGTTCGGTTTCGGCGTTGGCGACATTCCGGTGCTGATCTGCCGCGGGGAAAAAGCTCTGCGTAACCCCACGAATTCTGAGGCGGCGGCGTGCTTCGGCTTCAACGAGGAGATCGATGAAGGGGAAGTGTGCGATCTGGTGGTGATTGGCGGGGGGCCCAGTGGGCTGGCGGCGGCGGTGTATGGAGCGTCCGAGGGCCTCAACGTGATGGTGATCGAGAAGAACGCGCCGGGCGGGCAGGCGGGGTCGAGTTCGCGGATCGAAAACTATTTGGGGTTCCCGATGGGGGTTTCGGGGCAGGAACTTTCGAACCGGGCGTTCGTGCAGGCGGAGAAGTTCGGGGCGCGAATTTCGATCGCGCGGTCGGCGACGGCGCTCAAGATAGAGCGGCCAACGTACACGATTAAACTGGACGACGGGAAATCGGCGCGCGGGCGGGCGATTATTATGGCTGCGGGTAGCCGGTATCGCAGGCTGGATCTGCCGAATCTGGCGGAGTTCGAGGGCACAGGAATTTACTATGGAGCGACGCACGTGGAGGCTGGGGCGTGCCGCGATCTGGAAATCGCAGTGGTGGGCGGGGGGAACTCGGCGGGGCAGGCGGCGATGTTTCTTTCTTCGATCGCTAGCCATGTTTACTTGCTGGTGCGCGGGCCTTGTCTGGCGAAGACGATGTCGCAGTATTTGATTTCGCGCATCGAGGCCAGTCCGAAAATTACGGTGATGGCTTGGACGAGCATCGAGAGGCTGGAAGGCGGCGATCACCTGGAGCGCGTTCACTGGCACAACACTAAAACCGACGAGCGCGGCGTGCATGAGACGCGCCACGTTTTCGTGATGACGGGCGCGGACCCTAACACGGAGTGGCTTAAGGACTGTGTTGAACTGGACTCGCAGGGGTTCATCAAAACTGGTGCGGATGTGGGGCCGGCGTGGCCTCTGCGACGGACTCCTTACATGCTCGAGACTAGTCTGCCGGGGGTTTTCGCGGTGGGCGACATTCGGGCGGGGAGTGTGAAGCGGGTCGCTTCAGCAGTGGGCGAAGGATCGATGGCGGTGCAGTTCGTGCACAAGGTTTTGGCGGAGTAGAACTAAGCTAGATCAGATCAGGCCGGGCGGGCGGTGAGGAACGCCAGGAATTCCTGGGTGTCTTTGGTCATGCCTTTGCCGAAACTGGCGACCACTTTGCCGTCGGGGTCGAGGATCGCGTAATAGGGGATGGCGACGGTGGAGAATTTCTCGTCCTGCAGCTTTTGGTTTTCTTCGGATTCTTTGTCGGTGCCGTCGGTGTAGAGTTCCACGAGCACCAGGTTTTTCGCGGCTTCGGCGATCTCGGGGCGCGGGAACATATTGGCTTTCATCCAATGGCAATTGGTGCAGGCGTAGCCCGTGAAGGTGACGAGCACTAGTTTGTTTTCGGAGCGGGCCTGCGAGAGGGCTTGTTGATACTGGTTCTTCATCCAGACTTGTTGGGTGGAGGCGCGGTTGTTGAAAATGCCGCCGGTGGCCGGTGGGACGTAGGCGTCGAGTTCGCCTAACGGGGCTCCGAACATGCCGGGGAGCAGGCTGAACGAGAAAATCAATAGGGCGCTGGCTACGATCAGGCGTCCGATGCCGAGGTGGTCGCCTTCTTCGTTTCCTTCTAGCTTGAGGAGGCCGAGTAAATACAAGCCGGCTAGGGCGAACAGGACGAACCAGCCGGCTAGGAAGCGTTCGCGGGTGATCCAGCCTAGCTGCAAAACTTGGTCGATGTTCGAGGCGTACTTTAGCATGGCGGCCAGCAATACGAATCCCATCACTACTTTCACGCGCGCTAGCCAGCCGCCGCTTTTGGGGAGTTTCTTGAGGTACCCGGGGAACGCGGCTAGGAAGAAGAACGGCGACGCCAGGCCTCCGGCGAAGCTGACCATGCCTAACACGGGCTGCAGGCCTTTCGATTGCACTGAGGCCACCAGCAAGCTTCCCATGAAGGGGCCGATGCAGGCGAACGATGTCAGGGCGAAGGTCAGTCCCATGAGCAGCGTGCCTAGATAGCCGCCGCGGCGGGAGGCAGAGTCGAGTTTGGTGAGCATGCTGGAGGGGAGTGTGATTTCGAAGGCTCCTAG
>Ga0068857_100003492_pt1 | contig 13119 bp, 8 predicted proteins | sample KBSCornC72_FD_66591 | JGI IMG/M metagenome (GOLD analysis project Ga0068857, IMG submission 66591) | Corn rhizosphere microbial communities from Kellogg Biological Station, Michigan, USA - KBS Corn C7-2 | ecosystem: Host-associated > Plants > Roots > Rhizosphere > Soil ...
CAGCAGCTCCGCGTCCCCGCGTCGGAGCTCACGACGAAGGACTCGTGCGTCTATCACACCGCGTCGAACCGCAGCCTCGGCTACGGCGCGCTGGCGGATGCGGCCGCGAAGGTCGCCGTCCCGACCAACGTTAGGCTGCGAAAGCCAGCCGAATGGCGTCTCCTCGGCCGCGATGGGATCAAGGCGTTGGACGTGCAGGACATCGTGCACGGGCGAGCGAAGTACGGGATCGACACGCGCCGCGAGGGGATGCTGTTCGCGTCGGTCGAGCGCGCGACGATCTTCGGTGCGACGGTCAAGTCGTTCGACCCGAGCGATGCGCTGAAGGTCCCTGGCGTGAAGCAGGTCGTCGAGGTGAAGGGCGATCGAGAGCTTGGTGTCCACGCGGGCGTCGCGGTGATCGCGACGAACACATGGGCTGCCATGCAGGGTCGCAAGGCGCTCGAGGTCACGTGGGATCCGGGTCCGCACGCACAGGAGAACAGCGCGAGCTACACCGCGTTCATGCGCGACGCCGTGTCAAAGCCTGGCAAGGAGCTCGTCAATCGCATCGGTGACCCCGACGGCGTGCTCGCGAAGGCAACCGACGTGATTCGCGCGGACTACGAGCTTCCGTTCATCGCGCACGCGACGATGGAGCCGCAGAACTGCACCGCGCAGTTCTCGAACGGCGTGATGGAGCTCTGGTCGCCGACACAGTTCCCGGATTGGGCCCACGGTGCCGTCTCTGACCACCTCAAGCTCGACAAGAGCAAGGTGAAGGTGAACGTCACCCCGCTCATGGGTGGCGCGTTCGGCCGGCGCATCAATCCGGATTTCTCGGTCGAAGCGGCCGTGATCGCCAAGGCGGTGAACGGCGCCCCGGTCCAGGTGGTGTGGACTCGCGCAGACGACCTGCGGCACGATTTCTATCGCCAGTGTGCGATCCATCGCCTCGAGGCGACGCTGGGGCCGGACGGTAACCCGGTGGCGATGCGGCATCGGTTCTCTTCGCCGGCCATCGACGCGTCGACCGGTAAGCAGGGCAAGTTCGGCCCAGGAGAGTCGGACGGTATCGGCAACCACGTCTATCGGGTTCCGAATCGCTCATCCGAGTACACGCTGCTGGACTCGGGCGTGCCGCGCGGTTGGTGGCGCGCGGTGAATACGACGCACGGGACGTTCGCGCTCGAGAGCTTCATCGACGAGCTGGCCGAGAAGGCGGGGAGGGATCCGTACGAGTATCGGATGGCGTTGATCGACCGATGGGTGGTCGACCAGCCGCAGGACAGCAAGGATTTCCCGTTCAATCCCGAGCGCTACAAGGGCACGCTGAAGCTCGCCGCGGAGAAAGCGGGGTGGGGCAAGCCGCTGCCGGCGGGACATGCGTTAGGCATCGCCCAGAACGTGCCCGATCACCTGACGTACGCGGCGGAGGTCGTGGAAGCGTCGGTGACGAACGGGAAGGTGAACGTGCACCGCGTGGTGGTGGCCGTGGACTGTGGGCGGGTCTTCAATCCCGACGGAGCGCGGTCTCAGCTCGAGGGTGGCGTGGTCCAGGCGCTGTCGGCCGCGTTAGGCGAGGAGGTCACGATCGAGGGCGGCGCCGTCGTACAGGGGAATTTCGACACGTATCGGCTGCTCCGGATTGGCGGCGCGCCGGCGCGGATCGAGGTGTACTGGGTCACGAACGATGACGTTCCGGTCACCGGGCTTGGCGAGCCCGCGGTGCCGCCGTTCTTCCCGGCGCTGGCGAACGCGGTCGCGCGTGCTACGGGGAAACGCCCTCGCTCGCTGCCGATTCGGGTCTAGCAGGGCAAAGGCCGAAACGACCCGTTTGGGGTCAGAGTCGAATTGCATCGTTTGGTTGCATATTCTGCGGTGGATTGCGCATGGTTTGCGGTGAAATGATGAAATTCGACTCTGACCCCATTCCATGACTGGGTTCTGGAGCATCATCATGGCAGGCGGAATCGCGATTGTCGCTGGCGCGGCCGCGCATGCGCAATCGCCCGCCAACGCCCGCCTCCGGTTCGTCGTCGAAGCGCGCCAGCTCGGACCCGTCGGGTACCGCGACCCCGTCGGCGCCATGTCACCCGATGGGCAATGGCTCGCCTACGCATCCGAGGGAAGGCTCCGACTCTCGCAGATCGCCGGCGGGCCGGTGACCACGCTCGGGCCCGCCGGCGGGCGCATAACGAGCGTCGTGTGGCTCCCCGACTCGCGACGCGTGGCGGCGTTGCAGTCCGACGCCCACGGGAGCTTCGCATGGTGGGTCGTCGACGTTCACGGCGGCGAGAGACGCCGTCTGTGGACCGACCCGCTTCCGAAGGTCGCCGCCGGAAGCGACTCGATCGCGGTCGATCCGAACCGGTTTCGCGAGATCGCCTGGACGAGCGATGGCTCGCGGCTGGCCGGTGTCATGCTGCAGCCAAATGGGTCCGTGCTCTGGACCGGCAAGCCCGATGGAGCCGACGCGCGTGCGCAGCTCAGCGCGATGCGACTGAGCTCCCCCGCCTGGTCACGCGACGGCAAGACGCTCGCGTGCCTCGCCACATCCGGCAGCAGGCAGTTCGTGAGCCTGCCGTGCGGCACGCCGGCCACGAGCTCGACCGCCATGGAGGCGTACGGGCCGATCGCGTTCTCGCTGGACGGCACACGGCTCTACTTCGCGTCGCCTAACGCGCGCGGCACGCTCGATCTCTGGGTTCGGCCCGTGTCGGGCGGTGCGGGAACCCGCCTGACGAGCTTCGCGCGCGACACCTATGGGCCATCGGTGGGCAGGTACGGGCGCGTGCTGTTCGGCGTGCAGGACTACCGGACGTTCATCGCCGTCATACCGTCCGCTGGAGGAACGGCTCGGCAGGTGACGTCCTTCCAGTCCGAGACGCCGACGTGGAGTCGTGATGACAAGCGCATCGGCTTCACGTACGGCAGCTGGCGTCGCATCATCGATGACCTGCACTACCCGGACATCGCACAGGATCTCGGCGCCGTGAACGCCGACGCCGATACGCCCGCTGCCGCGCCGCAGGTCGTGATCCGCGCGTCGTCGTCCGAGGACCAGGGGCTCGACTGGTCGCCTAACGGGAAGTGGATCGTCCTGCACTCACACGCGAATGGCCTCGACGACGTCTGGATTCAGCCGGCCGACGGCTCTGCCCCGGCCAAGTCCATCACCGCGGGCGGCACCGAAACGGGCTGGCCACGGTGGTCGCCGGATGGCGCGTGGATCGCGTACGGAACCGAGATACACGACGACAACCGACTGCGCGGTGTGCTGTTCACGGTGGGAATCGACTCGTCAACCGGCGCGGTGACGCGAGCGGCCAGTCGTGTCGCGGTCGATGGCGTTCGCGGTGACATCGACCAGGTCGAGTGGGCGCCCGGGTCCGACAGCATCGTGTTCTCCGCCGCCGACGGGCAGGACCAGCGAGCGATCTACGTCGTTGCACGCGACGGCGGCCCCGCGCGACTCATTCATCACTTCACGAGCGAGCAGCAGTTCTCCGGGATTGGCGTCTCGCCGGACTTCACGTGGGTTGCGTTCATTGCGCCGGCGAACGACGGGCATCTGCAGGTGTTCCGCGTGAGCACGAGCGGCGGAATGCCGACACAGGTGACGTTCGATCCCACGGACAAGACTCAGCCGGCCGTCTCGCGCGATGGAACACGGATCGCGTTCACGGTCTTCTCGTACCGAATGCAGTTCTGGGTGATCGAGCCCTAACGAGGGGAAAGCGGGAGCGTCCACACCTGCAGCTGGACGGGTTCCTCATCAGGGAGCGTTGCCGGTTCGATGAGCGTCGTCGCCAGCGTGAAGCCGAGTCGCTTCGGGATCGCCGCGCTGGGCGCATTGCGGGCGTCGCAGCGGATCTCCACGTGGGTCAGGTGCGGGAGCGTCTCGGCTAGAGCCACGAGTGCGCGCGACGCTTCGGTCACGAACCCTCGGCCCGTGAGGTCCGCGCGCAGCCAGTATCCGAGCTCGATGCAGCTTGCCCGAGACAGGGGAACGCGTCGCGTGGCCGAGCGCGGGTAGAGTCCGGACTCGCCCAGGACCTCATGGTCGTCCGGTGCGAAGAGCCCATAGCGGAACTCGCGGCCACTGGCGAAGTCGTCGCCGAAACCCGCGAGTCGAAGCTCGAGCTCGGGCACGGGCACAGGCGTCGCGACCCGAGCCGGGATCCATGGCCCGAGATGCTTCCAGTTCGCCACGAGAATGGGATGCAGCGCGCTCGCATCCTCGGCGCGCCACGGACGCATGATGAGCCGCTCGGTGCGGAGCTCGGTCGGAATAGGGATCAATTGCTGGGATCGATCCTGCGATCAGGTCAAAGTTGCGACTGGGCCTCTCAACCACGAACGCTGATTACGCAAGCGGCGCTGCGCGCCGGGCACTGAGAAAGCTGCACCAACAAGACGCTCAGCGCATTCCGCGCCGACGCAACGCGTCGCCTGCGGTCTCAGCGTTCGTGGTTGTCGGTGGAATTTAGGAGATTGGATACCGGGGCGTCCGGGGTCAGGTCCGGGCATCTGATCCCCGGATCTGACCCCCGGATCTGACCCCGACGGTTCGCGAGCTACGTCACCGCGACAGTTTCCTCGACAGTCGATTCGATCACGTTGCCGCGCAAGGACTGATCGGTTGGGGGGACGAAGATCAGACGGACTGCGGGCAGCGGCGACAGCTCGATCTCGATGTGACTCGACAGCATCGTCCCGATTCGGAAGCTGCGCTGCAACGCGGCAGCCTTCAGGAACGTGCCGGCCACGAGCGACGTCACCACCTGCTCGCCCACTCGCTGCACGAGCGCGTCGTACTCCTCGTCCGTGAGCTCACGCACGACGCGCGCACGGAGAATTGCCTTTGGCGGTATCCCGAGCGTGACCGTGGTCTGTTCGACGTCGAACCCGGCCTGCTTGATGATGGGAATCGCGGTGTTCACCGAAGCCGCGAGCTCCGTCAGCTTGTCGCCGCCGAAGCTGCCGGTCTTTTCCTTCGCGATGTCCACGAGCTCTGTCAAGCGCATGGCGGTATCCCTCCGACAAAGGATGACGTCCTCGCACCGTAACAATGACGGCCGCCGCAGGCCAGCAGGACCGTATGAAATTCTGCGTTGGACGAAAGGCTCACATGAACGAGTCGAATGGGGTGACTGAGCGGTACCGGCGCGTCATGTTTCTCGCATGACAACATTCAGGATTGCTCTCGCGAACCTTCGCTTTCCGGCTAACCGCGACGACTCGGTGCAGCGCGCGACGCAGGCTATCGCGCAGGCTGGCGAGCGCGGGGCAGGGCTGGTCTGCTTTCCCGAGTGCTACGTCCCCGGATATCGGGCACAGGGCAAGGGTGTGCTGGCGCCGGACGCGGCATTTCTCGATGCCGCCTGGTCCGCCATCGCCGACGCAGCGAGGCGGGCCGGCGTCGCGGTCGTACTGGGCACGGAGCGCATCGTGGACGGCGCGCCCATGGCGACCGCGCTGGTCGTGAACGCGGACGGCACGATCGCGGGCTTTCAGGACAAGGTGCAGGTCGACCCGTCGGAGGATCCGATCTACACGCCCGGCTCGGAGCGCCGAGTGTTCACGGTGGGTCCGCTGACGTTCGGCGTGGTGATCTGCCACGAGGGATGGCGCTATCCCGAGACCGTTCGATGGGCCGTTAGGCATGGCGCGCAGGTCGTGTTTCATCCGCACTTCCACGAGGCGGAGCCCGGGGGCTTTCGCCCCACGAGCTACGCCGATCCGGCGAACACCTTCCACGAGAAGGCGGTGCTCTGCCGCGCCGCGGAGAATACCTGCTACTTCGCGACCGTGAACTGTGCGAGCCCCGGGTCGCCGACGACATCGGCGGTGGCGAATCCCGATGGCACACTGCTCACGTACAAGCCTTATGGCGAGGACGGGCTCTTGATCGCGGATCTGGATCTGACATTGGCGAACCGCCTGCTGGCCTCGCGATGCAAATACGATGCGGTGTCGGTGTCCGCTCGCGTCGCGTCGTAAACGGTTCCTGTTCAGAACATGGCGCCCGTCACGCTCAGTTGGCTGCAGGTCATCAACCTACTCGGCGCGATTCAGGGGCTGGTCCTCGCGGGCGCTCTCGTCTCGAAGCGGAGCAACCGCACCGCGAATCGGTTGCTCGCCGCCACGATGGTCGCCTTCTCGATCTACCTCGCGACCGACGTGTACCACGCTGCCGGCTTCGTCGAGACCTACCCGCACTTCTTTGGCGCGGCGCACCCCATGCCTTTTCTGTTTGGGCCGCTGATCTATCTCTACGCCGTCACCGTATCGGACCGAACTCGCCAGCTCACTCCGCGCGACGCGCTGCATTTCGTTCCATTCCTGGCCGTCGTCCTGAACGGCCTGCCGGTCTATCTGATGAGCGGGGCGGACAAGCTCGCATTCTATCATCGTATCGCGCGCGGTGATGTTCCGCCGTCCATCGCGATGGCGCTTCCGCTCAAGCTCCTGTCCGGCGTCATCTACGCGACGATCACGCTCCTGTTCCTGCGACGGCATCACGAGCTGGTGAGAGCGAGCTACTCGTCGGTGGAACGCGTCAACCTCCGATGGCTGTTGTGGCTTTGTGGCGGAGCGGCAGCCATCTGGACGATAGCGGTCTTGTCCAACCTGCTGGAATCCGTGGGGCTCGAGAGGGCAGGATTTGGTGACGACGTCATCGCGCTGGCGATGGCCGTGATGGTCTATGGCATTGGATACATGGGCCTCCGGCAACCGGAGATCTTCCGTTACGACACGGCGGAGTATCGAGTCCCGGTCGAGCTTCGGGTGCCGCGTGAGCCGACGGTACCAGGCCCGGTGCCAAGTCCGCCGCAGTTGGTGACTGCGCTCCCGGCGACGGACGAGTCGCAGGTCTCCGCGCCGGACGCACCCTCACCGCGTTACGAGCGATCCGGACTCTCGGACCGAGAAGCTCAACGGCTCAAGGAGCATCTGGTGGCCGTCATGGACAGCGAGCGTCCGTGGCGTGATAGCGACCTCACACTGGCTGACCTCGCCGACCGTCTGGAGACGACGCCCCACAAACTCTCCGAAGTCCTGAACTCGCAGCTCGGGCTCACGTTCTACGATTTCGTGAACGGGTACAGGGTGCGCGAGGTGCAGCGGCGGATCGCGGCGGGCGACGCGCGGAGAGTCACCATGCTGGCGCTCGCGCTGGACGCGGGATTCGCGTCCAAGTCCACGTTCAACGTGGTCTTCAAGAAACACACACAGCAGACACCGTCCGACTACAGGCAGGCCGCGGGGGCGTAATGGTACGTATGGGGTCAGAGTCCTGACGCATCCTTCCAACGCCCCCGGGGGGCGTTGGAAGGATGCGTCAGGACTCTGACCCCTTGGGAACCATTCGATCGCCCCACGGATCGGTTTAGCAGGACGGCCGAACGCTGATCGCAGCTCGTGGCGATGGTGATCCTCCATCGCGACGGGCTGCGCGGCCATCCGCCCAATCCTCACGACAGATTCGTCATCATGAAGCCATATCTCGAGCTCGGGCTCGATACGTTCGGCGACGTTACCCTTGGCGCCGATGGTCGACCCCTCCCGCAAGCCCAGGTCATTCGCAACCTCATTGACGAGGCGGTCCTCGCCGATGAGCTGGGCGTCGATTTCATCGGCGTCGGCGAGCATCACCGCGCCGACTTCGCCGTTTCATCGCCTGAAGTCGTTCTCGCCGCCATCGCCGGCCGCACGGGCCGCATCCGGCTCGGCTCCGCCGTCACGGTGCTGAGCTCCGATGACCCGGTGCGCGTCTTTCAACGCTTCGCCACGCTCGATGCCGCGTCGAATGGACGGGCCGAAGTCATCCTCGGCCGCGGATCGTTCATCGAGTCGTTCCCGCTGTTCGGCTACCCGCTGGATCAGTACGAGACGCTCTTCGAGGAGAAGCTCGAGCTGTTCGCCGCGCTGCTGGAGGCGAATCGCACCGGCACACCGGTGACCTGGAGTGGCACGACGCGCGCGTCACTCGACGCCAAGCGCGTGTATCCACCCACGGCCAACGGACGCCTCACGACGTGGATCGGTGTCGGCGGCAGCCCGGAGTCCGTGGTGCGAGCGGCTCGCTATCGCATGCCGCTCATGCTGGCGATCATCGGTGGCAATCCGCTGCGGTTCGCGTCCTACGTCGACCTGTACTACCGGGCGCTCGAGCAGGTCGGCGCCGACCCGCTTCCGATTGGCGTTCATTCGCCCGGCCACATTGCCGAGTCGGACGTGCAGGCGCGCGAGGATCTGTGGCCGGCGTGGCGCGAGATGCGCAATCGTATTGGCGCCGAGCGTGGGTGGGGGCCAACCAGTCGAGTGGAGTTCGATCGCGAGATCGAGGCGGGTTCGCTGTACGTCGGCACGCCGGAGACGGTCGCCCAGAAGATCGCGGCGACGTCGAGCGCGCTCGGCCTCACGCGATTCGACATGAAGTACAGCGCCGGCACGCTCGCGCACGACAAGATGATGCGAAGTATCGAGCTGTACGGCCGTGAGGTCATTCCCCGCGTTCGGGAACTGCTTGCTGCCGAGGAACCCGAGCTGGCAGACGAAGGGGCCGAGTTGGCTCGTTAGGTCGAGGAACGACGTTTTTACCGCGGAGGTCGCAGAGAACGCAGAGAGCGTCCATGTCGTTCTCTGTGACCTCTGCGACCTCCGCGGTTCACATCCGCAGTAACCGAAACCTTCACCACGAACGGGCTGTCCAATTCCGCGGCTCAAACCCGCGAGGCTTCGGTGCTGAACGTTGCCCACGATGTCCGCAACGCGCTTCGGTCCCTGCGCTTCGACCGAAGCGCCGCGGTGTTCAGCGTCGCGATCGTCGGGCTGGGGATCGGAGCCAGCGCCACCGTATTCAGCATCTGCCAGGCGCTCCTGTTGCGCCCGCTGCCGTTCGAGGACCCCGACCGACTGGTCTGGATCGCCAACGGCACGTCGGAGAACCTCTCGGCGCAAACGGTCCAGGTCACGAACCTCGTCGAGTTCCGGGAGCAGAGTCGGTCGCTCGACGGTGTCGCGGGCTTCTATCAGTTCTATGCCCCGGGTGACGTCCGCCTCACCGGCAGCGGTGAGCCGGAACGACTGACCGGCGTTCCGGTTACCCGGACGTTTTTCCCACTGCTCGGCGTTAGGCCGCAGGTCGGGCGGTTCTTCGACGAGTCGGAGAGTCGCTTCAACGCACCGGGGACGGCCATGCTCGATTACCGGTTCTGGCAGCGACGCTTTGCCGGCGATCGTGGCATCGTCGGCAAGTCGATCATCCTCGACGGGAAGCCAGTCACGGTCGTCGGTGTCCTGCCGGAATCCTTCGACTTCGAGGCGACGTTCATTCCTGGTCGCCGAGTCGATCTGTTCCTGCCGTTTCCGTTGAGTCCTGAGACGAACCGTCAGGGTAACACGCTCGCGCTGGTTGGCCGCCTGCGAAAGGGTACCGACCTGCGCACCGCGCAGGTCGAAGCCACGCTCATCGCGTCGCGGTTCGCGAAGGGGCTGGTCCAGGATAGCTATCGCAACGGCTTCGACCCCAGGCTCAGCACGTTGCGCGAGCACATCAGTGGACGGTTCCAGTCGGCCCTTCTCGTGCTCGCCGGGGCGGTGGCGTTCCTGATGCTGCTGGTGTGCGCGAACGTCTCCAATCTCCTGCTCGTGCGCGCGTCACGTCGCCAGCGTGAGATGGCGATCCGCGCCGCGTTAGGTGCGACACGCGGAGACCTGGTGCGACAGATGCTGGCCGAGAGTCTCGTGGTCTCGGTCGCCGGGGCCGGCGTCGGGGTCGTCTTCGCCGCGGTCGCCACCGCACTGGTATCGCGCCTGCAGGGCACTACGATCCCGCTCGTCCATGACGTGCGTGTCGACCACGTGGCGCTCGCGTTCACAGTGCTGATGGCTGTCCTGACGGGCGTCGTGTTCGGCCTCGTTCCCGCGTTCCAGACCTCCGCAGATGCGCTGCCCGTCGCGCTGGCCGAGGCGAGCCGCGGATCCACGTCGCGGCGCGGAGGCGGGGCGCGGCGGGCGATCGTCGCGGCGGAAGTCGCGCTGGCGTGCGTGCTCTGTGCGGGAGCGGGCCTTCTCATACGAAGTCTAGGGCGCGTGCTCGATGTGCAGCCAGGGTTCGCGACGGAGAACCTGATCGCGGTCCGCGTGGACCCATCCCGCGTCCAGTCGACGCTCGCTCGGCGCACGGTCTACCTCGAGGAGGCGGTGCGCGCGGTGCGATCCGTACCCGGCGTTCAATCGCTCGGCCTCACCGACGCCCTGCCACTCGGCGACAACTTCGGCTGGCGCCGCTGGAGCGCGTTGGCGGACGGTATCGAGCCTAACGCCGGTGAGCGCGTCCAGCCGCTCGTGCGCATGGTCGACGAGGGCTACCTGGCAGCGATGAAGATCCCCGTGCGTGCCGGCCGACCGTTCACCGCGGCGGACGATTCCGCGAGTGAACCGGTCATCATCATCAACGAGACGTTGGCCGGCACACTCTGGCCGGGCAAGGATCCAATCGGCCGCGTCGTGAGAACGAGCAACAAGAGTCGTCGCGTGGTGGGCGTCGTGGGCGACGTCCGGTATTTCGGGCTGGATCGCGGAGTCGACGCCGAGATGTACATGCCGATCCGTCAGACGGGCGACTATCAGTCGGTAGATCTCGTTGTCCGCGGTGCGATTCCGCCGACAGCGCTGGCCGCCGGCGTTCGTGCGGCACTCCGCCGAATGGACGCGACCTTGCCGGTAGTGGAGTTCCGCACGATGGAGGAGCTCGTCGACCATTCTGTCTTCGCGCGACGCTTCACGGTGTTGCTGGTGGCCGGATTCGCCGCGTTCGGGTTGCTGCTGTCGTGCCTGGGCCTCTATGCGGTGATCTCGTATTCCGTGAGCCAGCGCACGCAGGAGATCGGCATCCGGATGGCGTTAGGCGCGACACCGGAGCGCCTGCGCACGCGCATCTTCGGGGAGACGAGCGTGCTGGTCCTCCTTGGCGTCGCGGTGGGCTTGCCGGCGTCGTGGCTCGCGACGCGCGCGATTCGCGGGCTCCTGTTCGATGTGGGCTCGTCGGATCCCGTGACGTACGCGGGTGTGCTGGTAGTTCTGGCGGTCGTTGCCGTGCTGGCTGGGTATGTCCCCGCGCGTCGAGCGACGCGGATCGACCCGGCGATCGCGCTGCGCCCGCGGTGAGCCCAATTTCCGGGCCGGCCTCACAGACGAAGGGGAACGAATGCAACGCAAGGAGCGGAGCCGAATCGCTCGTGGGGCTGAGAAACCGGCCGTGCCGTCGGAGGCGTCACTCTTCGCGGAGCAAATCCGCGAACATCAGCGTAATCGGATGTTCGAAATCCGCGTTAGGTCTTGCCGTTACTTCCACAGTCCCGGTCGTGATGCCCGGGTGGCGCGATCGCGACGAATAAGACGAGGGGACGCAGAACGCGCAGAACGCCCGCTGGCGCGGCGTCAGAGGTGCCGAGCTGTTTCCTGCATCCCTCAGCGTCGGCGCGAAGCGCCGGTCTGCGCGTTCTGCGTTCCCTGGTTGTTCTCAGACCGTACCGATCTGGTAGAACACGTCCGTGCGGATCAGGCGCGGATTCGCATCCCACTCCGCCCGCCAGTGCCCGTAGATCTCCCAGTTCGGGCCAGTGAGCCGATGACCATTCGCCTCGCACCACGTCCGCACCGCGTCGTGCGCGACGCCCAGTGTATGGTATGGCCCGAAGTGCGTGACAACGGCAGCCGGCCCGCCGGGCGTCGCGGACCGGAATACCTCGTCCGTCTCCGCGAACGGACCCTGCAACTCGACGCCGACCTCGAGGCGAATGTCGCTGTTCCAGTAGATCGCGACGTGGCGACCACCCTTCGCGCCCGTGTCCTTCTGCTCCTGCACCGCACGCCATACCAGGCCGCAGCACTCGGGCACCAGCGTCGATAGCTGATTCGCCCTCGCGCGGCGACGAACGACCGCGACCGGAATGCTTGCGACGCGCTGAAGTGCAACGTGGTGGTTTTCCATTACCCCCAGATCTCGCTGAACAGCCGCATCCAGTTTCCGCCGATGATCTTCTCGACACGCGCCGGCGAGTGCTTGCGCGCGAGGAGTTGATCCGCGATCTGCTCGAGCCGGCGCGGCGTGTTGAGATCCTTCACGAACATGAAGTCTTCCTCGCGCGGCGCCGCGATGCCACGCTGCTTGCGGGCCTCGACGAATTTGCGGTGACGCGCCTCGTAATCCGCGTCCACGACGTGCGGCGTGATCGAGAGGTCGCTGCCGATGCCGACGTGGTCTTCACCACACACGTTGACGGCGTACTCGATCTGCCTGATGAGATCCGCCGCCATCGGCTGACCCTGCGCATTGATGAACGGCATCATGTAGATGCCGATCACGCCGCCCTTGGTCGCGAGGGCGCGCAGGATGTCGTCAGTCTTGCTGCGCGGATGGTCGAACACACCGCGACAGCCGCTGTGCGTGATCGCCACCGGCTTTGTGGATGCGGCGATGCCATCGGATGTCGTCTGAAGGCCGCAGTGACTCAAGTCCACCACCATGCGGAGCTCGTTCATGCGCGTGACGACATCGCGCCCGTAGCGGCTCAGCCCCGCGTTGGCCGGCTCGAGGCAGCCGTCCCCGAGGATGTTGCGGTCGTTGTAGGTGAGCTGGATGATGCGGACGCCGAATCGCTGGAAGTGGTCGAGGTTCGCCACGTCGCCCTCGAGCATCGTCGCGTTCTGGAACCCGTAGATGAGCCCGAGGCGCCGAGTTTCCTTTGCTCGGCGGATGTCCGCGAGCGAATAGACCTTCATCAGGACATCGGGATGCGCCTGCAGCTCGTTCTCCCAGTAGGCCATCTGACGGAACGTGTCCGCGAACGTGCTCGCGCTCACGGTCAGGTTCACTGCGGTGATGCCTGACGCCTTCGCGTTCGCGACCATCTCCGGCGTGAGCGGACTGTCCGTGGAGCCCGGGGTGTTGAACGGGCCGGGGCTCGCGAGGCAGTCGATGGCGATCGCGCGCTCGTAGCCTGGCCACACCGCGCCTTCGCGAACGACCTCTGTCGCACGCGCCGTGTGTGCGCGAAGGATGGTTCGCGGCGCGACTGCAGCGACTCCAGCGAGCTTGGCGAAATCACGGCGATCCATGATGGC
>Ga0068857_100003496_pt1 | contig 13116 bp, 10 predicted proteins | sample KBSCornC72_FD_66591 | JGI IMG/M metagenome (GOLD analysis project Ga0068857, IMG submission 66591) | Corn rhizosphere microbial communities from Kellogg Biological Station, Michigan, USA - KBS Corn C7-2 | ecosystem: Host-associated > Plants > Roots > Rhizosphere > Soil ...
GTGCCGCGCACGCCGGTTCCGAGCCGCCACTCCCACGCCTCCTCGTGCGACTTCAGCTCCGGCTTCGCCTTGAAGATGTGATCGACGCTGCGCGTGAGCTGATTGCCAAGCTGGTGGCAGAAGTTGCAGTCGGACTTGAGGGAGTTGATCCAGTGGTTCTGGGTCAGCATCGCGGCGCCGAGGCCGTTCCCGCCGTCACCAGGGAACTCGTGCGTGGCCGGCGGCTCCATGAGCGATAGCCAGTAGTTGCCGGGATATACCTTCGCCGCTTCCTGTGGCGTGCGCGCAGGCGTGGCGAGTAACGTCAGGGATGTCGCACCTGGTTTCGCCTGAACCTTCGGCGAATCGACGAGGCCGTAGCCGCGCACCCACACGCTGTAGTTGGCCTCAGGTAATTCCGGCAGCATGAACCGCCCGCGGTCGTCGGTGACGACGATCTTCGTGAACGGCGTTGGCAGATCCTTCGTCTCGGCGATCACCCATACGCCAGCCTCGGGAACGCTGCCGCTGCGCACCACACCGGTGATGTAGCCCTGCGGCGATGCCGGGCGTTGACCCTGCTGCGCGCTCAGCGATCGCATCGACGCCGCCCCAACCAATCCACCCAACGCGGCGCCGAGCATCAGGATTCGGATTCGGCGATTCATCAGTCGCGGCATACCCTTCTCCGTCGCGCATATGTTACCCCCCGGCTCCGGGTGCCGAAGGAGGGATTCGATCAACTCATGGCAAGGTACTCGTGCGCCAGGCGGACGACCATCGCCCCTTCACCGGCCGCTGAAGCGACACGGTTCATCGCACCTGCCCGGAGGTCTCCCGCCGCGAACAGCCCCGGCACGCTCGACTCGAGCATCAGAGGTTCCCGCCGCTCCTTCCACGTGCGTGAGAACGTCTCGGCGGCCATGAGATCCCGGCCGGTGAGGACGAACCCTTTCTCGTCGCGCAAGACCTCGGGCGGCAACCACTCGCCGCACGGCCGCGTTCCGATGAAGATGAACAGCGCATCCGCCTCCTCCGCCGCACACCTGCCAGCGTCCAGCGACTTCAGCACAACACGTTCGACGTGCCCGTCACCCTCGACGCGTTCGACCTCCGTCCGCGCCCGAAGGTGGATGTTTGGGGTCTTGGCGATCTGGTCGACCAGGTACTGCGACATCGTGCTTCGCAAATCCTCGCGACGAACGACAATCTGCACGTCGGCGGCGTAGCGCGCGAGGTACATCGCACCCTGTCCCGCCGAATTTCCACCACCGATCACGAGGACGCGGCGGCCTTTGAACGCGGGGCCTTCGGTTGTTGCGGCTCCGTAGTACACGCCGACGCCAGCGTGCTCCGCGATGCCGTGGGCGGAGTGTTCGCGATACGTCATACCCGTGGCGGCCAGCAGCGTTCGAGTGACCAGCTCGCGACCGTCTGCAAGCGTGAGGCGTTTGTATCCGCCGTCGATCGACACGCCGGTTACCTCGAGAGGCGCCAGCGACTCCGCGCCGAGACGCTGCGCTTGGGTCAGCGCTCGACGAGTCAATTCACTTCCGCTGATTCCCGCCGGGAACCCAAGATAGTTCTCGATTCGAGAGCTCGTGCCTGCCTGCCCACCGGGCGCATGCCGATCGAGCATCAGCGTTCGGAGCCCTTCCGACGCGCCGTACACCGCCGCAGCAAGTCCCGCGGGACCGGCGCCGACAATCACCAGATCGTAAACATCAAAGGTGGCTGACAGCGATCGGCCGAGACGCTCGGCCACGCGGCGCGGGTCGAGATCGCGCAGTACCGATCCGTCCTCGAAAAAAAGTACCGGCAGCTCCTCATTGCTGATGGCGGCGGCTTCGAGCAGCGTGCGCGCGTCCGGATCACGCGTGGCGTCGAGCCAACGATAGGGAATCAGACTGCTGGCGAGGAAGTCCTTGATGGCGTGCGAACGAGCGGACCACTGATCGCCGATGAGTCTCAGACCCGTGGCTTCCGGCAGGTATTCGGCCTGCCACGCGTCGAGAAGATCGTCTACGACCGGGAACAGATGTTCGTCCGGCGGATCCCAGGGTTTTGAAAGGTAATGGTCGATGTGTGCGTTGTTGATCGCCTTGATCGCGGCATCGATGTCCGAATACGCGGTGAGCAGAAGGCGCCGGGCGAGCGGGTACAGTTCGCGAACGCCCGCGAGCACCTCGTGCCCCAGCATGCCAGGCATGCGCTGATCGCTGATGACCATCGCGAGCGCATCGCCGCGGCTCTTCAGCTCGCGCGTCGTTTCCAGCGCCTGCTGTCCGGATCCGGCGCTCAACGTGGCGTAGTGCTCCCGGTAACGGCCACGAAGGTCACGGCGGACGGCGGCAAGGACCTGCGGATCATCGTCAACGGCCAGGATGACGGGCTTGTTCACGGCCTGGCTCCCGAGCCTTCAGCGACGACCGCCGGCAAAGCCACGCGGAATTCCGTCCGCCCGGGCCGCGATTCGACGCTGATTTCTCCGTCGTTATGGCGAATCAGGCGTCTGACGATGTCGAGCCCAAGGCCCATGCCTTGACCCACCGGCTTGGTCGTGAAGAACGGGTCGAAGATACGGTCGCGAACGTCGTCGGGGATGCCGCTGCCGTTGTCGATGATGCGCACGACGACGCGCTGCCGCTCACGGGCTGCGTGAATGTCTATGCGGCCCGCGTCGGGAATCGCATCGAGCGCGTTGTCGATCAGGTTGGCCCAAATCTGATTGAGCTCGCCACCAAAGCCGAGCACCTTCGGCAGATCGGACTCAACGTCGACACCCACGGTGGCAGATTTGTGGCGTGCTTTCGATCGAAGCACGGTTACCGTGTCGGCGAGTCCTCGCGTCACGTCGACAGGGCCGGCGACGGTTGCCTGGTCCATGTGCGTGAAGCCTTTAATGGCGCCGACGAGAACGGCAATGCGCGTCGCCGCTTCCTGTATCTCGTACGCGAGGCTGCGAGCCGAGCATGCCGCCGACGCCCATCGGAGTGCGTGCTCGAGCGCCGGCCGATCGAGTGCGGAGGCAAGGCGGTCGAGCGCTTCGAACGTCGCGGCCGTCTCCGAGAGTTCGTCCGCAATCGCCGGGTCGATGCCATGGTCAACGAGCCAGTCGGCGATCGCCTCCTCGCGCTCGGCCTGGGCAAGCGGCGAACGGACAACGCGTTCCCGCGTCGGCATACAGGACGTACGCACCGCGTCGAGCGCGGCAAGCTGCCCCTCGCTGAGGCGCGCACCGCCGAGCGCCCGTCCCGCCGTCTCGCTTTCCTCCATCCGGTGTTCGAGCAGGCTCGCGCTGCGTTCGATTGCCGCTGCTGGATTGTTCAGCTCGTGAGCCAGGCCCGCCGACAGCTTGCCAAGGGACATCATCTTCTCGTCATGCAGATCGGCAGCGTTGAACACTCGCGCGCGGTCGACCATCGTGTGGACGAGGATGGACGTCGCCGTATAGCACTCGCGAATCATCGTATGGAGTTGGTCGCGGGGGACGGCGAAGACTTCGCTCGATTCTTCTGCGATCGTGTCTGCGGGCGGGGAAACCATACGCGAATAGGGAAGTAAGCCGGTGACGTCGCCCTGACGCCACTCCATGATCTTATGCGGGCCGGTTCCGCGGTCGACGGAGATGCTGATTCGTCCGGACAGCACGATAAAGAGTCCCTCGACGCTCTTTCCCTTCGGGGTCAGTACCTCCCCAGTATTCAGGTGCCGAAGCGAACCGTGTGCGGCCAACCATTCCAACTCGGAGCGGGGTGCCCCACCGATGGTCTTATGGTCGGCCAATCGATCGACGACGTCAGCTGCTGCCATGTGCGCGATATTCCTCCGGAGTTGAGCGTGGTCGTGAATGCCTGGAATGTCTTGAAGGTACTACACGGGAATTAGAGGTGCGATGCGGGAAGTACTTCGTCGGGGGACGACCTTGAGGTCGGCCCTACGACTCTCCGAGCCGCCGTCGGAATCGGGAGTGCCGAGCGGCGATGCTGACGTCAGCCCCGCCGCAGCGCCGCCACGACTCGCGCTGGCGTCATGGGATGCTCGCGAAGCCGAACGCCGGTGGCGTCGAAGAACGCGTTGGCGATCGCGGCGGCCGCAGCGGCGATGACTTCTTCACCCACGCCGGTCGACGGCTGATCCTGCCGCTTGACGACCACCGGGACAACGTCAGGCGCTTCGCTGCATCGGAGGATCGGATAACTGACCCAGTCCACGCTGGTGACGTTCGTGCGCGAGAATGTGACCTCTTCCTTCAACATCCGGCTTGCCGCCTGGACCAGCATGCCGCTGATCTGGTTTTCCACGAATCCGGGATTCACGATCTGGCCAGCTTCGATCGCGCCGTACATCCGTTTGGCAACGATCACGCCTGTGTTCCTGTCGACCTCGATCTCCGCCACGGCGGCGCCGTACGACGAGAGATGCGTTCCGACCGCGATACCGCGTCCTCTCACGATGCGCGATTTCGAGAGCGCTGCTGCCGCCTTTCGCGGGCTCCACTTGGCCGCCTCGGCGGCCGCATTCAGGACCGCCAGCCAGCGGTCGCCGTTCATGTTCTGCCGGCGGAACAGGTAAGGATCCATGTTGGCGAGGTACGCCAGTTCATCGATCACCTGTTCGGCGCCAAAGGAAATGGCGAGATCCAGGGGTGATCGAAGCGGCGCGCCCTTGAAGTAGCCCTGCAGGCCCGGCACGCGATGGTTCACGATTCGCCAGTTCGCGAGGGCATACATTTCCCCGGTGTTGGTCGGGGTGAGCGACTGCGCCCGGCCATCGGGGCTCTCGCTCGCCGATCGTCCCGACGCGAGCTGCGCCGTCGTTTCGGTCACGCTCCATGTATGCTGCCACCCGTGATATTCGTAGGCGACGAGCTTGCCGGCCGCATCGGCGGCGATCTTCACATCGGCGGTGTGCGCAGGTCCGAAGTTGTCCCAGCCATGCTCGTCCCATCGCATGAACTGCACGCGAACCGGAGCGCCGGTTTCCTGCGATATGACAGCCGCCGCCTGCGCTACATCGTCGTAGCAACTGCGACCGAAGGTCCCCGATCCCTCGTGATAGCGGACGGTGATGTTCCCTTCAGGGATCTGAAGCACGTCGGCAATCTTCGCGCGGGTCGCATACGGCCCTTGCGTCGAGCACATGACCAACGCTGAATCAGCTTTGACGTCTGCGATCGCGCAATTTGGTCCGAAACCCGCGTGGATCTGGTAGGGCGAGTCGAACCTGTGAGACACGACGTAGCGCGCGGCCGCAAACGCGGGATCGACGGCGCCGCGATCCATCACGACGGAGTCGATCGTCTTCGCGGCACGCATCCGCTCGAAGAGCGCCGCGGGTGATGCCGGCAGGCTCTCGGGCTGATCCCAGGTCACGCGGAGCTGCTGCGCGGCGCGAACCGCGTTCCACTCCTCGCTTGCAACCACGCCCACGAAGTCACGACGCCGCACCACGCGTGCACCGGGAATGTCGCGGATTGAGTCGGCATCCAGGCTCACGACGCGCGCGCCGTCGCCATACGCGCCTTGACCGCGCGGGCGCACCACGCGGCCGTGCAGCATTCCGGGGACACGCACGTGCTGCATGTAGACATATTTGCCGCTCGCCTTCGCCGGGATGTCATTACGCGGGACGCTCGCTCCCACGATCTTGTGATCGCGGTAATCCTTAATGGGTGCCTTGCCGGTATAGGGCACGTCGAATCGACGGTCGCCGATCAACGCACCATATGTGACCGACTGCCCGGGACTGCCGGCCACGGACACCACTCCGCGGCTGACAGTCAGGCGCTCGACCGGCGCGCCGAGTCGCCCCGAGGCGCGCGACAGAAGGGCCTGCCGTGCATCGGCAGCCGCGAGACGGATCCGCGGTCCACCTCGATTGATCGATGCGCTCGCGTTCGTTCCGCCCTGATTCGGCGATTTGCCAGTCTCGACATGAGCCGCCGAGACCTGTGACATATCGAGGTCGAGTTCCTCGGCCGCGATTTGCAGCAAGGCCGTCGAGTTCCCCTGACCGAGCTCGACATAGCCGACGAAGATTGTCGCCGTGTTGTCGGCGTGAATGGCGATCCAGGTATCGAGCTGCTCTGGATCGGGCGTAAATGGACCCGCAATCGCACCGCCCGGCGGCTGTTGCGCGTCGACGCGTGGCGCGAAGGTGAGCCCGACGAGCAGCGCGCCGCCTGCCTTGAGAAAGTCGCGCCTCGGAAACGTCGTCGCTGGAAATTCGCTGCTCATCGTCCACCTCCCGCCACCGGCGCCCCAACGCGCGACGCGTTCCCCGCCATCGTGCGCGAGGCGCGCTGGATGGCGTTGATCATGCGGGGATACGTGGCACACCTGCACAAGTGCCCGTTCATGGCTGTGCGAATCTGTTCGACGGTCGGCTGGGGGTTCTTGGAAAGCAGCTCCGCCCCTTTGATGATCTGCCCGTTGTAGCAGTAGCCGCACTGCAGGGCCTGTTCGTCGATCACGGCCTGCTGCAACGGATGCAGCTCCGGAGCACTCGCGAGTTTTTTCTGTTGAGCGTACCAGGCGGGCAACCCCTCGAGCGTCGTCACAGATTTGCCAGCGACGGCTGAGAGGGTTGTGACGCAAGACCGTATTTCGACTCCGTCCACCAGCACCGAGCACGAGCCGCATTGCGCCAGCCCGCACCCGAATCGCGGTCCCTGCAGCTCGAGATTGTTCGAAAGGATATACAAGAGCGGCGTGTCCGGCGCCGCATCGACGTTCTGCACGCGCAGATTGACGGTGAGTATCGTTGCCACAGCAGCCTCCGCCGCCGCGCGCTCGCGATTGGTCCGTGGCGCCAGCGCCGCCGATGGTACACCCGGGTCATTGCGCTCCGACGATGTTTTGGGAGTATTCTTTCCCCCGCGGCACGGGAGGACCCTGAAGTGACGATGAGGTCCTGTCAAGGTTGCGTCGTCCTGGTGGTCAGCGCGTTGACGACCCTCAGTCTGTCCGCGCAAGGCACCGGACGCCTCACCGGGAATCCGACGCCGGGGACGCCGCAACCCGATCCACCCAATCTCGCCGATCGGATCACGCTGACCGGGTGCGTACGATGGGCCGCGCCAGATGGTCGAGGATCGGTCCCGACGCAAGAACTGAATACCACCAGCAGCTCGACATTCGTCCTCGCGAACGCGACGCGGGTGATGCGCGTTCCGCCTGGCACGGGCACGTCGGATTCCGCGAAAAAATCGGCGAGCCCGACGTATCGGCTCTCGGCGCTCAACAGCGCGCTCGTCCCGTTTGTCGGTGCACGAGTCGAGGTTTCAGGCGAAATCGACGACCGTCCACCTGCTCCCGGAGCCGCGCAGATCCCGATGCTCAACGTCGGATTCGTGCAGAGATTGGGCAGAACACCATGCTCCTGAAAGGAGCATAATCGCCAGCGAGATTCAGTCTCGAGGAGTGTGCGTATGCTGCGCTACGGATGGATCCTTCTGGTTCTCATCGCGTCTGGCGTGCTGATCGCCACGGGGACGACAGAGGCGCAGGACGCGGCCGCTGCGACGGTCACATTCACGAGGGACGTCCTCCCTATCCTGCAGAACAATTGCCAGTCCTGTCATCGGCCCGGTCAGATCGCGCCGATGTCTCTGCTGACGTACGAACAGACGCGGCCGTGGGCGCGCGCGATCAAGTTGCGAGTCCTCGCGCGTGAAATGCCGCCGTGGTTCGCCGATCCGCGGCACGGATCGTTTGCCAACGATCGCTCGCTCACGCAGACCGACATCGACACGATCGCGAAATGGGTTGACGGCGGCGCGCCTCAGGGCGATCCAAAGGACGCCCCGGCTCCACGTGAATGGGCCGCGGACGGCTGGCAGATGACGCCTGACGTCATTGTCAGAGGACCCGAGTTCCGCGTGCCCGCGCGTCCGCCGAAGAACGTCATCGAGTGGGCCACCGCGACCATCCCGAGCGGGTTCACGAAGGACACGTGGATCACCTCGTTCGAGATCAAGCCCAGCGACCTGACGGTCACGCATCACATCTGCGCGTCATTCGTGCCCCATCGCGAAAGCGTCAAGTACTACGAGTGGAACTGGAGCGAGTCTCCCCGCGACGAGGAGGGCAACGCGACGGACAAGGGCGCGACGCCGGCCGGCGCCGCCAACGGCGTCGACGAAGCAGTCGGCGCGTCGGGCTTTGCGGGCGGGTTTACCTGCTACGTGCCGGGCGTGCAGGTAGACGATTTCAGTAAGGTCAACGCGGCCAAGCTGATTCCCGCCAATAGCGACATCGCATTCGCGGTCCACTACACGCCGACCGGGAAGGAAGTCATCGATCGACCACTGATTGGCTTCACGGTGGCCGACAAACCGGCCGAGAAGCAGTGGATTGGGTACGCGATCTCGGGAGCAAGCGCGGATTTCGCGATTCCACCTCAGGATTCGAACTACCTGAGTCCGCCGGCGGATGTCGAGTTCGGGGCCGACGTCTGGCTCGTACAGATGATGCCGCACATGCATCTGCGCGGGAAAGACATGACGTATCACCTGATTTATCCTGACGGCCGGGACGAGATCATCCTCAACGTGCCGAAGTACGACTTCAACTGGCAGCTCGTCTACAACCCGATGAAGCCGATCTTCGCTCCCAAGGGTACGAAGCTCCACGTCGACGCGCACTTCAACAACTCCTCGTCGAACAAGTTCAATCCCGATCCCAATCGGACGATATATCGGGGGCGGATGACGTGGGAGGAGATGATGAGCCCGTTCTTCTCGATCATCACTGACGCGAAGACGGATCCGAAGACGATCCTGAAACTGCGCGGGAAGACGCGTCTCGACAACGGCGCGTAGGTTCGGGGCTCAGCGCTTACACGACCGCGACCTTCACGTTGTGAATCGGCGGCAGCGCGTCGAACAGGCACTCGAACTTCTCGCCGCCTTCTCGGCCTATCCACAGCTGCCCGGTGGTCGTGCCGAAATAGAGCGCCGGCGTCTTCAAGTCGTCGATCGTCATCGCGTCCCGCAGGATCGTGAAGTAGCTCTGTTTCTTCGGCAGTCCGTTGGCAAGTTTTAACCACGAATCGCCGCCGTTCTCGCTGCGCCAGACGGCGGGCGCGCCGCCGGGACACGTGCGCGTCATCGGCTCGAGCGGCATCACGTAGATGGTGTCGGCGTCGTGCGGATACACGACGATCGGAAATCCGAAATCCGACGGCAATCCTCTCGCGATCGATCGCCACGAGTGTCCGTAATCGTCGCTGCGAAGCACGCCGATATCCGGGCGCGGACCGCCCGGACCCGTCCAGTTCGCCCACCCTCCGTGGTTCTGCATGTAGAGCCGTCCGGGCGCCGCATCGTGGCGCGCGATCTTGTGGACGCACTGCCCGAACTCCGGATACGGATCCGGCTGGAATCCCGCGCCAACCCCTGTGTTTGATGCCTTGAACGTCTCGCCGCCGTCTTCGCTCAGATAGTGGCCGCCCGTCGAGATGCCGAGGTGCACCCGATTGCCGTCGCGGATGATTGTGTGCATACAGAGGCCGCCATTGCCAGGCGACCACTTGCGCGCGTGCTCGTGGTTGCTGATGCCCGGCACCATCTCCCACGAGTCTCCGCCGTCGTAGCTCTTGAACAGGGACGCGGGTTCGACACCCGCCCACAATTCCTTCTTCGCCTTGCCCGGTTCGATCGACCAGATGTTGACGAGCGCCCGGCCGTCGTCTTTCGGAAATGCCGGCGCCGACTTCGTCTCCTTGAAGCTCTTGCCCATGTCGGTCGATTTGAGCACCTTCATCCCGAAAAACGGGTTGCAGCTCGATGCGTAGACCGTCGGCGCGCCACGCGAGTCGACGAGCGTCGAATAGACGGGAACGCCCGCCCCGAACGGACCGCGCAGCGCGAAGCTGCGACGGGTCTTCGGCGCCTCGGCGACGAACACCCCCTTCTTGGTGCCGATGGTCAGCATCACCCGATCCGGCATACTCAGCCTCCCGAAACCGCGGGCACGATCGTGATCACGTCGCCCGGCTGTAGCGCCGTCCCGAGGCCGTCGAGATCGCGCACGTTGTCCGCGTTCACAAAAACATTCAGATGCCGCCGCACGGCACCGGTCTCATCGCACACGTTGCGATACAGCGTGGGTCGCGTTCGCTCGAGATCATCGAGCACCGCTTGCACCGTGTCCGCCGACACCGGCAGTTCCGCGCAGCCGCCGGCGTAGGTCCGCAGCGGTTCCGGCAGATACAGGATAACCGTCGCCGGATCCTCAGGCGCAACTCGACGCGATCGTCTTCAGCGACTTCACGTCGAGGTGCGGAATGCGGTCCGGCGGTTCCTCGGTGGACGGCTGCGCCGGACGCGCCTGCCAGTCGGTGCGGCCTGTTATCTCCACCTTCTCTCCCGTGTGCGGACCGAGGTTTCCCCCTCCGTCGAGGATCCACTTCTTCGGCATCGCGGGCGCCGATGCAGGTGCGGGATCGGGCAGGCGTTTGCCGTCGATCGCCACGACGCGGCTGTCCTCGACCGCGTAGCCAGCGTATCCGTTTCTGAGCAGGCATCCCGAGACGATGAACTCGCGCTTGCCGTCGTCTGGCGCCGCGGTCTGCTGAAGGGCAGCCGTTAACGTCGGGATCCCAAACGCGAGGGCGACGAGGACGAATGTGAATTGCTTCATAAGCCCCCTCAATTCAGGCCCGGAGAATACACCTTCGGATTCAGTTTGTCGTCGGCGTCATCGACGTCATCGATCGCATCCTGATCGCCGCTTCGACAAATTCGGTGTACGGGACGAACCGGCCATGGATGGGCATCATGGCATCCACCTGCAGCCGTCGATACGTGATGTTCGACAGCAGGTTCTGCGTGAACGCCGCATGCCCGCCCGGTTCGTCCGCGGTGAGCGTCCGCCTGTCGTCAGGGAAATACAAGTCGGCATCCGTGAGAATGCGTCCGGTCGGGAAATACACCATCAGCATCGTGGACGCGTGCGGCAGATCGAGCACGTAATACAGGTTGACGGTCATCGCGCTGTCCTTGAGAACCAGCTGATCGTCGACGTCAACGATGTTCACCGGCTTCGCCTGTGGTTTCTTCGCGAGAGCGTCAGGGACGATCGTGTGCGGTCTCCGCAGGATCTCCTGCAGGAATGCGTGGATGGACCTGTGCGCGACCAGCGTCGTCACCCCCTCCGAAACCGCCGCTCGAACGCCACTCGTATGGTCGCTGTGGTGGTGGGTCAGGATCAGCGTCGTCACCGGCTTGTTCGGCCGCAGCTCTTTCGCCTTGGCCATCATCGCGAGCGTCCGTTCTTCGTCCGGCGCATCAACGATCGCCATGTGATCGGCAAACTCGATCGCCACGCCATTGTGTGTGGTCCCGTTCAGGATGTGCCAGATTCCCTTGCTGGTTTCGTTCGCCGTGATCTGGATCGGCCGTGGAGGCGCCGGGCGTGTTGCAGAAAGGACGGCTGCGGGCGCCGCGAGGCTGCCGACATCGGCGTCGAGTGACTGCCTGACGATACGAGTGTCAGCGGCCAGGTATTTTTCGTTGCGCGTCGTCAGCCGCGTCGGCAACCGCATCCCATCGACGGTCACGTAGTCGCCGAACCGGGTCTCGATCGCGATGTCCCCCATGAACGCGATGTCGCTCATCCACACCACGCGTGAGGGAAACTTCGTGGAGCTATCGATCGCGAGCGTGACGGTAATGGCGCTCCGCGGCAACCGGACGTCGACGAGGCGCTCAGCGCCCTGGACTCTGCCGTTGCTCAAGGCCGCCGCCGGATCGAGTGCTGCGCGAACGAGCGTCAGCGGATGGCGATGGTAGTCGACACGCTGGTCAGCGACCGCCCGTTCGTTCCATACACGAGTCGCCGCACCGTTTCCACCGATGTTGAAGGCCACATCGCCGTCAATTGCCTGGACCGATTTGCCGGGTATGTGCCCGGCGAAAAACGCGTACAGCGCCGTGCGGCTCTGCTCGAAGCGCGCGCGGCTCGCCGTCAAATCGTACGCGCGGCGGTATCCCATTACTTTCCAGACCGACGCTTCCTGACCCATCTCGGTCCAACTTGATCCCTGACCGAAGCTGAACTCCTTACCCTCCCCTTCCACCAGCAGCGTCTTGACCGCCAGCACACGGTCGCGACCACCGAGCGCATCTGCCGCGTCATTGACAACCTGCTGGGCCTGTGACTGCCCTTGCACCGTTACCGGCGAGTACAGCATCAGCGAGAGGACCAGGAGGCAAATGGAGCTGAGTACGTGCGATGCCTTCGTCATGAGATCACCTCTGTAATCCGGGCACGTTGATTGACAGCGTGTAAGTATGACGCCGGAGCGAGCGTGATCAAGTCGAAAGGTCATAGTGTGCGAAGGCCCTGATCACTTTGTCCTCCGCACCGAAATGAAAGACCTCCGCGGCAAGTCGGTCATGCGCGCCTTTGTAATAAAGCGTCACGCTCGTGACGCCCGCGAGTACCGATATCAATTCGAAGTGCAGGTCGGGGATAAGCTCCAGAGCCTTGCTCCAGTAAGCACGCACTGCGGCCTTACCGCGGAGTATTCCCGATGGCTCACCAACAAGCTGCCTGATCATAGGTGACGACATCTCGAAGTCATCTGCATAGTGCGACAGGACTCTCGCCAGGTCGTGGGAATTCCACGAATCGATCCAGTCGGTTGCGAATTGTTCGGCGAACGCCTTATTCATTTTCGAATCTCCCGTCGCTGTTCCGCGCCGCTGAAGGATGCGGCCGGCTGTCGTTCATAACCTCCTGGCGCTCGCGAATATTCCCGTCACGTGTTAACGACAAGGTCAACGCGATCGGGATAGCATCAAGTCATGCATCCGCGTATCAAGGAACTTGTCGAGGCGCTCGACAGCCGACGTGCCGACCTGACGCGCGCCGTGAATGAGGTCCCCGCGTCCGCCCGGAACCGTCGTCCATCCGAGGACCGGTGGTCCGTCGCCGAGGTTCTCGAACATCTCGCGCTGGTCGAGGAGAACATCGCGCTGATGGTAAGACGGCTCGCCGCGGACCAAGGCGCGAGCGGCCTCGGCGCAGAGCCCGATTCCACTTCAGTCGCAGCGACACTCGATTTGGCGTTCGTCCTGGATCGCAGTAAGAAGCGTGTCGCCCGCGAGGCCATGCAGCCGCGAAGTGG
>Ga0068857_100003499_pt1 | contig 13114 bp, 12 predicted proteins | sample KBSCornC72_FD_66591 | JGI IMG/M metagenome (GOLD analysis project Ga0068857, IMG submission 66591) | Corn rhizosphere microbial communities from Kellogg Biological Station, Michigan, USA - KBS Corn C7-2 | ecosystem: Host-associated > Plants > Roots > Rhizosphere > Soil ...
AATGTTCAGCCCAGCGCCGCGGGCAAGATCGCGCAATTGTGCAGCGGCGTCGTCGGGATTGCCGGCAATCGCCAGGAATCGTTTGATCAGATCAAGCGCATCGCGCGGCAGGGCGCCACCTTTGAGTGTGGATTGTTCGAGGAAACGGTCGGCGATTTCGGCAATCGAGCGGCCGCCGACGTTGGTGGCGCCCGCAATGGTCATGAGGTCGGTCACCAGCGCCAGCGCCGCCTTGCGGTCGGAGCCGGCCAGTGCGGCCAATACGCCTTCATATTCGTTGCGGTTGCCGCCAGATGCCAGCGTCAGCCGTTCGAGGTCCTGTTCGAGGCTTACCTTGCGATTGAAATCCTTCAGGAGCCGCCGCTTCCAGACCGGATAGAGATCGAGCGCATCGATCAGGGCGGTGAACAGCGCTACGTCGCCGGTACGAATATCGACCTCGGTCACGCCAAAGGCCGAGGCTGCTTGCAGCGCCAGCGCCAGCATTTCGGCATCGGCCGCGGCGCGGTCCTGCCGGCCGAACGATTCAACACCCGCCTGAAGGAACTCGCTGGGCTGTTGGCCCCGGAAGCGAAAAACCGGTCCGAGGTAGCAAAATCCGGCCGCCTCCCCGGAACGGTCGGAGGCCAGATAGTCCCGCGCCACCGGGATGGTCAGGTCGGGCCGCAGGCACAATTCTTCGCCCCGGGCGTCGGTCGTCAGATAAAGGCTCTTACGGATGTCCTCGCCGGATAGGTCAAGGAACGGCTCGGCGGGCTGCAGCACCGGAGGTTCGGCCCTGACATAGCCGGCCTGGGTAAACGACAGCAAAAGGGTGTCCGCCCATCCGGCGGCCCGGCTGGCATCGCTCATCGCGGCCTCCTGAAGGAGGGCAGGCGGGCTATGGCGCAAGAGGTCATTACGGCTTCTTCCGAGATCATCCCAGCTAGGCGTGTGGCCGGAGCCCTTAGCATGGCTCAAAGGGGGTTTCGACAGGGATTACCAAAGACCGGGCCAGGATAGGCCAAGGATCTGCCAAGTGGATTAATCAACTGGCTTAATCAAAGGCTTATCCGCCCAGTCACCCAGGATAGTTTGCACCAGCGCCAGGGCGGCGACGCCAGCGGTATCGGCCCGCAGGATCCGCGGGCCGAGCGCCAGCCGAACCGTCCGGGCCTGCCGTATTAAAAGCTCGCGCTCCTCGTCGGCAAACCCGCCTTCGGGGCCGATCAGCACGTCGACCCCTGGCGCCGGCAAGCCGGCGGGCGGCTGGCCCGGCCCAGCCCGGTGTAACGCCTCGAGCGGGTCAGCGATCGCCGCCGCCTCATCACAGAACACCAGAAGGCGGTCTCCATCACGCTGGTCGAGATAGCGTTCGAGCGGAAGCGGTTCGGCGACTTGGGCAAGGCTCAGGATGCCGCACTGTTCTGCGGCCTCGATGACATTGGCTCGCATCCGCTCGCTATTGACGCGGGAAACCTGGGTGAAGCGGGTCAGCACCGGTTGCAGCGATGCCGCGCCCATCTCTACGGCCTTCTGCACCATGTAATCCAGGCGCGCGTGTTTGAGCGGTGCGAAAATATAGGCGATATCGGGCAACCGGTCCTGGAGCCTTGTCTGGACCTGTGGGGTCAGAATTTCCGGCCGTTTGCGGCCGGAAATTTCGCCGCGCCATTCGCCGTCATGACCATTGAAGGCCAGGACGCTGTCGCCGGCGCCCAGACGAAGCACGTTGCCGAGATAGTTGCTCTGGTTGCGATCAAGCGCAATCGAAGCCCCGGCCAAAAGGGCGGCATTCACGAACAGGCGCGGGCCGCGAAAGTCGAAATCCGGCATGACGGCACTTTCCGTTTTCAAGAACCCCGGCGTCGCAGGAGAGCGATTGCTTTGACGACTTGCCCCGAGAGGGCAGGAACGTCAAATCCTCGAACGGGTCTTCAGGGGTCCGTGAACGCGCGCGATGCAGGCTCCGGGTCATTTGGACGCGCCGCGCTATCGCCCCATTCAACGGGTTGTTAATTCGAGGCAGGAATCGTAAAACGCCCATGAAAACGGCGTTCGATCGGACCTGTGCAACTGTGCAGAAAACCCGAACCATGCCCCAAGGAACCGCTTTGATCATCCGCCGCCTGATTTTGCCGCTTCTTGCGGTTTACCTGCTGATTCCGGCCGAACGGGGAGCGGCTCAGGCACCGTTTCCCGCGCCGTTGCCCAATCAGGAGGGGACAGCGAATTCATCGCCGTTTCCCCCCGTCAACGGGTCTGCTCCCGCTTCGCTTGGCGCGCCCATGACCCCGCAGCCCATCAAACCATTTCCCACGGCGCCGCTCCCGCCCGGCAGTGGCGCGCCCATGAGTTCGCCAATGGGCGGGCCCCAGTTCGGCCAGACTCCGCAAGCAGCTCCGCCGGATGATTGCATGAAACAGTTCGTGCCGCTGCGCCAGGATGCCGAGAACAAGGGCAAATTGATCAAACAGGCCGGGGATCGTCATGCCACGCCGCAGGAAGCCTGCAAGCTGATCGGCAATTTCGGTTCCGCTGAACTCAAGATGATCAAATTTGTCGAGTCGCATGCCGCCAAATGCGGAATCCCGCCGCACATCACCGACCAGATGAAGGCCGGTCACAAGAATACCGAGGCCCTGCAAAAGAAGGTGTGTGCGGTGGCAGAACAGGCCCAGCGTCAGGGACCGGCCGGCCCGAGCCTGAGCGATGTGCTCGGCTCCTCCGCCAGCGCTCCGGATCAGCCGGAGAATAAACGCGGCGGTGGCAGCACCTTCGATACTTTGAACGGCAACGTGTTGACGCGATGAGCGGGCCGACATGACCGGTGTTGCCGACGCCACCGGCAATTGGGTCGATACAAGGGCGCCGCAATGGCTGCGGCCCTATCTGAGACTGGCCCGGTTCGATCGGCCGATCGGATGGTGGCTCCTGTTGTTGCCCTGCTGGTGGTCCGCCGCCCTGGCTGCAGGCATAAGCGGCAAACTGGGTGAGCTCCCACTCAACCTTCTTCTGTTCTGGGTAGGCGCGGTCGTGATGCGCGGCGCGGGTTGCACCTGGAATGATATCGCCGATCGCGATCTCGATGCTCAGGTTGCGCGCACGCGATCGCGCCCGATTCCGGCCGGCCAGGTCTCGGTCGCAAATGCAGCTTTCTTCCTCGGGCTGCAGGCGCTGGTCGGGCTTGTCGTCCTGCTGCAATTCAACCGCTTTGCGATCATGACCGGGATCGCCTCGCTCCTGATCGTGGCGGCCTACCCGTTCATGAAGCGCATCACCTGGTGGCCGCAGCTTGTGCTCGGGCTCGCATTCTCCTGGGGTGCGTTGATGGGCTCTGCGGTCGTGCTCGGCCGTATCGATGCGACCACGATCGCGCTCTATGCTGGCTCCATTCTCTGGGTGATCGGCTACGACACGGTTTATGCCCATCAGGACGCGGAAGACGACGCCTTGATCGGAGTGAAATCGACCGCACGCCTGTTCGGCAGCCACACGCGTCCGGTACTGGCTCTGCTTTACGGGCTCGCCTGCGGCCTGATCGGATTTGCGCTTGTACTTTCCGGCTCGCAGCTTGCGGCGTGGACAGGACTGGCCGCCTTTGCCGTCCACCTTGCCATCCAGGTCTATCGTCTGGACATTGCGGATGCCGCGCGCTGCCTGCAGATCTTCAAATCAAACCGAAACGCCGGTCTGTTGCTGTTCGCCGGGCTTCTGCTTGACGCGGTCCTCCGTGCCCGGTGAATCCAGAAGGGAGGGCTACGATGATGCCCGCCTACCTCGTCAACGCTTCCGGCTTTTCGCTCAATGCCGCGCGATGATTTCGTGTTCGTCGCGATGGATGCTGAGCGGATTGAGCGGGGCGCCTGAACGACGGCGGACCAAAAATTTCGGTCGCCGGGTGCGGATCACATGATGGCGGCGGCGGCGCGGCGCGGGATCGCGGCGCTCCTCCGATAATTGCGGCAGCGCGAACACCTCGCTCCAGGCCTGCCAGGCGGCCGCAATCTCTTCGGGATCGGAACTGACGCATAGCGGAATCGTGAGCGACGGATCGCGATGAACCAGTGCCAGCATCTGGCCTTCATCGAGGCCGCGCAGTGCCACACCGAGAAAATCGCTGACGCGAACGTTGACCGCCATCCGCATCCCGCGGACAGCTCTGCGCAACACCACGCGTTCGCGGTGGAGTTCGATCTGCCGCAACCCACCATCGGCGCGCAGATCCAGCGCATCGAAACGGACCGGCAGAGAAAGAGGGTCGAGCCGCAGGTGACGGCTCGACCCGGCGGGAACAATCCCGCTTGTTGCTGTTTGACGCCTCACGGCTTGATCTCCCCGCCGGGATTATGCTCCCGGTCGATGCGGGGAGATTGCCAGATCAGTTTCCGTATCGCTTTAATAAGGCTGGTTAACCGAAGATCACTTCGAGCCCATTCGCCGGCATGATTGACGAGACCTTGCCGGCCAAAGGAAAATCTTCCGCTTTGGCGCAGGAAATGCTTGAAGTCAGCGTGAATCGGGCACATCTGAAGTAGCCGACCCGCTGTTTTACTGTCCTGCTGCTGTCCTCACTTTTGCAAAATTCCGGGAATTGTTCGTGATCTCTTCACCATCCGTGGCCTTGAAATCCCAAACTTCCGATCTGTTCGATCAATCGGCCTTGAGCACGCTGGCACAGCGCCTCGTCGAGGCCGCCTTGCGCGCCGGCGCCGATGCCGCCGACGCGGTGGCGGTGCGCGGCGTTTCGCAGGGTGTCGAAGTGCGTGATGGCCGCGTCGAGGAATCCGAACGCTCGGAGGGCGACGATGTCGGTCTGCGGGTCCTGGTAGGACGCCGGCAGGCTGTGGTCTCGACCAACGACATTTCCGGCGACGGCGTGGGCCGCCTCGCCGAGCGCGCCGTGGCGATGGCGCGCGTCGCGCCGGAGGATAAATACGCCGGTCTCGCCGACCCCTCGCTCCTGGCGCGCGCCTTCCCTGAACTCGATCTCCTGGATCCTGTCATTCCTTCCACTGCGGAGCTGGAGCGTCGGGCCTGCGAGGCCGAAGCCGCCGCGCTCGCCGTCAAAGGCGTTAGCCGCTCGGGCGGGGCTTCCGCATCGGCCGGCATCGGCGGCATGGTGCTTGTCACCTCCACCGGCTTCCATGGCTCTTATTTGCGTTCCAGCCAGGGCGTGTCGATGACCGCGATCTCTGGCGAAGGCACGGGCATGGAGCGGGACTATGATTTCACCTCCGCGCCCCACGCCGCCGATCTGGTTTCGCCCGAAATCGTCGGCCGTCGCGCTGGCGAGCGCACTGTAGCGCGCGCCAACCCGCGCAAGGTGCAGACATGCAAGGTGCCTGTGGTGTTCGACCCCCGGGTTTCCGGCTCCCTGGTCGGACATCTGGTGGGCGCGGTGAATGGCGCCTCGATTGCGCGCAAGACCAGCTTCCTCAGGGATCGCCTCGGCCAGCAATTGTTCGCAGACAATATTCACATCATCGACGATCCGTTGCGGGTACGGGGACTGCGATCGCAGGCCTTCGACGCCGAGGGCGTCGCCGTGAAACGTCTCGCCATTGTCGAAGATGGCGTTCTCAAAACCTGGCTACTGGATTCTGCCACCGCGAGGGAGCTTGGGTTGGTCACCACCGGTCATGCGCATCGTGGCGTGTCCTCGTCGCCTTCGCCCGGGCCCTACAACCTGCATCTCGAAGCCGGCGCGGTCACGCCCGCCGAACTGATGTCGGATATCAAGCAGGGCTTTTACATAACCGATCTGATCGGCTCGGGGGTCAACGGCGTTACCGGAGATTACAGCCGTGGCGCCTCAGGCTTCTGGATCGAGAATGGGCAGATCGCCTATCCGGTCAGCGAAGTGACAATTGCGGGTCATCTGCTGGAAATTTTCAAGTCAATGATTCCGGCCAATGATCTGGAATTCCGCTATGGGGTCAATGCGCCGACGGTGCGGATAGAGGGTTTGACGGTTGGCGGACGCTGAGCCCGAGAGCACCAACCATTCACCGTCGCCTGAAGATCTGGCGCGCGATCTGGCGCTATTGATCGAGACCGTTCGCGAGGCCGGTGCGCTTGGCCTTTCGCTGTTCCGAACCGAGCTCAAGAAATGGACAAAGGATGCCTCATCTCCGGTCTCGGAAGCCGATATTGCCGTCAATGATCTGATCCAGACGCGGCTACAATCGGCGACGCCCGGCTATGGCTGGCTCTCCGAAGAAAGCGCTGACGACGAACGGCGCTTGCGGATGCGGCGGGTGTGGATCGTCGATCCGATCGACGGCACCCGCAGTTATCTCGCCGGACACGAGGACTGGTGCGTGAGCGTCGCGCTGGTGGAAGACGGCGTGCCCGTGTTGGGAGCGGTGTTTGCGCCGGCGAGCGATGAATTCTTTCTGGCGGCGCGTGGTGCGGGGACACGCTGTAATGGCACGCCGGTGAGGGCAACCACCGGCAGCGAAATCGATTTGGCGCGGATCGCCGGCCCGAGACCGTTGATCGAACGCCTGAGTGAGGCGGCCGAGCTGCCGCCGCACCATCCGCGGATTGGTTCACTTGCGCTACGGCTCTGCCGGGTCGCACAAGGTCGGATCGACGCTGCTTTCGCCGGCGGACAGAGCCGCGATTGGGATCTCGCTGCGGCCAATTTGATCGTCGCTGAGGCCGATGGTAAGATGACCGCGCTTTCGGGCGAAGCCCTCCGGTATAACAGCCGGGAGGTGAAGCACGGCAGGCTGGTGGCGGCGGGGCACGAGCGTCATTCACGCATCATCGAGCATTTCCGCGACCTATCCTTGCCGTGAACGCCGCGTCGGCTGCCGGGTATCGCTGCAATCTTTGGGGACAGGTGACATGCCGGATACGTTTCAGCCGCAACTGCTTCATCTCGTCATTGGGGGTGAATTGATCGATCTCGAACACGCCACCTTCAAGGATCTCGATCAGGTGGATATCGTGGGCGTCTTTCCAAATTATGCGAGCGCGCACGCGGCCTGGAAGGCCAAGGCCCAACAGACCGTGGACAACGCCCATATGCGCTATTTCATCGTCCATCTTCATCGGCTGCTTGATCCCGACCAAGGGCACGACGCGAAACACTCCCATTGAAAAAATTGATCCGCGATCTGCTGCGCAGCAGCTGGTTTCAGCACGCTGTGGGATTCCTCACGGCTGAGTTTCTGCGCCTGGTTTGGTTCACCAATCGCTTCACTTATGAGCCGGCCGATATTTATGCCCGGGTCGAGCCGCATATGCCGGCGATATTCGCCTTCTGGCACGGCCAGCATTTCATGACGCCGTTCATCAAGGCCAAGGAGAGCTATCGCGCCAAGGTCCTGATTTCCCGGCACCGCGACGGCGAGTTCAATGCCATCGCGGCCGAAAGGCTTGGCATCGGCACCATCCGGGGCTCCGGGGATCACGGCTCGGCGTTTCACCGCAAAGGCGGTGTGGGGGCGTTCAAGGAAATGGTGCGAGCGCTGGAGCAGAACTATAATGTGGCTCTGACGGCCGATGTGCCGAAGCGCTCCCGTGTCGCCGGTCTTGGCATCATCATGCTGGCGCGCGAGTCGGGGCGCCCAATCATGCCTTTCGCCATGGCGACCAGCCGCTACATCCGGCTGAAGAATTGGGATCGGACGACCATCAACCTCCCCTTTGGAAAAGGGGCATTGGTAGGAATCGAGATGATCAGCGTGCCTCCCGATGCCGATGCCGAGATGATGGAGAGGTTGCGCCTGCAACTTCAGGCCAACCTGAACGCAGCCACCCGGCGCGCCTATGCCCTGGTAGGGCGGTCGGACGAGGAGCCACATGGCTAACGCCTTGCCCATGACCCTGCGCGTCTATCGCCGGCTTTCCTCGGCGGTCATGCCGCTGGCGCCGGCGTTGATCCGGCGTCGCCTCAAGCAGGGCAAGGAAGATCCGGCGCGGATAGGCGAGCGCCGCGGGGTCAGTTCCGGCGTCAGGCCACCAGGCCCGTTGGTGTGGATCCATGGCGCGAGCGTCGGCGAAATCCTCGCGGCGGCGGCGTTGATCGAAAAATTGCGAGTGCTCGATATCTGCATCCTTCTCACGTCCGGTACGGTCACCTCGGCGGCGATCGCCGCCAAACGGTTCCCGGCTGACGTCATTCATCAATATGCGCCCTATGACTCTCCGCGATTTGTCGCGCGCTTCCTGGATCACTGGCGGCCAAGCCTCGCCTTGTTCATCGAATCCGACCTCTGGCCGAATCTGATCCTGGCAGGCGCGGCGCGGCGATTGCCCATGGTGCTGATCAATGGGCGCATGTCACCGCGATCGTTTCCGCGCTGGCGCCGACTGGCGGGCACGATTTCGGCGATCCTCGGACAATTCGACATCTGCCTGGCGCAATCCAGCGTCGATGCCGAACGGCTGACCGAGCTTGGCGGCCGCAACGTGATGGTCACCGGCAATCTCAAGCTCGACGTACCGGCGCCGCCGGCCGATACCGCCAAACTCGAGCGCCTGATGTCGGTGACGCGCGGCCGCCCGATCATCGTGGCCGCCTCGACGCATGCCGGCGAGGAGGAGATCCTGCTGCGCGTCCATCGTGCGCTGGCCGGCATCTTTCCGTCGCTGTTGACCGTGATCGTGCCGCGGCATCCGGCCCGCGGGGAGGCGGTCGGCGAAATCGCCGCAGCTGCCGGCTTGCATGCGGCGCGGCGTTCGCGCGAGGAATTGCCGGTTGCGACCACCGATGTCTATATCGCCGACACCATGGGCGAGCTCGGCTTGTTCTATCGTTTGTCGCCAGTGGTTTTCATGGGCGGATCACTCGTCGAGCATGGCGGACAGAATCCGATCGAGGCCGTGAAACTCGGCGCCACCGTCGTTCACGGTCCGCACGTCTTCAATTTCGCCGATGTATATGAGGCACTCGACGGCGCCGGTGCCGCTCGCCAGGCCGACACGCTGGAGGCGCTGGTCAAACATCTCGGCCAGTTGCTGGCCGATCCGACCGCTCGCCAGGCATCGGTCGAGGCCGGCGAAGCGGTGGTGGCCCGCCTCGGTGGCGCGCTTGATCGGACGCTCGGCGCCCTCGAGCCCTATCTCTTGCAGCTCAGGCTGGAAATGGGAGCGGCGAATGCGTGAGCCGGCGTTCTGGAGCCGGCCAGCGTCATGGATGTCGCTCGCTCTGACGCCGCTCGGCGCGCTCTACGGATGGGTGGCGGCGCAGCGGATGCAGACACGCGGGTTCGATGCTGGTGTTCCCGTGATCTGCGTCGGCAATTATCATGTTGGCGGCGCTGGCAAGACGCCGACGGTGCTCGCGCTGGCCGCGCTTTTGCGTGGTTTCGGCGAAACACCGGTCGTGCTCAGCCGGGGCTACGGCGGGAAACTGCAGGGACCAATCCGGGTCGATCCTGTGCACCACGTCGCCGGCGATGTCGGCGACGAACCCTTGATGATGGCGAGCCAGGTGCCGGTCGTGGTCGCGCGGGACCGCGTTGATGGCGTGGCGCGGGCGCGTTCGCTGGGCGCCAGCGTGATCCTGATGGATGACGGATTCCAGAACCCAGCCATCGCCAAGGACCTGTCGCTGATCGTGATCGATGGACAACGGGGGCTTGGGAATGGACGGGTGCTGCCGGCCGGCCCGTTACGCGCGCCGCTGTCGCCGCAGCTCGATCAGACCGACGCGCTGCTCGTGGTGGGCCAGGGCCATGCCGCCGAGCCGATCGTCGCGAGATTGACGGCTATTGGCAGACCTGTGTTCTCGGCGCATCTGCAGCCCGACGAACTTTCCCTGCAGGTGCTGCGCGGCAAGCGGGTGTTCGCCTTTGCCGGAATCGGTAACCCCCTGAAGTTCTTTCGGACCTTGCGCGAAAACGGAATTGAGGTGGTCCGTGAAAAAAGCTTCGCCGACCATCACATGTTCTCAGCAGCCGAGCTCAATGAGATGGCGGCGGAATCAGAACGCGAAGCGCTGACGCTGGTGACGACGGAAAAGGATTGGGCCCGATTGCGCCAAGCGCCCGCGGCAGAGAAGTCCTCGCCGGAGATGATGCCATTGCCAGTGACGCTGGTCTTCGATGAGCCAGAACGTCTGCGCGACCTGATCTCACGCCGCCTGTTCGAGGCGCGCAGTCGGAACCTGCGCACCCGTTAAGCCGCACTCGTAATCCGAGTTTCAGTTCTTGGCGATTTTCGCGATCTCGGGAAAATGCCGCTGCAGCACCGCGGTGGGTGCTGCATACGCTTCCTGCAGATCGACGCTCCAATATTTCAGTTCATCGAGCGGAATTCGGGCATCGGTGACCGCGCAGCGCACATAGGCGCCCGGCGAGAGAATCCGAAAGTCGCCGTCCAGATACTGGACGCGGGCCTCGCCGCTTCCCGAGGGGCCGAATTTGTTCAGCACGATCGCGCTCCGGATCAACAGGGGGGACTGATAGCCGACATAAATACGTCATAGGGCCCGCTTGCGAAACCACCGTTTTTTGATGATCCGGCATTTTTTTGCATGTTACGCTGGACCAAACCGTTCCGGTGGTTCCGGCGTTCTCCTTTGGTGCAAATGCCGGAACGCGAGTGCCAATTATGAATCGTTCTCTTTCCAGCCGCGCCGCGATGCGTTTTGCGCGTTGGTTTCTGACGATCTTGGTTTTGGGGGCGGTTGCCCCCCTGGGTGCTAGATCCCTCCCTGCTCCCCTGCAGGTCGACATTCCCTCTGACGGCGGCGTGCTGCGCGGTGAATTGTACCGGCCGGAAGCGGGTGGTCCGGTCGGCGTGGTGATCGCGATGCATGGTTGCGGCGGATTGGGCACAGCCACCGAGCCGGTGCTCGCTCGTTATCACGACTGGGCCGGGGTTTTGGTCGAGAACGGCTATGCGGTGCTGCTGCCCGATAGCTACGGCTCGCGTGAGCTAGGTCCGCAATGCCGGGTCCGGACGCCGGCGATCCGGGCGCGCCGCGAACGGGTGGCCGATATCCTGGCGGCCCGCCAGTGGCTCCTCGAACAGCCCTGGGTGAACCGCGATCGAATCAGCCTGCTCGGCTGGGCCAACGGCGCCAGCGCCGTATTGTGGGCGGTGCGGCCGCAATTGGTGTCGCCGGTATCTCCGCCGGATTTTCGTTCGGCGATCGCCTTTTATCCTGATTGCCGGATCTCCGCGCAGCTTGGCTGGAGCGCGCGGGTGCCGACGTTGCTTCTGATCGGCGCCAGGGACGATGTCAGTTCTCCGGCGGCCTGCCGGCAGGTGATCGAGGGTGCCAAGGGGCGAAGCGCGCTCGCCCGACTTCAGCTTTATCCTGCCGCCGCACATGATTTCGATGTTCCCAATCTTCCATTCCACGCGCTCAATGAGAGCGACGAGGCGAGGCCGCTCACCAAAGGCCATATCGGGACGGATATCGAGGCCCGTACGGATGCCGAGCGCCGAGTGTTGGCGTGGCTCGCGCGCTAAAGCGGCCAGGCGCGCCACTCACGAAGCAGGCCTTCCTAAATCAGCCCGTTCTAGAACAGGCTTCCCTGGTCGGCGGTCTTGCTTGACCGTTTGGATACAGAGGCCTTGGATTCGGCAGGCTTGGATTCAGCAGGCTTGGATTCCGCGGACCTGGATTCAACGGGCTTGGGCCCCGCTGGCTTGCCGAGGTTTTCTCGTGCCAGCGGCCTAGTGGGTGCCGAACGTGTGGCGGGCTTGGCCGGTTCTCCCGCCGACGGCGCTTCGGCGGTGGCGGCGATGCGTCCGTCGTTGAATTCAAGTTCGAGCCGCGCGCCGGGCGAAATGTCGCTTGCGGCGTGAACCGGGAGACCGGTCTCATCGCGTACCAGCGCAAAGCCGCGCGCCAGCACGTTGCGGTAGGACAGCGCGTCGAGCAGCTGGCCGCTGTGAACGATACGCGATTCCAGCCGGTGCAGATGGGTTGCAAGCGCCCGCCGCGCGCGCTCCGTCAGGCGCTGCACTCGTTCGCGTTCGCGCGCAATGGCCTGCCGCTGCGCCTTTGCGTTGGAAAGACGGGAGGCATTGAGGCGAAGGCCAAGCCCGGTGAACCGCTCGCGCCGCATACGAAACAACGAGTGCGCGGCGTGACGCAGCCGCTCGCCACCCACCGTCAGGCGGTGGTCGGCTTGCGACAATTGCCCCCGCAAAACCCGAACCGTCAATCGCGCGCTTAAGCTCGCGAAGGTTCGGAAATGCGCATGGGTATTGGCCTTGAGCGCGCGAGGCAGCTTGGAGCTGGCGCCATCCAGTCTCTGGCGGGGAATAGCGAGCAACTCGCTGGCTGCGGGAAGGGCGCGCGCGGCCGCGCGCAATTCGTTGCGCCGCCCTTCTTGGGCGCGCTGCCAGCACAGCATGGTTCGCCGCGCCAAGGCCGCGACCTCGACGAACAATTCGGCCCGCACCGGCACCGCCATTTCGGCGGCGGCGGTCGGCGTCGGCGCCCGCTTGTCGGCGGCAAAGTCAATCAGCGTCACATCGGTTTCGTGACCCACGGCCGAGATCAGCGGGATCATGCTGCCCGCGGCCGCACGCACCACGATTTCCTCATTGAACGACCAGAGGTCTTCCAGCGAGCCGCCGCCGCGCGCCACGATCAGAAGGTCAGGACGCGGCAGCGGGCCGTTTTCGGCCATCGCGTTGAAGCCGGCGATTGCGGCCGCGACCTGCTCGGCGGAGCCTTCGCCCTGGACCTTGACCGGCCACACCAATACGCGGCGCGGAAAACGGTCTTCCAGCCGGTGCAGGATGTCGCGAATGACCGCGCCAGTCGGTGAGGTGACGACTCCGATGACTTCGGGCAGATAGGGCAGTAATTGCTTGCGCGCCGGGTCGAACAATCCTTCAGCAGCAAGCTTTTTCTTGCGCTCCTCCATCAGCGCCATCAGCGCGCCGACACCGGCGGGCTCCAGCGCCTCGATCACGATCTGGTATTTCGAAGAACCGGGATAGGTCGTCAGTTTGCCGGTGGCGATGACCTCAAGCCCTTCCTGCGGCTTGAAGCGCATTCGGGCGTGCGCAAATTTCCAGACCACGGCCTCGATCTTGGCGCCTTCATCCTTGAGCGCGAAATAGCAGTGCCCGGAAGAGTGAGGCCCGCGAAACCCACTGATCTCGCCGCGTACCCGGACATGCCCATAGGCGTCCTCCACCGTCCGCCTCA
>Ga0068857_100003501_pt1 | contig 13108 bp, 13 predicted proteins | sample KBSCornC72_FD_66591 | JGI IMG/M metagenome (GOLD analysis project Ga0068857, IMG submission 66591) | Corn rhizosphere microbial communities from Kellogg Biological Station, Michigan, USA - KBS Corn C7-2 | ecosystem: Host-associated > Plants > Roots > Rhizosphere > Soil ...
CATTCTCTGATTTATACGGACGTTGTGGGCATCGCTGATTTCGGACAGCATTGCAGCCAGCCACGTTTCCACCTTGTCGATATGATGAGCGGCGCGATCGACAGCTTCCTCGTCGCCCATGGCGAAGGGTCGGATCCGGACGATAGCGGATGGCTTCAGCTCTTTTCCAACGAGCCGGGATCGCGCGCCACATCGGAGGGAAGCTATCTGATCCGCAATGCCTATGACGGCGAATATGGCCCTTCGCGGCGGATCAGCGGCCTCGATCCTGAAAACAGCAATGCACTCGATCGCGCCATCGTAATCCATCCTGCCGATTATGTGAGCATGGAGATGGCGCGGCAGGGCATGATTGGCACGAGCTGGGGCTGTTTCGCGTTCTCGCAGGACGATATCGCGACCGTGCTGGAGCGGCTCGGTCCGGGTCGGTTGCTCCACGCATGCCGATTGCCCGTGTAAGCGTGACTGCAACGCAGATGGCCTGAAGGCGGATTTCCGACTATCCTCACCAGCAATGCTTCAACTCAACACCAGTGCGATCATATGTTCGGTGCTTGCCCATGGCGAGCATGGCGCGATCGTTCGCGCGCTGACGCCGGGTCAAGGCCTCGTTTCGGGATATGTCCGCGGGGGGCGTTCGCGCGCAATGCGCCCTGTACTGCAGCCGGGCAATCGCATCGAGGCTGAGTATCGGGCGCGTACGGCGGAGCAACTTGCGTCACTTTCGGCGGAACTGGTGCACAGCCTCGCGCCGATCCTCGGCGAGCCGTTACCCGCTGCGGCCATCGATTGGATATGTGCGCTGACTACCGTCGCCTTGCCCGAGGACAATGCTTACCCGGCGCTGCATGGCGCGCTGGGCGGGTTGCTGGATGCGATCGAGGCAGCACCGGCCGCGCGGGGCTGGGCAGTGGCGCTGGTGCGTTACGAGCTGTTGCTGCTGTCGGAGCTTGGCTTCGGCCTCGATCTGTCCGGCTGCGTGGCGACTGGGGCGGGGGCGGAGAGCCTCACCCATGTCTCGCCCCGTTCGGGAGCAGGCGTCAGCGAAGAGGGCGCGCAAGGCTATGAGACGAAACTGCTGCGCCTGCCTGCGTTTCTGCGCGATGGTCTGGCGGATGCCCCGTGGACCGACATCCTGCAGGGCTTTGCACTGACCCGTCATTTTCTGGAAATGTCGATCCTGATCGAGCGCCGCGCCGATGTGCTTGCCAGCCGCGACCGCCTCGTCGACCGGCTCAAAAGAGCGGTTGCTTAAAACCAGCCCGCTTCTTAAGGCCGCCTTGCAGAGTAGGATGAGGGCGATCCTGTGGACTGCATGCGCCCGAAGACGGAGTTTGAATATGCTGGTTGCTGTGTTGGCCGGGGACGGCATCGGTCCGGAGATCATGAGCGAAGCGCGCCGGGTGATGGATGCGCTCGGTCTCGACGGGCTGACGTACGAGGAAGGGCTGGTCGGCGGCGCGGCATATAAGGCGAAGGGTCATCCGCTGCCGCCCGAGACGCTTGATCTCGCGCAGCGCGCCGATGCGATCCTGTTCGGCGCGGTCGGCGATCCGGATTGTGATGCGCTGGAACGGCATCTGCGGCCTGAGCAGGCGATCCTCGGCTTGCGCAAGGCGCTGACGCTGTTCTCCAACCTGCGCCCGGCGAAGGTGTTTCCGGAGCTGGCTGGTGAATCCGCGCTGAAGCCCGAAGTCGCCTCCGCTATCGACCTGCTGATCGTGCGCGAACTTAACGGCGATGTTTACTTTGGTGAAAAGGGCTTTCGCCAGACCGCCGATGGGCTGCGCGAAGGTTACGACGTGATGTCCTACAACGAGGCCGAAGTGCGGCGCATCGCGCACAGCGGCTTCCGCGCCGCCCGCGCGCGCCGGTCGAAGCTGTGTTCGGTCGACAAGGCAAACGTGCTCGAAACCAGCCAGCTGTGGCGCGACGTGGTGACGCAGGTCGCGGAGGAATATCCCGATGTCGAGTTGAGCCACATGTATGTCGATAACGCGGCGATGCAGCTCGTGCGCAATCCCGGTCAGTTTGATGTTGTCGTGACCGGCAATCTGTTCGGTGACATCCTGTCCGATCAGGCGAGCATGTGCGTGGGGTCGATCGGCCTGCTGGCGTCGGCCTCGCTCGATGCGAACGGCAAGGGCCTGTACGAGCCGATTCACGGCAGCGCGCCGGATATCGCGGGGCAGGGCAAGGCAAACCCGCTGGCGATGATCCTCTCTGCCGCGATGATGCTGCGCTATTCGCTCGGCATGGCCGAGGCGGCAGACCGGATTGAGGCCGCGGTCGCGAAGGCGCTGTCGAACGGTGCGCGCGGTGCTGATCTCGGCGGCACGATGGGCACGCGGGAAATGGGCGACGCGGTGCTCGAAGCGCTGTAAGACGCACCCAGATCGACGCGCCATGCCGCGCACGCAAGACCATATTCGCAGGACATTTCGATGAAGAGCACCACCGGGCAAAATCGCGACATCACCTCCAAATGGCGGCCTGCCACGCAGGCGATCCGGGGCGGCACCTGGCGCAGCGAGCATGGCGAGACGTCGGAAGCACTCTTCCTGTCGTCCGGCTATTGCTACGACGATGCCCAGACGGTTGCGGCGCGCTTTGCGGGCGAACAGGATGGGATGACCTATTCCCGCCTCCAGAACCCGACCGTGGAAATGCTGGAAGAGCGCATCGCCCTGATGGAAGGGGCTGAAGCCTGCCGCGCGCAAGCGAGCGGCATGGCGGCGATGACAGCGGCACTGCTGGCGTCGCTCAGCGCGGGTGATCATGTCGTCGCGGCGAAGGCTGCATTTGGGTCATGCCGCTGGCTGACGGATAATCTGCTGCCTCGCTTCGGCATAGAGACCACGGCGATCGACGCGTATAATAATGAGGAATGGGACAAGGCGATCCGTCCCAACACCAAAGTGTTCTTCTTCGAAAGCCCCGCCAATCCGACGATGGACATCGTCGATATCGAATATATCTGCAACCTCGCGAAGGCGCATGGCATCACGACGATCGTCGACAACGCTTTCTGCACGCCCGTGTTACAGCGCCCGCTCGATTTCGGCGCGGACGTCGTCGCCTACAGCGCGACCAAGCTGATGGACGGGCAGGGCCGCGTGCTCGCCGGGGCGGTATGCGGATCGAAGCAGTGGATCGACGATGTGTTGCTGCCGTTTCAGCGCAACACCGGGCCGACGCTCTCTCCGTTCAACGCCTGGGTGGTGCTGAAGGGGTTGGAAACGCTCGAATTGCGGGCGATGCGCCAGTCGGAGAACGCGCTGAAGGTCGGGCGCTTCATGGAAACGCGCGTGCCCAAAATCCTGCATCCCGGCCTGCCGAGCCATCCGCAATATGCGCTGGCGGTCAAGCAGATGAAGGCATGCGGGCCGATCTTCTCGTTCATTCTCGATGGCGGCCGCGAACAGGCGCACGGGTTGCTCAACGCGCTGGAGCTGATCGATATTTCCAACAATATCGGGGATAGCCGCAGCCTGATGACCCATCCTGCCTCCACGACACATCATGGCGTAGGGCCGGAAGTGCGCGAGGATATGGGTGTGGTCGAAGGCATGCTGCGCGTGAACATCGGGCTGGAAGACCCGGATGATCTGATCGCCGATCTGGATCAGGCATTGACGCAGGTCGGCCTTTAGGGGAACGTGAGGAGATGGAAGCCCAATCCTTCTTTTCCGCGTTTTTTCCCTTTTTCGCTGCGACCGATGACATCATCGTCCGGGTGTCTGTCACCTTTTTGCCGGAGCAATCGGAGCCGGATCGGGGGCGATGGTTCTGGGCCTATCATGTGCGCATTGAAAATGATGGGGACGAGCCGGTGCAGCTGCTTTCCCGCCGCTGGTCGATCACCGATGCGCGTGGCACGGTTCATCATGTCGAGGGCGAAGGCGTGGTTGGCGAGCAGCCGGTGATCCATCCCGGCGCCTCCTATGACTATGTTTCCGGTTGTCCGCTCACGACATCTACGGGCGTGATGGAGGGGCATTATAATATGGTTGCTTCCAACGGGCAGATGCTTCGCGTGGCAATCCCGCGCTTTGCCCTCGTCGCACCGGCTGAGGCGCAATGAAGCGGACGCACCTGCCGCTCAACGGCTTGCGTGTGCTGGATGCCGCGGCGCGCCACCTGAGCTTCACCCGCGCCGCCGATGAGCTGGCGGTGACGCCCGCCGCTGTTGGGCAGCAGATTCGTGCGCTGGAGGAAATGCTCGGTGTCGTGCTGTTCCGCCGCACACCCAAGGGACTGGAACTGACGCCGGAGACGGAAGGCGCACTCGACGCGCTGAGAAGCGGTTTCCTGAAGTTCGAGGAAGCAGTCGAGGCGATGCAGGCTGGACAGTCCAGCAATGCGCTGACCATTGCTGCGCCGCGAGACATCACCCAAGCATGGCTGATGCCGCGCCTCGCCGATTATGGCCGCGCCAACCCGGATATCAATTTCACGCTGGTTGCCGCCGATACGCCGCTCGATTTCACCGAGGCGAATCTGGACCTCGCGATCCATTATGTCGATGGACCGGGCGAGCATGAGGGGCTTTCACTCGACGATGGTGGCGTTTTGACCGTCGAGGCGGCGGGAGGCAGCGCGGATATGCGGATTGACTGGCAAGGCTGCGGCCCTTCCGAGGGCGCGGTAATCCGGGTGGCCGACGCCGGACTGGCGATTATCGCGGCAGCAAGCGGTTTCGGTCGTACCTGCGTGCCGCGTCTGCTGGCAGAGCGAGCAATTGCGGACGGGCTGGTGCGGCAAGTGGGTGAGCCAGCTGTGGGAGAGACCGGCTATTGGTTGATCGCTCCTACGCCCCAGTGGCGGCAGAAAAAAGTCAAGGCGCTCGTCACCGCGCTGACGCTCTGACGCTTTGGCAGGATGCCGGGTCTGCCGGGTGGCACGATCCGTCGCATTTATAGATAGCTTTCAGATCATCCTGATAAGATGACTGGATGGAGAACCCGATGCGCATAATTTTTCTGGCGCTCGCGCCGTTAGTGTTGAGTGGCTGTCTGGCCCGTACGGCGGCAAATGTCGTCACTGCCCCGGTCAGGGCTGGCAGCAAGGTGATCGACTGGAGCACTACCAGCCAAGACGAGGCAGATCGCAATCGTGGGCGAGAGATACGCAAACAGGAAGAGCGGGATCGCAAGGAATGCCGAAAGGAAGGGCGACGCGACTGCTGATGCGGGTCGTGTGGGCCTCCATCAGATGCGGCGGCCCACCCATCCAGCGGCAAGGCCCATGCTGACCGCGAGCAGTACTGCGGCAAAGCCATAGAGCAGAGCATGGTCTTCGGCTGCGTTGGCGATAAAGCGCTCAAAACCTGATTTGCGGACGTCGATATCGCGGACAGCGGCAGCGACCACCCGTCCATCCTGAATCAGGAAAGTCTCTGCGGTATAGTCGCCGACAACGGCGCGGGCAGACAGCGGCAGGCGCGCGCGATATAGCAGGCCGTCGGTGATCTCCACTGTGCCTACCTTCTGTACGAACAGCCCATCGCGCTGCTGCAGATTGACCAGACCATTTTCGAACCGGGCAATCTCCGCCGTGTCTTTGAAGGCGCTGGGCGAGAGCTGGATATTGTCGATGCTGAGTTCATAGATAGCGGCGGTGCGGGCGTCGGTGATATTCTTGATTGAGCGCGAGCTGGCGATGGCATAGAAGCTCGGCGCGGACTGGAACTGCATGCTGTCCGCGTTCACCCAGATGCCCGCGATTTTCTGCTTCTCGCGTATCTTTATTGGTCGTTCAGGCCCCTTGAGCACCACGACGATATTGGCGGGATGCTTGGGCAGGCGGCCGCCGGGATAGACGATCGCCCCGAACAGCAACAATTCTGCGCCGCGAAAGCTGTATTGGATGTCGATCTCGCGCTGCGAAACGTCAGGCACGAGACGCGGTTCTGTCGCGCCCAAAAGCAGTGCGGCGAACGGCAGGAGCATGGCCAGCTTCCGCCGAGGCATATCAGCCGATCTCCATCGTGTAGATATCGGTCGGACGCCAGCCAAGGCCAAGCGCAAGGCGGATCGCGATCACCAGCACGATGAAGGCCAGAAGCGCACGCAGATATTCCGGGCGCGCCTTGCGGGAAATGCGCGTGCCGATTTGCGCCCCGGTGACGCTGCCGATCAGCAGCAGCAACGCCAGCACCAGATCGACCGCCTTCGTCGTCAGGCTGTGCACCAATATCGCCGCCATCGTCACGAACATGGTCTGGAACAGCGAGGTGCCTACGACCATCTGCGTCTGCATGCCGAACAGATAGAGCAGGGCTGGCACGAGAATGAAGCCGCCGCCCACACCCAGAAGCATCGTCAAGATGCCGGTGACCAGACCCAGCAGCAATGGCGCGAATGGGGATATGTAGAGGCCTGATTTGTAGAAGCGCCAGCGCATCGGCAATGCGGCGACGAGCGGGTGATGCCGCCGCTTGCGGGCCGCTGGTTTCGCGCCGGTCTTTGCCATGACGATCGCCTTCACCGACTCCCATGCCATCAGCCAGCCGATCGATCCGAGCAACAGGACGTAAAGGATATTTATGACCGTATCGGTCTGCCCGACCTCCTGCAGCACCTTGAGCAATCCGGCGCCTACCAACGCACCGATGATACCGCCGGTGACCAGCACCACGCCCATGCGGATGTCGATCGTATTGCGGGAATAATGGCTCATAACGCCTGATACGCTGGCCCCGGTGACCTGGGTGGCGGCGGAGGCTGCGGCGACAGTGGGAGGAATGCCGTAAAAGATCAGCAGCGGCGTCGTGAGAAATCCGCCACCCACGCCGAACATGCCGGAAAGCAGGCCGACCACTCCGCCCAGGCCGATGATGACCAACATGTTCACCGGCAGATTGGCGATCGGCAGATAGAGATCCATCGCCTGTGTCTAGAACCAAAAGGGGTCGGAATAAACCGTTACAGCGGGATTATTGGAGAAAGTTTGGCAGTTGTGTCTAGCAAATGCGCACAACTATATTTCAGAAATCGCTCGCGAGAGTCGCGGAAATGCCCGATCCCGGCCGTGCCCTGCCGGCAACGCGCTGACGCCATTCAATTATGAGCCGTGTATTGTTGTTCTTTATCGGCAGCCGCATCTCGATCATTGGCCCTGCATCTATGCGAGAGACGCCTGGTTGAGCGCCACCGGAGAGGCTGACGCCCGCGACGATGCGATTTTGCCTGTCCAGCCCGCGCCCCAGCGACACCCGGCCATCGGCAAAGAGATCGCGCCTGGAGAAACCTACCACCCCTGCTTGCGCATAGCCCTGGGCGATCAGTGCGGGTGCGATCTCGGTAGGGTTGAGACCGCCCGCCGCGAACAGCGCAAAGGCATTGCGCGCATCGCTGTCAAGCGCGACCCTGCGTTCGAAGGCGATCATAACTGGAAGTTTTGTTGAGGTCGGACGCAACGCAATTCCGACGGCCGCCTCGGGCATGTGTGGGCTGGAAAGCGCGGCTGTCGCTCTGCCATAAGCGGAAACTGAAGCGATCTTGCTTGCCCCGGTAAATCTGCGCTCGATCCGGAAACCGGCTTGCGATCCGCCGAGTTGCCCTGCGCTGCCATAAGATGCACTGCCGCTCCCCTTATTGCGCCAGAACGCCCATGCGGAGCCGGACCAGCTACGTTCCGGTCCGCTCGTTGCTGCTGGAGCGATCGGGAACGTGGCGGGCACGCTGACGCGCGGGGTCGCCGCTGCGAAATGCTCGTCGGAGGCAGGGCGCGTTTCCGAAGCTCTGGGGATAGGCAGCGATGAACCCAGAACGGCATATCGTCTGCTGCTATCGCGCGCGGTGTTATCGATAATAGGAATATGGTCTAGCCGGAAGCCAGCATGCAGAGGCGGCGGCGCTTGCCGGATTGCGCCATAATATGTGTGGCGGCTTAGCATCATCGCTTTGGCAATCGCACTGGGTTCTGTCGCGTCTGCGGCAGTAATGACATCCAGCCGGTCTAGCAGTGTCGGTTTGTCTGATCTTTGCGCGACGTCAGCTGGCGGATCATCGGGAAAGCGTTTCGCAAGCCCGATGATGTCCCACGCGAAAACCACGCGTCCGCAAAACCACAGGGACAGCGCAGAAGCGATGAACCAGAGCGGTCGGCCACGCCGTGCTGGAGGATACGCGGGCTCAGACTGCATCAGGAGCGTCTTTTGCCGTGATGACCTCAGCGCCGGGGAAACGATGGCGCGTCTTTTCCCAGACCACGGTGTTATGGCGCAGCTGGTCGATGTAGAGCCCGATTGCACGCCGGGCCGCAAGCATGGCGATGAAATTGGCGATGATCGTACGCGGAATTGATCGCAGCCCCTGCTTCAGGCCGTAAGCATGGGTCGACCAGAAGAAACGAAAGCCCAGTCGCCACAGCATCAGGTAGAATGTTACAGTCAGCGCAAGCCTTGCCGCCGGGGGATAGTCGGTCGGCGCGATCAGGCCCAAAGCAGCAAAAATCGCAATGAGGCAGTAGCCGATGCTCGCGACATAAGTGGCGAATAACACCAGTGCGGCGAGACCCGCACGGCGATCGTGCAGGCGCATCCAATGTTCGCGCCACGATCCGCGCCAACCCAGTCGGTCCCACCCCGCAAGCGAGATGCCTACGAACCACCGCGCTTTCTGGCGGATCGCATCGCCCAGCCGATCCGGGAAATGCTCCTGGGTGCAAATGAGGTCGCCCTGTGCATCGCGCATCACGATGAAAGCGGTTCGCCCGCCGCGCTCCGCCAGCCGCAGGCCGATTTCATAATCCTCGGTCAACGATGCGGCATCGAACGGCAGCCCGCCGCGATCGTTGGCGATGCCGTGCATCATCGCGCGCGCAAAGGCGCAACCGACACCAGCGGAAGGCACGGCCGCGCCAATCGCTTCACGCAGCACCAGATGCTTGCCGTGCGCCTCGGCAAACTCGTCTGCATAATGCCCGGCGATCCATTGCGATTGCTGGGATATCAGGGGGCGGACCGGCAGCTGCACCATGTCGAACCGCTCGATCATCGTATCGAACAGACGGATTTCGTCGGCGTGGACAACATCCTCCGCATCGTGAAGCACGACTGCCTTGAATAGCATTGCGTCCCTTGCTTCCTGACGCAGCATCGCCTTCCAGAGATGGTTGAGGCAGTCGGCCTTCGTGGTGCGCCCCGGATGCGGAAGGATGACGAGCGACACCCGCGCATCCTGATGTGCAATGTCGGCGACGGCCCGGATCGTGGCGGGATCATTGGGATAGGTGCCCACGAAGATGCGGAATTTGCTCGAACCCCATGCGCCGAGCGTGTGCTTGAGCATCGCGCCGATGACTTCGGCCTCGTCCCAGGCGGGAATGAATATCGCCACGACACCGGGGATGCGGGGTGCAGGCAGGTTCGGCGATGTCATGCGCCGATGGCGGGTGAACACGAACAGGCGACGCCGGGCTTCCCGGGCGAGGTAGAAAAGGTCGAGAAGGAAATCGTCGATACCGCCGATCAGGAGTCCTGCCAGCGCAAACAGCATCGCCTCATACTGGATGATCGCAATTATATGCGCGAGGGACGTTCCAGTTTCCAAGCAAACCCCACTGCGCGGACTATCGACAAAACGACACGATTCGTCGCTTGGTATGGGCTGGGAATGTTTTTCTCCACAGGAACTGACTCCGGATCGGATTTGACCGCGCTAAGAATTAGCGCCTACTTCAGGTTAAGATGTTGAAAGAGGGCACCTTCATAAATAGGAAATTCTTGCGCCTTGCTGTGCTGCGATCATTTCTTGCGGGGGAGGCTGCCAGTGGCATTCTGCTGATTGTAGCAGCGGCCTGCGCGATAACCCTGGCAAACGCCGATTCGACTACGGCCCACTGGTATCATCAATTCGTACATACGCAGATTGCGCCTGCGTTGAGCCCGAAGCTCGGCCCGACGACAGTGCATCTGGCGATCAACGACGGCCTGATGGCGCTGTTTTTCATGCTCGTCGGGCTCGAAATAAAGCGTGAGTTTCTGGACGGGCGACTGTCGAGCTGGCCTCAGCGCCGCTTGCCCATGATTGCGGCGGTGGCGGGGATGGTGGTGCCTGCGCTCTTCTATCTCGTGATTGCGGGTAGTGATCCGCAACTGGTGCGAGGCTGGGCCATTCCGGCGGCGACGGACATTGCCTTTGCCCTTGGCGTGCTGGCATTGCTGGAAAAGCGCGCGCCGACATCGCTCAAGCTGCTGCTGACCACGATCGCGATCGTCGATGATATTGGTGCGGTAGCGATTATCGCCTTCTTTTATACTGCGGCAATTAATGGCGAGGCGCTGGGCGCGGCGGCGTTGATTTTTTGTATGATGATGGTGCTCAACCGCATGGGCGTGAGATCGCTGACCGTCTTCCTGGCGCTTGCGGTTGCGCTTTGGTATGCGGTGCTGCTGTCAGGCGTGCATGCAACCATGGCGGGCGTGCTTGCTGCACTGACGATTCCGATCCGCAAAACGCCCGGCGCGCCTGATGCGATCGACAGCCCGCTTCATCGCCTCGAACACGCGCTTCATCCGTGGAGCGCATTCCTGATTGTGCCGCTGTTCGGCTTCGCCAATGCAGGGGTGTCGCTGCGAGGCATGGGCATCGGCGCGCTGTTGTCGCCGCTGCCGCTCGGTGTGGCGATGGGGCTGTTTCTCGGCAAGCAGGTCGGCATTTTCGCGGGGATCAGGCTGGCGGTGAAGGCGGGGGTCGCATCGATACCGCGCGGGGCGAGCTGGCTTCAGATTTACGGCATGGCGTTACTGTGCGGCATCGGCTTTACGATGAGCCTGTTTATCGGGGGGCTTGCATTTGTAGGGCAGAACCTACTGATCGAGGAGGCCAAGATCGGCATATTAGGCGGGTCACTGCTGTCGGCGATCGCGGGATTTCTCGTACTGCGCTTCGCTTCGTTGCATCCTGATCACGCGCGAGAAGAGAGTATGCAGGAAGCAGAGATCGCTGCCGACGGCGATGTGCAATCATAAGCGCCAAAAGAAAACCCCGACGCGGTGGCCGGGGTTTTCATAACGTTTCAAACGAACACGCCTCGTCCGTGGCAGCCTACAGTTTTTCTGTAAGTTCCGGCACGATTTTGAAGAGGTCCCCGACCAGGCCGATGTCTGCGACCTGGAAGATGGGAGCGTCCTCATCCTTGTTGATGGCGATGATGGTCTTGCTGTCCTTCATCCCCGCGAGATGCTGGATGGCGCCAGATATGCCGACCGCGACATAGACTTCCGGCGCGACGATCTTGCCGGTCTGACCAACCTGATAGTCGTTGGGCACATAACCCGCATCGACCGCTGCGCGGCTCGCGCCGACCGCAGCGCCCAGCTTGTCGGCGAGCGGAAAGATCGTCTGTTCGAAGGTAGGCCCGTCCTTAAGCGCGCGTCCGCCGGACACGATTACCTTGGCCGAGGTCAGTTCCGGACGCTCCAGCTTGGCGATCTCGGCGCCAACGAAGGACGAAAGGCCCTTGTCTCCGGTTGATGCAACTGCTTCGACGCTGCCGGATCCGCCTTCTCTGCTCGCCTTCTCGAACGCGGTGCCGCGCACGGTAATGACGAGCTTGGTATCCGATGTCTTGACCGTTGCGATCGCGTTGCCAGCATAGGTTGGCCGCGTGAACGTGTCGGCGCTCTCGACCGAGAGGATGTCGCTGATCTGCATCACGTCGAGCAGGGCGGCAACACGCGGCGCGATGTTTTTACCGTTGGAGGTGGCAGGTACGACGAAAGCGTCATGGCTGCTCATCAGCTCGACGATCAGCGGCGCGATATTCTCGGCCAGCGCGTGGTCGAATGCGGCGTCGTCCGCGACATGAACCTTGCCCACGCCCGCTATCTTCGCAGCCTCGGCGGCAACGCCCGATACGCCCGCACCCGCGACGAGAAGGTGCACTTCACCGAGCTTCGATGCGGCGGTGACGGCGGACAGCGTCGCATCCTTCAGCGCGCCGCCTTCATGTTCTACCCAGACCAGCGTCTTCATGCTGCCACTCCCAGAGCCTTGAGTTTCGCGACCAGCTCATCGACATCGGCAACCTTGATGCCCGCTGACCGTTTGGGCGGCTCTTCGACCTTCACTGTGGTGAGGCGAGGTGCGATGTCTACGCCGTAATCTTCCGGTTTCTTGGCGGCTAGCGGCTTGCTCTTTGCTTTCATGATGTTTGGCAGCGAAGCATAGCGTGGCTCGTTGAGGCGGAGGTCCGTGGTTACGATCGCGGGAATGCTGAGCTTCACCGTTTCCAGTCCGCCGTCAACCTCGCGGGTCACGCTGACCTTGTCGCCCTCGACCTCTACCTTGCTGGCAAAAGTGCCCTGCGGCACGCCGAGCAAGGCTGCGAGCATCTGCCCGGTCTGGTTACTGTCGTCGTCAATCGCCTGCTTGCCCAGAATGACGAGGCCAGCGCTCTCTTCTTCCTGAACTTTGGCGAGCAGCTTGGCGACAGCGAGCGGCTCCACCTCTGCGTCCGTCTCGATCAGGATCGCCCGGTCCGCGCCCATCGCCAGCGCCGTGCGCAGCGTCTCCTGCGCCTTGGCAGGCCCAACCGACACCGCAACGATCTCGGTCGCAACGCCCTTCTCCTTCAGGCGGATCGCTTCTTCGACAGCGATCTCGTCAAACGGGTTCATGCTCATCTTCACGTTCGCAAGATCAACGCCCGAACCATCCGCTTTCACGCGCGGCTTCACATTATAATCAATCACCCGTTTCACAGGCACGAGAAGCTTCATCTGTTCTACCTCCAGTTAACGCTGTGCAGGCGCTCGTAGAGCTAAATGCGCGTTTTAAGACGGGATCGCAAGCGTGAGGCCACCACCCCTGCGATCCGTAACGTCATATGTTGCCAGGTACGGCGAATCAGGAAATGGCCTTTACCTGCGCGACGATTTTCTTGGCTGCGTCACCCAGATCGTCTGCGCTGACGATGGGCAGGCCGGAGCCGGCGAGGATATCCTTGCCGAGCTGGACGTTGGTGCCTTCCAAGCGGACGACCAGGGGCACGGAGAGGTTCACTTCCTTCGCGGCTGCGACAATGCCCTCGGCAATGGTGTCGCAGCGCATGATGCCGCCGAAGATGTTGACGAGGATGCCCTTCACCGCCGGATCGG
>Ga0068857_100003506_pt1 | contig 13097 bp, 12 predicted proteins | sample KBSCornC72_FD_66591 | JGI IMG/M metagenome (GOLD analysis project Ga0068857, IMG submission 66591) | Corn rhizosphere microbial communities from Kellogg Biological Station, Michigan, USA - KBS Corn C7-2 | ecosystem: Host-associated > Plants > Roots > Rhizosphere > Soil ...
CGCGGCAGCGCTGTACAACTCCAACATGCGCCAGACCCTGATCGACGATTTTATGAACATTCCAAAGATACTAGAACTAACAGCTAAGAAAAGGATAGACAAAACACAAGTATGAGTCGCAATACGCCTCAACGTCCAAATATAAACGGCCAGCAACGGCCACAAAATAACAACCAAGCTCGGCCGCCACGGCCGGAGCAGCCACGCGAGCCCAATAGCGTGCTCGCTAAAACACAGACGCGCCGCGGTGAAGTTCATCGCGCTACCCGTCGCAATACCGAGATGGTCACACAAGTGGCCAGCCAACATCTGATCGATGTACCTGTCAACAAGTCATTATTCAATGGCTACCAGGGCCGTCAATTTACCCTGAACCAACAGGCGCGCCGGCCACAGCCCAAAGACGCATCCACCTTGAAGGTCATTCCACTCGGTGGTCTGGGCGAAATGGGTATCGGCAAAAACATGATGGCACTCGAATATGGTAACGATATTATCGTCATCGACATGGGCCTGTTGTTCCCTGGTAATGATTACCCGGGCATCAATTACATCGTGCCTGACATTACCTATCTTGAACAACGCAAAAACAAGATCCGCGGCCTCGTCTTTACGCACGCCCACCTTGACCATATCGGGGCGTTCAAACATTTAGTGCACCGTATTCCGGCGCCAGTGTACGCATCAAAGTTCACTGTCGGCATGCTCGAAAAAGCCATGGAAGAAGCCACCAGCGGTTACCGTCCGCAATACAACGTGCTGAATCCTGAAGCACATGAACGTGTGCAGCTCGGTGATAGCTTCAGTATCGAACTGGTACGGGTGAACCATTCCATTCCTGACTCAGTCGCAGTCGTTATCCGCACACCGGTTGGTGTGTTGGTGGATACCGGCGACTGGCGCTTCGAGGAAAATCCGGTTGATGGCCGCAAGTTCGACTTGGCCCGCCTCGAGCAGATTTCGCGCGAGGAAGGCATCTTGCTGCTGATGAACGAAAGTACTAACTGCGAAACGCAGGGTACGCACACGCACGGTGAGTACGAAATCGCCGAGAGCTTTGGCGATATCATGACCAAGCACGCCAACAACAGGCTGATTATTTCAACATTTAGCTCGCAGGTGCATCGTATCCAGATGGTCCTCGAACAGGCACAGCAGCATGGCCGCAAAGTTGCTTTCGCTGGCTTCAGCATGCTCCAGAACCTGGAAGTCGCACTCCGCTCGAATGCGATCAAGGTGCCCAAAGATGTTATCGTCCGCATGGAAGAGCTGATCAAACTGCCAGATGGCAAGGCGGTCATCGTCTGCACTGGCTCGCAAGGTGAGTTTAACGCCGTGCTCAGCCGTATGGCTTCCGGCTCGCATAAGTTCATCAAAGTGAAATCGACCGACATCATCGTGCTCAGTTCCAACCCGATTCCGGGCAACGAAAAATACGTGGTCCGCACCGTCGACAGCCTGATGCGCGAAGGCGCAGATGTGCTCGAGAATAAGCGCGCGCAGTTTGAAAATATCGGCCCGTTACACCTTTCTGGTCATGCGTACTACGAAGATCACGTCAAACTGATTACCGCAATCCGGCCAAAATACTACCTGCCAATCCACGGCGAATTCCACATGCTGGTGCATAATGCTGAACTTGCCGCCAAAGATGGTGGTGTGCCAAAAGACAACGTCTTTGTCTCTGACTCGGGCGACGTGATGGAATTCAGCCACGACGGCAGCGCCAAAAAAACCGGTCGCATCCAGGTTGGCGGCATCATGTACGACGACTCCGGCGAAGAAGTATCCGAGATTGTCTTGAAAGATCGTATTCACATGAGTACCGAAGGCATGTTTGTGGTCGTGCTGACGATCAACAAAAAAACCGGCCGGTTGCTGACCAGTCCGGATATCATCAGCCGCGGTTTCATTTATCTGCGCGATAGCGAAGAACTCATGAACACCATCCGTCAGTACCTCAAGCAGAAAATTGCCCGGGCGTATCACGGGCCAAAAGTCGAGCTGGATGAACTCAAGCGCGAGCTCAAAGACGATATCGCGCACATCCTCTACGATCAGACTCGCCGGACACCGATTGTCATTCCTGTCGTCAACGAGATTGTTGCTGGTGGCGGCCAGCAGCCGACGCAGCAGCAGGCTCGACCTCAGCAACGCATGCCGCAACAGCGGCCGCAGTTCCAGCCTCAGCCCCAACAGCCTCTTGCCCAAACTCCAGAGGCGTAGGACAATGAAGCAGGTGAGCGCCTGCTTCGGCTGCCGTGCTCAGCAGGTAACGGCATGAGTTACCATAAGCTTCTTGATAATTGTTGCAAAAATTGCTATAATATGGCTTGAGGATTTTACTGTGGCAAAAAGAAAAAGACATCCCAAAAAACCAGTGCACGCGCAGCATACCTTACCTGAAGGCTTCTGGTATCAGGCTGGCGCGATCGTCATGGCAGTGATCGCGCTGTTGCTGGTGATTGCCATGTTCGGAACCGGCGGCCCGGTGCTTGAGTGGCTGTTGAAGGCCGGCCAAGCGCTACTGGGATGGGGTGTCTATCTTGTGCCTATTGTTTTTATCTATCTGACGATCGAAGTGTTTCGCGCCGAAAGGAACAGGTTACCAGCGATTATGGTGGTGGCAACCGGACTGTTTCTGGTATTTATCGCCGGGCTGTTGCAGCTCTTTCTGGATAATCCAAAGGATTACAGTCTGGCAATGTCAGGGCAGGGAGGTGGCTTGCTCGGCTTTCTGCTCGCTAGTGCGTTTCTGGCGATGCTGGACAAAAAAGTCGCCGGCCTGGTGCTGATCGTGCTGGCTTTTATTACCAGCTTGTTTGTGCTGCGGCTGTCGCCCCTGAGTGTTTTTCATTGGCTGGCAGCAGTACTGCGTCGTGAGCGCTATGATGATAGCAATAATCGCGAAGTTGCCGAACGAGCCGCGGCTATGGAGCGCCATAGCGCACCGATTGGTGAGTTGAAGCTGAATGAAGGCGTGCCGACCATGCACTCCGAGCCGAATAAGGCGCCGCGTCTTGGCTCGCTCAAGAATAGTCTGGAGCGTAATCCAACCGAAGAGCAGCAGAGTGCGCTAACCATTGCCAGCGATCCGAACTGGAAGATGCCAAGTCTTGAGCTGCTCGAGAAAAAACAACAACCAGCCGATGCTGGCGATGTGAAGCACAACGCCCAGATTATCAAAGATACGCTTTCAGAGTTCAGCATCGATGTCGAAATGGAAGGTGCGAACATTGGCCCGAAAGTGACGCAGTATACGTTGAAGCCACCGGCGGGCGTAAAGCTGACGCGCATTACGGCACTCGAGACGAACCTGGCGCTTAACCTGGCGGCATCGGCGATCCGTATCGAAGCGCCGATTCCTGGCCAGCGTGCAGTTGGTATTGAAGTGCCAAATCGTAAGGCAGCCGATGTGCGCCTGCGTGGTATTCTCAGTTCTCCACAGTGGCAGCAGGCAACGGCGCCGCTGACGTTTGGTATCGGTCGTGATATCGCGGGTGAGCCTATGCTTGGTGAGCTCGAAAAAATGCCACATCTCTTGATTGCCGGTGCGACTGGCTCTGGTAAGTCTGTCATGATCAACACACTGCTTGCAAGCTTTCTGTATCGTAACAGCCCGAGCGACCTCAAGCTCATTCTGGTTGACCCGAAACAAGTGGAGCTGACGCCGTATAACGACATTCCGCATCTGTTAACACCGGTAATTACGCAACCCGAAAAATGTATCAGCGCGCTCAAGTGGGCGGTGAATGAAATGGAGCGTCGCTATACGTTGCTGGCCGAAGAAAAAGTCCGCAATATTAAAGGGTATAACGACCTTAAACGACCGTTGGGCGAGGGAATGCCGTATATCGTGATCGTCATCGACGAGTTAGCCGACCTGATGATGCTCGCAGCCCGCGATGTTGAAGCACTGATTGTACGCTTGGCGCAGAAAGCCCGTGCCGTCGGTATTCATCTGGTGCTCGCAACACAGCGTCCGTCGGTTGATGTTATTACCGGTCTCATCAAGGCTAACATTCCGGCCCGCATTGCCTTTACTGTTGCCAGCCAGGTCGACAGCCGCACGATCCTTGACCAGATTGGCGCTGAGAAGCTTCTCGGCCAAGGTGACATGCTATTGCTGACGCCACAACTGACTAAACCACGTCGTATCCAGGGTGCCTTTGTCAGCGATGATGAAGTGCTGAAGGTTGCCGATCACCTGCGTATGCAACGTCCGCCTGACTATGATGAAGAAATCGTTGCTCAACCCGTGCAGCTCAGTGGTAAAGGTGGCATCATTATGGACTATGACGGTGGTGGCGATGACGACCTCTACAAAGACGCCGTCCGTGTGGTTATCGAAAGTGGCAAAGCCAGTGCCAGCCTATTGCAGCGTCGTCTCCGAGTCGGCTATGCGCGCGCTGCCCGTCTGGTTGAGACCATGGAAGAGCAGGGAATTATCGGCCCAGCCGATGGCGCCCGTCCGCGCGATGTGCTCATTAGCAGTATGGACGACCTGGGCGGCCAAGCCGAAGAATAAGCCCGATTGGTGCGTTGCGGATTGTGGCTAATCATGCTATCATTGCATCTGTTAATAACTAACTCAACGTAAGGAATAAGCTTACGTATCTGGCTACAACCAGATTCCGAAGGAGGAGAGATTCATGCGCAATTACGAACTAGTCGTACTCGTGCACCCAGATCTGGAAATCGATCTGGAGAAGCCGCTCACCAAGATCCGTACTCTGCTGAAAGAGAACGGTGGTGAGATTACCAAAGAAGATAACTGGGGCAAACGCAAACTCGCGTACCGCATTAAGGGTGAAGAGTTTGCAATGTATGTCTATTTTGAAGTCAGTCTGCCAGCCCAAGCAGTCAAGAAGATTCAGGGTATTCTGACCATTACCGACGAAGTCCTGCGCTTCCTGCTGACCGCTGTCGATCCACGTGCCGCTGCTGCTGAAGCAGAAAAGAACCGCGAAACAACAAGTGAGGAGTAGTACATGTCAAAGAGTATCAACCAAGTCATTTTGATGGGAAACCTAACCCGCGATCCTGAGCTCCGCACCACACCAGGTGGCCAGAGCGTCTGCAGTTTCTCGCTGGCGGTTAACCGCAGCTGGCAAGGCCAGGATGGCCAGACCCAGGACGCCGTTGATTACTTTGACGTAACCGCATGGGGCAAGCTCGGTGAGCTCGTCAACCAATATCTCAGCAAGGGCCGCAAATGCCTGGTCATGGGCCGGCTCAGCCAACGCAGTTGGGAGCAGGATGGCCAGAAGCGCAGCAAGGTTGAAGTTGTCGCCAGCGATGTGACCTTCCTCGATGGCGGTGGCGCCGGCGCCGGCCAGGGCACCGAAAGTCGTGGTCCGGCACCTGCCCGCAAGCCAAAAGCTTCTGACGATGTTGTCATCGAAGATGTTGACGACAAACCGATTGACCTCAGCGAGATACCTTTTTAATTAACTGGAGCTTAGAGAATAGTATGCTTAAAACGAAACGATTCAAGAACGACGTACTCTATTTTGACTACAAAGATGTCAAAGTTCTGCAACGCTACGTCAATATGTATGGCGAAATTGAACCAGCCGCCAAGACCGGCCTGAGCGCGAAGCAGCAGCGCCAACTGGCAACGGCTATCAAGCGCGCCCGTCACCTGGCACTGTTGCCATTTGTTGCCCACGGCTAAATAAGGACCACCCAGATGTATTCGATTACCGAACTCAAAAAGGGAACGCTTATTCAGCTCGACGGCAAGCCGTATCAAGTCGTTGATTATGCACAGAAGGTCATGGGCCGTGGCGGCTCTATTGTGAATGTCCGCGTCAAAAGCCTGATCGACGGTGCAGTGATTCCCAAGACGTTCAAAGGCTCGGAAAAAATTGAACCGGCGCAGGTAGAGAACCGAACGGTCCAATATCTGTACGGCGACGCCAACGGCTATAACTTCATGGACCAGACGACGTTCGAACAGTTTGAGCTGCCCGAAACAGTCGTCGGCGATGCTGCGCATTATCTGAAAGAAGGCAATGAAGTGACGCTGCAATTCTTTGACGGCCGCGTCATCAATGTCGAGATGCCGAACAGCGTTTATCTGGAAGTGACCTATGCCGAAACAGTGGTAAAGGGTGACACGACAAGCAGCGTGCAAAAAGACGCCAAGCTTGAAACGGGTTACACGGTGAAAGTTCCTGCGTTTATCAAAACCGGTGACATTATCAAGGTCGACACACGCACCGGCGAATATATCGAACGCAAAAAGAGCTAGATTATTTACTGAAAAGAATTAAGCGTTCTGGTCTAAAACAGACTGACTTGGTGCGGGGTGTGCTGATTGGTGGTTAACTCATCGGTAACGGTGAGCCGATATCCGCCGCGGTGGCTGAGCGGAAACAAATATTGCAGCCCTTCCTGCTCGAGCACCATAGTGCCGCCAATCATACCGAGACATCTGCCGGAAGCGCTGGCTTTATCGCTCATATTTACGAGCTCTCCGGGCGTGAGCTGACTGCCATCGAGATAATACGGGTCAAGGTGGAGCGGCTCGTTGTCGTCCGGCGATAGGCCAAGTTCGTCGACGAGCCGTTGCTGGGCTTCGAGCAGTTCCTGTTGGGCCAGCCGCGGATCGTAGGGTTGTTGCAGGAGTGAAGACTTTACTTTGACCTGTAACGTCTCGGCAATGCCAGGCAGCTTGGCGGTCAAGGCCTCGTAGCGACGGGCAACATTGGCCGTGGGGAAGGTCTTGATAACCAGCCCACTGCGTGCGCCTTGGTCGAGCAAGCGGCGGATGCCGCGGCCAGCCCATGTGATGCCGACTTTCAGCACGCCCGGCCCAAAGTGGGCAATATAGAGGCTGTGCGGCTCAAGATTGCGTGCCTCCTGCTGTGGCGAGATCGTCTGAGCATTATAAAAAGCCGGGTTGAAGCCGGTTTTGCGCTGGCAGTGCCGACATTGCTCGTAGGCGGCAGGCAGCTCGGCATGGTCCGGACAAGGGAAACTCTCACCGGTCGCCAGATCGTGCCAGCCCGTGCAATAGCGCGTGCTATCATCGAAGGCCAACGTGTAGTTGCCACCACGCGGCTCGGCATAGATAAAGTGTTCAGCGCCGTCAGCGAGCAATGTCATCTGAGGTGCGAGCGTATCGCCACCATAGCCATAATGAACAAAAAGATAGGTCCCAGGCGTTAATGCGGTCATGCACCGATTATACGTTAAAGCGGAATTCGACAACATCGTCCGGCTGCATGACGTAGTCTCTGCCTTCAGTGCGGACTTTGCCTGCAGCTTTGGCGGCAGTCTCCGAACCGGCAGCAACCAGGTCGTGATAGCTCACGACTTGGGCAGCAATAAAGCCACGTTCAAAATCAGTGTGAATCACACCGGCAGCTTGCGGTGCGGTATTGCCCTGTTTGATAGTCCAGGCGCGAACTTCCTTGGGGCCGGCAGTGAGATAACTCTGCAGACCAAGCGTATGATAGGCGGCGCTCACCAGCTGCTCGAGACCAGAAGTTGTTTGTCCGTAGGTCGCCAGCAGTTCTTTGGCGTCGGCGGCATCAAGCTCGCGAAGTTCTTCTTCGAGCTTGGCGCAGATAAAAATCGCTTGAGCCGGCGCAACCAGCTGTGACAAAGTATGCTTTTGCTCTGTATCGGCCAGCCCGGCTTCGTTGACATTAAAGACATACAGCACAGGTTTGGCGGTCAGAAGATGCAGATCCTGAATAAGTTCGTGCTTCAGCCCGGCAATCTTGTTCAGTGGCGTGCCCTGTTGGAGCTGGGTTTTGAGCTCTTCGATGTAGGCGGCTGTCTCTTTGATCTTCGGGTTGGCTTTGGCTTCTTTCTGCAGACGCAGCAGGCGCTGTTCGATCGTCTGGAGGTCGGCGAGCATTAGCTCGGTGTTGATGACCTCGATGTCGTCACGCGGCTGAATCTTGTTGGCAACATGAATAACTGAATCGTCGGCGAACGCCCGCACGACATGCACGATAGCGTCACATTCCCGGACATTCGCGAGGAATTTATTACCCAGTCCTTCGCCTTTGCTCGCACCTGCCACCAATCCGGCAATATCGACAAAAGTCACGACCGCTGGAACCACCTTGGCGGCATGATAGAGCTGCTCCAGCACCTGCAGGCGCGCATCGGGTACAGGCGCAAGGGCAGTGTTAGGCTCGATGGTCGCAAACGGATAATTCGCCGCGACAATGCTGCTATTGGTCAATGCGTTGAATAATGTCGATTTTCCGACATTGGGCAGGCCGACAATACCGATTGATAAACTCATACTGAACCTATTTTAACAGAGGCGGTCAGGAATAGAAAGCGCGTGCACGTACTGCACGGGTACTTGCTCAAAGAGGCCTATTTGTTTATGCTAAATGAGAATAAGCGTAAGCGTTGAATGTTGTGAATGTCAAAAGAGCGTAAGGGTAAGCGAGCCATCTCCCGCAAGGCTATTATCACTACAGCGATTGTAGTGGGTATTGCTCTGGTGGCGCTCGGTATTGGGCTGCTTGCCAGCTGGCTGTTGCAGAATGGCAGCAATCCCGGCGGGAGCAGCAATGGCACGAGTAACGACCAGAGCGGCTTGATTGGTCTGCCGCAGAATCCGCAGCTCAAAGCTGTCACCGATGCGCAGAAGTCAGTCGACCAAGGCGACTACACCAAAGCTCAAAGCACACTCGATACCGCACTCAAAACGACGACGAATACTGACGATAAGTTTGACATTTATCTCGAAAAGGGTGTGACGTACGAAAACGAACAGAAGTACAACGATGCTATTACCGCATATCAGCAGGCAGCGGCGACCAAGAGTCTGCCATCGGCATATCAGGCAATTGCGCGGGTAGCGACCACGATTGGCAACAAACAGCTGGCGATTGACAGCTATAACAAAGCTATTTCGTTGCTCAACCCCAATGATGCACGGAGCGCTTCACTGAAACAGACGCTACAAGAGCAGATTCAGGAGTTGAGCCAGTGAACATCCGCAACCGTTCAGCCAAACTGGTCGCAATGGGTGTGCTGGTGGCGGTAATGTTTGCGTCAGGTTTTGCCGTTGCAGCCTGGGCGGGCACGATCTTTGGCCGTCAGTATGACACGTGGAATGATGGCTTTGGCTACTTCTTGAATCAGAAGGGAAGCTGTCCGCTGACCGACGGCAGTGATGACGTGCTGCCAGGCGGTATTTCGCAAAATGTCGACACTGCCAACGAGTTCATCAGCACGATCGAGAATATTCTTAGCACCGGCAACACGCAGCACAAGACAGGCGCAGCTTTCATTGTGCAGACCATGATTGGCAACGGACAGGGCGGCACGAGCTCTACGCGCTTTAATCCGCCGAATGCTGCACAGCTCGCTGACTGGGAACAGCGCGTGCGATATGCTGAGGCGCAAGGACGTATTAAATGGAGACAGACCTTTACCTTTACGCTCAATACCTGCTATCAGGGAAACTTGAAAGATGGCCTCGGCAACACGAAGCCATCACATCCAAACGATGACATGTTCTGGGACGAAATAGCGAGTGGTTATGGCACGCAGACGGCAGTGGGCTTCAAGTTCCTGAATGCGAACGGCACGACTGCTTATGAGATTCAGTACAGTTGTGGCAACCCGCTGGGCGCCATTACAGGCATACCTGATGCGCCGGATTACACCATCACTGGCCGGACCACTGTTTCGTCGCCAACGGTCTTGCCGGGGCAAGCCGTGACATTCAAGCACTACTTGAAAGATACCGGCTCCAGCTCGGCGACTATTAATTGGACGACAAAAGACGGCAACACCAATGCCACGCTGACGACAGGATCGAATGCAATTGCTTCAAATACTGAGGTGAATGTCAATACCGAGACCTTCAACGTGCCATCCAACGCAGCGTTCGGCACGCAATATTGCCGTTACATCACATTTTCGCCCGCAACCTTTGGCTATGGATCGGGGCAGGGAAGCAAGGTCTGTACAACGGTTGTGCCACAGTATACGTTGACGCCAACGGTCAGCCCCAGCTCCACGACGGCTCAGCAAAACGACCAGATTACCTTTACGTATGCCATAACCAATTCCGGTCCGACGAGGTCTGAGACGCTGACCTGCAAAGCTGCCGGCCAGACGCAAGGTCCAGGCTACACTGAATTACCGCAGCAGGATGTTGATCGGAATCCAGCGGTCGTACCGCAGCCGACCTTTAACTGCAACCAGGAGCTACCAGTCGGCAATACCACGGTCGGCACCGAAGTGTTTGATGTCGGCAATGCTACGGTCGGCTCGAATGTCTGCCGTTCATTAGTCATCAACCCCAAAGACGATACCGGCGGTTTCAGAAGCAGCGCCGAGGTCTGTGTAACCATAGCCAAATCGCCGTATGTCCAGTTCATGGGTAATGATGTCTGGGCAGGCGGTAACTTCGCGGCGCTCAATGCGGCCTGCAATAATAGCTCCAAGATCCAGACAGTAGCGCATACATTGCGGGATGGCAGCGTCGCCGGTTCAGCTGTGGAGTATGGTGCGTTTGCGCTTGGGAAGATTACGAACTTTGGCTCGGCAAACAAGGCCCTTGCCAATCCAGCCGGACCGGCCGGTAAAGCGCTGACTTTCTCGAATCTTGTTGATACTAATCTGGGCAACTACGGCGCACCGCAGCATTGCATCAACGATTATGTCAGCTTATATACGAAAACCGCGAAAGACAGCGCTGCAGCAGCCATTGATGTAGGTACGCAAGCCAGCGGCACGCAGCTGGATATCACCGGCCCGCACGGTTTCAGCGGTACGATGGCGGCCGGCTCCAAGCAGATTTATCTTGTCGAAGGCGACGTGGCGATCACTGGCGATCTGAAATACCCGGCAAATTACAGTGGTCCCGATCAGATTCCGTCACTTATCATTATCGCGACCGGTAACATCACAGTGAATCGGGCAGTGCAGCAAATGGATGGTCTGTTCGTGGCACGTGGCCAGTTCTTTACCTGTGATGTTGCAGTCGGTAGCACGTTAACCGTAAATCCGCCGTGCGAGAAGCAGTTGGTTATCAATGGGGCAGTGAAGGCTGGCCAGCTGCAGCTCCTGCGCACTTTCGGCGCTGATGGCGCGGATGACGCCTCCCGCAAACAACCAGCCGAAGTGTTTAACTTCAATCCGGAAATGTACCTCAACAGTGCGCTCTATGGCAACAATACCAACGTTCTGCAGACCGTTGATGAAAAAGATCTGCCGCCTCGTTTCTGACAAATAGTCATTCGGGCTGTTGGTGTTAAAGATGCTTATGCTATAATCAAAACCAGTATGAAGCTTTTTAGTTCGGTGGGCGACTTTTTCGCATTAGACATCGGCACCACTGCAATTCGAGTCGTGCAGCTCAAGACGAGCGGCAATACTTGGGATCTGGTAAAATATGGTGCCGCGCCGGTTGATATCAAAGTAGCAACCAGCGACGCTCCGGAAGACCAGCGCCGGCTTGGTGATGTTATTACTAACCTGATTTCTCAGACCGGGATTTCGGAGCACAACGTTGTTGTCGGCATTCCTTCCAGCAAAATGTTTGCGACAGTAGTGGATCTGCCAGACCTTCCCTCGCAGGAGCTGGCCAGCACGATTAAATATCAGGCTGAACAGTTCATCCCGATGTCGATTGACGAAGCGAAGATCGATTGGGCAGTGCTTGGCAAATCACTGCGTGATCCGCAAAAAAATGAAGTGCTGCTTGCCAGCGTTTCCAACAAGTTCAGCGAAGCTCGTCTGGACTTGGTCGAGAGTATTGGTTTGAACGTCGTGGCGATCGAGCCGGATTCGCTGGCGCTCGTCCGTTCGCTGATTCCAGCAGCCAGCCATGACGCACATATGATTATCGATTTTGGTGACTTTGCGACTGACATTGTCATGGTGCTGGACCGCGCACCGCGCCTCATCCGCTCGATTCCGGTTGGCAAAGAAACCTTGGTCAAAGCTGCCGAGCAGAATTTGAACATCGATGCTAATCAGGCGAATCAGTTCCTGCTGAAGTTTGGCCTGTATCCGGATCGTTTGGAAGGTCAGATCCTCAAGGCACTTGATGCCACGCTTGATCAGTTTATTGTCGAGATTAACAAATCGGTCAAATTCTTCCAGTCGCGCTATCCAAACGTCGCAATTACGTCTATCGTCCTCTCGGGCTACACGCTGTCAATTCCGGCCTTTGGCGAGTACATTGCCGGCAAGACCAGCATGCAGGCCGTTGCAGGCGATGCCTGGAGTAATGTCCACTATAGTGCCAGCCTGCGTGATACTTTATTGCAGATTGCGCCGCAGTTTGCGGTCGCAGTCGGGCTTGCGGAGCGAAGCGTATGACCATTCAATTAAACTTACTGCCTGACGTCAAAAAAGAGTACCTGAAATCACAAAAAACCAAGGCACTCGTTATCAGCACCTGCATTCTGGTGACGCTCGGCGCGGTTGCCGTGAGCGCGCTGCTGTTCCTCTATGTCACGTTTGGCCAGGAGCTTCAGATGGGCTTAATCGGTAACGATATCAAGAGTAAAACCTCCGATCTCAATAATGTGAAGGATCTCAATAAGTATCTGACCATTCAGAATCAGTTAGCGGCATTGCCGGATCTGCACGATCAGAAGGGGATTTACTCACGGCTGTTTGGCTTCCTGCCAATTCTAAACCCGAGCGCGCCGAACAATCTCAAGCTATCGACATTGCAGCTTGCAGCAACCGAAACCGATCAATCCATCGTCTTTACCGGTACGACGGCGACATTTGAAAGCCTCAACATCTTCGTTGATACGCTCAACAATGCGTTGGTGACATACCAACAGCCAAACGCAACGGGCAAAACGTCAACCAAGATCTTTACGGCGGTGATCGTGCAAAGCAGCTCGCTCAGTGAAGCGAACAATGTCAAAAGCGTCGCGTTTACCATCCGCACCAACTACAATCCGGCTGTCTTTGATGCTCGCAACACGGGCATGACTGCCAGCGTGCCGAATATTGTCACAACACCATCAGTCACTGGCAGCACGCAGCCGCAGCTCTTTGATCAATCGGGAGGCCAATAATATGCCAATGCAGGAACAGAAACTCACCGGACTCAAGAAACGCCAACAGATCGCCAGCGCCAG
>Ga0068857_100003516_pt1 | contig 13090 bp, 12 predicted proteins | sample KBSCornC72_FD_66591 | JGI IMG/M metagenome (GOLD analysis project Ga0068857, IMG submission 66591) | Corn rhizosphere microbial communities from Kellogg Biological Station, Michigan, USA - KBS Corn C7-2 | ecosystem: Host-associated > Plants > Roots > Rhizosphere > Soil ...
CACTTCCTTGACCCTTTCGGCGACCTCTTCGCGCGAAGCTGCCATCTCGCTCTCGTACCTGCCTTTCTCTCTGGGGCCCAGCGGGACGCAGGATGCTACCACGCTAGCCCGGGGCCGCCGCAACCTCTTCCTCGAGACGCGACGCGACGCGCTCGACGACATTTCCCGCCGCGCCCTGCGCTCCGAGCGTGATCGCGTTCGCGATCGCGGTGCGCGAGCTCGACCCATGCGCGATGACGACGAGGCCGCGCAGGCCGAGGAGATATGCGCCGCCGTAGGTTTCCGGATCGAGCCGCTTGCGCAGGCCGCGCGCCGCCGGCCGGATCAGAAGCCCCCCGAGCTTGCCGCGGGAGCTCGCCTCGATCTCCTTCCTGAGCTCGTCGAGGAGCGTCTTGATCGTCCCCTCCATGAGCTTCAACGCCATGTTCCCGGTGAAGCCGTCGCAGACGACCACGTCGGCCGCATGCGCGAGCAGGTCGCGGCTCTCGACGTTGCCGACGAAGTCGAGATGGCTCGCCGCGAGCTCGGGATGCGTCTCGCGGACGAGTCGGTTTCCCTTCTCGGGCTCCTCGCCGATGGAGAGGAGCGCCACCTTCGGCTCGGCGATGCCGAGGATCTCCTCCGCGAAGACGGAGCCCATGTGGCCGAACTGGACGAGGTGCTCGGGGCGCGCGTCGGCGTTGGCGCCCGCGTCGATGAGCACCGAGGTGCCGCCGATGGACGGAAGCGGCACGGCGATCGCGGGGCGATGAACGTCGGGGAGCCGCCGCACCTCGAGCAGGCCGGCCGCGAGCATCGCGCCCGTGTTCCCCGCCGAGACGACGGCCTGGGCCTCGTCCTCGCCCACCGCCCGGCACGCCGCGAACATCGAGCTCGCGCGCTTCTCCCGCGCCGCGTCGGACGGCTTCTCGTCCATCGCGACGACGTCGTCCGCGTGCACGATCTCGAGGCCTTCGGCGAGCGGCTCGAGCAACTCGCGGCGCCCGTAGAGGACGGGCTCGACGGTGTCGGAGGCCGCCAGAAGCGCGCCCGCGACGATCTCCTGCGGGGCTCGATCGCCGCCCATCGCGTCGACCGCGACCCGGATCTTAGGCACGGCTACGGAGCCGGAGTCTCGAGCGGCTCGACTTCACGACCGCGGTACGTTCCGCAGGTCGGGCAGACGTGATGCGGCCGCTTCGGCTGATGGCACTGCGGGCACTCGACGACAGCGGGCGTCGACAGCTTGTGCGTCGCGCGCCGCTTGTCGCGGCGGGACTTGGAGGTTTTTCGCTTGGGGACTGCCATGGCCGCGGCTGAGTATAGCCAGAGCTCCCTCCATCCCCGCGCAGAAGCCTTGTGTTGCACGAAACCGGCTGCGTCGCACCTCGGAACCACGATTTCAAGCCAAAAGACCTTTTGTGCGCTTGCAACACAAGGTCCGCATGGTGAGGCGGAGGAGATGCGGCGCGGCGTGCTGGACGCTACAAGCGGTCTTTCAGCTCGGCCAGCTTCGACCAGCGTTCGTCGCCGCCCTCGTCGGGATGCTCGTGCGGCTCGGAGTTCAGGTCGCGGCCGCAGACCGGGCAGAGGCCGGCGCAGTCGGGCCGGCAGAGGATCTTGTCCGGGAGGGCGAGAGCGACGGCGTCGCGGGCCCAGGCGGAGAGGTCGAGCCGGTCGTCCTGGAGATACGGCGTCCGGAGCTCCTCGTCGCCGTTCGGGGTCGTCGCCTGATACTGGCGATCCCTGATGGTGACGTCGAGGCCGGCGTCGCCGAGGCAGCGCACGCACGGGCCGACAAGGCGCACGTCGAACTCGAGCTCGAGCAAGAGCCCGGACGAGAGGCGCGTGAGCGTGAGCGCGGCCTCGGGCGATTCCGGGATCGGGACGTAGCGCTGCCCGCCGAGCTCGAGCGGCTCGAGCTCGACCTCCTTGACGTCGCGAAACTGCTCTCCGGACTGGAGCCGGACCGTGCGGATGTTGAAGACCGTCATCTCCGGCCAGCGTAGCGAACGAAAGAGGGGGTCTAGACGGCCTGTTGCTCGTCGGTGATGCCTGCCACCACGGACTCCTGGGAGCGCTCGTGGAGCCGCTCGCGGCCCCGCCGCACGGCCCCGAGGAACTTGTCCAGGTTGACCTCGAGCGTCGAGAGGATCGAGTCGGCCCAGTCCTCCATCTCGAGGCGGGTCTCGCGCGCCTGGCGCCGCGCGTCCTCGACGATCTCCTGGGCCTGGCGCTCGGCCAGCTTGACGATCTCGGTCTGCGACGCCTCGCGCACGGCCTGCTCGCGCGCCTCACCGAGAATCCGGTCGCTTTCGCGCTTGGCCTCCGCGAGCATCTCCTGGCGCTCCTTGACGATCCAGCGGGCCTGCTTGATCTCCTCCGGAATCGTCGCGCGCATCTGGTCGAGGATGTCGTAGATCTCCTCGCGGTCGATGCGCACCTGGTCGGTGAGCGGGACGGCCTTGGCGTTGTGAACGAGGTCGTCGAGCTTGTCGATGAGTACGAGTACGTCCATGTTGTCCCCGAAGTTTACTCTTGCGGCGAGACGGGCGCGCCACCCTTGGCCTTGGGGAACATCTCGCGAAACCGCTTGGCGACAGGCTCCGGCACGAGATCGCGCACGTCGCCCCCGAACGAGGCGACCTCTTTCACCCCGCTCGAGGAGAGGAAGCTGTACTGCGGGCTCGACATCAGGTACATCGTCTCGACCTCGGGAGCGAGGTTCCGGTTCAGGTGGTGCATCTGGAACTCCCACTCGAAGTCCGAGATCGCGCGGAGGCCTTTGACCATCGTCTTCGCGCCCCACTCGCGCGCGAACTCGACGACGAGCTCGGCGAAGACCTCGACCTCGACGTTGTCGCAGCCGACGAGCGCGTCGCGCAGGAACTGCACGCGCTCCTCCACCGAGAACATCGCCTTCTTGTGCTGCGGATCACGGACGACGCCGACGACGACCCGCTCGAAGATCCCGGCCGCGCGCGTGATGATGTCGAGGTGGCCGTTCGTGACAGGGTCATAGCTCCCAGGGCAGATCGCGGTGACGGGCGAGGAGTCGCTCACGGCCAGTGATCAGCCTGGTGACGTTGCCACGCTTCTGGCGAGCGAAGAGCGAGCGAGGCAAGGACGCAAGGAGCGTGCATGCCGATGGGCATGTGCGCGACTGAGGACGCAGACTGGCGACGCTCTGCAGCCGACAGAAGCATGGATGACGTCGCCTGGCTGGTCACTTGCCTTCGAAGAGGGTCACGCGAGTCGAGCCGTACTTGCGGCTCGTCCGCAGCGGCAGCGGAAGCTCGGGCTCCTCCTTCGCCTCCGACTCGACGACGACGAGCCCGTCCGGGGCGACGACGGAGGGCAGATGGGTCGCGAGCATGGGTAGGAACCTCGAAAGCATGCGGTAGGGCGGGTCGACCAGCACGAGATCGTAACGCCTGCCGGAAGCGGCCTCGGTCGCGAGGCGGCGCCCAGCGTCCTCCCGGTAGACCCGAGCGCCTTCGAGCCCGAGCTTCTCGACGTTGCGGAGCACGGTTTCCGCGGCGAGCCGGTCGGAGTCGACGAACACCGCGCTGGCCGCGCCGCGCGAGAGCGCCTCGAGCCCGAGAGCGCCGGAACCGGCGAACAGGTCGAGCACGTCCGCTCCGTCCACCGGCCCGATGAGATTGAAGACGGCCTCGCGGACGCGGTCGCCGGTCGGCCGCACCTCGAGCCCCTTGGGCGCGAAGATCCTGGCGCCCTTACGCGAACCCGCGATGATCCTCAATCCGCTCGGCCTCTCGGAGAAGCGGCTGAACGACATCGCCTTCGGTCTCCAGCTCCTCTGCCCATCTCCTCGCCTTCTCGATCAGCTTTCGATCGCGAAGGCTCGCAAACTTCAGGTCGGTGAGGCCGGACTGGCGCGTGCCGAGGAGCTGGCCCTCGCCGCGCAGCTCGAGGTCGACCTCGGCGAGGGCGAAGCCGTCGTTCGAGTCGACGAGCGCCTGCAGGCGGCGCTGCGCCTCCTCGGTGAGCTCGTCCTTGGGGCGCGAGACGAGCAGGCAGTAGGACTGCTCCGCGCCGCGGCCGACCCGCCCGCGCAGCTGATGCAGCTGCGCCAGCCCGAACCGGTCGGCCTCCTGGACGATCATGATCGTCGCGTTCGGGACGTCGACGCCGACCTCGATCACGGTCGTCGCCACGAGGACGTCGAGCTCGCCGCGCTTGAACTCGTCCATGAGCGCCCGCCGCTCGGCCGGCCGCAGGCGCCCGTGCAATGACCCGACGCGGTAGCCGCGGAGCTCTGCGCGCCTGAGCCGCTCGGCCTCTTGCTCGGCGGCGCGGGCCTCGATGGTCTCGGACTCGGACACGAGCGGACAGACGACGTAGGCCTGGCGTCCGTCGTCCAGGTGGCGGCGGAGGCGCTTGTACGCCTCGGCGCTGCGCTCGTGCGATACCCAGCTCGTGATCACGGGCCGCCGGCCGCGCGGCGGGCGCGCGATCTCGGTCACGTCCAGATCGCCGTAAACCGTCTGGGCAAGCGTGCGCGGGATCGGCGTCGCTGTCATGTGCAGCACGTGGGCGGAACGGCCCTCCGCGAGGGCGCGCCTCTGCTCGACCCCGAAACGATGCTGCTCGTCGACGACCGCGACCGCCAGGTCGTCGAGGGCCACGCCTTCCTGGATCAGCGCATGCGTGCCCACGAGGATCTGCGCACCCTCGAGGTCGTGCTTCACGGAGCCCGTCTGCAGTGAGACGCGGACGCCGAGCTCGGCGCAGATCGGCTCGACGGTCAGGAAGTGCTGCTCGGCGAGCGTCTCGGTCGGCGCCATGAGCGCGCCCTGCTTGCCGCGCTCGACCGCCCGGAGGAGCGCGTAGAGGGCGACGACGGTCTTCCCCGAGCCGACGTCGCCCTGGAGCAACCGCTGCATCGGCCTCGATTCGCCGAGATCCTGGCGGATCTCGGCGATGGCAGCCTCCTGGTCCTCCGTCAACGTGAAGGGAAGGACGGATCGGTAGCGGGTGATCAACTCGCCGTCGCCGTCCAGAGGTGTCGCTCTTGCCGTTTCCGCCAGCTCGGCCCGGCGGCGGACAAAGCCGAGCTGGAGCAGGAGGAGCTCCTCGAGGCCGAGGCGGGCGCGCGCAGCCTCGGCGTCTTCGAGACTTTCGGGACGGTGCACCGCGGCGATCGCATCGGCGCGGAGAGGCAGGCCCTCGCGGGCGCGAAGCTCCGCGGGAAGCGGATCGGGCATGCGGCGCGCGAGCGGCAGGGCGGCCTCGACGAGCGAACGGATCCGGTAGGACGGCAGCGCCTCCGTCGCCGGGTACTCGGGGACGAGGCCGAGCGTGTGCACACCGGCGCCGCCGAGCTCGTGCCGCGCGACCTTGAAGCCGCTCAGGTCACGCGTTCCGTGCAGGAGGAGCTCGGTGCCCGGCGCGAGCTTCGCCAGGTGCGCCTGGTTGAACCAGACGACCTTCTCCTCGACGCCGGCTCCGTCCACGACCACGCCCTCGACGACCTTGAGGTTCCGCCGCCTCGTCGGCCGCACGCGGATGCGCGCGAGCTTGCAGCGCACCGTCGCCTCCTCCCCCACGGCGAGGTCGGCAAAGCTCGCGGCCTCGTCCCAGTCCAGGTAGGCCCGCGGGATGTGCTCGACGAGGTCGCGGACGGTCTCGATCCCGAGCGAGGCGAGCCGCTCGGCGATCTTCGGGCCGACTCCCGGAAGCGATTGCACCGGCCGCCGGTCGATTTCCACCCTCCTCGGCTTCGGCGCACCTCGGTCCATGCCAGCAAAGCCGGCCAGCGCGGGGCGCGAACTCACGGAGAGGGCCAGGACGCGCCCACTATAGGCAGCCCACCGGACGGGTCGTACACTCGGGCGGTGTCTGAGAGCAGGAAGATCGTCACGATCGTCTTCACGGACGTTACGGGCTCCACCGCCCTGGGGGAGCAACTCGACCCGGAGGCGATGCGTCGCGTCATGGACCGCTACTTCGCGGAGATGCGCACCGTTCTCGAGCGGCATGGTGGCACCGTCGAGAAGTTCATCGGTGACGCGGTCATGGCCGTGTTCGGAATCCCCGTGGTGCACGAAGACGACGCGCTTCGTGCGCTCCGCGCCGCTTCGGAGATGCGTGAGCGACTGGCGGCGCTGAACTCGGAGCTTTCCGCCGAGCGCGGAGTCACGATCGCCGTCCGCACGGGAGTCAACACGGGCGAGGTGGTGGCCGGCGATCCAGGCCAGGGCCAGGCGTTCGCCACGGGCGATGCGGTCAACGTCGCTGCTCGGCTCGAACAGGCTGCAGCCCCCGGGCAGATCCTCATCGGGCCCCAAACGCACCGGCTGGTGCGAGAGGCTGTCCGCGCTGAGGCCGTCGCTCCTCTCGACCTGAAAGGGAAAGCGGAGCCGGTGGAGGCCTGGCGACTCGTCGAGGTGCTGCCTTACGCGCCGGCCTTCAGCAGGCGGATCGACGCCCCCTTCGTCGGACGCGAGCGCGAGCTTGCCGCCCTGCGAACAGCGTACGAGCGTGTGCGCGACGAGCGGTCCTGCGAGCTCGTGACGGTGACCGGCGCGCCCGGAATCGGCAAGTCGAGGCTCATTCGGGAGCTGCTCGCAGCCATCGGCGCCGAGCCGCGCGTCGTCGTGGGCAGGTGCCTCTCCTACGGGGAAGGAATCACCTACTGGCCCCTGGCCGAGATCGTTCGTCAGGTCGCCGGCTCAGACCCGCGGAAAGGCCTCCTCGAGCTGCTGGGTGCCGAGGCCGACGGGCCCCTCGTGATCGAGCGGATTCTCGCGGCAATCGGCGCGACCGACGAGACGGCCAGAACGGAGGAGATTTTCTGGGCGACGCGACTTCTCCTCGAGCGCCTCGCTCACGAGCGAACGCTCGTCGTCGTCGTGGACGACATCCATTGGGCCGAGCCGACCCTACTCGACCTCATCGAATACTTGGTCGGGTTCACGCGCGCGCCGGTGTTCGTGACCTGTACGGCTCGTCCCGACCTCTTCGACGGCCGGGCCGACTGGCCCCGCAGCGGGACGGTCCCGCTCGAAGCGTTGAACGATGAAGAGTCCGCCGCGTTGATCGAGGCGCTGCTTTCGAAGAGCGAGCTCCCAGCCGAGATGCGCCGGCGGATTTCGGAGCGCGCGGAAGGGAATCCACTCTTCGTCGAGCAGATGCTCGCACTCACCGCAGAGAACGGAGCCGAAGAGCTGGCCATCCCGGTCTCGATTCAGGCTCTGCTCGCTGCGCGTCTCGACCATCTGCCAGCCGAGGAACGTTCGGTGCTCGTGCGCGGCGCCGTCGAAGGTCGGCTCTTTCACCAGGGCGCAATCTCGGCGCTGCTCGACGAGAAAGACCGGGACGGCGTCCCCGGCCGACTGCTGACGCTGGCGCGCAAGGCGCTCATACGCCCGGACGAGTCGGTCTTCCGGGGGGACGACGCGTTTCGGTTCGTTCACGCACTCGTTCGAGATGCGGCGTACGAAGCCGCTCCCAAGGAGCTCCGCGCCGAGCTCCACGAACGCTTCGCCGACTGGTTGGAGAAGACGGTCTCCGACCAAACCACGGAGCTCGACGAGATCGTCGGTTACCACCTCGAAAGGAGCTTCGGCTATCGGCGCGCGCTCGGCGAGGCTGCGGACGACGTGGGACGTCGAGCGGGCGAGCGTCTCGCGACGGCCGGCGAGCGAGCCTTGAACCGGGGTGACGCGGATGCAGCGGCAAAGCTCTTGCGCCGCGCCTTACACCTTCTTCCACGGGAGGATTCGAGAACGCTCGAGCTTGCGCCACGGCTCGCCCATGCTCTTCACGAGTCGGGGGCGCTCTCGGAGGCCGTCCAGACGCTCAGGGTTGCCGAGGAGCAAGCGCGGAACCTCGGTGACGAACGCCTCGCGACCCTTTCTCGCCTCGATCTGCTCGGGTTCGAGCTCGTCCTAGAGCCGGAAGCCGCTGATCTCGAGCGAATGCTCGGCGAAGCCCACGCCGCAATCGAGAGATTCTCGACCGACGACGTCGTGCTGGCCGCTGCCTGGGATCGGGTGCGGGACGTCGAGTGGTTCCGAGGCCATCTCGGCCGCTCGCGTGAAGCGGCGGAGAAGGCCTTCATCCACGCGGAGAAGACCGGCGATGTTCGCCGTCAAGCGGATGCCGAAGCCCACATCGGCGCTACGTCGTATTTTGATGAGAGCCATATCGACGTCGTGCTTCCGAGGGCGGAGGCGAGCCTCGAGTGGGCACGTTCGCGCGGGGTGTTGTCACACCAGGCGATGGCGACATCCGCCCTCGCAGCATTGCGCATGGAGCAGCGGCGTTTCGAGGAAGCGCGTCAGCTCCGAGAGGAGGCCTGGGAGATGCTTCACGACCTCGGGCTGACTTTCATGTATGCGGCCCACCGAGGTGCCATCGGCGGTCTTCCCGGTTTGCGCGTCGCGGAGTTGGACGATCTGGTGGAGCGACTGCGCGACTCGTACGCGCTGCTTTCCGAGGCGGGTGAGAAGGGGATCCTTTCCACGATCACCGCCAACCTCGCCGTCGGGTTGTACGAACAGGGGAGGTACGAGGAGGCCGAGGAAATGTCACGCGTCAGCGAGCAGGCGGGCCAAGCGGAGGACCTCGTCACCCAGGTCGGCTGGCGCGCCGCGAGGGCAATGGCGATCGCGAGACGCGGCGAACTCGATGCAGGCGAGGCGCTGGCAAGGGATGCCCTCACGCGAGCGCTCGGGTCCGAGTACGCCGAAACGAAAGCCGAGGCGTATCTCAGTCTGGGCGAGGTGCTCAGGCTCGCTGGACGTCTGGAGGAGGCGCGAGCAGCCCTCGAGTCCGCCCGCGCGATCTTCGAGACAAAGGGTTTCGAGCTATCCGCGGACGCCGCGCGAGCGAAGCTCGCCGAGCTCAGCGGCGGAGCCCTGCCGGCATCGTGACCCCGACCACGTCCTCGAGGGCGCTGAGGGCGGTCACGAGGCGAGTCGGACGCGGGGAGAACCCGTCAGGGATCCCAGAACCAGAAGAGCCCGAGGGTCCCCGGCCCACCGTGCGTACCGATCACGGGCCCGAGGGTCGTGACGATGTCGAGCGAGGCGTTCGGCCTCGCGGCCTGCACCCGGCGGGCGAGCTCGTCGCAGTCCTCCTTCGCCTCGGCGTGGCCGACGCCCACGTGGAGGCTCGGATCGTCCTGGCCCTCGGTCGAAGAGCGGAAGATCTCCTCCAGCTCGCCGAGCGCCTTCGCGCGGCCGCGCACGCGCTTGAGCGGAGCCACCTCACCGTCATCGAAGGCGAGGATGGGCTTCACGGAGAGGAGCTGGCCGGCGAGGCCGGCAGCCTTGCCGATCCGCCCGCCGCGCACGAGGTACTCGAGCGTGTCGACGGTGAAGAGGAGCCCCCGCTCCCGGTGGAACCGCTCGACAAGCGCATCGATCTCCTCGTCCTCGGTTGCGCGGTCGAGTCGACGCTGAATCGCGTCGGCGAGGATGACCGTTCCTCCCGAGGTGACCTTGGAGTCCAGGACGCGCACCTTGCCGCCGAAATCCTGAGCGGCCAGCTCCGCGCTCGCGAACGTGCCGGAGAGCTTGGTGGAGAGGGCGACGCAGAGAATCCGCTCGTAGGCGGAGAGCTCCTCGAAGACGGCGGCGAAGTCGGCCGGAGAGGGCTGCGCGCTCTTCGGAGGCTCGGCGCTCTCGCGGAGGTGGGCGTAGAACTCGGCGGTCGAGATGTCGACGTACTCGCGCTTCGCCTCCCCGTCCCCGAAGCGCACGTAGAGGGGAACGACGCGCCAGCTTTCCCGGCCGTGGCCCTCCGGCAGGTCCGAGGTCGAGTCGAGGACGATCGCGGTCGACTCAGCCGATAGGCGCGCCACGCCCCGCAGCCTCCCGGATGGCCCCGACGATCTCGTCCAGCCCGCGGTCCTTGGTCAGGCACGCCACCGCTCCCGCGTCGTAGAGCGCCTGGATCTCCTCGTGCTCGGCGGCTGCGGTCAGCACGACCACCGCCGTCTTCGGCAGGGCCGCGCGCAGGGCCGTCGTCGTCTCGACGCCGTCGAGCCCCGGAAGCCGGTAGTCGACGAGCACGACGTCAGGCTTGAGCTCGGGGCAGACCTTCAGCGCGGACTCCCCGTCCGGCACCGCGCCGACCACATGAACATCGGGTGTGACGCCGAGCATGAGCTCGAGCGCCTCGCGAAACGTGTCGTTGTCCTCGACGAGGACGACCTCGATGGGCTGGCCCGCCACTGTCGAGCAGTATCGGGTTATTCGACTGCGAAGAGAAGGGGGTAGTGGGGCTGCCCGCCCTGGTGCACCTCGACCTCGACGTCGGGATGGGCGCTGCGGATCGACTCGACGACCGCATCGGACTCCACGGCGCCGTCGCCGACCAGGACGGTGAGGACGTCGGCGCCGTCCCCGACGAGCCGGGTGAGCACTTCCATGGCGACCGGCTCCAGGACGTCGCCGGAGGCCACAGGCTCGCCCTCCACCAGACCGAGGAACTCGCCCTCCTCGACGTCGACCTCGCCGATCTTCGCCTTGCGCGACGCGCGCGCGACGGAGCCCGACCGCACCGCGCCGGCCGCCTCCTCCATCGCCTCGACGTTCGCCTCGAGCGGGCTCTGGCCCTCGAAGGCGACGAGCGCGCCGAGGCCCGACTGCAGGCTCCGGGTCGGAATCACCCGCACGTCCTTCTCGCTCTGCGCCGCAGCCTGCTCGGCGGCCAGGATCACGTTCTTGGAATTCGGGAGTAGAACGACTCCCCGCTCCGGCAGCGCCTCGACGGCTGCGAGCAGGTCGGCGGTCGAGGGGTTCATGGTCTCCCCGCCCTCGACCGTGGCCGCGCCGAGGCTTTCGAACAGGCCGCGGTTGCCGTCGCCGAGGACGACGGCGACCGCGCCCGTGACCCCGACCTCGCGCTCCAGCCGCTCGGTGCGGTCGACGGTCTGGACGTGCATGTTCTTGATGTCGACCTCCTCGATAACGCCGCGCACGGTGGCGAACGCCAGGGCAGCGCCGGGATCGTCGGTGTGGACGTGCACCTTGACCGCGCCCGGACCGCCGACGACGAGGAGCGAGTCGCCGAGCTTCGTCAGCTCGCGCTCGAGCTCCTCGGGATCGACCTGGTCGCCCTCGACGAAGAAGGACGTGCAATAGCGGTAGCGCGAGAGCTCCTGGTGGACAGCCTCGAGGGGGATGGCGGTCGTGACCGCCTCGAGCTCCGGCAGTGGCTCGCCGCGAACCTGCGCCGCGATGCCGCGCACGATCTCGAGGACGCCCGCTCCGCCCGCGTCGACGACGCCCGCCTGCTTGAGAATCTCCAGCTGCTCGGTCGTCCCGGCGAGCGCGTGCTCCCCGTGGGCAACGATCTCTGCGAGTGCCTCGGCCACGGGATGGTCGCCAGCTGCGACCGCCTCCGCCTTCTCGGCAAGGGCGCGGACGACGGTCAGCATCGTGCCCTCCTGCGGGTTGCGCACGGCCGCGTATCCGGCGTCGCTCGCTCCGTGGAGGGCCTTGGCCAGCCGGGCCGCGTCAACCCGTTCCGTCCCGAGCGCCTCCATCGCGCCACGGACGAGCTGGGAGAGGATCACGCCGGAGTTCCCGCGGGCGCCCATGAGAGCCGCGCGGACGATGTCGGCCTGGGGATCGCGCTCGAGCGCCGCGACGACCGCACGGGCAGTCTCCGTCATGTTCGTCCCGGTGTCCCCGTCCGGAACCGGATAGACGTTCAGGTCGTCGATGCGGGCCCTGCTCGCCTCGAGCGCCGCCAGCGCGGCGCGCGCGAGAGCTAAAGAGCCTTCTGGACTTTGCCCGCCTTGAGACACCGGGCGCAGACGTAGGTCCGGCGCGGAACCCCGTTCACGAGAATGCGGACGCGCTGGAGGTTCGGGTTGAACCGACGCTTGGTCGCCACCATCGAGTGGCTCCGGGAGTGTCCGAACGCGGGAGCCTTCCCGCAGACTGCGCAGACCTTCGACATATCAGCGCCGGATTATAGCGACGCGTTCTGGGTGGCCGGCCGGAGGCGGGTGAGGAGATCCGCCATCTCGAGCGCCGAGAGGGCCGCCTCGGAGCCCTTGTTCCCCTGCGGGCCGCCCGCCCGTTCCTCCGCCTGCCGGCGGCTGTCGCAGGTGAGCACGCCGAAGGACACGGGGACGCCTGTCTCGAGCCCTGCGAGCTGGAGCCCGCTCGCAGCCTCGCCCGCGACGTACTCGAAGTGCGGCGTGTCCCCGCGGATGACGCACCCCAGGGCGACGATGCAGGCATAGCGGCGCGTCTTGGCGAGCGCCATCGCTCCGAGCGGCAGCTCGAACGCACCGGGAACCGGCATCACGTCGATCCGTTCGCGCGGCACTCCCGATTCGGCGAGTGTCTGGAGCGCGCCCTCGAGCAGCCGCTGGGTGATGTCGCCGTTGAAGCGGCTGACGACGACGCCGATTCCACGGTGCGCGCCGTTCGCCGAGCCGGTCACCACGCCGACGCCCTGAGGAATCCGCAACTCACCGGGCGCGTGCTCGAGCTCAGCCATCCGAGTCCTCGAAGCGGAGGCCCTGGTGGTGCAGCTGGTGCCCGAGCTTCGCGCGCTTGGTCTCGAGATAGCGGCGGTTCTCGGCGTTCGGCGATACCTCGATCGGCACCTGCTCGACGACGCTGAGGCCGAAGCCTTCGATCCCGGTCATCTTCTTCGGATTGTTCGTGAGGATGCGGATGGTCGTGAGGCCGAGGTCGGCCAGGATCTGGCTGCCGATGCCGTACTCGCGGAGATCGGCGCCGAAGCCGAGCTCGAGGTTCGCCTCGACGGTGTCGAGCCCCGCCTCCTGCAGCTCGTAGGCCTTCAGCTTGTTGAGGAGGCCGATGCCCCTCCCCTCCTGCGCCATGTAGAGGAGGACGCCGCGCGGCTCGGCGGAGATGCGCTCGAGCGCGAGCTCGAGCTGGTCGCCGCAGTCGCAGCGGAGCGAGTGGAAGACGTCGCCGGTCAGGCACTCGGAGTGAACGCGGACGAGCACGTCCTCCTCGCCGTCGACGTCGCCCTTGACGAGCGCCACGTGGTGCTTGCCGATGAGGGTCTCGCGAAAGGCGACGGCGATGAAATCACCGTACGCCGTCGGGAGCCGGACCGAAGTCATCCGCTCGACGAGCTTCTCCGTCTG
>Ga0068857_100003522_pt1 | contig 13084 bp, 11 predicted proteins | sample KBSCornC72_FD_66591 | JGI IMG/M metagenome (GOLD analysis project Ga0068857, IMG submission 66591) | Corn rhizosphere microbial communities from Kellogg Biological Station, Michigan, USA - KBS Corn C7-2 | ecosystem: Host-associated > Plants > Roots > Rhizosphere > Soil ...
TATTCCGCAAGACCGTGACCGTCGGTGAAAAGCTGGATGCCGAGGTAAGCTTCACGCTTCCTTACGCCGAACCCACTGACGCTAACCACGTCGCGCACAGGTGAACATGCGGTTCGCTACCCGCACCTTCCTCAGTTCGTTCATTCCGTTCGCCATCCTTCTTGCAGTTAGTTTTTGGGCGATACGAGCGTCGGTGATGCAGACCGTCCGCGACGGCTTGCGGGCTTCCGTGCGTGATAACCAAGTCGCCCTGGCCCGCGAACAGGCCCGCAACGAGGGCCGAAATCGAAAATTATTGGAAGGCATCGGTGAAAATCCGAGCCTCAAGGCGGGCCTGCAGCTGCTGGGGGCCGATGGCGGCGCAACCGAACAGGCGCGCAATACGGTGCAGGATCAGCTCAGCGAAATATGCGACTCGCTCAGTTTCGACTTCATGATGGTGTCGGGCGCGCGCGGCGAGCCGCTGGCAGCAGTGGTCCGCTACGCCGGAGGGTTTGCTCCGGTGAATTTCACGCGCTTGCATCCGCCGGAGCAAGGCTTTTTCTCCGCCGATGGCCGGCTATACGAAGTCACCTCGGTTCCCGTGCGCGAAGCTGGCACGCAGGTTGCGACACTCACTGTAGGCGGCCGTTTCGATATCTCCCGCTTTGGCGTCCCCGCCGTCCTGCTGCACCGAGGCGCGGTGATCGAAGCACAGATGCGAGACTTGGCGCCGGCTCAGATTGAGCGTGCGCTCGCGGCATGTTCGCCTGCCGCGGATTGCGAACTTCGCATACAGGATCAGCAATATCTTTCGCTTCCCCTCGGCCAGGCCGCTGGAAGCGGCGACGAGAGTTATTCGTTGCGTAGTCTGCAAAGTGTAGATGCCGCCAGCGCACCGCTGCAAACCATTTTGCGAAAGCTGTTCCTGGTGGCTGGATTTATAGCGCTGGCTGCGATGCTGGGAATCAGCGCGCTGTCTTCGCGCTCCATCGCCCGGCCCCTGGTGGATGTGGTGACCCACTTACGTTCCTGCGCGGCCACGGGCGAGCTGCCCGAATTTCCGGAAAGCCGCGGCGGGGCGCACGAGATTCGGGATCTGACTCAGGGTTTTAATTACGCCGCAAGAGCGGTGCGCGAGAGCCGCGAGCGTCTCACTCGCGCTTACGTGCAGTTCGTTGGATCTCTAGCGCAGGCCCTGGACGCTCGCGATGCTTATACCGCGGGCCACAGCCGGCGCGTCAGTGAGTATTCTTGCGCCATTGCCAAAACTATGAACCTCGCCGAGCACGACCTGGAGATCATCCGCGTGGGCGCGTTGCTGCATGACCTGGGGAAAATCGGAATCTCGGATCTGGTCCTTCAGAAGCCCGGCCGCCTGACGCCGGAGGAGAACGAGTTGATCCGGCAGCATCCGGTCATCGGGAAACGGATTCTTGAGAACGTCCAGGGCCTGGAAGCCTATCTCAGCATCGTGGAATTGCACCATGAAAACTTAAATGGCACCGGTTATCCGCATGGTTTAAAGGGCGAGGAAACCCCGCTCTATGCCCGCATCGTCAAGGTAGCGGATGCTTACGACGCCATGACTTCGGACCGGCCTTACCGCCGCGGCAAGAGTCACGCCGAGGCGCTTGCGGTCCTCCGGAGTGTGTCCGGCTCCGAAATGGACCCGGCGGTGGTCGAGGCATTCGCGTTGCTAGGAGATCAACGCAAGCAGCAGGCGGCGCTCGCCGGAACCCAGTCGCTACAGAGTCTTTCAGAGGCAGTGCAGAGCGAAATAGCCAGGCCTGTTCCCGCCGCGACCGCGGCGTTGGAAATAGTTGCGCGCGAACGGGAGGCGTCATGAGAGCCTTCGCGTTTTTTCTAATGGTTTCGGCCGCGGCATGCGCTCAGGAAGCAGATTCGGGATTCGAGCTGCGAACCACGCTGAGCGCGGTTTCATCTTACTCGCAGAAGTTTTCGGAGGCGCCGCGCAACGGGTCCGAGGTAACCGGCGGTTTTCGCGCGATCCTCTACCCCACCTGGAAACTGAACTCGCATTGGACGATATCGGGCGTCATGCAAGTGCATTCGCGTCCTTATTTCCCAGAGGAATTCGAGACTCAGGGCTACGGCGTGAAAGGCGACCTGCTGCAACTGAACTTGGGTTACGCGCGCTTCTGGGACCACAATCGCTCGCTGGTAGTTCGCGTGGGGCAGCTATCCTCGGCGTTCGGCGCTTTTTTGCAACGCTATGATTCTGCAGACAACCCGCTGATTGGAGTTCCTTCGGCTTATGGTTACTACTACAAGCCGGTGACGTTCCAAGGCCTGGTGGGAGCCCAGGTGGACGGTACCGCTGGCAAGCTCGACGCGCGAGCTCAGTTCGTGAACTCTTCTCCGGCGAATCGGCGGACCATATTTGAAAACGATCAATACGGGAACTGGGCCGGAGGGCTGGGCTATACCATTCGCCAAGGCTTTCGTATCGGTGGTTCCGCTTATTACGGTCCGTACCTGGATCGCCAATTTCCCTTCTTTTTTCGCGGAGAGGCCAACCCTCGCGAGTTGCCGGCAACCGGCTACGGCATGGACGTCGAGTGGGGATCGGGACACTGGAACGTGTGGGGAGAGCTGCAACATTTTCGGATGGATTACCGCGCGATACCCACTTTCACGGAACACATGGGATATATCGAAGTGCGGCGAACTCTGAATCCCCGCTGGTATGCCGCGGCCCGCCTAGGATACGAGCGCTTTAGTGCAGTCCCTGGATCTCAAACCTACGAATTCGCCGCCGGCTTTCGCGCGAATACGCATCAGTTAGTGAAATTCGGCTACACCATACAGCAGGGAGCCGAATATCCAGGTGCGCGGGGGAACATCGCCGCAATCGAGTTCGTGACTACGTTCCGCGCGCTCTCGCTGGCCGCTAACTGACCAGCCGCCACTCAAAACCTAGGGCCGCACCGTTAGGATAGAGGGATGGAAATCGCGGCCGAGCCGTCCCCACTTGCGTCCCCGCCGCCTGCCGCTCCTGCCGCCCCCGCAGGCCCTCCGCCGTGGGTCGCGCTTAAAGACGAGGAACTCCTGGCGGTCCGCATCTGCGATCTCGGCGTCCGCATCGAAGGCTCCGAACTCGAGCCGCGTCTCCGTCAGTTTCACGAGGACCTGGCCCTGCGCGGCGTCGCCCTCCGCCCCGATTGCTATCTCGGCGATGAATGGTTCTCCCCCGAGGGCGCGTGTGCCATCGCCATCCCGTTCTATCTCGCGCACCCCCGCCTCAAGGCGCTGGAACTCCGATTGATGCTCGAAGTGGAAGGCGGCACTGCGGAATGGTGCCAGATGCTGCTGCGCCACGAATGCGGCCACGCCATCGATCACGCGTACCAGTTTTCCAAACGCCCCGCTTGGCACAGCATCTTCGGCAGCCCTGAGACCGAGTACACGCCCGAAACTTACACTCCGCGCCCCTACAGCCGCAGCTTTGTCCGCCATCTGCCCAACTGGTATGCGCAGGCTCATCCCGATGAAGACTTCGCCGAAACTTTCGCGGTGTGGCTCTCCTCATCTCCGGACGACTGGCGCCAGCGCTACCGCGGCTGGAAGGCTCTAGAAAAACTTGAGTACGTCGAAACGCTGATGCAGGAAATCGCCGTCACCAAGCCGCCGGTCAAGCGCGGCCGGCGCATCTCCGAAGCCCGAAAACTGCGCAGCACGCTCGCGCGCTACTACACTAGCCGCCGTAAACTCTACGCCGAAGACTTTCCGGATTTCTACGACGCCGACCTGCGCTCGATTTTCGGTCACGGCGAGCCCGACGGCGTTATTCCCAAGGAAACCGCAGCCCGCTTCATGCGCCAACACCGGGCTGCCTTGATCGCGTCGATCGTGCAGTGGACTGGGCAGCGCAAATACACGGTCAACATGCTGGTGCAGAAACTCATCCATCGCTGCCAGCAGCTCAAGCTGAAAGCGCACGCCGAACCCGCGCGTTTGTATTTCGACATCGCCTCCTATCTCGCCGCGATGGTCACCAATCATCTTTATACCGGCCGCTTCAAGAGGTCCGTCTAGCATGAAGATCCTCGCCCTTTTTGATGTCGCGCAGGCCGTCGATCCCGGTGAGGAATTCTCCCCCGAGTCGCTCAAGGAACAGGACAAGCCTACCGAAGCCTGTGTGCTCGAATGCCTGACGCGCCTGGGCCACGATGTCGAAACGCTCGCGGTCTTCGATAACGTCCCCGCCATCGTCGAAAAGCTGACCGCCTACGCGCCAGACCTGGTCTTCAATCTCTCGGAGTCTTTTCATCATGACCGCTCGCATGAGCCCAACATCCCGGCCCTGCTGGATCTGATGAAGGTGCGCTACACCGGCTCCGGACCCGACGCCCTGCTGCTCTGCAAGGACAAAGCGCTCGCCAAGAAAGTGCTGGCCTACCACCGCGTGCACTCGCCGAATTTCGTGGTCTCGAATCACGCCCATCCGCTGCGCCACCTGGCCCGCTTCAACTACCCGGCATTCGTCAAGCCTGTGGGCGAGGAATCCTCCGACGGCATCAGTAAAGCCTCCTTCGCGCGCGACGAAGCCGAAGCCATCGAACGCATCCGATTCATTCACCAGAAATTCAACTGCGATGTCTTGATAGAGGAGTACGTTGATGGCCGCGAGCTGTACCTCAGCGTCCTGGGCAACCATCGCCTCACAGTTTTTCCGCCACGCGAGATTTTCTTCGAGCAGGTGCCGGAAGACACGCCCAAGTTCGCCACCTACCACGCCAAATGGAATGAGAAATACCGCCAGAAGTGGGGCATCACCAACGGACCCGCCAAGCCTCTGCCGGACCGCATGCCCCAGCAGCTCTCGCAACTCGCCAAAAAGGTTTACCGCCTGCTCAAGATTCGCGGCTTCGGCCGTATCGATGTCCGCATCACTCCAAAAGGCGATGTCTTCGTGATCGAGGCCAACCCCAACCCGTCGCTCGCCGCCGATGAGGATTTCGCGCAAGCCGCGCTCAACGCCGGCGTCACCTACGACACGCTCATTCAAGAAATTCTCAACGCCGCGCTGGCTTAAGCTACACTAACGACTTATGCGCACAAAGAATTGTCTCTCTCTAGACGACGCCACTCGCGTCATCGCCGCCGCGAAAGCCGAGGCCGCGAAGAACAAATGGGCCGTCACCATCGCCGTGGTAGACGACTCCGGAATCCTGCTGGCTCTGGAGCGCCTCGACACCGCCACCGCGCAGTCGCCCGACATCGCGATCCTGAAGGCCCGCGCCGCCGCACTGGGCCGCATGCCCAGCAAGGCTCTGGAAGACATGGTGAAGGACCGCCCTGCGCTCGGCACTTTCCCGAATCGCGCGCCGGTGCAGGGCGGACTGCCGATCTTCTATCAAGGCGAATGTGTCGGCGGCGTCGGCGTCTCCGGCGTCAAGTCGAGCGAAGACGAGCAGGTGGCAGCGGCCGGCATCGCCGCGCTTTAACGAGCCGCAACGCGCATGGCGGCGATTACGATCTTCGCCGCCTCCATAAGAGCAGCCCGCCCCAGAACACACCTGCCGCAAAAGCGCCCGCGATCAATCGCATGTCGGGAAAAGCGATGAAGCGCGTGCCCTCTTCCGTGATTTCGAGCGCGCCCGCGGGATACGCGCGGACTCCGCCCCCTCCGCCGCCGCTCTCTCCGTGCCGGCCTTTATCGGATTCGGTTTTCCCGTGCCCGGTCCCGAAGCCGCCGCCAAAGCCATACGCGACTTTGGCCACCGGAATCACGGTGCGCCCCGCGGCATGAACCGGCTCCCCGAACACCGCCTTTACGGTAGCGCTCGATCCCAACGATTCACCAATCTGCTGCAGAATATCGGTTGCTGCCATAGACTGTCTCCTTCAGTGAACTTAGAGCAATCTCACGTCCATTCCATTTTTGCGCAAAGACGGGCCCTTCCACGCATAATGGAGGAACCGAATGTTGCTGAAGATTTCCAGCACAGCTCCACAGGCGACCGATCTCGGCTTCCTCCTGCACAAGAACCCGGCCAACCTCCACGAGATTGAGGTCGCGTTCGGCAAGGCCCACGTATTCTATACGGAGTCGAGTGCGGAGCGATGCACCGCGTGTCTCTTACTGGAAATCGATCCTGTGGGCCTCGTGCGCGGGGTCCAACGGTTCGAAGATTACGTAAACGACCGGCCATACGTATCGTCCTCCTACATGACCGTTGCGATAGGGCGGGTGTTCGGAACAGCGTTGGCAGGCAACTGCCAGAAGCGTCCTGAACTGGTTGGAACAAAACTTCCGCTCGAATCGGTCATAGAAGTCATCCGATCGCGTGGCGGTGCCGACGTACTCCGCAAATTATTTGAGCCGCTCGGATACACCGTCGAGGTATCGCAGATTCCGCTGGATGGGAACTCCCAGGAATGGGGAGAGAGTCCCTACTTCCGGCTATCGCTCCGTGCCGAGACGACGGTTCATGATCTTCTTTCCCACTTGTATGTGCTGCTTCCGGTGCTGGATGAGGAGAAACATTATTATGTCGGTGACGCCGAGGTCGAGAAACTGCTTCGCCATGGAGAAGGCTGGCTGGTAGGCCATCCCGAACGGAACCTGATCGTAAATCGATACCTCAAACGGCGGCGTTCCCTGACCGACCAAGCGTTCGCAAGATTACTGGATGAGGAAGTCGCCGAAGTTGAGACGAGAGAAACCTGGACGGAAAGGGCTGCACAGGTTGAAAGGGACCTGGAGCGCCCCATAACATTGCACACGCACCGTCTCAATCAAGTAGCGGGCACGCTCAAGGAGTTGGAAGCGAAGTCGGTGCTGGATCTTGGATGCGGGGAGGGTAAGCTACTCCGGCGCTTGTTGGCCGATCGCGCTTTCGAGCGCATTGTTGGTATGGACGTCAGCCATCGATCGCTTGAAACCGCGTCGGCGAGACTTCGTTTGGATCGGATGCCCGAACGCCAACGTCAACGAATTGAGCTAGTGCAGGGGTCCTTGCTCTACCGCGATGCCCGCTTTGGCGGCTTCGACGCGGCAGCGCTGGTCGAAGTGATCGAGCATTTGGACGCGCCACGGTTAACAGCCATGGAGCGCGTAATCTTCGAGTTCGCCCGTCCGCGCCACATCATCATCACGACGCCGAACCGCGAGTATAACGTTCTGTTCCCAACGCTGCAGCCGGGCATGATGCGGCACAACGACCATCGTTTTGAATGGACCCGAGCAGAGTTCGCGGCGTGGGCTGAACCCGTGGCAGCGAAGTTTGGCTATGAAGTGCGTTTCGCCCCGGTTGGGGGCGTGGATCCGGTCCACGGTGCACCATCGCAAATGGCTGTGTTCGCACTACCGACTGGGGGAGCCCAATGAAAACCATTGAGATCCCCGAACTGGCGTTGGTCGCCATGATCGGTGCATCTGGCTCCGGAAAGTCAACATTTGCGCGTCGGCATTTTCTGCCTACTGAAGTACTGTCATCCGACTTCTTTCGCGGCCTCGTCAGCGACGACGAGAACGATCAAGCGGCCACCCGTGATGCCTTCGACGCTCTCTATTACATGCTAGCCAAGCGCCTTGCGCGCGGACGCCTCACGGTAGTAGATGCGACGAACGTACGCCCGGATGATCGGAAGCGCTTGATCGAAAACGCTCGCCAGTATCACTGTTTTGCTGTCGCTATCGTGATCAATACGTCCGAGAAAATTTGCCTGGAACGCAACCGCCAGCGCCCGGACCGGGCGTTCGGCCCTCATGTCGTACGTCATCAATTGGCCGATCTGAAGCGCGGGCTGCGCCGATTAGAGCGCGAAGGGTTCCGCTACGTTCACATTTTGAGTGAGGAAGATATCGCGTCCGATCAAGTTGAGATCCGGCGGGTAACTCTGTGGAACAACAAGAAGGACCAGCAAGGTCCGTTCGATATCTTTGGCGATCTGCATGGCTGCGCCGACGAACTGCAGCAACTTCTAACGCGACTTGGCTGGGAACGGCATGACCTGGAAGAATCTGATGCGTTTTGGGGTCAGGAGTCCTGGCGTCATCCCGAAGGGCGACGGGCGGTCTTTCTGGGAGACCTTGTGGATCGTGGCCCCCGGGTGCTGGACGCTGTTCGCATCGCCAGAAACATGGTCAAGGCTGGCACGGGGTTTTGCATCGCCGGTAATCATGATGTAAAGCTCGTGCGCTGGCTGCGCGGCAAGCAAGTAAAGGTGCAGCACGGCCTTGAGCAGTCGATCTCTGAGATTGAATCGCTAACCCCAGATGATCGAGGAAAACTCGGGTCTTTCCTCGACGGCCTGGTTAGCCATTACGTGTTGGATGGCGGCCGATTAGTGGTAGCGCACGCGGGATTGCGCGAAGAGATGCACGGGCGTGGTTCCGCCGCGGTCCGAGAATTTTGCCTGTACGGAGAGACGACTGGCGAGACCGACGAGTTTGGATTGCCGGTGCGCTACAACTGGGCGTCCGAGTATCGCGGAAAGGCGTCCGTTGTCTACGGCCACACACCGGTACCCGAGCCGGAGTGGCTGAACAATACCATCAACATCGATACGGGGGCGGTGTTTGGCGGCAAGCTGACTGCGTTGCGTTATCCCGAGAAGGAATTTGTGTCGATTGACGCAGCCCGTGAATACGCCGCGCCGATAAAGCCCATTTCCGCACCTACAACTACGGGGCGCACGAGCCAGCAGGAACTCGATGATGTACTGGATCTTCAGGACGTGACCGGCAAGCGGCTCATCGAGACGCGCCTGTTCCGCAACATCACGATTCGCGAGGAGAACTCGATCGCGGCGCTGGAGGTGATGAGCAGGTTTGCAACAGACCCGCACTGGCTTATTTATCTCCCACCCACGATGTCGCCAAGTGAGACTTCCAGCCGGGAAGAATATCTGGAGTATCCGAGCGAGGCGTTGAAATATTTCGGCAAGAATGGCGTGGAGCGCGTCATTTGCGAAGAGAAGCATATGGGCTCCCGCGCGGTCGTGATTGTCTGCCGCGATGTGGAGTGTGCGCGGAAGAGGTTCGGCGCGGTTGATAGCCGCAGTGGTGTCTGCTACACGAGAACCGGGCGTCCGTTCTTTGCTGAACAAACTAAGGAGGCCGAGTTCATCAGCCGAGTGCGAATCGCGTTGACGGGGGCTGGATTTTTTGAAGAGTTCAAGACGGACTGGTTCTGCCTGGACTGTGAGCTGATGCCATGGTCAGCCAAGGCACGGGAATTGATTCAGCGACAGTACGCGCCGGTCGGCGCAGCAGGTGTTGCTTCACTTGAAGCAGCGATCGAAGCAATCGATCAATCGCCCGCAGCCTGTGGACTTGCGGAAACCTATCGCCACAGGCTCGGGCGGTTGCGGAAATACCGCGAAGCGTACCGCCGATACTGCTGGCCAGTTAACTCGCTTGCCGATTACAAGCTCGCGCCGTTTCACTTGCTGGCCAGCGAAGGCGCCGTCCATTCCGACAAGACGAACCGCTGGCATATGGAGACATTGCATCGGCTGGCCGCCGCCGATACTGGATTCATTCTGGCCACACCGTTCCTGGAAGTTGCCTTGGCCGATGAGACCGAACTTCAGCGGGCGTGCGAATGGTGGGAAACTCTGACCGGAAAAGGCGGAGAGGGCATGGTGATAAAGCCATTGGACTTTGTGGTGCGGGGCCCGAAGGGACTGGTGCAGCCTGCGCTGAAATGCCGCGGGCGGGAATACTTGAGGATCATTTTCGGGCCTGAATACACAGCGCCCGATCAGCTTCCAAGATTGCGCCCCCGTGGCCTCTCAGGAAAACGGTCACTTGCAGCACGCGAGTTTGCGCTGGGAATCGAATCTCTGGAACGCTTCGTGGCGCGTGAACCCCTTCGACGCGTTCATGAGTGCGTTTTCGGCGTACTGGCGTTGGAAAGCGAGCCGGTTGACCCACGTCTGTAACCGCTTGTCTGTAACCGCCTTGACCCCGCTATCTCATTGCCGCTAAACTAAATACAGGAGTTAGACCGTTCCCATGCTTCCGCGTAGCCGCGAACTGCTTCATGAGATCGTCGCTGCTTATATAGAGACTGGCGAGCCGGTCGCTTCGCGCTCCATCGCACGCCGCCGCGGCGACACACTTAGCGCCGCCTCGGTTCGCAACGTAATGGCGGACCTGGATGAAGAGGGCTACCTGCATCAGCCGCATACCTCGGCCGGCCGCATTCCCACCGAAAAGGCTTTCCGCAGCTACGTGCAGTCCTTGACTCTGCGCCGCATGGCCGCCGCCGAAATCGACCGCCTGCGCGCCGAGTTCGGCCGTCTCGAAACGGTGGAGCAGCGCGTCGAATACGGCTCCCGCATGCTGATGGACATGACCCGCGGCTTTGGTATCGCCGCCGCCATTCGCCAGGTCAGCCCAGCGCTGGAACATATCGAGCTGGTTTCGCTGCAGGACCGCCGCGTGCTGATGGTGGTGGTGACGCGCGATCACGAAGTCCACAACCGGGTGGTGACATTGGACGAACTGGTCACCGGAGACGAGCTCTCCACCATCCGCGACTACGTGAACCGCAACTTCGCCGGCTGGACTCTGGAGCAGGTACGCAAGGAACTCTCCGCGCGCCTGGAACACGCCAGCGCGACCTACGACGAAATTCTGCGCAAGCTGACGCTGCTGTATTCGAAGGGCCTGCTCGACTTCGCCTCGGCGCCTGAGGTCCACATGGAAGGCGCCAGCAATCTGGTGGGGCTCGACCTGCACCTCACTAAGGAAAAGACCCGCGAGTTGTTCCGCGCGCTGGAAGAGAAGAAGCGCGTTCTCGAACTGGTCGACCGTTTCCTCGAGCAGCCGCCCGGCGAAATCGGGGTGCACGTGGGGCTGGCGTCTACGCATCCGTCGATGGGCGAGCTCTCGCTCATCGGCGTCCCGGTGCAGCTCGCCAGCGGCATCTCCGCGGTTATTGCGGTGCTCGGCCCCATGCGCATGAACTATGGCCGCGTGATGTCGGCGGTGCAGAATGTGGGTCAGGCGTTCGTCGATTCGTAACCGGCCCACGGGCCTTAAATCCATTCTCAGCCCGGCAGCAATGTTACGCTGGAATTGTGCGAAACGGAAAGAAAATGAGTAGCGACAGTATCACCAAAGATGAACCCGAATCGCCCGCGGCACAGACTACCGTAGCCGGCGATCCGCCCGATCCCATCGCCGCGTTGACGGCTGAGCGCGACCAACTGGCCGCGCAATTGGCGGAGTTGCAGGATCGTTTCCTGCGCGCCCAGGCGGAATTCCAGAACTCGCGCAAGCGGGCCGAAAAGGAGCGAGTCGAGTTCGCCGAATATGCCAGCACCGAAGCCGTGCGCGCCCTGCTGCCGATCCTGGACGACTTCGAACGGGCACTCAAAACCGAGTCGTCCGATAAAGAATACAGCAAAGGGATGGAGATGATCTACCAGCGGTTTTATGACTCCCTGAAGAAATTAGGATTGGAGCCGATCGTATCCACAGGGCAGCCCTTTGATCCGCATGTTCACCACGCCGTGGAAATGGTCGAGACCGAGGACGCCGCCGATCACACGGTGCTCGATGAGTATCAAAGAGGCTACAATTTCAAAAACCGGCTGCTGCGTCCTGCGATGGTAAAGGTCGCGGTCGAGCGCGGTTCCAAGTAAACGCAATTCGTATGCGGCCAAGGGTTAAGAAGTGAGCGTAACCAAACGCGATTATTACGAAATTCTCGGCGTCAGCCGGGACTGCGACGAACCGGTTCTGAAGGGAGCCTACCGCAAACTTGCGCTCGAATACCATCCCGATCGCAATCCCGGCAATCACGAAGCGGAAGAGAAATTCAAGGAAGCCGCCGAGGCCTATAGCGTTCTGAGCGACGCCCAGAAGCGTGCCGCCTACGATCGCTTCGGCCACAAGGGCGTCTCCAGCGCGGCCGGCAATGGATTCGATCCCTCCGCGGGATTCCCTGACCTGGCCGACATCTTAAGCGATGTGTTTGGATTTGGCGACGTCTTCGGAGGCGGAGGCCGGGGTCAGCAGCGCCGCCCGCGCGCCCAGCGCGGCGACGACGTTCGCTACGACCTGGAGATCAATTTCGAAGACTCCATGCGCGGTATCTCGATCGACATTCAAGTTCCGCGCCTGGAGGAATGCGGCCGCTGCCACGGCAAGGGCGCCGAACCCGAGGACGGACTCACCACCTGCCCCATTTGCCGCGGCAAGGGCGAAGTGATTTATCAGCAGGCGTTTCTTTCCGTGCGCCGCACCTGCAGCCAGTGCGGAGGGCGCGGCCAGATCATTCGCCGTCCCTGCAAGGAATGTAAAGGCGAAGGCTATCTGAAGCGCGAGCGCAAGCTGAAGGTGAACATTCCAGCGGGAGTCGACGACGGCACCCAGCTCCGCCTCTCCCAGGAAGGGCAGCCTGGCGTGAACGGCGGCGGCAGCGGCGATCTCTACGTGGTGCTCAAGGTGAAGCCTCACCCCATCTTCGAACGCCATGAAGACAACCTGCATTGCACCGTCCCCATCAATGCCGCGCAGGCCGCCCTAGGGGCGTCGGTGGATATTCTTACGCTGGACGGTTTGCAGACCGTCAAGATTCCGGAGGGTGCGCAAGCCGGCCAGCGCCTGCGCATCAAGGGTCTGGGCGTGCCGCACGTCAACGGCAGCGGCCGCGGCGACATGTTCGTGCATCTCGACGTGCGTATTCCCACCAAACTCTCGCGCGAGCAGCGCAGGCTCTTCGAGCAGCTTCGCGAACTTCTCCCGGCCGAAAACGAACCCAGCGAAAAGGGTATTCTGGGCAAAGTCAAAGACTACTTCATGTAGACCGTTCGCCTGCCGCAAGAACGTTTTTACAAAACCTTTACGATTGTTTTACAACCTCGCCTTAACACCGGCGTATGCTCGGGCATCCCCTATCCGAAGGAGCAACGCTCGAATGCAACGTTTTCGGTTCCCCCGTCTCGCGCCGACAATACTCGCGGCGCTCCCGTTGACCTTTTTGGCAGGCTCAGCCTCCGCCCAGCACTATACCCAGGTCAATTTGGTCTCGAATCAAACCGGCCAAGCTACCCATACCGACACGAGCCTGGTGAATGGATGGGGTATCGCCCGCTCCGCCACTAGTCCGTGGTGGGT
>Ga0068857_100003531_pt1 | contig 13066 bp, 12 predicted proteins | sample KBSCornC72_FD_66591 | JGI IMG/M metagenome (GOLD analysis project Ga0068857, IMG submission 66591) | Corn rhizosphere microbial communities from Kellogg Biological Station, Michigan, USA - KBS Corn C7-2 | ecosystem: Host-associated > Plants > Roots > Rhizosphere > Soil ...
GTGACGCTGTAGAGTCGGCTCGACAGGCCGGACTTCGCTACGTCTCAGACAACATGCCTGGAATAACTCGCGAAAAATCCGGCCACGGATTTCGTTACAGGTACCCCATCGGAGCGATCGTTCGAGAACCAGAGATGCTCAATCGAATCAAATCTCTCGCAATCCCACCGGCCTGGACTGATGTTTGGATTTGTCCCGATCCTGCTGGACATCTTCAGGCTACTGGACGAGACGCGAAAAAGCGAAAACAACACCGCTATCATGCGCGCTGGCGGGAGGTTCGTGATGAAACCAAATATGGCAGAATGATCACCTTTGCCAAAGCTCTGCGAAAGATTCGCAAGAAAGTCATGCGGGACCTTTCTTTGGCCGGGTTGTCTCGCAACAAAGTGCTCGCTACCGTGGTGCGATTGCTGGAAGTGAGCCTCATTCGCGTTGGCAACGAAGAGTATGCTCGCGACAACGAATCCTTTGGGCTTACTACGATGCGAGATCGGCACGTGGATGTGAACGGCTCAACGGTGCAGTTTCATTTCCGCGGCAAAGCAGGCAAATGGCATACCGTTGATATTCGCGACCGCCGCCTGGCGAAAATTGTTAAAAGTTGCCAGGATTTGCCCGGGCAGGAGTTGTTTCAATATGTCGATGAAAAAGGAAATCGTCAGGACGTCAAATCCACGGACGTAAACGATTATTTGCGTGAAATCAGCGGGCAGGATTTCACGGCCAAAGATTTTCGAACCTGGGCCGGGACAGTTCTCGGGGCAATGGCTTTGCGCGAATTTGAACAGTTCGATTCCAAAACCCAGGCGAAAAAGAATATTGTTCAAGCCATTGAAAACGTCGCCGAGCGGCTCGGCAATACGCCGGCGGTTTGCCGCAAATGTTATGTGCATCCGGATATTATCGACGCGTATCTCGATGGCACGCTGGCGCGCACACTGAAGCAGCGGGCAGAGGAACGGTTGACGAGTTCATTGCATTCATTGAATCCCGAAGAAGCCGCCGTCCTCGGGTTGCTCCAGCAGCGGCTGGCAAGAGAAGAGAAGAACGCGCGCGATTTAACGCCGGTCCTCAAAGCGTCAATTGCGAAAACGCGCAAGCGCTCAAAGCGGTAGCTCCGCCTCAACATTCGCAGCTTGATAAGAAAGTTTGCCATTCACAATTCGCGCCGCGCTCGTGTATGGATGCTCTTCCGCCTTTGTCGCACTCTGAATGTGAAGAATCTTGTGACCGCGTGCCTTCAAGTAATCTGATATGAGACTACGATGACATCGCCACCACACCGCTTCAGCGCACATGATCGCGACACGCTTCCCGCGAGCCAAATCAATAAGCCGAGCGATTCCGTGCGCAAATCCGTTCGTTTCCATGTAATCGGCATAGCCGCGAAAAGCTTCATTGCGCCAGGCCGTGTTTGGTGAATCTGGCCTGGAACGTCTTCTTCCACCTAATTCCACAATATGATGATACTCAATTCCATTTTTTGCCAGAAACGCGGCTAACTGCTCTTTGCCAAAATGTGGATACCGCCGCGAACCGGGGAAATGACGCACATCCACGAGTGATTCGATCGCGTACGCTTTGAGCAACGCAAGAAAGTCCTCGATACTTCGCGTCGAGTGGCCAATTGTCCAAATGGTGACAGATTTTTCTTTCACAGCGTAGTAGGTAGGGCGGGCGTCGCCGCGAGCCGAATTCGATTCCAGAGCGTTGAACCGGTTGATGGCTCGCGAAGACGCTCGCCCCACCAGAATATGCTCTTGAAAGATCGATTCGCCAACGTGTTCAATTCAGACCCGTTGAAAATCAGAGAACAAACGCCAAAACTCACACCCTTGCCGAAGTCATTCTACGAGCCTTCGGCCAAGGTCGTAGCCCCACAGTTATTGGGCCATTTTCTGATTCGCAATACACCCTCGGGCCCAGCAGGTGGCCCAATCGTCGAAGTAGAGGCTTACCTGACTGATGATCCCGCATGCCACGCCGCGCCCGGGCCAACACCGCGAAACCGCGTCATGTTTGGTGCGCCTGGGCACGGCTATGTCTATCTCATCTATGGATACCATTTCTGCGTGAATGCGGTTTGTCGGCCCGCCGGCGTTGGTGAAGCGGTCCTCGTCCGCGCAATCGAACCGTTGTTCGGTGAAGGCTTTATGCGCCGCGAACGGCCTGTGAGCAAACTCCGCGAATTGACCAACGGCCCGGCCAAACTCTGCCAGGCGCTGAACATCGATCGTGGATTAGACGGAATTGACCTCTGCGATCCCAAGGCGACTCTCTGGGTTGCCGAAAATCCTGACGTAGAAAATTTCCGAAAGCAACGGGGCCCGATTATTACTACGACCCGAATCGGAATTACTCGAGCTGCCGCGTTGCCGCTCCGATTCTACCTCGACGGCAGCGAATACGTTTCACAACGAGCCTCGGTTCTTGCCACCAAAGCCAAATCCGGGCCAACGCGCAAAAGAACAGCAGTTGCTCGCTAGGCGTTACTGCTTCTTCGAATTTTGAATTTCGAGTTTCGAATTTTTTCTTCACTCCGACGTCCAACTCGACATGAATTTTAAAGCGGATCGCGCGGCACACGAAGAGAAGCCCGGTATGAGCGGAGCATCTATGCGCCAGAATAGAGCGCCGCAGTTTTCATTTGGAATCCGTCGCCATACAGGCGCTCGCGCCAAACGGCTGTTCACTCCGCAAAAAGGGCTCCTGTCCGCGAGCTTCGCTCCCGAACCAGAGCAGGCCCGCGCGGTATAACTCCGGCACAACGGAATCCACCGGGTATCATCCCGATTTGACATTCCCGCTCTCGCCGCTACGTTCTGGCTTTAACAAAATACAAATAGGGAGCAACTATGGCAGATATTGAACGTAAAGCTCAGGTACAGTGGCACGGTGATTTGCGAAATGGTTCGGGCAAAATCTCAACAACGAGCGGCGCACTCTCAGACTTGCCTTACTCTGTGGCGTCGCGCTTCGAAGGCGCAAAAGCAACAAATCCGGAGGAGTTGCTCGCTGCAGCTCATGCGTCGTGCTTCAGCATGATGCTGGCAAAAGTTCTCAGCGACGAAAAGAAAGTCGCCAGCCAGATCAACACCAAAGCAACATTGACTCTTGCGCAACGCGGCGGTGGCTGGAAAATTTCAAAGGTTCATTTGGAAACCGAAGTTAGCGGCGATGGAATTGATGCCGCCCTGCTCAAGAAGACAACCGAAATCGCCAAGGATCAATGTCCTGTTTCTGTTCTCCTTAAACCCGGCCTGGAAGAGCTTACGCTCGATGCACGGCTGAAATAAGGTGGAAGAAAAAATATTAGAACTGTTTCATCGGCGGACTTACAGCCCGTCGAATATCCCTGAATTGCTGTCCCAACTCGGCCTTCCACGGAATCAACAGCGCAAACTTGAGCATTCGCTCTCACGTTTGGAGCGCACCGGTCAAATCGCCCGCATCAAGCAGGGTAATCGCTACGCGCTTCCCAGAGAAGCCGACTTGATCCCTGGTCGAATCCGAATGAATCGCCAGGGCATCGGCACCCTTCAGCCCGATGATCCGAAGGTTTCAGCAATCAGGATCCCTCACGATGCGACTGCTACGGCCATGCATGGCGATCACGTGCTGGTCCGAAAAGATGTTGTCCCTCGTAAACTCAGGCGTGGCTTTGCCGAGGAACCGACTGGACGCATTGTCCGCGTTTTGGAGCGCGCCCGCACAGCCGTCGTTGGCACGTTACAGCGTGGGCGCGAATTGCTCTATGTCATCCCGGACGACCCGCGAATTTCCCAGGACATCTATGTCCCGCCGCCGCGTGATGTTGGCAGACCGGCGCGCGTCGGCGACAAAGTAGTCGTCGAATTGCGCGAATGGAAATCGCGGAATGCAAACCCGGAAGGCGAAGTCATTGAAGTCCTTGGCCCGCCTGATGCCGAAGGTGTGGATATGCTTTCCATACTTCGGCAATACCGCTTGCCGCTGCATTTCCCCAAGCGCGTTTTGCAAGAAGCGAATTCGTTCGGTGATCAGATCAGGCCCAAAGAATTGATTGGTCGCACCGATTGCCGCGAACAACAGGTCATTACCATCGATCCCGAAGATGCGAAAGACTTCGACGATGCCATTTGTCTCGAACGCGCCTCAGACGGCCATTGGAAACTTTGGGTGCATATCGCCGATGTTTCCCACTACGTCAAACCGGGCACTGTGCTTGATGAAGAAGCTGCTCGACGCGGCAATTCAACCTACCTCGTCGATCGCGTCATCCCGATGCTTCCCGAGGCATTGAGCAACGAGCTTTGTTCGCTCAAACCTCACGTCGAACGATTGACCAAGTGCGTCGAGTTTCTGCTCTCGAACGAAGGCCACGTCTTGCGAACCCAATTCTATTCGGCAGTCATTCGCTCACAGTGCCGCTTCAATTACAAAGAAGCTTTCGCGATTCTGCGGCGCGAGCCGCGCGATTCTATCGAAAGAATGCTTCACGAAGCGAACACGATGGCGCAGAAAATCCGGCGTGCACGCTTCAAGGCTGGTTCTCTCGACCTGGATTTCCCTGAGACAAAGATCATTCTCGACGATCAAGGCAAGGTCTTACGCATCGAAAAAGTCGAAAATGACATTTCGCATCAATTGATCGAAGAATACATGCTGCTTGCGAATGAAGCCGTCGCTGGACGCTTAATGGCGTTAAATCGTCCGGCAATTTATCGGATCCATGAGTCACCAGATGAAAAGCGGCTTGAAGAATATCGCGAAGAAGTTCTCAGTCACCACATTCAATGCGGTAACTTGTCAAATCGACGCGAAGTCCAAAAGCTCCTCGAAAGACTCAACCACCTCGCCATCGGGCAGGCTCTCAAAATTGGCTTTCTAAGGTCCCTGATGCGCGCCCGGTATGCCACCGAGCCGCTTGGGCACTACGGCCTGGCCAAAAAGAAATACACCCATTTCACTTCACCCATTCGGCGCTATGCGGACTTGGTTGTGCACCGCGCTCTCTTCCCCCCGCCCGGAAAACACCCAGCCACCGGCAACCTCCAAGAAATTGCCGGCCGCATTTCCGAGACCGAAAGGAATTCAGATGATGCCGAGCGCGATAGCCGCGACGTGAAGCTTTTCGCATTTCTGCGCGTCCAGCTTGAATCTCCTCATCCACAACGTTACATGGCGCTTATCACCGACGTGCGCAATTTCGGTTTCTTCGTCGATGTACCCGGATTGGGGATGAGCGGCCTGGTTCCTCTATCGGGTCTGACCGATGATTTTTATCACTTTGATTCACACCAAAGCCAACTCATCGGCCGGAGAACCCGTCGCGAGTTTAAATTGGGCGGACAAGTCGAAGTTCAGATTGCAAAAGTAGATACTTTCAAGAGGCAGGTGGACTTCAAATTGGCAGGCGGCGTGCAAACGAAACGTGCAAGATACCCGCGCAGCCCGGGCTCAAATTGAGACCTTCTTCTCGTCGTCTTCCAAATCCAGCGCTCTCCAAAAATACCATGCTGCTGTCGTCCGATGCGGTTTCCATCGTTCTCCATGCGCCAGCAATTCCTTTGGCGTCGGTAAATCTTTCCAACCATACGTCATCGCGAATCCCTTGCGCACACCGTAATCAGTTGCCGGAAGCACATCGGTCCGGCCAAGTGTGAAGATCAGCAACATTTCAACCGTCCACGGACCAACCCCGCGCACGGCTATCAAACGCTCGATGATTTCCTCGTTTGACATTTTTACAATCGCCCGGGAAGTCGGCACGATCCCTTCAAGTGTCTTCCGAGCGATATCCTTGATTGCCGCCGTCTTTGCGCGAGAAAGTCCGGCAGCCCGCAACTTTTCGTCCGGCGTGCCAATTAGATCTTCGGGACTTGGAAATCTTTTGTTTGGATATAGCGCCTTCACCCGGCCAAGAATCGTTGCCGCGGCGGTCCCGTTAAGTTGCTGATAGGCGACCGATTGAACCAATGATTCAAATGGACTCCGCCGCTTCTTCGGCTTCAAATGACACGGCCCAACGCGTTCGATGAGCGTACCAAGCCGCTTATCACTGGATGTCAGAAATTTGAGTGCCTCTTCAGTCACACGGACATCCTTCCAATTAACCCATTTAACTTTTCGGACAACGTCCTCACCGTTTCCGCCTGCTGAATGAGCCACTCACCGTTCACCTTCTTCAGCGTGAATTTCACTTCCTGTGGGGTAAAATCTCGTTCGCCATTGACTCGCACTTTGAGGGTCATATTGGCGACAGCGGAAGTCTTGTCTGGTCCAAAAGCGATGTTCACGTCCAGGAACTCCACATTAAGGCTCGAAAGCACGGTCCGCACCGCCATTGCTGCCTTCAACAAATCGTCCTGACCCGAAAATTTCTGGCGCAATTCAGGAACATCCACGGATATGACAACATCCGACGTAAAAAAAGTGGTAAGCTTTTGCGAATTCAGGGCTTTCGCGGCTGCACCTTCATTCCCGGCGAAGGTCGACAATTTTGCGACTTCCGCGAGTCGTTTTCGAATGGCTTGTTCGGGCCCTGGAAAGTACGTCAGCCACGCCCACACTATCACGGCAATGATGATAATCGCGAGCGCCCCGCGAAACGCCCATTTCATAGCAGAAGTTTGCCCACAATCCTGTTACGTGACGCCTTGCCCTCCGTGTGATCGACTTGCGGCATCGACCGATTGTCTCCGACGACGTAGTATTCGGAAGGCCCTAGGACCTTTGGTTCGTGTTCCCAGGCACAAGGAAATTTAACGTAGGGTTCATCCAATAATTTTCCATCGATATACACGTGCCCTTGATGGAAGGTCACCGCTTCCCCGGGCAAACCAATGATCCGTTTCATGAACATGACGCTAGGACCCGCCAATCGAATCGCTACAACATCGCCTCGTCTGGGTTCATGGAACAAATACGCCAGCCGGTTCACGACGTTCACTCCATGTTCACCGTAGGTCGGCAGCATGCTTGGCCCTGAAATCCGTATCGGCAGCAAAACAAATTTTGCGATGACAAAACAGACGACGACAAGGATCACCACTCGCTGCATCGTCCGCTTCGGATCCCGTCCAATCACGGCCCTCCTCAGCAACGATGGCGGATCCACAAGCGCCTCTGTCATCGTTTCCATACGATTTCTTATTTCTTAACCCTTTAGCTGCAGGTTAGTTTCGCGTTTCTTGCATTCTTACGCAAGCAAAGAGCGGCTTTGTGTCAAAAATGTAATTATTTTGGCACTTCGTTCAATACGCGACTAACGACGCGAGTTCCTCAGCCGCGCTTCCGCCAAATCAATATCCCGCTGAATCCGGCGTAAAACCTCGTCATTGATCACCCGCTCATTACGCAATTGAATAATCATCCTCCGCTCGGTTCCCAACGCCTCATGCGCCAATCGATCGTATTCCGACGAAAAAAGGCCGCGCTGCGGTTCGCTTTGGTTCGGCTCTGATACCTCCAGTTGGCGAATCCGATCTTCATATTCAACTCGCAGCCCGGCCACCGTGCTTGAATTCAAGTTCTCGACCTGAGCAATTTCATCGAGCCGGGCCAGCGCAGCCTGGTTCGCCTTTAGTCGTGCCAGAATTTCCTCCTTTTCGGTCGCTCCATCGTCTTTGACTTCCAACCATCGAATGATAGGTGGCAGAGTAAGGCCCTGGACAACCAGCGTCACCAGGATCACCACAAAAGTAAGCAACAAAATAAGATCACGCTCGGGAAAAGGTGCTCCACTTTCAACTGTCATTGGCAGTGCTAACGCCGCGGCCAGCGAAACTACGCCACGCATTCCCGTCCACGCAACGATTGCCACATATTGCCACGGTGGAGATGGATCCCGCTGGCGAAGGCTCTTCGAAAGGAGGCGAGGCAAATATGTCGCCGGAAACACCCAAAGGATTCGAATGATGATGACAATCAGACTGATAACCGTTGCATACCAAAGGAGTTGAGTAATGGAACGGCCTGACAAACGATGTAAAACTTTCGGAAGCTGCAAACCAATTAGCAAAAAGATAAAGCCGTTGAGCAAAAACTCTATCATCTCCCACACCGGTCCCGCCTGTAGTCGAGTGCGGGAACTCGTCAATTCCGGTAAAAGCCACCCGTGATACAGACCGGCCGTTACAACCGCCAACACGCCCGAAACATGCACTTGTTCCGCCAGCAAGTACGCGGCGAACGGCGTCAAAAGAGAAATCGTTATCTCAATGGGCGGATCATCGATTGGTTTCATAATCCGCGCTGAAATCCATCCGATAGCCAGTCCCATGACAACCCCTCCGATTCCGACGAAGAAGAATTGAGCCGTCGCTTGCGCCAGCGAAAACGTGCCAGTCGCCAGCGCCGCTATTGCAAAGCGCAGCGCAACTAGCGCAGTCGCATCATTTACAAGGCTTTCGCCTTCAATGACCGTCACAATTCGACGCGGAATGTGCAATCGCTCGGCAATAGCTGTTGCCGCAATTGCATCCGGCGGCGATATGATCGCTCCGAGAACAAATCCTGCCGCCAATGGCAATCCAGGAATAAAATAATGCGCCAGGTACGCAACTGCAGTCGTCGTAAACAAAACCAGCCCAACCGCCAACAGCGAAATCGGGCGAAGGTTTGCGTGGAAATCGCGCCACGACGTAAAAATTGCCGCCGGATACAGCAGTGGCGGCAGAAAGAATAGAAACACCAACTCGGGATTCAGCGGAACACGTGGCAGCCCCGGAATCAGTGCCGCTGCCAATCCACCAAGCACCAGCACAATCGGATATGGAATTGGGATCTTGCGCGAAAGCAGCGCCAGCGCCGCCACGGCAGCGAATATCCCAAGGATTTCCTCGATCGTGTGCAACATGCCGCACTGAGTCTAGGGTGGCCCCAAGAATTTGCAAACCGTGCGGGCTGAGTTGTCGCACTTATACGGACCGAGGCTGGCCTTCGACACAGCCGCAGTCCCATGGTTCAATCAAGCGCTTCAAGCTTTGTGGCTTCCTCCTCCCACTCAGGATTCAGTTCACCGAGTCGATGCTGAATATCCACCAATTCGCGATTAAGTTCCTGCGCGCGTCCTGCCTTCTCATAGGTCTCAGCCTTTTCCAGTTCGGCGACCAATTCCGTCTGCCGCAATTCGAGTTGCTGAATTTCCTTTTCCAGCTCGTGAACACGTTGCTGTTGCGATTTCCGTTCGCGCGAGCGGGCCTGGCGTTGCTCGGCTTCGAGGCGCTTTTGGTCTTTGCGGGAAATCGTTGTAACTGTTGCTCGATAATTGGTGATTGGTAATTCGGACGAACTTTGTGATGCGTGATTCTGGACGCGCGAATTGCCCCCTGCAATTGGTGACGTCAGAGCTGCGCGAGCAGAGTTGGCTTGTGTTTTGTCCAGGTAATATTGATAGCCGCCCGGGTAATGCGTCAGATGCCCGGCGTTCACGTGAACTACATGGTTCGCCAGCGCCCGAATGAAATACACGTCGTGGCTGATAAAAATCAACGTCCCCTCAAATTGATCCAACGCGAAAGCAAGCGCATCGATGCTCGACATGTCCAGATGCGTTGTCGGTTCATCCATCAGCAACAAATTCGGTGGATCGACCAACAGCTTAACCAGCGCAAGCCGGCTCTTCTCGCCACCGCTCAGCACGCTCACCCTCTTGAATACATCGTCACCACGAAAGAGAAAGCAACCGAGTAAAGTGCGGACGAACTGTTCAGTGACGCGCTGCGGCGTATCCAGGGCTTCATCAAGAACGGTGCGCGAGGGGTTCAGCATATCCACGCGGTACTGCGAGTAGTACCCTGACTTAACATTATGGCCGAGCGTGTGCGTGCCTTGTTGCGGAGTAAGAACGCCCGCAAGAATTTTCAATAATGTGGACTTGCCTGCCCCATTCGGCCCGACCAGAACAATTCGCTGACCGCGTTCTGCTTGAAAATCTATGCCTCGATAGACTTCGACGTTTCCGTACGCGTGGTGAATGTCTTCAAGCTTGATAACTTTGAGGCCGCTGCGTTGCGGTTGGGGAAATTGAAAATCGATTTTTTTGTCGTCACTCGACGGAGCTTCGACTTTTTCCATCCGCTCGATCTGTTTCAATTTGCTCTGGGCCTGGCTGGCTTTCGTGTTCTTGGCGCGAAAACGGTTGATGAACTCCATCATCCGCCCGATTTCCCTCTGCTGATTTTTGTAAGCGGCAACGAGTTGCTCCTCAGCCGCCTCACGTTGTTCGAGGTAATCATCATAATTACCTCGATATCGGATGAGCTTGCTCTGGCGAATTTCGATGATATTGCCGACCAGTTGATTAAGAAATTCACGGTCGTGCGAAATGACGAGAATCGCACCCGGGTAGCCCTTCAAGTATTCCTGGAACCATAGAAGCGCTTCGAGATCCAAATGGTTCGTCGGCTCGTCCAACAACAATAAATCGGGCTCTTGCGTCAGCAATCGCGCGAGATGCGCCCGCATCACCCAGCCACCGCTCATTTCACGCGCGAGACGCTCGAAATCCTTCTCACGAAAGCTTAGTCCCGCGAGAATCTGTTTAGCTTTGGCTTCGAGACGGTAACCACCCAATTCATTGAAGCGATCGTGAATGTCGTCATGGATTTCCTCGGGATGCAATGCCTCGACGGGATGATCGGCCTCCCAGGCCTTCAGGATTCGACGCAATTTGACGAAATCAGGCGTAACCGCAGTCGCGAGTTCGACGACCGTTTCATCACCGACGGGCGCGCTCTCTTGTGGAAGATAGCCGAAGCTGATTCCACGTTCGCTTGAGATTTTACCGTCATCAGCCGACTCATTGCCAAGGATAATTGAAAAAAGCGTCGTCTTCCCCGCGCCATTTGGACCGACCAGGCCAATCCGATCTCCGCGATTGACCTGAAGGGTCGCGTCCGCGAATAAAACCCGTTCGCCATGCGCTTTTGTGATGCCAGACAATGTTAACACTAACTTTAGTTTCCTAAACTCAAGACGAATTGCGAGGCTAAAGGCTTCTCCATATGCAATTGGTGGATTTGACTTAATGAATCAAAGGACTCCAGCGCACCGCCACCATTCCGTTATTCCATCATTCCACTATTCCGATTCCCAATCTATCTCCGTCCGTCGTACCACGTAAAACAAGCCTCGCGACTGCTGAGAGTTCGGTTCCGGAACAGGCTGGCCTTAATCAAAAAACGGAAGTGTTCGCCAAACGTGTAAAGATGGACCTTTCGCGCAGAAGTAATGAGGGGGTGTTGATTCAGGATAACAATGCGCCTTCGTCGCTTTCGAGCCAGCCGTTTGAGACGAATACTTAGGTCAATTTCCTCTCCCGCATATAATTCCTTGCTGAACCCTCCGCTTTCACGGAATGCCGCAGTCTCGCAAAAAATGAAAGAGCCTGCCATCCACGACAGCGAGCGGCTGATTCCATTCCAAAGACCAACCATGAAATTTGCCTTCGGATAATGGCCATCGAGCTTTACCGTGCAACCACCGGCCAAACATTTGCCCAACGCGATTTGTTCACCAACGCTTTCGAAAAGCTCTGGACTGGGATGGGAATCGGCATCGACAAATACCAGCCAATCACCTGTAGCTGCAGCGGCGCCGCAGTTCCGCGCCCGCGAGATTTGATTGATCGGCTCGAAAACCACCTTGGCTCCGGCGCTTCGCGCAATTTCGGCAGTTTTGTCAGTTGAATTGTTGTCGCAAACGACTACTTCAGTTTCCCAGCCCCGTTTGTGAAAAGCAGCAAGCGCCGCGTTGATATGGCGCAAAGTTTCGCCAAGACGCCGCTCTTCGTTAAACGCTGGGATGATCGTTGAGATTTTCAACTGTTACCAATAAGCACCAGAGTATGCCGTAAAGCCCACCGCGAAGCAAACCGGAGAATGGAAGATGAAATCTTATGAAGTGCGCCGGCAAAGCGGAGCGGCGACGGCGCTTTGGATGTGCAAATTACCGCCCATCGCCGAGATTTATCTGATGAATCCCTTTTCCGATTCCAAGCCAAATTCATTCATTAAGTCTCAATTTGCATTGTGTGCTTCGCAAATGCTTCACTAGAATGCGACCGCAGCGTCCAGAGCAGTTGCCAGAAGTATTTCCGCTCGGCGAAGTGGGACGAGCGTCCCCGCGAGCCGATTCCGGAATCTGATTTGGCAACAGCAATAAATGCACAAACCAATCAACGTTACCAGTTCATGACTCAGACTCGCCCAACCGCCACCGAAATCGAAATCGAACGCGCCATTCGCAATGTTCCTGATTTTCCCAAAGCCGGGATCCAATTTAAAGACATCACCCCCGTTCTTGCCGATCCCCGTCTTTTCTCCGGTTGCATCGATTTGCTGACCCAGGATATCAAACCAGGAACAGTGGATGCCGTAGTCGGAATCGACGCCCGCGGATTCATTTTCGCTGCCGCGGCTGCCGTCAAACTCGAAGCCGGATTCGTTCCCGTCCGGAAAAAAGGCAAGCTTCCCTACCAGACCCATGAAGAGCAATACGACTTGGAATACGGCACCGCTACAGTCGCCGTCCATGTCGATGCACTCAAACCTGGTAGCAGAGTTCTCCTCATCGACGACCTTCTGGCAACCGGAGGCACTGCCGCCGCCGCCGCAGCCTTGGTCCAAAAACTGGGCGGGCAAATCCTCGAGATCGCTTTCCTCATTGAACTCAGCTTCCTTCATGGCCGCGAGAAACTAAAACAGTATCCCGTGCGCTCGTTAGTGGTCTATTAGTTGGGAGTTTTTCCAACGAACACGCGAAGCGCCCGTCCCCGGGCGCAGCGACGCAATTCCCACGGCTGAGGAAAATTTCACGCCAGCCAACCTGTGCCAAGGCGAGCCCCAGAAGAACCAAGTCAGTTTGGACTTGCAATTTTCCGCTCTTTCGCCTACCAATTCCAACGAAGAACCAAGTCAAGGACCGCGTCATTGCCGGAATGAAGCGCTACTCAATTTCGTGCCTGCTTGCGTTGGCATCGTCGTATTACCTCAACGCCGCAACCTTCTCTTATCCTGTCGGCGCAATCATCCCGGACGGCAATTTAAACGGCATCCAAAACTCCCAAATCATCGCCGGC
>Ga0068857_100003538_pt1 | contig 13060 bp, 22 predicted proteins | sample KBSCornC72_FD_66591 | JGI IMG/M metagenome (GOLD analysis project Ga0068857, IMG submission 66591) | Corn rhizosphere microbial communities from Kellogg Biological Station, Michigan, USA - KBS Corn C7-2 | ecosystem: Host-associated > Plants > Roots > Rhizosphere > Soil ...
CTGATGGCGTTGACCGGCATCCACCCCGACGAGGAGGACGACGACGGGCACACCGCGCCCGCGCCGACCCTGGGCGGGTTCCAGGTCGACGACCTGATCTGCTCGATCGACGTGTCGACCCTGTCCGAGTTCCCCACCGTCTGGCAGTACGTGGTGCGGCAGGAGGCCGTGCAGTTGCGCGGCAAAGACGGCGAGACGCCGCTGGACGCCGCCGAATCGGTCATCCGGGGCTGGCTCGACGAGGCGATCGCGGCGCGTGATGAGGATCGGCTCAAGCTGCTCTGGCAGACGCTGCGGGCTGCGAAGATTCTCGGCCACGCGCCGGCCGACGAAGGTTCGTACGCCGACCAGATCGCCGCCGCCAAAGCCAAGATCGAGCAGGACCGGCAGGCCGAGGCGCCGCAGATCCCGGCCGTGGCCGCCGACCTCGGCATCCAGGGCAACGAGGATCCAGCCGGTTCGGCATGACCGGCAAGTTCGATCCGGCGCTGATCGCCGCGACCCAGGAGGCGCTGGCCGACCCCGGCGGGGTGTCATTGCAGTCGGTGGAGATCCCCGACTATGCGCAGCTGCGGCCGCTGGCCATCCGCCGGCGGCTCGGTCGCGCCCAGTGGGCCGCGCCGCAGCCGTTCGGGATAGGCGGATGGCTGTTCGAGCCGCTCCAGGAGCACGACCCGCGCATCCTCGCCTCAGTGCACCCGGAAACCCCGGACGAATGGTGGATCCACGCATCCATCTCCCGCCGGGGCCGGATGCCCGACTACGAGGATCTGAAGCTGCTGCACGCGGCTGTGTTCGAGCGCCGCTGGGCGTACCAGGTGTTCGCCCCGCCAGCCGACCACATCAACCTGTCGCCGTACGTGCTGCACCTGTGGGGCCGTGCGGATGGACTACCCAGCCTGCCCAACTTCGGCCAGTACGGCACCATCTGAGAAGGGACACCACCATGGCCTGGACCCGCACCGACAACCAACCCAACGCGCAACGCGCCCGCGACGCAGCTACCCGGCACTGCCAGGAGCTGGCCGACATGCAACTGCTTGACCGTTCAATGTTCCCGGCCTCCAGCTGGCAGGCCTGGGAGAAGATCGCCGCCATCCGCGTCGCCAATCCTGACCTCACCCTGCGCGAGCTGGCCGAGAAGGTCGGCATGAACAAAGACACCTTCGCCGGCCACCTGCGCCGGCTGCGGCTGGCCATCGCCCACCGGACGGCCCGGCAATGACCGACATCGACCAGATCGCCCGGCAGCTGGCATTCCTGGGCGCGCTGAAGGACGGCATCGGCAAGCTGTACGAGCAGGCCCGGCAGGACTACCAGCGGGCCGCCACCGCAGGCGGCACCCGCGAACGTGCCCGCGACGTGCTCGACAACAACGGGGTCGAGCTGGCCGCCATCACCCTGCCCAAAGCCAAGACGGTCGGGGTCATCACCGATGAACGGGCCTTCCTGGCCTGGGTGCGCAAGCATCGGCCGGAAGAACTGGAGCAGCACGTGCGCAGCTCGTTCATCGAGCTGGTACGCGCCTGGGCGGTACAGGACGGCGGCCCGCCCGGCGACCGCGAAACCGGTGTACTGATCGACGGTGTCGACGCGGTCCCGTCAGTCGACACACCCCGCGTCGTGGCCACCCGGACCGCGAAGGACCGGGCCAAGCCGATCGCCGAGATGGTGGCCGGCATGTCCGAACGCTACTTCCAGCCCGACCTGGACAACCAGGGCTGGCTGACCGTAGCGGGCGTACTCACCCAGGAGGATCCGCAATGAGGGCCAGTCACTGGATCGGGCTGATCGGCCACACCAATACCTTGACTCACGATGGCCGGATGCTGTCCGCCGCCTGGGACTGGACCAAACTGCCGACCCTGGGCACGCCGCAGCTGCCGCTGCTGTTCCGGGCCGGCGGCGATCCGCGCAAGCCTGCGGCTGGACGGCTCGACCACGTTGTGCAGATCAACTTTGACCTGTACGGCACGGGCGTGATCTGGGACGGGTTCGATCTGACCGGCCTATATCCCGAACTGGATGTGGTCGATGTCGAGCTCCAGATGGAAGTCCAGGACGACAAGACGGTAATGGTGATCACCTCTGGCCGGATCGCGGCCGTCACCCTGGGCAAAACCCCGGCGTGGCCAACGGTCTGGATCCGGTGAGTCTGGAGCAGGCGCAGGCTCTCGTGCGTGCCCGCTCGTTCGGCAGGTGCGAGGGCTGCGGTGTGCGGCCGCCGGTGGATCGGCATCACCGGCAGCCGCGCGGCATGGGTGGTGTGCACGGGCTGGCCGCGACCGTCTCGAACAATGTCACCAACCTGCTGGATCTGTGCCGGACCTGCCACGACCTGACCGAGGCCGAACCCACCTTGTGTGAGTCGTTCGGCTGGTTGGTGAAGCATCCGACCGACCCGGCTGCGGTGCCCGCATTGTTGTACACGGTGAACGGCTACGGCTGGTGGTTCTTGACTGAAGATGCTGGCTACCAGTGGTTCGCCGAGCCCAACTTGACACCAGGATCCGAAGGAGTGTAGCGTGATGCTATACAGCCCAGGATGAGGGCTGATCGAGAAGGGACACGTCATGCATAACCTGGAGAAGCGCGAGAACGACGGCCAGTATTCGTACGTCGGCGTGCGCACAGCGGCATGGCACAGGCTCGGCAACACCTACTTCGACCGCGACGGCATCACCGTCGAGCAGGCGTGCGACGACCTGCAAGTCGGCGAGGTCATCGGATCCGAAGGCGTGTACGGCACTGTCATCACCCCGCTGGGTGTGGCCACCGTGCTGGACACCAGCAAAAAGATGACCATCCGGGTTCGCCCGGACGGCACCACGGTCCCGCTGGGGATCGTCGGCAAGAACTACCAGATCATGTCGGAGCGGGAGGCATTCGCGTTCGCCGCGAACATTATCGACTCCGGCGAGGTCAACCTGATCTCAGCTGGTCTGCTCGACGGCGGCCGGCGCGCGTTCTGCACGCTGCGGCTACCCACCGAGGTCAAGATCGGCGGGCATGACCAGGTCGACATGAACGTGGTCGTGGCGTTCGGTCACGACGGTTCGCTGGCGTTGACCGGCGTGGCCACCCCGATCCGGGTGGTCTGCCAGAACACGCTCTCGATGGCGCTGAAGCAGGCGACCGTGGCCTACAAGCTGCGGCACACTGCGAACGCGCGGTTGGATGTGGTGGAGGCTCGGCGGATGTTGCAGCTGACCTACTCCTACGCCGACGAATGGACCCAGGCAGCCGAGCAGATGATCTCCACCGGTTTGACCGAGCTGGAGTTCGAGCGGTTCATCGACGATCTGATGGCGCCGAAGAACCTGACCATCGCCTCGGCTAAGTCCAAGGCCAACTGGGAGACCCGCCGCGACCAGGTCATGCAACTGTGGCGGGGCGACACCAACGCCGGTATCACCGGCACTGTGTGGGGCGCGTTCAACACGGTCACCGAATGGGTCGACTGGCAGCTGCCCGTCAAGGGCGCCGACGACCCGGACCTGGCCCGGCTGGAGCGCACCGCGCAGGAGACGCTCGCGCACGCGGGCGAGGGCATGGCGCTGAAGCAGAGGGCGTTCGAGGCCGCGATGGCCTTCGCCAACTGAACCAAAGCACGGGAGGGAGGCGAGGCCACCACGGCCCCACCTCCCTCCCGTCGTATACAGGCAAGTCTGAGAAGGGAAAAGTGAGACCCATGACTAATCTGCCGGTTTGGCTGCTGGATGTGGACGGCGTCATCAACGTCGATCGCACCGACGCCTGGGAAGGCTCACACCAGGAGGCCGTGGTGCACGGTTTCCGGCTGCGGTGGGCGCCGGCCCTGATTGACCAGATCCGCCTGCTGCACACCAGCAAGCTGGCCGAGGTCAAGTGGTGCACCACGTGGTGTGGTCTGCATTCTGAGCTGGAGCAGCTGTGGCAGCTGCCGAAGTTCGAGCCGACGTTCATCATTGACAGCTCTGCCCGGATCGCGGGCGAGATGAAGCTGGAGGCGGCCCGCCGCGTCCTGGCCGAGCAGCGGCCGCTGATCTGGACCGATGACATGGAGGTGCCGACCCGCCGGTCGGCGCTCGGCCGGGAGCTGCACGCCGCTGGCCGCACTCTCCTGATCCGACCGCACTGGGCTAGTGGGCTATCACCGGCCGACCTGGAGCGGATCACCAACTTCTGCCGCGAGCACACGCTGCAACCGGTAGACTGACAGCTGAGAAGGACAACCAGGACCGCCGCTCGGTTTCCCCGCCAGCACCCCCGTGGCTGGCGAACTCCGACCCGCTAACCTGCTCCGGCCTTCTCCCGCGACCCCGACCTAGCCGTCCTTGAAGTTGTCCCTTCTCCGGCCGGGTCGGGGTCGCCTGCTGTCCGCTACCGTGGCCCGAGTAGCCAGTCGGTGCAGGCGTAGGGAAGCTAGGACATCCCGCCGGCATATGCCCGCGCGCAGACGCCGGAGAACGGCGGTTCAAATCCGCGCCGCCTGACCGACTGGATACGCGGTAACGTATACACATGGCGGATGGGAACAAGCAGGGCGTGCGATGCACCCGACCAGGGACACGCATCAACCATCTGATCGAGCAGTACGCCGCCAACCAGGGCGTCACCGCCAGCGCGATGACCACCCGCATGCTGGCCTTCGCCGCCGACTACATGCCGCCCTCGTGGACACCACCGGAGGATCCCCGTGCAAATGTCAGCCGCAGTTCCGGCTCTGCCGGCCAATCCGTCGGCGCAGCAGGTCCGGGTGGTGTGTCTGGCGGCCGCCATCGAGCACCGGAGCGTTAGCCAACTACCCGAGCCGGGTGTGGATGAGGAGATCGCGGCCCGGCTGCGGCAGGTCATCCTGGACGACGCCGCCGCCTACGCCACGTTCATCACCACCGGCGCGATCCCGGATCCTGCCTGGGTGGAGCAGCTGACCGAGCAAAGCAAGGCGCTGATGGCGCAGCCGACCAGGGCGGGCTCGATCGGCTGCTGGCCACCGGCAACCACGGCGGATCCTGATGTCTGATCCAGTCGAGGAGTACGTGCGCAGAGCCGCGAGCAAGGTGGCCGACGAACTGACCGCCGACCTGGCCGACGTGCTGCCGGCCGGCTCCCGGTTCGAGTCCAACACCGACCCGATCATGCCGGACATGATGCAGGCCACCATCCGCGCCGCGATGCGACAGCTCGACATCAAGATCGCCGCGTTCGTCGATGACTACCGCTACCGGCACAAGCTGCCATCCGACGCCAAACTGATGGTCGAGTTCGTCGACATGCAACTGGACGCCCGCGCCACCGACCGCGACGACGGCACCTGGCGCATGAACACCACCATCCGCGTCCGACCAGCCGACCGATAGACAGTAGGACAACCGATGCCTGGCCGCCGCAAACCGAAGGACGACGCCGCCGCAGTCGTACCGATCAAGGTCGCCAAGTCCACCGGCAAGCCACGCAAGACCCGCGTCCCGCCGATGCCCAGCGCGGTCGCCGCCCGCGAACAGACCGCCATGCGCATGCTGATCCTGGGCGCCACATACGACCAGATCGCCGCCGAAATCGATCTGACCGTCTCCGGCACCCGCCAGCTGGTGCGCCGCGTCCTGCGCTCCCGCGCCGACGAACACAAGCTGGATGTCGAGTCGTACCGGCAGCTGGTGTCCGACCGGCTGGAGCTGCTGATGGCCGCCTGGATGCCCCGCGCCTACGGTGTACCGGCCACCGAGAAAACGTCGGCGATCGCACCCAACGACAAGGCCGCGATGGTGCTGCTGCGGGCGATCGACTCGTTCACCGCCCTGCACAATCTGGCCAAGGCCGGCCCGCCGGTTGATCTGCGCCCGACCGGGCCGACCGCCGATGAACTCGCTGATCGTAGGGCCAGGATCGCGGCCGAGTTGACCGATGCGATCGACCGCCGCAAGCAGGCGATCGAGGGCGTGTTCTTTGAGACGGAGCAGCAAGCATGATCTGCAAGCAGTGCGCGGCCGCAGCCGACGCCAGTGACATGCTGCCGGATGACTCGTATTTCGAGCACGAGGAGTGCCGGGGTGGTACCTGGTGCGACTGTCAGCATCGGCCGCCGCCGTCACGCCGGCATGTGGTCACGTTGAGTGACCTGCCTGAGGTGGCGTGACCTGGACACCTGTCGTTACCGGCGGGTAGGGGTGCGGGGGATTCCCGACCCGACATCACATGATCGACACGAGGAGTGATTGTGCAAAAGCCATCAGTGGGGCGGATCGTGCATTACGTCAGCTACGGCACCCCTGGCGGGGAGTACACCCAGGAATGCCGGGCCGCGATCATCACCGCCGTCCCCACCCCGGAGGCCGACCGGTTCGGCGGCATCCCGAAGAACCCGATCGTCGACCTGGCCGTGTTCAATCCGACCGGCGAGTTTTTCAACCAGGGCTGCGAGTACTACGACCGGCATGCCGAGCAGGGCCGGGACGCGGATCCGCCGCGCGGCGGCACCTGGCATTGGCCGGAGCGGGAAGACGACGAGTGGGGCGACGAGGCCGGCGACGGCGACGTACTGGAGCTACCCCTGCTCGGTTTGGCCACCACCCGTCAGCTGCTGGACGAGATCGCCGCGCGCGGCCGCACCGAGGTGCACTACCGCACCGAGGGCGATGCGATGGCGATCGGCGCCGCGAACCTGATCGAGATGCTGCCCGGCAGCATGCTGGACTACTCAACGGTCAGGCCCGACGGATCAGCCGAGCGGCGACAATCCTGAGGTAGACATGCGCGCGCCCGCGCGGGCGGGTGTGCCTGGCGTGGCCGGGGTGGCGGTAGCTGATGCCACCTTGGCCACGCCACGCTCGCGTTTACGGGCGAACGCGCCCGCGTGGACAAGGGCGTCGATGCGGTCCGGCGAGTCTGGCGAGTCCTCCGGCACCCACATCACCTGCTGTTCTTCCAGCTGCGGGAAGTAGCCAACGTGGTGGTAGCGGCCCTGCTCATACCGCATCGCCACCGGCTGCGCCCGCAGCCTCTTGCCGTCCTGGGCGTGCACCGGCCGCATCGGCGGGAAGCCGTGCGCCGGGAAGATCCCTTCCTTCTGCATCGCCCGGTACTCGTCCTGCAACATTTCGGTCAGGTATGCCTTGCCGAAGTTGTCCTCGTACACCAGCCAGTCGGCGTTGAGGTGCGCCACCAGCTCCCACGCGCGCCGGCACGAAGCCTTGCCGGAGATCCGTTTCGACCAGTCCTCCAGCACGTAGTAGTGCATGTTCAGGCCGCGTCCGGTGCCGATCAGCCCGCACTCGTCGCCGGTGCCGGTACCGGCCGGGTCCATCCCCACATAGCGGGCGGTCAGCTCCGGCACCTCGGACGGTTTGATCCGGTGATCCTCCAACGTCTTCAGCTTCCACAACGCGCCCTCGGCCTCGTCGAGCAGCTGCCCGAGCAACTCCTGCAACCCGAGGGTGGTGCCCTCATACTCGCGGGCCAGTTCGGCGACCATCTCGGCGGACAGGTTGTCGATGTTCTCAAAGATCGACCCCTGCACGACCTGCACGAACGAGTGCCCGGCCCGGAAGCGCTGCACCCACTCGCGTAGCAACGCCAACGGTTTCGGGGTGGTCATCACCACGCAGCGGGGCTTGTCGCCGTTGGGTAGCGGCGCCCGCAGACCGGGCAGTACCGCCTGCTTCCAGATTTCGTACGAGTACCGCCACTTGCCCATCTCGTTGAACAGGCAACCAGCCAGGTTGAATCCTCGGCCGGTGTCGATGTCCGACGCACCCTCCACATAGATCACCTGGCAGGGTCGGCCGTCCCGCAGAAACGTGATCTCAGGTTTCGGTGCTTTCTTATACAGGTAGTCGACGCCCTCGATCAGGCCGCGCCGTTTCATCACGTTGAGCACCCCGGATGGTCCCTCGATGCAGAACACCCGGGCGTCTTCCAGCTTTGAATCCAGGATCAGCCACTGGGTGGGATTGCCGGCGAGGTCGAATGGGATGCGCAGGATCTCCTCGATCAGCCATTCGGATCCGGCCCGGTTCTTGCCCCATCCTCGGCCGGTCAGGAACAGGCAGACCGTCCACCGGCCGGGCGGCGGTATCTGCTTCGGCCGGGCCTCCCACCACCAGGCGCCGCGCTCGATGTCGGCGAGCACCTCGGCCGGCTGCTGCATTAGCCAGGCGGCCCGGAACGCGGGCGGCTGTTCCATCAGCAGCTGCCGGGGCGACATCATCTCCGGAGGGACGAGCATCCCTGATTCCAGGAAGGGCGGCGGCATAGGTTGATCGTATGGTCCTCGGCCCGGCCCGTATACACCTAAGGCGGAATCGCCTACCATAGCCAAATGACCGACAATCCGGCCGTGCCGTCGCTGCTGCGCGATCCCATCCCGCAACTGCTCACCGTCAACGAGGTCGCCCTGCTGTTCGGGGTCGGCGGCAAAACCGTCACCAGGTGGGCCGACCAGGGCCGGCTGGCCTGCATCCGCACCCTGGGCGGGCATCGCCGGTTCCGCGCCGACCAGGTCGCCCGACTGCTGGACCGGCCGTGACCCACCCGCCCATTCCTGCCGGCGCGACAGCGTTGATGGATCAGGAGCTGGCCGAGCTGACCGCCAAGGTGCGCCGGATGGCGCAGCTGCACGGCCAGCAGGTGGCGCAGCTGGGATCGCATCACGCGCTGTCGCATCTGCTGACCAGCATGCGGCTGGCCGGCCCGGAAAGAGCGCTGGTGGTCAGCCTCGTGGCCGTCCATCTGCTGGCGGTCGGCCAGGACGATCTGCCGCCGCTCGACACCAGCGTGTCGCCGCCGCCTGCGTAGCGGCTGGCACTACGATCCCCGGATGTGGCAGTACTCGCGTTGACCTCCATCCAGGTGATGGAGTTGGCCGGCATCAGCTACCGGCAGCTGCACTACTGGGTGCAGGCCGGCTACCTGACCTGCACCTCCTGGGCCAAGCGTGTCCGCAACGGCGAGATGACCGGGGTGCAGCCGCTGCTGACCGGCGGATCTGGGTCGATGTTCATGTTCGAGATGGCCGAGGTCGATGTGGCGGTGGCGATGGCCCGGATGGTGCGCGCCGGCATCCGGCCGGACGCGGCACACCGGGCGGCCCGCAACGGCGGCCAGCTCACCGAAGACGTGCAGGTCGTGCTCACCGATATACACGTGTAGCGTGATGCGCTACACTGGGTGGGCTGCCTGTCCTTTGGAGCACTGGTGAGGTGAGCAGCGGTGCCACTCATCACCTGTGTGTGGACGTAGCAAGCGAGAGGAGGTCGGTCGGAGGCAACTCCAGCCGACCTCCTCCGTCTGGGAGGGGAAATTCTGAGATGGCCAACCGTGGCCGTGGTCGGCGTCGCGCCGACACCCACCGTCTGGATCGCAGCGCCGACCGTGCCGACATGGTTGGACGCTGCGATCGCTGTTTCAAGTATTCGTTCAGCACCCGCGACGGCGCCCGCCGCGAGGGTCGACGCACGCAGCCAGGCGCGCACACCCGCGCCTACCAGTGCCCGCACACCGAGGGTCTGTGGCATTGGGGCGTGGTGACCGCCAAGCAGCTGCGGCGAGAGAAGGGACAGGCATCGTGAGCTTCCTGACCGGCATCCAGCAGCTGCAATGGGCTGCCATCGTCGAGCGCTGGAAAGAGCTACGCACCGCCTACGGCGAGGTTGGCCGCAGCGCCGCGATGGTTGACGCTGCCGGCACCGTCTACTGCCGCATCACCGTCACCGAATCGGACGGCCGGATCCGGCTGCACCTGATCACCGCCCGTTGGAAGACCACCCGCGTGCAGTTGGCCGAGGAGGTGGCCTGGACCGAGAACGACGCGTTCTGGCTGGCGCAGCTGGCCGAGGGCGGCGGCATCATCATCGACGGCGAGCACTACCGCGTCGGCGACGGCCGGGAAGGCGGCATACGCGGCTACGACGGCCGCGAGTTCCGGATCGCGTTTTTCGACGACCGGGAAACGATCGTCACCACCAACCTGTGGCATCAGGGCACTGTGCCGCCCAGCTTCCGGGCGGTGCTGCCGAACAACGCCACGTTCATCCGGGAAGGCGCCCGCCGTGACATCGCCCCCCGGGTCAAGCCGTTGCCGACCTGCGTCCGTTGCGGTCTGTACTGCAAGGGTCTGCACAGTGAGCACCGCGACCCGAGCGATCCGCGTGGCCCGATCGCGGTGGCCACCACCGCCGCCGGCACCCCGGTCGTGAATTCGTGGTGCTACAAGTGCATCTGCCCCGGCTACGAGCCGCGCCTGGCGGTGGTGACCTCGTGACCGCCGAACCAATCGCCAACGTGATCGCCGACATCCGGCAGGGCCGCGCCCAGAACATCCTGGCCGCCGCCGAAGCCCACAACTGGCCTGGTGTGATCAAGGGCGCCGGCAAGGTGGTGTGGGAGGAGGCGTTGATGCGCGCCCGGCTGGATCAGCCGGTCATCGACGCCACCCCGCTGTACGAGGAGCTGAAGGCCCCCGGCAAGGTGCGGCTGTATGAGGACTTCCCGTCGGTGATGTCGCCGTGGGAGAACGCAACTATTTGCTTCGTCAACGATTACGGCAATGTGGTGGCGCTTCAGATCACCGCCGTGCCGTGGCCCAGCATGGGGATGGACAAGTGGCGGGCCACCACTATCAACGAGGTCGACTGGGATCGGGTCAAGTGGTTCGTCGAGACGTTCATCTGGGTGGGGCACCGGTCCGAAGGCAAGCCGATCCCGACGGTCGGACCGCTGCATATGTTCCAGATGGCCATCTACGAGGACGGGTCGCCGGCTGACCTGCACTACGTGGCTTTGATGCCCCGCAGCCGGGAGGACGCCGACAACTGGGAGCAGGCCCAGGTCAAATATGACCGGGACTGGGAGATGTCGCAGGTGGTGCTGCTGTCCGCGCTCAACTTCCTGAACTGCAAAAACGTCGAAATCGTCGAGCCGGTCCGGGAACGGCACCTGCGCAAACGCATCGCCCGCACCGGGGTGACGGTGCAGCACATCACCGTGCGACCGATCTCCGGCCGCCACCACTCCCGCCGCGACGCTGGCCAGGAGCTGGCCGGCGCGCAGCCACTCACGCACGTGCGCGGACACTTCGCCCACTACGGCCCGCAGTACAACAAGGGGCTGCTGTTCGGCAAGTTCGCCGGCAAGTACTGGATCCCGCAGTTCGCACGCGGCGCCGGAGACGACCCCGGCCAGCCGCACTACACCCTCAAACCAGCAAGAAAGGCATCCTGAGATGGACTCTGCCGTGATCGTCGGGGCCGCGCGGGCGCTGATCGTCGAGCAGGTGCGGCTGCACCCGTGTCACATCACCGGCATGCACGACCCGACCCACACCACCCGCTACCTGTGCACCGACCAGCAGGTCGACGTGCTCAACCAGATATTGCAGCTGCTCGACCTGCCCATAGAGGAGATCCGGCGGGAGCTGCATCCAGAGCCGAAGGACTGGTGTCACTACCTGCCCGGCGACGAAGGCGACCGGGTCCGCTACCGCGAGTTGCACGACTGGGCTGGCGTGCCGGTGCCGGAGAAGCTCGCGGCGCTCGGTCAGGTTGACGGCTGGACCGAGCCGGACGGCACAGCCGCCGAGGGTGAGCCGTGCAAGGCGATCGACAAGGCCGGCCGCCGCTGCCGGGATCTGAAGGTCGGTAACCACTTTCACTATGCCGAGGTGACCCGATGACCGACGACGGCATCATCTACGGGCCGATGATCGACTGGGTTACTGAGGTGCAGTGGCGGGTGACCGGCGAACCTGGTCTCGTCCCTGACTCGCTGGGCGGGGATGGTCGGGTCCGGTTCCCGTCCTACGACCACACGTTCACACCGGAGCGGATCTGCGGTGAGGATCCGGAGGCGGCGGCCCGCAAGGTGATCGCCGCCGCGCTGCGCGGCCAGCCGTGGGAGGACGGCCCGCACCTGCACACCCGCACCGTGGTGTACGGACCGTGGGAGTCGGCGCCGCCGGCCGATCCGCCGCCGGACGGCACCAACTACCTGACCCGGATCGTGTCGTGACACCGGGTCAGTTCGCCACGATCGCCGGCATCTTCGCCGGCAGCGTCCTGGTGTTTTTGGTCGGGCAGTGGTGGCGGCATTGGCGCCGGCAACGCGACTGCTTCCACCACGACCGGCGCACCGGCACAACCTGGATCCAGGGCGACCTGATCGACCTTGGCATGCGGAAACTGTTCACCTGCCAATGCTGCCACCAACGCTGGGTCGTATAGACTCACGCGACACCCAACCCCCGAGAAGGGACGAGTCCCGTGCCCAATGTGAAGATCGCCGGGAAGGCGTCGACGAGTGCGTCCGACGCGATCGCGGTACACGCGAACGAGCTGTACTCGGTGCCCGGAAAAGCCATCGTCGGGATCGTCGAGCTACAGCATGTGGAACGCACCCAACCGGCCCCCGGCGAAGACAAAGAGCCGGTGGTCACGTTGCGGATCACCTCGCTGGAGATCGCCAACGATCAGACCGAGACACCGCTGCGGGACGCCCTGCGCGCCATGTACGAGATGCGCACCGCCTACGGCACCCTGGGCGAAGACGGCCAGGTCGAGCTAACCGAGGAGAAGGTCAAACGGCTGGGATTCGACATCGCCGCCGTGGAAGCGTCCCGGCTGCGGGTCGCCCTGGAGCATTGGGCCGACTACGCCGCCCGGGTGCTGCACACCCGCGACATCACCCTCACCGAGCTGATGCACGAGTTCCGGCACATGCTCGACGGCGCCCGCAAGGTGCTCGACAAGCCGCTGCTGTCCCCACCCGACAGTGAGGGAGACGGCAAGTGAGTGAGCCGCTCGACCTGGACCCGTCCGCCGAAGACCAGGTTGCTGCCCTGACCCGCCAGCTGGGTGCGTTGGTGTCGGCCTGCCGCCGCTGGTGGACGGATGTGAAAGACCAGCCGGCCGACTGGGAGGAGAACGCCAACACCCTGGTTCTGGGATTGGCCTGCCGGGAGCTGTTCGGCGACACCGACCTGGCCGGCCCGGCCATCCAGGTGCTGCCGTGGAAGCAAACCGACCCGCCGCCGGTCGAGCAGATCCAGCACGCGCTGCGGCTGATCGGCGGCCGCCCCATTCACCTG
>Ga0068857_100003545_pt1 | contig 13049 bp, 9 predicted proteins | sample KBSCornC72_FD_66591 | JGI IMG/M metagenome (GOLD analysis project Ga0068857, IMG submission 66591) | Corn rhizosphere microbial communities from Kellogg Biological Station, Michigan, USA - KBS Corn C7-2 | ecosystem: Host-associated > Plants > Roots > Rhizosphere > Soil ...
ACGCACCGAGCGTCGTCTCGTCGACCTCCCCGACCCGGCCGGCGCCGGTGGTCGCGGTGCCGGCGTCGGCCAGCTCGATCACGTCGAAGGCGACCTCCTCGTAGGAGTGGGCCGCGAGCATCGCCCGGACGACGGCCGTGCGACGTGAGCGCGCCAGCACCGCCTCGATCCGCACCTCCGCCAGCTGCTCGAGGTCGCCGACTCGTCCGATCGCCGGCTGCGCGCCCTCGAGCGGTCGGAAGCGGCCCTCACCGGTGACCATCCACGAGCAGCTGTCGTAGTCGCCGATCCGGCCGGCGCCCGCTTCGGCGATCGCCTCCCGGATCGGGTCCGCGTCAGTGGGGGGCGCGAACACCACCAGCTTGTCGAGGGGTGGGCCGCTCGCATCCACCGGCCTGACGTCCCGCAGTCCCAGCGCTCGGGCCAGCGCGTCGGAGACCCCGGGGCTGCCGTGGTCGGCGTTGGTGTGGGCGGTGAGCAGACCGCAGCGGGCCCGGGTCAGGGTGGCCAGCGTCCGGCCCTTCGGGCTCGTCTCGGCGACGCCGTGGACGCCGCGCAGGAAGAGGGGATGGTGGGTGAGCAGCAGGTCGGCGTTCCACTCTGCCGCCTCGCGGGCCGTCGGCAGCGCGGGGTCGACGGCCAGCAGGATGCGGCGTACGTCGGCCCCGGGGTCGCCGGCGGCCAGTCCCACGGCGTCCCAGTCGTCGGCGGTCTCGGGCGGGTACCACCGGTGGACCAGGGCCACCACCTCTCCCAGCGTCGGCACGTGGCGACCCTAGTTGACCTGGCGCTCGCGGCCCTCCCAGTACGGCGCGCGCAGCTTGAACTTCTGCAGCTTGCCGGTGGCCGTCCGGGCGAGGATGTCGCGGAACTCCACCGAGGTGGGTGCCTTGTAGCGCGCGACCTTGCCCTTCACGTAGTCGATCAGCTCCCGCTCGGTGAGCGCCGACCCCTCGGCCTTCACCACGAGCGCCTTGATCGTCTCCCCCCACCTCTCGTCGGGTACCCCGATCACCGCGACCTCGGCCACGTCGGGATGGCTGAAGATCGCGTCCTCGACCTCGATCGACGAGACGTTCTCGCCACCGGTGATGATCACGTCCTTCTTCCGGTCCTGGATCACGAGGTAGCCGTCGTCGTCGACGAGGCCGCCGTCGCCGGTGTGGAACCAGCCGCCCGCGAGTGCTCGGGTGGTCTCGTCCGGCTGCTCCCAGTACCCCTCGAGGCAGACGTTGGAGCGGGCCAGCACCTCACCCTCGTCGTCCACCTGGAGGCTCACCCCGATCGCCGGGGTCCCGGCGCGAACGAGCTTCTGTGCACGCTCCTCGGGATCGAGGTCGTCCCACTCCGACCGCGACCGGTTCACCGTCAGCAGGGGCGAGGTCTCGGTCAGCCCGTAGATCTGCATGAACTCCCAGCCGAGCTCGGCCTCGACTCGCGCCACGGTCTTCGTCGGCGGCGGCGCACCGGCCACGATGATCCGGGTCCGGCCGCGGCCGGGGATCTCGCCGTCCCAGTCGGGCGCCGCGTCGAGCACGGCCGCGACGACGGCCGGCGCCGCGCACATCACCGTGACGCCGTACCTCTCCACCCGGCGCAGGATCTCGGTGCCGTCCACCTTGCGCAGGGCGACCTGGGGCACGCCGCAGCCGGTCATCGCGAAGGGCATCCCCCACCCGTTCGCGTGGAACATCGGCAGCGTGTGCAGGTAGACGTCGCGGTCGGTGACGCCGGCGTGGAGGGCGAAGGTGACGGCGTTGGTCCAGATGTTGCGATGGGTGATCTGCACGCCCTTGGGGCGGGCGGTGGTTCCGGAGGTGTAGTTGATCGTCGCGGTGGCGTTCTCGTCGGGCTCCCAGGCCCGCGGCTCCACGCCCTCCAGGTAGAGGTCGTCGTCGTCACCGAGCACGAACACGTGCTCCGCCTCGAGCCCGGACAGGGCGTCCTTCAGCTCCGGATCGACGTACACGATCCGCGAGCCCGAGTGCTGGACGATGAACTGGACCTCATCGAAGGAGAGGCGGAAGTTCACGGGCACGAGCACCCGGCCGTACCCGCAGACGCCCCAGAACGCCGTGAACAGCCGGGCGCTGTTGTGCGACACGAACGCCACCCGGTCACCGACGTCGAGTCCGAGCTGGTCGTGCCTGGCCGCCATCGCGGCCGCCAGGGCACGGACGCGGCCGTAGCTCAGGTCGCCGAGCGACGGGGCCGGCTGGTCCGGCTCGTCCGCCAGGCCGAGGCGGTCGGGGAAGACCGCAGTCGCACGGTCCAGGAAGTCGTTGACGCTGAACGGAACGATCATGCGAAGGAATCTATCCCCGGCAGGTGGGTCCGTGGTCGGTCCCCTTTTGCTCCGCCCGGCACCACCAGGTTAGCCTCACCTAAGTTTGTTCGCTCGCTCGTCTGGAAGGACCCGCATGGGCATCGGCAAGACCCTCCTCCTGGGCTTCATCGCCGGCGCGACGATCCTCATCGGCATGCCGCTGGGTCGGATGCGACGACCCAGCGAGGCGCTGCGGGTGACCCTCAACGCGCTGGCGATCGGCGTGCTCATCTTCCTGGTCTGGGACGTGCTGTCGGCGGCATGGGAGCCGATCGACGAAGGCCTGGCCGCCCACCACGAGTCCGGCGCCGGCCTCGGCTCGACGCTCGGCTACGGGCTGCTGTTCGCCGGTGGTCTCACCGTCGGCCTGCTCGGGCTCCAGCAGTACGAGGCCTGGATGGGCCGTCGGGTACGCCGCATCCGCCAGTCGACCGGGCCTGGCGCGATGGCCAGCCAGGAGCTGCACCCGCGGGGGATCGCGGCCTGGTCACCGGGCAGGCAGCTCGCACTGCTGATCGCGGTCGGGATCGGGCTCCACAACTTCGCCGAGGGCCTCGCGATCGGGCAGGCCGCGGCGAGCGGCGAGATCGCGCTGGCGACCCTCCTGGTGATCGGCTTCGCGCTCCACAACGCCACCGAGGGCTTCGGGATCGTCGCGCCACTGGCCGCCGAGGCGGAGGTTGACTCCTCCGCCCGACCGAGCTGGGGCCTCCTCCTGCTGCTGGCCACGATCGGCGGCGGCCCGACGTTCGTCGGCACCGCCGTGGGCCACTCGTTCACCAGCGAGCCGGTCTCGGTGGTCTTCCTGACCCTGGCCGCCGGGTCCATCCTGTACGTCGTGATCCAGCTGCTGGCGATCGCCGGCCGCAGCCCCCGTCGGGACCTGATCTACGTCGGCGTGCTCATCGGCCTGCTGGCCGGCTTCCTCACCGACGCGATCGTCACCGCCGCGGGGGTCTGACAGGTCCTTCGCCCGGAGCCGAGATGCGGCGTCGGTGTGCTCGTGGAGGTGGGCTCCCTGTCCGGCGCGGTCGGCACCGTCGGCGGGCTCCTCACCGTCGGTGCGCTCGCGGCGGCCACCTGGCAGGCCCGTACGTGGTGGGCGCAAAGGGACTCGAACCCCTGACATCTTGCTTGTAAGGCAAGCGCTCTACCAGCTGAGCTATGCGCCCTCACCCGTGCTCCCGGATGGCCGAGCGCCGCACACACTAATGGAGCGGCCCGGCCCCCACCGAACCGTCGCCACCAGCGAGGCCGAGGGCGTCGCGGGCCTCCACGACGACCTCGGCCGGCTCGTCCGCCGCCGACACCGTCACCCCGGGCTCGTCGTCGGCCAGAGGCTCGAGCGTGGCCAGCTGGCTCGCGAGCAGCGAGGCCGGCATGTAGTGGCCGCGGCGCCGAGCGAGCCGGTCCCGCACGTGGTCCGGGTCCACGGCGAGGTAGCAGAACGCCAGCTCGGGACGTCCCCGACGCAGGAGGTCGCGGTAGGCCCGGCGCAGGGCGGAGCAGGCCACGACCGCGCCGGCGCCCGAGCTCCGCCGTACGTCGATCCAGTCTCCGATGGCCTCCAGCCAGGGCCAGCGGTCGTCGTCGGTCAGCGCGACACCGCTGGCCATCTTGGACACGTTCGCGGGCGGATGCAGGTCGTCGCCGTCCACGAACTCCCAGCCCACAGAGGCGGCCAGGGCCTGGCCGACGGTCGTCTTGCCGGACCCTGAGACGCCCATCACGACGACGATCCGGGGCGGCTCCACCCGGCGAACCTAGCGCTGTGGAGCGGCCGGCGACCGAGGGCAGAAATGAGTCGAGCCGCTGGCGTCTCGGGTCACCAGCGGCTCGACGAGCAGAACAGTACCTACGCGGTCGGGCACTTCCAACACCTCTCCCGCCAATTGGTTGAAAAACATCCGACTGGTCTAGGCCAGTTGATGCAGCTGGGCCAGGTGGTCTCCCAGGTCGCGGCTGTCGGGCAGCTGGTTGTGCACCATCCAGCGCACGACGCCCTCCTTGTCGACGACGAACGACGAGCGTCGCGCGACTCCCAGGTCGGTGTCGAACACGCCGTAGGCCGAGGCGACGCTGCCGTGGGGCCAGAAGTCGCTGAGCAGCGGGAAGTTGAGCCCGTCGGTGTCGGCGAAGACCCGCAGCGAGTACGTCGGGTCGGTCGAGATCGCGAGCACCTCGGTGTCGAAGGTCAGGAACTCGTCGAGCCGGTCGCGGATGCCGGTCATCTCGCCCGTGCAGACGTTGGAGAACGCCCACGGGAAGAAGAGCAGTGCCACCGCCTTCCTGCCCACGAACGAGGAGAGGGTGACGTCCTGCCCGAACTGGTCACGCAGCGTGAAGTCGGGGGCAGGAGAGCCCACGCCCGGTCCGGGCGGCGGCGGGTCAGTCGAGTTCAGCGAGCTCACGCTTGAGAATCTTGCCAGTCGCGTTGCGAGGCAGCTCATCCAGGAACACGATCTCGCGCGGAACCTTGTAGCGGGCGAGGTTCTCCTTCACCCAGGACTTGAGGTCGTCCTCGCTCGGTCTCGGCTCACCGACCACGACGAAGGCCCTCAGCCGCTTGCCGAACCGCGCGTCGTCGACACCGATCGCCGCGACCTCGACGACGGCCTCGTGCCGAGACAGGCAGTCCTCGACCTCCTGCGGGAACACGTTCTCACCGCCGGAGACGATCATCTCGTCGTCGCGACCCTCGACGTACAGCCGGCCGTTCGCGTCGAACCGCCCGACGTCGCCGGAGGACATCAGCCCGTCGACGATCTCCTTGGACTCCGAGCCGCCGGTGTAGCCCTCGAAGAGCATCCCGTTGCCCACGAAGATCCGGCCCGACTCGCCCGTCGGACGCTCGTGTCCGTCCGCGTCGAGGATCTTCACCACGGTCGCCCAGGGCGGTCTGCCCGCGGAGGTCGGCGCCTCTCGCAGGTCGCGCGGGGTGGCGATCGAGGCGTAGGCGACCTCCGTCGAGCCGTAGATGTTGTAGAGGTTGTCACCGAAGTTGTCCATCCACTGCAGCGCCAGGTCGCCGGGCAGCGCCGACCCCGAGGCGGCGGTGACCTTGAGCGTGGGCAGCGGGTACCGGTCGAGGGTGTCCTGCGGCAGCGTGAGGATCCGCTGGAGCATCACCGGGATCACCACCAGTGAGTCGCACCGCTCCTCGGACACCGCCTTCAGGCACTCCTCGGGATCGAACCTGCGCCGGAGCACGACGGTCGAGCCGAGCAGCATCGACAGGGCCAGGTGGGCGAAGCCCCAGGTGTGGAACAGCGGCGCGGCGATGTGGGTGCGCCAGCCGTAGCGCAGGGGCATCCGCGACATCAGCGAGACCGCGGCACCGATCCCGGCCTCGCTCCGGGGTGCGCCCTTCGGCGCACCCGTCGTGCCGGAGGTGAGGATCACGATGCGCGCATGGCGCCGGGGCGGGTCGAGGTCGGCGTCGTCGTACGCCGGGATCAGCGACTCGATCGAGTCCGGCGCGGATCCCTCGCTGTCGACCCATCCGAGCAGCCGGGTCTCGACGTCGGCGTTCCCGAGGAGACCGGTGAACTCCTCGTCGTGGATGACCACCCGGGGTCCCTCACGCTCGAGTACGTCGACCAGCTGCGGGCCGGCGAACGCGGTGTTGAGCAGGAGGATGTCGGCGCCGCACTTGGCGGTCGCGACGATCGCGTCCACGAACCCGCGGTGGTTGCGGCACATGACCGCAACGCTGTCGCCCTCACGCACGCCGTGCTCGGCGAGGGCTCGGGCCAGTGCGTTGGAGCGGCGGTGCATCTCGCGGAAGGTCAGGGAGCCGAGCTCGTCGACCAGGCCGACCCGGTCGGGGTCACGCAGCGCCATCGCCAGGAACCCGCCCGCCGGGCCGGTCCCCCACTCCTTGATCGCCTTGCCGATGCGGGCGATGACCACCGGCGACAGCGGTCGCAGGACGCCTGAGCCGCCGAGCACCCGCGCCGGCGTGCCGACCGTGCCGGCGAGACCGAGGGTGCGGGTCACCGCCCGGTTGACGACCGGGGCGGCCCCGAGAGGGCTGGGTGTCACGCGCGAGACTTCGGGGTGACGAGCCGGGTGGCGGCCCACTCCTTGCTCACCGCAGCGGTCGTGGTCAGCGCCAGCCCGGCGATCGGAGCCGCCTCGGTGATGTCCGCGGGGTCGACCGCGTTCGGCCGGCCGACCTTGGGCGTCATCAGCCAGATGGCGCCGCCGCCGACGAGGTCGGTCAGCGAGTCGACGAGCCCGTCCACGAGGTCGCCGTCCTCGTCGCGCCACCAGAGCACGACGGCGTCCACGACGTTCCCGTAGTCGCCATCGACCATGTCGGAGTCGAGCGCGTCCTCGATCGCCACCCGCAGCTCGTCATCGGTGTCGGAGTCCCAGCCGAGCTCTTGGACGACCATGCCCTTGCTGAACCCGAGCCGCGCGGCCGGACCAGCGAGTGCGTCGGTAGGGGTGGAACCGCCACCAGCGGTCGGGCTCAACGAACTCCTCCATGCCTCTTCTGGGTCGCCGGTCCGCGTGATCGGCGGCGTGGTGGGCAGTAGTCCACCCGACTCCGTGCCCGTGCGCAAGCCTGGGCGACGCGGGCCGAGCGAAGCGGAGACCCGTGCCGTCGGCGCATCGGCCCGTCTCGAAATCCACCAGCTGTCCCGCTCCGCTACTCACGGGTATCCATCCTCGGTGTCCCGGCGGTACGGCGCGTGACACCATGAACAGGTGAGTGAGACATCCTCCCGACCTGTGATCCACGAGGGCCTCCCGACGCAGCTCCCGGACATCGACCCCGAGGAGACGCAGGAATGGCTCGACTCGTTCGACGACCTGACCGACGCCCACGGCCGTGAGCGGGCCCGCTACATCATGCTGCGGCTGCTCGAGCGCGCGCGTGAGAAGCAGGTGGGGGTCCCGGCGCTGCGCAGCACCGACTTCATCAACACGATCCCCTCGGAGCGCGAGCCGTGGTTCCCGGGCGACGAGGAGATGGAGCGCCAGATCCGCCGGCTGATCCGCTGGAACGCCGCGGTGATGGTGTCGTCGGCCAACCGCAAGGGCCTCGAGGTCGGCGGTCACATCGCGACGTACGCCTCGGCCGCGAGCCTGTACGAGGTCGGCTACAACCACTTCTTCCGCGGCAAGGACCACCCGGGTGGTGGCGACCAGCTGTTCATCCAGGGCCACGCCTCTCCCGGTGTCTACGCCCGCGCCTACCTGATGAAGCGGCTGACCGCCGAGCAGCTGCAGCGGTTCCGCCAGGAGGTGCAGCACGGCCCGGGCGCCGGGCTCTCGTCGTACCCCCACCCGCGGCTGATGCCGGACTTCTGGGAGTTCCCGACGGTCTCGATGGGCCTGGCGGCCCTCAACTCGATCTACCAGGCACGGTTCAACCGCTACCTGCAGAACCGTGGCCTCAAGGACACCAGCCAGCAGCACGTCTGGGCGTTCCTCGGGGACGGCGAGATGGGCGAGCCCGAGTCACTCGGGGCCATCGGCCTGGCCGCACGCGAGGAGCTCGACAACCTCACGTTCGTCATCAACTGCAACCTGCAGCAGCTCGACGGCCCGGTCCGCGGCGACGGCAAGATCATCCAGGAGCTGGAGTCGTACTTCCGCGGCGCCGGCTGGAACGTGATCAAGGTGGTCTGGGGTCGCGAGTGGGACGCCCTGCTCGCGCAGGACGTGGACGGCGCGCTCGTCAACCAGATGAACACGACCCCCGACGGGCAGTTCCAGACCTACTCGGTCGAGTCCGGGGCCTACATCCGCGAGCACTTCTTCGGCGGCGACGCCCGCCTGCGGAAGATGGTCGAGAACATGACCGACCGCGAGATCGAGCTGCTGCCGCGCGGCGGTCACGACTACCGCAAGGTGTACGCCGCGTTCGAGGCGGCCAGCAAGCACGTCGGCCAGCCGACGGTGATCCTGGCGCACACCATCAAGGGCTGGACCATCGAGGCCCTGGAGGGCCGGAACGCCACCCACCAGATGAAGAAGCTGAACTCCGCCACGCTCAAGGCGTTCCGCGACCGGCTCGAGCTGCCGATCTCGGACCACGAGATCGACGAGCACTACGAGTTCGACGGGTCCGCACCCTTCTACCACCCGGGCGAGGGGTCGGCGGAGCTGGAGTACCTCCGCGACCGCCGGAAGGCGCTCGGCGGCGGCGTGCCGATGCGTCGGGTCAACCCGCGGCAGATCACGCTGCCGGGAGATGCGATGTACGACGAGCTCAAGGCCGGGTCGGGCAAGCAGAAGATCGCCACCACGATGGCGCTGGTGCGGTTGCTCAAGGACCTGATGAAGGACGAGAGCATCGGCCCGCGGATCGTCCCGATCGCGCCGGACGAGTACCGCACGTTCGGCATGGACTCGATGTTCAGCTCGGCGAAGATCTACAACCCGGCCGGGCAGCTCTACGAGTCGGTCGACCGCAAGCTGCTGCTCGCGTGGAAGGAGTCGCCGCAGGGTCAGATGCTGCACGAGGGCATCTCCGAGGCGGGCTGCGTCGCGTCCGCGACGGCCGCGGGCTCGTCGTACGCCACCCACGGCGAGCCGATGATCCCGTTCTACATCTTCTACTCGATGTTCGGCTTCCAGCGGACGGCCGACTCGATCTGGGCGATGGCCGACCAGCTCGCGCGCGGCTTCCTGATCGGCGCCACCGCCGGTCGGACCACCCTGACCGGTGAGGGTCTCCAGCACGCCGACGGCCACTCGCCGCTGCTCGCGCTGACCAACCCGGCGGTCGTGCACTACGACCCGGCGTTCGCCTACGAGATCGCGCACATCGTGCAGGACGGTCTGCGCCGGATGTACGGGTCGACCGGCGGCCACCCGCACGGCGAGGACGTCATCTACTACCTCACCGTCTACAACGAGCCGATCAGCCAGCCGGCCGAGCCGCAGGGTCTCGACGTCGACGGCCTGCTGCGGGGCCTCTACCACCTGGCCGGACCCCTCGAGGGTCTCGCCGGCGAGCCACCGCGCGTGCAGCTGCTCGCCAGCGGGGTCGGCCTGCCGTGGGTCCAGCGCGCCCAGGAGCTGCTGCGTGACGACTGGGGGGTGGCGGCCGACATCTGGTCGGTGACCTCGTGGAACGAGCTCTCGCGTGACGCGCTCGCCGCCGAGGAGTGGAACCTCATGCACCCGCTCGAGGAGCCGCGCACGCCGTACGTCAGCTCGAAGCTCCACGGTGCGCCGGGCCCGGTGGTCGCGGTCAGCGACTACATGCGGGCGGTGCCGCAGACGATCTCGCGGTGGGTGCCGCAGCGCTTCCACGCCCTCGGCGCGGACGGCTTCGGCGTCGCAGACACCCGTGCCGCAGCGCGGCGGTTCTTCAAGATCGACGCGGAGTCGGTGGTCTGCCAGGCCCTGGCCGCATTGGCCGAGGAGGGCAAGGTCGGCCGCGACACGGTGCAGAAGGCGCTCGACCACTACCGCATCGACGACCCGACCGCGGTGTCCGGCGTCAAGCAGGAGGGCGGCGACGCCTGACCCGGCGTTGCCACGTCGCCGCGCACCTATGCTGTGCCTGACGTGACGACGCACCCGTGGTCCTTCGGCATCCGCGGGTCCAGGGGGGACCACACATGAGCCGGCCGACGATCCTCACCGTGGACGACGATCCCCAGGTGTCGGCCGCGCTCACCAGGGACCTCAAGCGCCAGTACGGGTCCACCTACCGCGTGCTGTCGGCGACCTCGGCGGCCCAGGCGGTCGAGCTGCTCTCGGCCCTGGCGCTGCGCACCGACCCGGTGGCGCTGATCGTCAGCGACCAGCGGATGCCGGAGAAGACCGGGATCGAGCTCCTGGGCGAGTCGCAGACCCTCGCGCCCGAGGCCAAGCGCCTGCTGCTCACGGCGTATGCCGACACCGACGTCGCGATCGCCGCGATCAACGACATCGGGCTCGACTACTACCTGCTCAAGCCGTGGGACCCGCCGGAGGACCGGCTGTTCCCGGTCATCGACGACCTGCTCGGCGACTGGCGACGCGGCCATCCCGAGGTCACCCACGACATCCAGGTGGTCGGCGACCGTTGGTCCGACCGCACCCACGAGCTGAAGACGTTCCTCGCCCGCAACCACGTCCCCTACCGCTGGTACGACGTGGAGCGCGACGAGGAGGGCGGGCGGCTGTTCCAGCTGGCGGGTGGGGTGCGCACCGACCTCCCCCTGGTGCTCGTGCCCGACCGCGAGCCGCTCCGGTCGCCCACGCTGCTCGAGGCCGCCGGCGCGCTCGGGCTCCACGTCGAGGCCGAGCAGCCGCTCTACGACGTCTGCATCGTCGGCGGTGGTCCCGCCGGGCTGGCCGCCGGGGTCTACGCCGCCTCCGAGGGGCTCAGCACGATCATCCTGGAGCGCGAGGCGCCGGGCGGCCAGGCCGGTCAGAGCTCGGCCATCGAGAACTACCTCGGCTTCCCCAAGGGGCTGAGCGGTTCCGACCTCGCCCAGCGGGCACTGGCCCAGGTGTCCCGGTTCGGCGCCGAGCTGGTGCTGGCCCGCGAGGTCGTCGGGCTCGAGCAGCGTGGCACGGTCCGGGCCGTGCTGCTCGCGGGCGGGGCGGAGGTCGAGGCGCGGTCGGTGGTCGTCTCCACCGGTGTCTCCTACCGCCGCCTGGAGGCCGACGGAGTGGAGCGGCTCCAGGGCAAGGGCATCTACTACGGCGCGACCGCGGCCGAGGCCGCCCAGACCGCCGGCGACATGGTCTACATCGTCGGCGGCGCGAACTCCGCCGGTCAGGCCGCGCTGAACTTCGCCCGGCACGCCAAGCAGGTGACGCTCGTCGTCCGCGGGTCCGACCTGCTGGCCACGATGTCGACGTACCTCGTGGACCGGATCACGTCCGCCGCGAACATCACGGTCCGCTGCGCGACCGAGGTCGGCGCCGCCGAGGGCGACGCCCACCTCGAGCGGTTGACGCTCGTCGAGCGTGGTTCGGGGCAGCGCGAGGAGGTCGAGGCGTCGTGGCTGTTCGTCTTCATCGGCGCGTCTCCGCGCACCGACTGGCTGGGTGAGGTCGCCCGCGACCCGCACGGCTTCGTGCTCACCGGTCCCGAGGTGGCGACCTCGGACGCACCCTGGAGCCTCGCCCGCGCACCGTTCGCCCTCGAGACGAGCATGCCCGGCGTGTTCGCCGCGGGGGACGTGCGGCAGGAGTCGATGAAGCGGGTCGCGTCGGCGGTCGGCGAGGGTGCCATGTCGATCTACCTGGTCCACCGCTACCTGGCGACGGTCTGAGGGCCGCCGATGGACGTCGACGAGCTGCGCCGGGTCGAGCTGTTCACCGGGCTGACCGACGACCAGCTCGCGGAGCTCGCCACCGGTGGTGACGAGGTGCCGTTCGAGCCGGGTGACGTGCTGTTCACCGAGGGCGAGCACGCCGACCAGTGGTGGGTGCTGCTCGAGGGTTCGCTCGACCTGGTCCGCAGGGTCGGCCGCGAGGACGTCGTGGTCGCCCGGATGGACGTCCCGGGGCGATGGGCCGGCGGCTTCCGGGCCTGGGACGACAACGGGATCTACCTGGCCACCGGGCGCGGGGCGACGACCGGCCGGGTGCTGCGGCTGGATGCGCCTCTGCTCAAGGAGCTGGTGAACCACTGGTTCCCACTCGCCGGGCACCTGATCGGAGGGCTCCACCACACGGCCCGCTCGATCGAGTCCACCGTGCGGCAGCGCGACGCGCTGGTCACCCTCGGCACGCTGGCGGCGGGCCTGGCCCACGAGATCAACAACCCTGCCGCTGCGGCGAGCCGCACCGTCGACGAGCTCGGACAGTGCTGCAACGCCCTGCTCGAGGCGCTCACCCGGCTGGCCCGCGACGACGTCACGGCCGAGCAGTTCACCGCCCTCGACGGGCTCCGGCGCGAGACGTCGGCACCCGGCCCCGTGGACGCCTTGTCGCTGGCCGATCGCGAGAGCGACCTCGCGGGGTGGCTGGAGCGGCACGGGGTGGCCGACCCGTGGGGGCTCGCCACGCAGCTCGCGGCGGGCGGCATCGACGAGGACTGGTGCGAGCGCGCCCATGCGGCGCTGGGCGACCGGGCGCTGACCCCCGGGCTGGAGTGGGTGTCGGCCACGATCGCCTCCAAGACGCTGCTCAGCGACCTGACGGACGCCGTCCACCGGATCTCGGACCTCGTCGCGGCCGTGCGCTCGTACTCCCAGCTGGACCGGGCATCCCGGCAGCGCACCGATGTCCGCGACGGACTGGAGAGCACGCTGACCATGCTCGGCCACAAGCTCAAGGGTGGGATCACCGTGGTCCGTGAGTACGGCGACCTGCCGCCGATCGACGCCTACGCCGGCGAGCTCAACCAGGTCTGGACCAACGTCATCGACAACGCCGTCGACGCGATGGACGGCGCCGGCACCCTCACGGTGCGCACCCGGCCCGAGGCCGACCGGGTCGTGGTGGAGATCGCGGACACCGGACCCGGCATGCCGCCGGAGGTCATCGCCCGCGCGTTCGAACCGTTCTTCACCACCAAGGACGTCGGCAAGGGGACCGGTCTCGGCCTCGACATCGCCCGGCGGATCGTGGTCGAGCGCCACGCCGGCACGATCGACATCGACTCCCCCGGCCCGGAGGGCAAGGGCACCGTGGTGCGCGTCAGCCTGCCGGTGGAGAGCCGCGGCTAGTCACCTGGGCACGCCGCCTACCGGAGAGCGCCGTACGCGCGGGTCGGGGTCAGCCGTGCGACGACCCGGTGGTCGGCCACCATCGA
>Ga0068857_100003546_pt1 | contig 13047 bp, 10 predicted proteins | sample KBSCornC72_FD_66591 | JGI IMG/M metagenome (GOLD analysis project Ga0068857, IMG submission 66591) | Corn rhizosphere microbial communities from Kellogg Biological Station, Michigan, USA - KBS Corn C7-2 | ecosystem: Host-associated > Plants > Roots > Rhizosphere > Soil ...
TGGAGAGCAGCAGCATGAACAATGCTGCCAGAGCGTAAGCAGTGGGACGCTGCCGCGGCGCGTCCCACTCGGTTGTCAACGTTGCGCCGCAACGTGGACACAGGGCTTTATGTCCGTGACCAAGCTCTGGCAACGCCACGAGCATATCGCATTGCGAGCATAAAATATGCCTGTCGGCATGGTGCTGGTCACACATATGTTATCCCTGTCTATGCGCCGTTTTTCAGAGACTCAAGGTACTCCCAGCGCTCAAATGCTTCTTCCAGGGCTTTTTCAGCCGCGGATAATTCAGCCAGTACTTTCTGAGTATAGTCATGCGATTGGGTAAAGAATGATGCATCAGCAACCTGTTTTTGCAGATCCTCAAGCGCGGCCTCCAGCTCTTCAAGACGCTGCGGTAGCCCCTCCAGTTCGCGCTGCAGGTTATAGCTTAGTTTAGCCGAGGTTTTCTTGACAGTTTCTGCTTTTGTTACAGCAGGTTCTGAACTTATTTTGGACTTTGACTGTTTCTGCGCCAGAGACTGCGATTGCTGCCCTTTTGCATCGTGATAACCGCCTACGTATTGTCCAATTCGCCCTTCACCTTCGAAGATCCAGCACTCGGTCACGGTGTTATCCACGAACTGACGATCGTGGCTAACCAGCATCACGGTCCCCTGATAACCGTCAATCAGTTCTTCGAGCAATTCCAGCGTTTCGACATCCAGGTCGTTCGTTGGTTCATCGAGAATCAACAGGTTACTTGGTTTCAGGAACAAACGCGCCAGCAGCAGACGATTACGCTCTCCGCCAGATAACGCACGGACTGGGGTCATCGCACGTTTCGGATGGAACAGGAAGTCCTGCAGATAGCCCAGCACGTGGCGCGGCTTGCCGTTTACCATTACCTCTTGCTTGCCTTCGGCGAGGTTATCCATCACCGTGCGGTCCGGATCCAGCTCCGCGCGGTGCTGGTCGAAGTAGGCCACTTCCAGCTTAGTCCCACAGTGAATGCGGCCGCTGTCGGCCTGCAGCTGGCCCAGCATCAGCTTCAGCAGCGTGGTTTTACCACAGCCGTTCGGGCCGATAAGCGCAATTTTGTCGCCGCGCTGAACCTGGGCGGAGAAATCTTTCACCAGCACTTTGCCATCAACCTGATAGTTGACGTTTTCCATTTCGAAGACAATCTTGCCGGAACGGGACGCTTCTTCCACCTGCATTTTGGCGCTGCCCATCACTTCACGGCGTTCGCTGCGCTCACGGCGCATTGCCTTCAGAGCGCGCACGCGGCCTTCGTTACGGGTACGGCGGGCCTTGATGCCCTGGCGGATCCACACCTCTTCCTGCGCCAGCTTGCGGTCGAACTCCGCATTCTGCAGCTCTTCCACGCGCAGGTTTTCTTCTTTCTCCAGCAGATAGGTGTCGTAATCGCCAGGATAGGTGACCAGCTTGCCGCGGTCGAGATCGACAATACGCGTCGCCATGTTGCGAATAAACGAACGGTCGTGCGAGATAAAGATGATGGTGCCGCTGAAGGTTTTCAGGAAGCCTTCCAGCCAGTCAATCGCTTCGATATCCAGGTGGTTCGTCGGTTCGTCCAGCAGCAGCACCTTCGGCCCGCTGACCAGCGCGCGGCCCAGGGCCGCTTTACGCAGCCAGCCGCCGGAGAGCGCCGACAGCTCCATGTCCGCTTCCAGACCAAGCTGGGCCAGAACCTCGTTAATGCGGTTTTCAAGCTGCCACAGACCGTGGTGATCGAGCATCTCCTGCACTTTCGCCAGTTCGTTGAGGTTCTTGTCGCTCGGGTCGGTCATCACCAGATGCGAAATCTCGTGATAGCGCTTCAGGTATTCGGCCTGCTCAGAAATGCCTTCCGCCACGAAATCGTAAACGCTGCCTGTCACGTGACGCGGCGGGTCCTGCTGGAGGCGGGAGACGATCAGATCCTGCTCGTACACGATGCGACCGTCATCCAGCCCCTGTTCGCGGTTGAGGATTTTCATCAGCGTGGATTTACCCGCGCCGTTACGGCCCACCAGACAGACGCGCTCGTTATCTTCGATATGCAGCTCTGCATTATCGAGAAGCGGCGAGTCGCTGAAAGAGAGCCACGCGCCGTGCATACTAATTAAAGACATTTATTTTTCCTTTCAGACCGCGGTAATCAACCAGCAGTTATGAATTTGACGGTTACGGGCAAAGTCCTGAGACAGCGTTTTTTGGCTGATTTCTTGTGCTTTCAGTCCCAGGGCTGCTAAGCCGTCATGATCCATACGGAAGCCGCGTTTGTTGTTCGAGAACATAATGGTACCGCCCTTACGCAGCAGGCGCTTCAGGTCGGTCATCAGGCGCAGGTGATCGCGTTGAACGTCAAAGCTATCCTCCATGCGCTTGGAGTTGGAGAAGGTCGGCGGATCGATAAAGATCAGGTCGAACTGCTCGTCGGTATCACGCAGCCAGCCCAGCACGTCGGCCTGCATCAGACGATGCTGACGTCCGGTCAGCCCGTTAAGACGCAGGTTGCGCTCCGCCCACTCCAGATAGGTGCGGGACATATCCACCGTGGTGGTGCTCCGCGCACCGCCCAGACCCGCATGCACGCTCGCGCTGCCGGTATAGGAGAACAGGTTGAGGAAATCTTTGCCCTTGCTCATCTGACCCAGCATGCGACGGGCGATACGGTGGTCGAGGAACAGGCCGGTATCCAGATAGTCGGTCAGGTTCACCCACAGGCGAGCGTTGTATTCGCCCACTTCGATAAAGTCACCCTTCTCGCCCATCTTCTGGTACTGATTTTTCCCTTTCTGACGCTCGCGGGTTTTCAGCACCAGCTTGTTTGGCGCAATGCCGAGCACGGCGATGGTGGCCGCGATAACGTCCAGCATGCGCTGACGCGCTTTTTGCGCATCAATGGTTTTCGGTGGCGCATATTCCTGAATCACCACCCAGTCCGCGTAGCGGTCAACCGCCACGTTGTACTCCGGCAGGTCGGCGTCGTACAGGCGGTAGCATTCAATCCCTTCCTGCTTCGCCCACTTTTCATATTTTTTCAGGTTCTTGCGCAGGCGGTTGGCGTAATCTTCCGCCACGCCGGATGGCTTGCTGTCCGCCGCTTTCTCCGCAAGATGGTAGTTTTTCTGCACGCAGTCCAGCGGGCCGTTTTTCGCCTTAAACTGGCGATCGGCACGCAGCTGCAGGCAGCTCAGCAGCTCCGGCGAGGCGCTAAACAGCGACAGGTTCCAGCCGCCGAAGTAGTCCTTCATATTGCGGCCCAGCAGGCTGTGCAGGGCAATCAGCGCCGGCTCGCTGTCCAGACGCTCGCCGTATGGCGGGTTGCTGATCACGGTACCGTACGGACCTTTTAGTAGCGGGTTGGTCAGATTCGCCACGTCTTTCACCTCGAAGGTGACCAGCTCGCCGATACCGGCGCGACGGGCGTTGCTGCGCGCGCGTTCGATTACGCGCGGGTCGCTGTCCGAACCGTAGAAGTGGGAGGTGTACTCCGCCAGCCCTTTACGCGCGCGGGTCTGCGCGTCGTCTTTGACCTCTTTCCAGAGCGCTTCGTCGTGCTGGGCCCAGCCTTTAAAGCCCCAGTGACCGCGATGCAGGCCCGGCGCGCGGTCGGTTGCCAGCATGGCCGCTTCAATCAGCAACGTACCGGAACCACACATCGGATCGAGCAGCGGCGTGCCCGGCTGCCAGCCGGAGCGCATCACAATAGCGGCAGCCAGGGTTTCTTTAATTGGCGCCATACCGGTACGATCGCGGTAGCCGCGCAGGTGCAGGCCCGCGCCGCTCAGATCGAGAGAAATACTCGCCGTGTCGCCGTTCAGCCAGACGTTAATACGCAGATCCGGATTTTCGCGATCGACGTTCGGACGTTCCTTATTTTTACGCGTGAAGCAGTCCACAATGGCGTCTTTTACGCGCAGGGCACCGTACTGGCTGTTGCGGATCTCGTCGTTCACGCCGTTGAAATGCACCGCAAAGGTGGCATTGGGCATGAAGATCTCTGTCCAGTCGATCATCTGTACGCCGGTATAGAGGTCCAGGTCGCTATAGACCTTGCACTCCTTCATCGGCAGCATGATGCGCGACGCCAGACGGCTCCACATCAGGCTCTGGTAAATAAGCCGCGTGTCGCCCTCAAAATGGACACCACCCTGAACCACCTGGCACTCTTTCGCGCCCAGGCTTTCCAGTTCAGTTTTTAACAGCTCTTCCAGCCCACGGGCCGTACTGGCAAACAGAGAATTCATATCGTCACTTTTACTCTTAGAAAATTGTCGCGCATTATAGCTAATATGGCGTGTATGTCATAAAGTTGAAGGCTTATTTTCATTTGTGGGAGTGTGCAGTGGCGACGTTATCCAGGCTTTTTATTCATCCGGTGAAATCCATGCGCGGCATCGGCGTCTCTCACGCGCTGGCCGACATGAGCGGATTCGCCTTCGATCGTATTTTGATGGTCACCGAGCCTGACGGCACGTTCATCACCGCACGCCAGTTCCCGCAGATGGTTCGCTTTACCCCTTCCCCGCTTCATGACGGTTTGCACCTTACCGCGCCGGACGGTTCCAGCGCGGTCATTCGCTTTGCTGATTTTGCGCCTGTCGATGCGCCAACGGAAGTGTGGGGCAATCATTTTACCGCGCGCATCGCCCCGGATGAGATTAACCGCTGGCTGAGCGGTTTCTTCTCCCGCGACGTGCAGCTGCGCTGGGTAGGTCCTGAACCGACGCGTCGCGTGAAGCGCCACGACGCCGTTCCCCTCTCCTTCGCCGATGGTTTCCCGTTCCTGCTGACTAACGAAGCCTCGCTGCGTGATTTACAAGGCCGCTGCAAGGCCAGCGTTCAGATGGAACAGTTCCGTCCGAACCTGGTGGTCACGGGCGCCGACGCCTGGGAAGAAGACACCTGGAAAGTGATCCGCATCGGCAGCGTCATCTTTGATGTCGTAAAACCCTGCAGCCGCTGCATTTTCACCACGGTGAGCCCTGAGAAAGGCCAGAAGCACCCTTCCGGCGAACCGCTGAAGACGCTGCAGTCGTTCCGCACCGCGCAGGATAACGGCGATGTGGATTTCGGGCAGAACCTGATCCCTCGCTCCAGCGGCGCAATCCGCGTCGGTGATGAGGTAGAAATTCTTGCCCGAGGACCTGCAAAAGCGTACGGCTCAGGTCAGGAAGAAGAAATGGTCGACGTTGTGACGAATGTCGCCTCTGCGGTAGATATTCACTGGCAGGGCAACGTCATCCGTGGCAACAACCAGCAGGTATTACTGGAGCAACTGGAGCAGGCAGGTATTCGCGTACCCTATTCCTGTCGCGCAGGCATTTGCGGATGCTGCCGCATCAGGCTGGTGGATGGAGAGGTCAGTGCGCTGAAAAAATCGGCAATTGGAAATGACGGCACAATTCTGTGCTGTAGCTGCATACCGAAAACGTCCGTACAGCTGGAAGCTTAAACCGCCTGTTCAAGGCTGAAGGAGTCTACGCGCAGCTGCGGCTTCAGCCTGTCGTTCATCACTTTAATGGCATCGCCAAGCTGCATCGTCCGCCCGGCAATGGTTACGCCGGGCTGTGCCAGCAGGCAGAGCGCAGCATTTTCGCCAGGCTCAACCACCAGCAGGCTCACCTCTTCTGCGGTATCGCTCAGATTGACGCTGGCCGCGTCACCCGTTGCCGGGGTCCAGCTCATACCATGCGCAAGAAAATGCCAGCTTTTTGGCATTTGCGGTTTCAGGAAGCGGATAGCCACCAGCGCATTTAATACCAGCTCGGCACGCTGCTCTTTAGAGAGCACCAGATCGCGGCATTTTTCTTCAAAGGAGAAATAAAGCGCCGCATCGTCAACGCAAAAGCCCGACGGGGAAAATGCATCCGGGGTTAACATTCGGCGGGCAAAACGAGAACGAAACAACATGCCATTGGCTAAATCGAGCATCATTCGGTCATGCTCGTCGCAAAAATACCAGCGCCAGTTATCGTCAGGTTTAATTCGCATGTGTCTCTCCCGTCCCCAAACGTCCTGTACTAAAAATGTCCTGTTTGCCGCCTCGTTTATAACACCATTAATAAAAGACTATAATGACTAAATAAGCAACAGTGACGGAATATAAAACAACCAGGGCTGGAAATAAAGCCCTGGTTGTCTGATTAAGAGAAAAGATTAGATATGAGTAACGATTTCTTTAATCAGCGGCGGTCCTTTAAAAATAAAGCCGGAATAGATTTGCACCAGTGACGCACCTGCCGCCATCTTCTCGCGCGCAGCAATCACTGAGTCAATGCCGCCGACGCCAATAATCGGCAGACGTCCTTTTAATTCCGCAGACAGGGCGCGAATAATTTCGGTGCTTTTTAATTGCACCGGACGTCCACTTAACCCACCCGCTTCGTCACAGTTTTTCATTCCCTGCACGAGGGAGCGATCGAGGGTAGTATTGGTTGCAATAACACCATCAATATTATGGCGAACCAAACTGTCGGCAACCTGGATCAATTCTTCAGGAGAAAGATCCGGGGCGATCTTAACCGCGACCGGAACATATTTATGGTGGATCGTCTGGAGTTCATTTTGTTTATTTTTAATGGCACTCAGAAGATCGTCCAGCGCTTCGCCATATTGTAAGGAACGCAGCCCCGGGGTATTGGGTGAAGAAATATTCACCGCGATATAACCGGCATAGGCGTAGACTTTTTCCATACAAATCAGATAGTCATCTTTACCCTGCTCTACCGGCGTGTCTTTATTTTTGCCGATATTGATGCCTAATATCCCGTCAAAATGGGCTTTTTTTACGTTCTCAACCAGGTGATCAACACCGAGGTTATTAAAGCCCATGCGGTTGATCAGCCCTTCGGCTTCAACCAGGCGGAACAGGCGCGGCTTGTCATTTCCCGGCTGCGGGCGCGGCGTGACGGTGCCGATTTCAATGGAGCCAAAGCCCATCGCGCCCAGGGCATCAATGCACTCGCCATTTTTGTCCAGACCGGCCGCCAGACCCAGCGGATTTTTAAAGGTCAGACCCATGCACTGCACAGGTTTTTCCGGCACATTCTGACGCACCAGAGCGGCCAGCGGCGTTCCGGTAATACGACGTAATTGCTGGAATGTAAATTCATGAGCGCGCTCAGGGTCGAGCTGGAAAAGGGCTTTACGAACGAAGGGGTAGTACATGAACTCTCCTGGATTCCCGGTGTGCAAACCGGGAGGGGATTATGGGCGATCCACGCGCGAAAGGGAATTGACCTGCGGCAAAAAATCAGCGTAAAACGCAATCGTTTACCTCACCGTCTATTTCTTATGCACTTTTTCGCATTTTAATTGCAGATAAATCATTTAGTGGAATAACCGCGCGGTGTCACACTCCTGAAAATTGTTATTAATGTTAGATAAAAGCAAACAATTGGTTATAAGGAGGAAGTATGCGCGTCATTACCCTGGCCGGAAGTCCACGATTCCCTTCGCGCTCCAGCGCCCTGCTGGAATATGCCCGCGAAAAACTCAATGCCCTGGATGTGGAAGTGTGCCACTGGAACCTGCATAACTTCGAACCTGAAGATCTGCTCTACGCCCACTTCGACAGCCCAGCGCTAAAAACGCTCATCGAGCAGCTTAACGGCGCTGACGGCTTAATTGTGGCCACGCCTATTTATAAAGCCTCTTTTTCCGGGGCGCTGAAAACCCTGCTCGATCTGCTTCCGGAACGCGCCCTGGACGGCAAAGTCGTGCTGCCGCTGGCAACGGGCGGTACGGTTGCCCATTTACTGGCCGTGGATTATGCCCTGAAGCCGGTGCTGAACGCGCTGAAAGCGCAGGAGATCCTCCACGGCGTTTTCGCAGATGACTCCCAGGTTATCGATTATCAACATAAACCTCATTTTACGCCGAACCTGCAAACCCGCCTCGATACTGCCCTGGAAACCTTCTGGCATGCCCTGCACCGCCGGGATATCCAGGCCCCGGCGTTTGGTCAGCCTCAAGGAGTCGCACATGTTTAAAACGTTAACCCGCATCGGCCTGGCAGGTCTGATGGCGCTTACCTCGCTGGCCCATGCCGCAGAAACGGCTCCGGAAAGTTTGCGCATTGGCTATCAGAAAGGCAGCGTCAGCATGGTGCTGGCGAAAAGCCACCAGCTTCTGGAAAAACGCTTCCCGGACACCAAATTCTCGTGGGTGGAGTTCCCGGCTGGCCCGCAGATGCTGGAGGCCCTGAACGTCGGCAGTATCGATCTCGGCAGCACGGGTGATATTCCGCCGATATTCGCCCAGGCGGCGGGAGCGGACCTCGTCTATGTTGGCGTTGAGCCGCCCAAACCGAAGGCCGAAGTGATTCTGGTGCCTGAAAACAGCGACATTAAAAGCGTCGCCGATCTTAAAGGGCATAAAGTGGCTTTCCAGAAAGGTTCCAGCTCGCACAACCTGCTGCTGCGTGCCCTGCAGGAAGCCGGGCTCAAGTTCACTGACATTCAGCCCGTTTACCTGACGCCTGCCGACGCGCGCGCCGCGTTCCAGCAGAAGAACGTTGATGCCTGGGCCATCTGGGATCCGTACTACTCCGCCGCATTGCTGCAGGGCGGCGTTCGCGTGCTGAAAGACGGTACCACGCTGAAGCAGACCGGCTCGTTCTATCTGGCCGCGCGTCCTTATGCGGAAAAGAACGGCGCATTTATCCAGGGCGTACTGGATACCTTTACCCAGGCCGATGCGCTGACCCAGACCCAGCGTCAGGAGAGCATTGCCCTGCTGGCGAAAACCATGGGCTTACCTGAGCCGGTGATCGCGAGCTATCTCAACCACCGTCCGCCGACCACCATTACGCCCGTGGACGCGCACGTCGCCGCGCTTCAGCAACAAACGGCTGACCTTTTCTATCAAAACCACCTGGTGCCAAAACAGGTCACTATTCGCGAACGCATCTGGCAGCCCGCAGGCAAAGAAGGAGCTAAATCATGAGTCTGAATCTTTTCTGGTTTTTACCCACCCACGGTGATGGACACTATCTTGGTACAGAAGAGGGCTCGCGCCCGGTTGACCACGGCTACCTGCAGCAGATTGCGCAGGCGGCGGACCGAATCGGTTTCACCGGGGTGCTGATCCCGACCGGACGTTCATGTGAAGATGCCTGGCTGGTGGCCGCATCGATGATCCCGGTCACCCAGCGTCTGAAGTTCCTGGTTGCCTTACGCCCGAGCGTGGTGTCCCCAACCGTGGCGGCGCGTCAGGCGGCAACGCTGGACAGGCTGTCCAACGGTCGCGCCCTGTTTAACCTGGTGACGGGCAGCGACCCGCAGGAGCTGGCGGGCGATGGGGTGTTCCTCGACCATACCGAGCGCTACGAAGCCTCCGCCGAGTTCACCCGCGTCTGGCGACGTCTGCTGGAAGGTGAAACCGTCACCTTTGAAGGCAAGCATATTCACGTTCGTGACGCGAAGCTCTACTTCCCGCCGGTGCAGCAGCCGCGACCGCCGCTCTATTTTGGCGGATCGTCGGATGTGGCCCAGGATCTGGCGGCAGAACAGGTCGATCTCTATCTGACCTGGGGCGAACCGCCTGAGCTGGTGAAAGAAAAAATTGCCCAGGTACGCGCTAAAGCGGCCGCCCATGGGCGCAAGGTGCGCTTCGGCATTCGTCTGCACGTAATTGTGCGGGAAACCAATGAAGAAGCCTGGCAGGCCGCAGACCGCCTGATCTCCCACCTGGACGATGAGACCATCGCCAGGGCGCAGGCCGCGTTTGCGAAAACCGACTCCGTCGGACAGCACCGAATGGCGTCCCTGCACAACGGCAAGCGCGAGAACCTGGAGATTAGCCCGAACCTGTGGGCGGGCGTTGGCCTGGTGCGCGGCGGGGCGGGCACGGCGCTGGTCGGCGACGGACCGACCGTAGCCGCCCGGATTAATGAATACGCAGACCTGGGTATCGACAGCTTTATTCTCTCCGGTTATCCGCATCTGGAAGAGGCGTACAAGGTGGGCGAGCTGTTATTCCCGCATCTGGATGTCGCCATCCCGGAGATTCCGCAGCCGCAGCGGCTTCAGCTTCAGGGCGAAGCCGTGGCGAACGAGTTTATTCCCCGCAAAGCCGCGCAGAGCTAAGGAGCGACCATGTCTGCCACCTCCCAAAAATGGCTGCTGCGCGCCGCGCCGTGGTTTTTACCCGTCGGCATTGTGGCTCTCTGGCAGCTCGCGTCGTCCACCGGCTGGCTGTCGAGCCGCATTCTGCCCTCTCCGGAGGGCGTCGTAGAAGCGTTCTGGTCGCTGAGCGTGAGCGGTGAGCTGTGGCAGCATCTGGCGATCAGCTCCTGGCGCGCCGTGATTGGGTTTTCCATCGGCGGCAGCATCGGTCTGGTTCTGGGCCTGATCAGCGGCCTTTCCCGCTGGGGCGAGCGGCTGCTGGATACCTCCATTCAGATGCTGCGCAACGTGCCGCATCTGGCGCTGATCCCGCTGGTTATCCTGTGGTTTGGCATTGATGAGAGCGCCAAGATCTTCCTCGTGGCGCTGGGTACACTGTTCCCGATTTACATCAACACCTGGCACGGCATCCGCAATATCGATCGCGGTCTGGTGGAGATGGCACGCAGCTACGGCTTGTCCGGTTTTTCTCTCTTTATCCACGTGATCCTGCCTGGCGCCCTGCCCTCCATTATGGTCGGGGTGCGTTTTGCGCTCGGCCTGATGTGGCTGACGCTGATTGTGGCGGAGACCATCTCGGCCAACTCAGGTATTGGCTACCTGGCGATGAACGCCCGCGAATTCCTGCAAACGGACGTGGTGGTGGTTGCCATCATTCTGTATGCCCTGCTCGGCAAACTCGCCGACGTCAGCGCCCAGTGGCTGGAGCGCAGCTGGCTGCGCTGGAACCCGGCCTATACCCTTCAGGAGGCGAAAGCATGAATACTGCACGACTGAACCAGGGAACGCCGTTACTGCTGAACGGCGTGACCAAACGCTACGGCGAAAACACCATTCTTAACGGGCTGGATCTGCATATTCCCGCCGGACAATTTGTGGCCGTTGTCGGGCGCAGCGGCGGCGGCAAGAGTACCTTGCTACGCCTTCTGGCCGGGCTGGAAGCCCCCAACGGCGGTGACATTCTGGCAGGAACAACGCCGCTTTCGAATATTCAGGACGATACCCGCATGATGTTTCAGGATGCACGCCTGCTGCCGTGGAAAACGGTTATCGACAATGTCGGGCTCGCTCTTAAGGGCAGCTGGCGGGATGAAGCCCGGGAGGCGCTGGCCGCCGTTGGGCTGGAAAATCGTGCGGGTGAATGGCCTGCTGCCCTCTCGGGCGGGCAGAAGCAGCGCGTGGCGCTGGCGCGCGCGTTGATTCACCGTCCGGGCCTGCTGTTGCTTGATGAACCGCTCGGCGCGCTCGACGCCCTGACGCGGATCGAAATGCAGGATTTGATTGGCTCCCTGTGGCAGGCGCACGGCTTTACGGTACTGCTGGTGACGCATGACGTGAGCGAGGCCGTCGCGATGGCTGACCGGGTGCTGCTAATTGAGGACGGGAAAATAGGCCTGGATCTGACGGTGGATCTTCCGCGCCCTCGCCGCGTGGGCTCGGCAAGGCTGGCGGAGCTGGAAGCTGAGGTATTGGATCGGGTGATGAAGCGCGGGGGGACGGAGTTACAGCGAGCCAAGGCTAATGCCTGATGCCCTCACCCCGGCCCTCTCCCACGGGGAGAAAACACAAAAAACGGCAACCGAGGTTGCCGTTCTGCTTTTACCTGCCCACAGGGCAATTTTTTATTACGCTAAGGCTTTAGCAATCTTCTCGTACAAATCACCAGACAGGTTCTCCAGCCCTTTCAGCTGCTCAAGCGCGGCACGCATCTTCGCCTGACGCTTCGCATCGTAGCGTTTCAAACGGATCAGCGGCTCAATCAGGCGCGACGCCACCTGCGGGTTACGGCTGTTCAGCTCGGTCAGCATTTCCACCATGAACTGATACCCGCTGCCGTCTTCGGCGTGGAACGCGGCCGGGTTGCTGCTGGCAAACGCGCCAATCAGAGAACGCACGCGGTTTGGGTTGCTCAGGGTAAAGGAGCGATGCTTAAGCAGGCTGCGCACGTTGCTGAGCGCATCGGCCGCCGGGCTGGTCGCCTGCAGGATGAACCATTTGTCCATCACCAGGCCATCCTGATGCCACTTGTCGTCGTACTCCTGCATTAACGCATCACGGCACGGCAGTTCAGCGGCAACGCTTGCACCCAGCGCGGCCAGGGCGTCGGTCATGTTATCCGCTTCGTGGTACTGCTTGCTCACCAGGGTGTTCGCCAGCTCGGTTTCACCAAACGCCAGATAGCGCAGGCAGGTATTGCGCAGAGAACGTTTGCCAATGTCCGCGTGCTCAACGCGATAAGCGTCAAGCTTGTTGGCGTTATATATAGCCAGGAACTCATCGGCCAGCTCTGCAGCCAGCGTACGGGTCAACGCTTCACGCACCGCCACGATGGCAATCGGGTCGATGATGTCAAACAGCTCGGCGATTTCAGTCGCTGACGGCAGGGTCAGAATTTCAGCGGCCAGGGCCGGGTCAATCTTCTCATCCAGCAGGATCGCGCGGAACGCGTCAGCCACATGGACAGGCAGCGACAGCGGCTGGCCCTGCTGATGGCGGTTTACGTTGAGCTTAATGTAGGTCGCCAGCAGGCTTTGCGCCGCGTCCCAGCGGGAGAAGTCGTTACGCGCGTGACGCATCAGGAACGTCAGCTGCTGATCGCTCCACTTGTATTCCAGCTTCACCGGCGCGGAGAATTCACACAGCAGCGCAGGCACCGGCTGGAAGTAGACGTTATCGAAGATAAAGGTCTGCTCGGCCTGAGTCACGTTCAGCACGTGGTGTACCGGGTGGCCGCCCTTCTGGAGCGGGATGACTTTGCCTTCGTTATCGTACAGCTCAATGCTGAACGGAATATGCAACGGATATTTCTCTTCCTGCTCCGCCGTCGGCGGCGTGCGCTGGCTGATGGTCAGGGTGTACTGCTCGGTTTCCGGATTGTAATCGTCTTTGACGGCGACAACCGGCGTCCCGGCCTGGCTGTACCAGC
>Ga0068857_100003550_pt1 | contig 13043 bp, 13 predicted proteins | sample KBSCornC72_FD_66591 | JGI IMG/M metagenome (GOLD analysis project Ga0068857, IMG submission 66591) | Corn rhizosphere microbial communities from Kellogg Biological Station, Michigan, USA - KBS Corn C7-2 | ecosystem: Host-associated > Plants > Roots > Rhizosphere > Soil ...
ACGCCATGCAGCCGCGAGACGATGACGCCGGTCGGTCGCTGCTCGAAGTAGCGCAGCGGCAAGCGCAACATATGACCGAACACCTGACTGCCGAGCACGGCGTCGATGCGGTTCCCGGTGTGAATCACCAGGTACTGGCGCAGCCAGGTCATCACGGTCGAGAACACCATGAACATCACGAGCGCGAATCCGACCACCGCCAGCGTGCTGTGCGTCTGATGCACGATCACCTTGTCGATGATCGCCTGTGTGAACAGAGGCGTCGCGAGCGCCATGAGCTGAATCGCCAGCGAGGCGAGCAGGACATCGCGGAAGATGCGCTTGTGCTTGACCAGCTCGGGGATGAACCAGCCGAAGCCGAAGTGCCGGCGAGCTGCGGAATCCGCGGGGCTGCCATCGTCCGCACGGCGGCCCTGCTTCTCGGGCCGCTCCAATGCGAACAGCATCGCCTGAAACTGACCCTGGAACTCGGCGACGGGCATGGTCTGGCCGGCCTCCGATCCTGCTCGGAACAGCAGGACGCGCTCGCCGTCCGTCTTCAGGACCAGCGCGGGCCCGAGCTGCGCGTCGCGGCTGAGCGCTACGGCGGGCAGGCTGTATCCGCGCATGCCGCCGCGCGGCAACCCCTGCTCACGCAGATGAAAGCCGAGCGACTGCGCCGCTTCCCACAGACTGCCGAGGCTGTAGGGCGGCGGGTAGTTTTGCAGAATCAATCGAGCATCGAACGGCACCCGGAACAGCTGACACAGGCTGCCCAGCATCCACAGGAACTGATCACGCTCGAGCGGCGTGTTGAGGTCGATCGGAGACGACTGGGGTTTGCGCTTACGCAGGCCAAGCACGACGGGTTCTCCCGTAACTGGGATGCGGCCTACTTGAGCAACGGCCGTGCCACACTCGACACCGGCTAGGCGAACGGTCGCCTTTACATAAGAGCGCTGGCCGCAATAGGGCAGCAAGTGCCTGATCGCGATTGCGGCGATGACAAATGCGAGCCTAGGGAAGCTCTGGCTTTTGCGGAAAGCGAAGCGGCCGGGCGGCCGCCCTTCAGGGCAGAGGGGCCCGGCGCCGTGTCCGCAGCCGAGCTTGGCGCGCAACGCTCGCGGGATCGCGCGTGAGCAGGGCCGATAGCGCCGCGTGATCGGAGAAGCGCGCCCAATGCCCGCCGCGATGCACGTGAGCGAGCTTGACCTTGAAGCCGCGCACGTAGATGCGGTCCAGATGCAGCAGCGGCAGCATGGCGGGAAAGCTGCGGGCGGGGCCGCGGCCGTAGGTTTCGAATACTTCCGACACATCCAGCGCACGTATCAGGTATTCGCTCGCGCGCCGCGTCCAGTCGTTGAAGTCACCCGCGATGATCAAAGGCGCATCGTGCGGAACCAGTCGCTCGATACGGCTCGCGAGCGCTTCGAGCTGCTTCTCGCGCCAGATACGCAGCAAACCGAGATGCACGTTGATTGCGTGCAGCCTCTCGTTCCATCCGGGTACCTCGATCTCGCAATGCAAGAGGCCGCGCCGCTCCAGGCGGTGCATGGACACGTCCTCGTTGTCCCAGCGCTGGATCGGAAACTTGGACAGGATCGCGTTACCGTGATGCGCATCGTCGACCACAGCGTTGCGCCCATAAGCGAAGTCCTGCCACATGGTGTCGGCCAGAAACTCATACTGCGGCGCGAGCGGCCAGTCGAGATGGCGGCGCGCAAAGCGCGCGTGAAACCCGACGACCTCCTGCAGGAACACGAGATCCGGTTCGAGCGCATGCAGGCGATCTTTCAGCTCGTGCAGGCTGACTCTGCGCTTGAACTGCGGAAAGCCTTTGTGGATGTTGAAGGTCAGGACGTGCAGACTCGGCATGCGCTCTCTCTGGTTTGCTTCTTGGCCAGGGCTCATATCGTCAAGCGGCCCTTTCCGGCAGTTTACGGATCGCCGCAGCGTTGCTCCAGGAGAAGCAGCGCTGTGCCGCCTCCGCCCAAGGCAGCCACACGAAGCTCAGATGCTCGCGAGGCGCAATGCGCACGTCGACGGGTACCGGCACTTCGAGGCCGAACACGTGCTCCGTGTTGTGCGTGACACCGGGCGCGTAACGCCAGCGCCACTCCGGGAATATTTCGTACTCGTTCTGCAAGCGCCAGTCGCGGAGCACATAAACGCTTGCGTCGAGGCCGGTTTCCTCGCGCACTTCACGCACCGCGGTTTGCTCCAACGTTTCGCTCTCGTCCTGGCTGCCGGTCACCGATTGCCAGTATCCCGCGTGATCGGCGCGCTCGAGCAGCAGAACCTCCAACCGCCGCGTGTAGATCACCACCAATACTGAGACCGGGATCTTGAACTTCAATTCGCTTCAGCCGCCCGCTGGCGACGCTTCACGCGCACGCCAGCCGGCAGCGCAACGTCCACTGGCTCACGTCGTCCCCATCAAGCCTTGGCCTGGTCGGTCGTACGCAAGCGGATGTGCAGCTCGCGCAATTGGCGCTCGTCGACCTCGCTGGGCGCATGCGTGAGCAGATCCTGCGCGCGCTGGGTTTTCGGAAATGCGATCACGTCGCGGATCGACTCGGCGTGCGCCATCAGGGTGACGATGCGATCGAGTCCGAACGCAAGACCACCGTGGGGCGGCGCGCCGTACTGCAACGCGTCGAGCAGAAAGCCGAACTTCGCTCGCGCTTCGTCCGGGCCGATGTTGAGCGCCGAGAACACCTTCGACTGGACGTCCTGCCGGTGGATACGCACCGAGCCACCGCCGATTTCCCAACCGTTGAGCACCATGTCGTAGGCTTTCGACAACGCTTTGCCCGGATTGGTGTCGAGATAATCCTCGTGGCCGTCCATCGGTGCGGTGAACGGGTGATGCAGGGCGTCCCAGCGCTGGTCTTCCGCGTTCCATTCGAACATCGGAAAATCGAGCACCCAGAGCGGCTTCCAGCCGCATTCCGCAAAGCCTCTCTCGTGGCCGATCTTCGCGCGCAGCGCGCCGAGCGCTTCGTTCACGACCTTGGCCTTGTCCGCACCGAAGAACATCAGATCGCCGTCCTTGGCTCCGCTGCGCTCGACCACGGCTTTGAGTGCGGCATCGGACAGATTCTTCACGATCGGCGACTGCAGGCCGTCGCGGCCCTTCGCGATCTCGTTGAACTTGATGTACGCGAGACCCTTGGCGCCATAGATCGAGGCGAGCTGGGCGTAGGCGTCGATCTCGCCGCGCGTCAGCTGTCCGCCGCCGGGAATCAGCAAACCGGCCACGCGCCCGCCCGCCATAGTGGCTGCTGCCGAGAACACCTTGAACTCGACTTCTCGCATGACATCGGTGAGCTCGGTGAGCGTCAACGAGACGCGCAGATCGGGCTTGTCCGACCCATACTTCGACATCGCGTCGGCGAACGTCATGCGCGGAAACGGATTGGGGAGCGTGACGCCGAGCACATCCTGAAACACGACGCGGATCATCTGCTCCATCAGTCCCGTAATCTCCGCGACGCCGAGAAAAGAGGTCTCGACGTCGATCTGCGTGAACTCGGGCTGGCGGTCCGCGCGCAGATCCTCGTCGCGGAAGCATTTCGTGATCTGGTAGTAGCGATCGAATCCCGCGACCATCAACAGCTGCTTGAACAGCTGCGGCGACTGCGGCAGCGCGAAAAATTGCCCGGGGTTCACTCGGCTCGGAACCAGATAGTCGCGCGCGCCTTCCGGCGTCGACTTGGTCAGCATCGGCGTTTCGATATCGATGAAGCCATGACTATCGAGGAAGCGGCGCACGTCCATCGCGACTCGGTAGCGCAGCCGCAGATTGCGCTGCATGCTCGGCCGGCGCAGGTCGATCACACGATTCTCGAGTCGCACATTCTCGTTGATGTTCTCGTCGTCGAGCTGAAACGGCGGGGTCAGCGACGGGTTGAGAATCTCGATGGTCTGGGCCAGCACCTCGATCTCGCCGGTCCTGAGATTGGGGTTCACCGTACCTTCAGGCCTTGGCCGCACTTTGCCTTCGACGCGGATGACGAATTCATTGCGCAGACGATCGGCATGCGCGAAGGTGTCGGGCGTGTCGGGATCGCACACCACCTGCACGAGGCCCTCGCGATCTCGCAAGTCGATGAAGATCACGCCGCCATGGTCACGCCGGCGATGCACCCATCCGAACAGCGTCACAGCCTGGCCGAGATACCTCTTGTCGATCAATCCACAATAGTCAGTGCGCATGATTCCGAAAATGATAGAAAGCAGTTTGGCCTGGGGACCTTGGGGCGCCGCGCTCTCTCAACGGCCGGGCGCGGAGTGATCGCCGGCTCGGCGCTGCGGACCAGGCACGGCGACACCCATCGAGATCACGTATTTCAGGGCGTCCTCCACGTTCATGTCCAGCTCGATCACTTGCGAGCGCGGCACGATCAGAAGATAGCCTGAAGTCGGGTTTGGCGTCGTCGGGACGTACACGCTGATGTAGTCTCCGTCCAGGCGGCTCGCGACTTCTCCGCTCGGCGTTCCGGTCAGGAACGCGATGGTCCACGCGTCGCTGTGCGGAAAGCGGACCAGCAGCGCCTTGCGGAACGCCTGGCCGCTGCTCGAGAACAACGTGTCGGAAACCTGCTTGACGCCGTTGTAGATGCTCTTCACCACTGGAATGCGCGCGAGCAGTCCTTCTCCCATGTTCACGAGGCGCTGGCCGATGATGTTCGCCGCGAACAGACCGGTGAGGACCAGCACCAGCAAGGTCAGCACGACGCCGAGACCGGGAATGTTGACGCCCAGCCAGGTCGCGGGTTGCAGGGATTCGGGCAGCAGCAGCAGCGTGCTGTCCATCGCGCTCACGATCAGGTTCAGCACCCACAGGGTGATCGCCAGCGGGATCCAGATGAGCAGGCCGGTGATGAAATATTTTTTCACCGGCCCGGCACCAGTCGTTCGAACGGTCTACGTCGCATGGAAGGAGGTGGCGTTCTGGCGCGCAGCGCCACCGCGGCGGGTCATTGGGTGCGTGGCTCAGGTGGTGGAAGTGGAACTGCTGCCGCTCGCCGCCGAGGCGGTCGCTTTTCCGTCACTGGTCTTCGTCTCAGCGCTGGTCTTGGGGGCCGCAGGCGTTGCGCTAGTGTCGCCGCTGGCGGCATCCGGTTTAGACTCCTTGCCGGCCTGCGCCGCAGGCTTGTTCTTGGCAGCACCGTTGTTCTTGAAATCAGTGACGTACCATCCGCTGCCTTTCAGCTGAAAGCCGGCGGCGGAGACGAGCTTGGTCATGCTGGGCTTGCCGCACTCCTCGCAGACCTCGATCGGCGCGTCGGACAGCTTTTGCAGATACTCCTTCTCGAAGCCACACGCTGTGCAGCGGTATTCATAGATCGGCATATCGAATCCCGAGGAGCTATATGAATGCTCGAAAAAACAAGATTATAACGGACAACGCCGCCCCCTCTAAATAGGCACGCCACCGGCCGAATCCAATAGCGCACGCAATCATGGCTCTAGATTCAGGGGTTGCTTGGCCCTTCCCGCGGGTATTGGGCCATCGGTGTGGGGGCACGCTGGCGCCCGAGAACACCTTAGCCGGGCTACGTATCGCCTCCGCGCTCGGCTTTGCCGGCGTCGAATTCGACGCCAAGCTGACGCGCGATGGTGTGGCGATCCTGATGCACGACGATACCTTGAATCGGACGACCAACGGCCGCGGTCCGGTCGCGCGCGCCGATTGGGCAGCGTTGCACGGTTTGGATGCCGGGAGCTGGCGTGCGGCGCGCTTCACCGGTGAAGCCATTCCGACGCTCGCGTCCGCGCTTCGCGTGTGCGCGGATCTCGGCCTGTGGCCCAACGTCGAGATCAAACCTTGTCCGGGACGCGCGCGGGAGACGGGCACGCTGGTCGCACGGGAGGTGCTGCGCGAGTGGCGAGGAAGCGCTCGTCCGCTGCTCTCGTCCTTCTCTGCCACCGCTCTCGCGGCTGCCCGCGACGAAGCGCCCGAGCTGCCACGCGGCCTGCTGGTAGAGGAGGTGCCAAACGATTGGCGCAGGCAGATGGCGCGGCTCGGCTGTTTCTCGTTGCACTGCCACCACCGCGCCGCCAGCGCAGCGCTGTTGAAGTGGGCTACAGCTGACGGCTACCCGGTCCTCTGTTACACCATCAACAGAGCGGCCTCGGCGCACAGGCTGCGATCGCTCGGGGTCAGTGCCGTCGTCACCGATCGCCTCGATCTGATCCATCCGTCCAGTCTCGTCTAGCCGCCGGCGCGTGGCACTCAAGAAAGACTGTGCGCCGCCGTTACTGGGCGAAGGGCTGCGCGATTCGACGTCATGAAAGGCATCGTCTTCACACAATTCCTCGAGATGGTCGAAGAGCGCTACTCGCCTGCGATAGCGGACCGTATCCTGCTCGCCGCCCAGCTGCCTTCGGGCGGCGCCTATACGGCCGTCGGTACCTATGACCACGGCGAGATCTGGAGCCTGGTGTGTGAGCTCAGCAAAGTAATCGACGTGCCGGTGCCGGATCTGTTCCGCGCCTATGGCGAGTATCTGTTCGGCCACTTTGTCGCGGCATATCCGCACTGCCTCGGCAGTGCCGCGTCGGCCTTCGATGTGCTGCAGGGACTGGACAGCATGATTCACCGGGAAGTGTGCCGGCTCTATCCCGACGCCGAGCTGCCGCGCTTCGATGTCATCGAGCGCACCCCGCACCAGATGACATTGATCTATCAGTCGGCACGTCACTTCGCGGATCTGGCCGAGGGCTTGATTCGCGCGTGTGGCCGTCACTTCGGCCAGACCCTCGCGCTCACCCGCGAGACTCTGGCCGCCGAAGGCGGCAGCCGCGTACGCTTCACGCTGGCGCTCCAATGAGCAACCCACCCGAGCAGACTGCGGCGGCACCCGCCTCCGTCAGCGCGGAAATGGAGATCCTGCTGCGCAGGGTGGAGCGCGAGCGCCGCGCCCGCAAGCAGGCCGAGCAGCTGCTCGAGAACAAGAGCATGGAGCTGTACGAGGCGAACCAACGCCTGCAGGCCCACGCTGCCGAGCTTGAACGCGTCGTGCACGAGCGCACGCGCGCGCTGGAGCAGGCGCTGACCGTAGTCGAAGAATCTTTGCGCGCAAAGGGCGAGTTCCTCGCTGTGATCAGCCATGAGATTCGCACGCCGATGAACGAGGTGCTCGGCATGGCGCAGCTCCTGCTGATGACCCAGCTCACCGAGGAGCAGCAGGGCTACGCCGAAACCATCCGCAGCAGCGGCGAAATTCTGCTCGCTCTGATCAACGACATCCTCGATCTGTCCAAGATGGAGTCGGGCAAGGTCACGCTCGACGCGCGCCCAGTGAATGTCCGCGCGGTCGTGAACGAGGTTACGCAGTTGCTGAGTGGCCAGGCGCAGGAGAAGAAGCTCGCGCTACGCTCGCTTGTCGCGCCTGAAGTACCGGCCTGGTTCCGCGGCGATGCGACTCGGCTCAAGCAGATCTTCTTGAATCTCGTCGGCAACGCGATCAAGTTCACGCACAAGGGCTCGGTGCGCGTCGAAGTCGTGACGATGGACAATGCCGGCTGGCTCGAGTGCAGGGTAAAGGACACCGGCATCGGCATCCCGCCCGATCGCGTGGGCCGGCTGTTCGAGAAATTCTCGCAGGTCGACAGCTCCATCACCCGGCGCTACGGCGGCACCGGTCTGGGTCTCGCGATCTGCAAGCGGTTGGTCGAAGGAATGGGCGGCAACATCACGGTCGAGAGCAAGCACTACCAAGGCACGACGTTCACGTTCCGGATTCCGGCGATCCCGTCCGAAGCCCCGCGCGAAGTGAGACCGCCGCCGCAGGCCGGGCCGCGCCGCGTCCTGCAAGCACGCATCCTTCTGGTCGAAGACAATCCGGTCAACCAGATGCTCGCCATGAGCATGCTGCAGAAGTTGGGCGCCTCTGCCGACCTGGCGAAGGATGGTGCGGAGGCGGTCGAAAAGGCCACTGCCGGAGCCTATGACCTGATATTGATGGACCTCCAGATGCCGCGCATGGACGGACTCACCGCAACTCGGGCCATTCGCGCGACCGGTGGCATCCGCCAGCCGCGTATCGTGGCGCTCACCGCGAACGCGATGGACAGCGATCGCGAGGCCTGTGTCGCGGCCGGCATGGACGATTTCTTGAGCAAACCCTTCCAAGCCTCCGAGCTGCAGGAGAAGCTCGATGCCGTCGCAGCCGCGACCGGCGCGTGATGCCTGCGCTACAGAACCGAAGCAGGTGTCGGATTTGACGCACGCGGGAGCTGCGGGACGACTGTATTGACGTTTCGTCATACATCTTCCGACCAGTCGCTCGGCACGGATATTGCGGCGCAAGATCATAGTGCTTGGGCCAGTTCGCTGTTCATGGGCAAGGCGCAAGCGAAAAAGCCTGAACAATCAGGCAACCGAATGTAAGGCATCGTTGGTAAGGCGCACCTTTGCGGAGCGCAAGGCAACGACCCGGTGCACGGTCCGGTGTAAAAGCCGGACTCCATCCGGCGGCAAGGACGCTCCGCCGGCGCACTGTGGGGGAGGATATTCTCGACTTTCAGGAGAGTATCCATGAGCAGCAAGTTGATCGGTACAGCAGTGCTCCTCGCCGCGGTCTCGATGCCAACCCTGGCATCCGATATCGACGACGTCTATTTCCAAGTGCGGCCCAGCTTCGTGCAACTGGTTGGGATCGGAGTCGACGGACGCTACTCCCTTGGCTCAGGTGTCGCGCTTCCCGACGGCAACATCGTTACCAGCTGTCACGTCACGTTGCGATCCAAGCGTGTCGAACCGTTCTGGGGTGGCCTTACCGCGAAAGCACAGGGGCAGCGTGCGGACGTCCTTCACGATCTGTGCACGCTGCAGCTGCCCGGACTGAACTTGAGTCCCGTGCAGCTCGGCAAGTCGCGCGACTTGCACATCGGCGACAAGGTCTTCGCGGTAGGCTTCAACGGCGGACGCAGCCTCACGTACCAATCCGGCGAAGTCGCGGACCTGTTCGAGTTCGACGGCGGCATGGTGATCCGGACGACCGCGGCCTTCAGCCAGGGCGCGTCGGGGGGCGGCTTGTTCGACGAGCGCGGGCGCCTGGTGGGTATCCTCACGTTCTTCCGGGTCGCGGGCGAGATGGCCTACTTCGCGGTGCCGGTGGAATGGCTGCAGCATGTCGCTCAACTGCCGAGCGACGACATCCACCCGCTCGATGGCATACCATTCTGGGCCGATCGCATCGATCGGCAGCCTACATTCCTGCAGGCCGGGGCTCTGGAAGCCGGCGGACGCTGGGAAGAGCTTGCGACGCTTGCGCGCGGGTGGACCCAGGCACGACCCGATGACGGGCAAGCCTGGCTCATGCTCGGCAAAGCCGCGCTCAATACCGGCGATCAGGCAACCGCGTCGGCCGCGTTCGAGCGTGCGGCGTACTATCGCAAAGACTACGCAGCACAGCCTGATTCGGCGATGCGCTGAAACGAGACGCTCTGCGGCGGCGTCACACGCCGTCCGTGGAATTCAGAAGCTGCGGGAGATCGCGAGCACCAGACCGGGCGCGCACGCCCGGCTGCTGCTGCCGCAGCGATCTTCCGGGACGTCGGTCCCTACCACGCTGAGCTCCAAGGTCAATCCGACGACTTCGGTCACCAGGCCGACCTTTCCATCCCACTGCGAGCTTGGCGGCGATCCCGGGTACGACCTCTGGCCGTGGCGGCTGAGATAACCGACATGGGCAACCAGCGAAAGTGTATCCATCAGCCGCAGCGAGCCGTTGACTTCCGCATACCAGACCTCGACTTCGCGACCGTAGTATCTGTCGCTGTAGTGCAGCCGCGCATGCACGTTGTCGAGCGACACACCGGCGTAGGCCTCGCTGTAATCATAAGAACCGTGCATATCGGAGTAGGGATAGAGAAACCGGGCCGCGCCGAGGTCGAAGGAAACACGCTGGCTGAGCGGCTGCGCTAACCCCGCATAGCCTTCCCCGCTCAAGCTGGAAGAGGCGCCCTCGATGTATACCGTGGAGGCCACCGCGCCGGCATACAAGCCGCTCGTATGGTCGTACGCGATGTCGGCTTGCACCGCCGGCCGACGATCGCTCAGCGACACGCCACGATAGCGATTGTCGGACAACAGCGCGAAGCTACCGGAAAGTTGTGCGACGGCCTCTGTCGCCGTCAGAAGCAGCGCAAGGAGCACTAGCAGGCGGCGCAAGGGCCGTCTCAGCTGGCGGGCAGGGCACTGCGCCCATGGACGCGCCGGGCAGCTGCGGTGCTGCAGCACCCGCAGTCGCGCGCACCAGACGCCTGAGCGAGCGCTGCACATGCATCGAGCACCCGCATACCTTCGGCAGCGGCCACGCCCTGGTGCTCCAGCAGTATGCGTTGCAGGCCATCCGGCTTCAAAGCCGGTGAGCGCTCGAGCATCAGCGCCGCCAACCCGCTCATGTGGGCAGCGGCGAAGGACGCGCCCGAGAAGAAGCCCCAGCTCGCGCCCGGTGTCGTCGTGAGAATGTCTCGTCCAGGTGCGAAAATCGCGTTCGCAGGCGCGTTGGGCGATCCATCGACGGCGACCGCGATCACCGCCGGATGAGTTGCCGGGAAGCCCGGCGCCACCGGATCCAGCGCAGCCACGACAGCGATCTTGTCCTGGGTTGCGCTGTCGATGAGCCGTTCGAGCAGCCGGTCGTACGGGCCGGTCAGGCTGAGATTGATCACGCGCACGCGTTCGACCAGTGCAAACTGAATCGCCTTGGCGAGCGTAAAGCTGCTGCAGACCGCGCTGCCACCGTGGGCGTTCTCCCAGCAGGCACGGAGCGGAATCAACTTCGCCCTCGGCGCAACGCCGACAATGCCGATGCCATTGTCTGCCTTGGCGACGATGATTCCGGCGATGGCGGTCCCATGCATCTCTGCAGCAGGACGCGGACCATCCACGAAATTGCGCTCGGCACTCATCTGACCGGCGAGGTCGGGGTGGCGCGCATCGACACCGGTGTCGATCTGCGCGACCTTGATGCCCTTGCCGGTAGCCATCCGATGCAACGCATCCAGCTGCAGCTCCTGAGCGCCGGTCTGCAGCGGATAGTACGGATCGTCGTGACCGCTGACGTGGAACAAGTGCTGCGGCTGTGCCGACTCGACGCGCGGATCCGCGCCCAGGCGCTCCGCCATCTCCGCCGGCGTCTGGTTCGGTGCAAGCTCGACCAGGAAACAGCGCACCCCGAGCGCTGGCATCGCCCAGTCGCCGACGAGCTTCAGGTCGTAGTCGTGCGCCAGGCTTTCGGCAACCTTTTGCGAACGCGCGTGGCTGGCTGCAGAGTCATAGCCAGAGAGCGACGCAGGCCCGGGACGGTAGTGCCGAACCGCACTCTCTTTCACCATCACCAGAATCTGCTGCTCGGCAACGCCGGAAGGTGCCTGGTTCGCATGCGGCGGCGGCGCCGAGGCGCAGCCCGCGGCCAGCACGAGGATCCCGACGAGAAGGCGACGATGTGCGGCGTACGTCATTCGTTTGTCGTCCCTTGCGCTGGCGTCGGCTCGGCAAACGCCACCGCAGGATCCGCGCGGAGCAGCGCCAGCGCTTCCTGCTGCCCGCCCTTGCGAAGCTCGAGACGGTAAGCGCCCATCGACGAGGGTCCGTCGACCACGCGCGCATTGAGACTCACCAGCAAACGCCGGATCTCTTGCTCGGCATGCTCGCCCTTGAACACCACAACGATGCCCTGACGGCCGGACGTGGCCGTAGGCGTGTCGCCAAGAGTGCGATACAGCGCGGGCGGCGGGCTGCTGCTCGCGATCACGATGCCAAGCGCTCCGGCCAACACGAGAATGAGTGCACACTGCGCGGCAAGCGTTCGGCGCACGGCCGGCCGCGCCTCGCGCCAGCGCCGCATGAGCATGTGCAGCAACCGACGCGGGCCGTAGCCTGCTTCGTCTTCGTCGAGCCGGGCGTGCAGGCGGGCCAGGGCGCTCGCGACCGCGGGGTCGCGTTCGTCAGACGCCAGCGCGGCCTGCAGTGCGCGTACCGCCTCGAGCTCTCGCCGACAAGTCACGCATTGCGCCAAATGGCTCTCCACGCGCTCACGTTCACCGCCATCCAGCGTACCGTTGACCAGCCACGGCAGCAACTCGGCGGTGTCCCGGTGCACCGGATCGTCGAACCGGAAGAAGCGCAAGATCATGGGAGCTCCTCGCGCCTGCCGTCGAGCAGGATCTTCAGCTTGCGCCGGGCATGGAACATCCGCGTCTTCACCGTGTCCACCGGGCAGCCGACAATTTCTGCGATCTCGCGATACGCATAGCCGTGATAGTAGGTGAGCTCGACCACCGCGCGGTGCTCCGCCGAGAGTCCCGCAAGAGCGCGGCGCAGGCGGTTGCGCGCTTCGCGCTCGATCAGCTCCTCTTCCGGTCCGCAGGTCGAGCCCATTTCGCCGTCCCAGGGCACTCGTCTGGGCTCCGCCGCACGCTTCATTGCCTTCAGCGCCTTGCGGTAGGCAATTGCGAAGATCCATGTCGACACACGCGAGCCGTGGTTGAAGGTGTCCGCCTTCCGCCAGACGACCAGCATGGTGTCGTTGACGATCTCTTCCACCATCTGCGGCCGCCGCGTGACTTGCTCGAGGAACCGGGTCAGGCGGCGATAGTACACCCGGTACAGGAGCTCGAAGGCGTGTCGATCCCGTTCGGACACCTGGCGCAGCAGCGCGACTTCGTCCTCAGTCGAGGCAGGCGCACTGCGAAAATCGGGTTTCATGGAAATGGCCGTCCGGGTACGGCGAAACAGCCGCTGCTGTTAATGCCCGCACTGGCCGCCAAGGTTCAAATGGGCTCTGATTTGAACCTCAGCGCGGCTGACGGACATCTACCGCGGTAATGCGGGTTGCGTCCGGTTGCCGAGGCGCCAGCCGGGTCCACACGCGAAGGTGTGCGTGCATCATCTATTCTACGTGCGCGCCCGGTTACTATCGCGCTCTTCGCGCTGGTCGCATGGAACCGTACTGGGCTGTTCGTCAGCGCTCGAGGACGGCAACGTGCCAGCGCGACACCCCCGGCCGGGTCAGGCAGGCAGTCCCCGATCTTGACCCGGCTGC